>Ga0207706_10002807_pt1 | contig 16922 bp, 15 predicted proteins | sample KBSC53metaG_FD_184318 | JGI IMG/M metagenome (GOLD analysis project Ga0207706, IMG submission 184318) | Corn rhizosphere microbial communities from Kellogg Biological Station, Michigan, USA - KBS C5-3 metaG (SPAdes) (version 2) | ecosystem: Host-associated > Plants > Roots > Rhizosphere > Soil ... | reverse complement strand
CGCGGCGTCGACCGCGGGGATCGACGAGGCGCCCGGCAGGCTCATGCCGATCGCCTCGGCGATCGCGGTCATCGTGCTCGCCGTTCCCATCGTCATGCACGTGCCGTGGCTGCGCGCGATGCCCGAAAGGATCGCGTTCCATTCGGCCTCGTCGATGTTGCCGGCGCGGCGCTCGTCCCAGTACTTGAACGCGTCCGATCCCGAGCCTAGCGTCTTGCCGGCCCAGTTGCCGCGCAGCATCGGCCCCGCCGGCAGGAAGATCGCCGGCAGGTTCGCGCTCGTCGCGCCGAGCAGCATGGCAGGCGTCGTCTTGTCGCAGCCGCCCATCAGGACAACGCCGTCGGCCGGGTACGCGCGCACCATCTCCTCGACCTCCATCGCGAGGAAGTTCCGGTAGAGGAGAGCGGACGGCTTGATCAGGTTCTCGCCGAGCGAGACCGTCGGCAGCTCGAGCGGGAACCCGCCGGCCTGCAGCACGCCGCGCTTGACGTCATAGACGCGCTGCTTGAAGTGCATGTGGCACGGGTTGTAGTCCGACCAGTTGTTGACGATCGCGATGAGGGGCTTGCCTTCCCAGTCCTTCGGGTCGTAGCCCATCTGCATCACGCGCGAGCGATGGTTGAAGCTGCGGAAGTCGTCGCGGCCGAGCCATCGCTCGCTGCGCAGGGGTTGCTTCGGTGTGCTCATGGGGCCTCGCTGGGAGGCCACTGTAGCCCGCTCAGTCGCCGGCGTCGCCGCGGCCGCGCGTGAGCTCCGAGAAGAACCGCTTCATGATCGGGCCGATGCGCTGCAGCTCGCCGCGGTGCATCGCCGCCAGCCTGGCCAGCACGCGCCGCCCGCGCGGCGACAGTCGCAGCTCGACCTTGCGGCGGTCGATGGCGGAAGGCTCGCGCACGACGAGCTCGTTCCTGGCGAGGCGGTCGACCAGGCCGACGGCGCTGTTGTGCTTGATCAGGAGCTGGTGCGCGAGGTCGTTGATCGACACCGGCTGGCCCTCGGGCCAGCCGCGCAGGATCAGCATCGCCTGGTAGTGCTGCGACGTCAGCCCCTCTTGCTCGGCGGCGGCTTCGCTGAAACGCAGGAACCCGCGCAGCGCATAGCGGAAGGACGCGAGCTGTGCGTAGTCGCGCGTGTCCAGCTCGAATCGCTTTTCGGCACGCTTCAGCAACAAGGCGTCGTCCCGCTGGGAGAGTTTTGCGCGGCGTCGCGTCGCCGCTAGGGTTATTCCGAGCGCGCGAGCGCCCGGCGGCTTCCTAGACTCAAGAATATCGTGTCACGATATATTGCTTTTTGAGTCTACCGCTCGTGAGGATGCCCATGCAAGATCGCAACTCTGGTTCATTCACCGCCGGCCGCCGTCGATTCATGCAGGCCGGTCTCGGCGTTGCCGGCGGCCTCGCGCTGCCGGCAGGATTCGTGTCGGAGGCGCTCGCCGCCGATCAGCCACCGATCGGCACCTGGCCGAACGGCGCGTCCGGCAACTCGGTGTTCATCGGCATCAGCGTGCCGCGCACCGGCACCTACGCGGTGCAGGGCGAGGACGAGCTGAAGGGCTACCAGCTCGCGATCGAGCACATCAACTCCGGCCATCCGCTGATCAAGCAGATCTCGCCGAAGACGACCAAGGGCGTGCTCGGCAAGGAGCTGAAGTACGGCGTCGCCGACTCGGCCGCCAAGCCGAACGACGCGGTGCAGGCGCAGCAGCGCTTCATCACCGAGAACAAGGCGATCATGATCACCGGCGGCACGTCGAGCGCGGTGGCCGTGGCGCTGAACAAGCTCGCTCAGCGCGAGAAGGTGCTGTTCGTGTGCGGCATCTCGGGCTCGAACGACACCACCGGCAAGGACTGCGTGCGCTACGGCGTGCGCCAGAACTTCTACGGCGAGACCGCCGCCAACGCGATCGGCCCGGCGCTGCTGAAGGCGTACGGCAAGAACAAGAAGGCGGCGTTCATGACGCCCGACTACACCTACGGGCACACCGTCACCAAGTCGGTCAACGAGTTCCTGACCAAGAACGGCGGCTGGCAGATGGTGACCAACCAGGTCTCGCCACTCGGCGCGCCCGACTACAGCTCGTACCTCACCAACATCGCCAACTCCGGCGCCGAGTTCCTGATCAACGTGAACTGGGGCCACGACGCGGTGCTCTCGACCCAGCAGGCCAAGCAGTTCGGGCTGCTGCCGAAGATGAAGCTCGTGATCCCGTACCAGATCCCGTTCCTGGCGCGCGAGGTCGGCCCCGAGACGACCGAGGGCGTCTTCGCGGCGACCGACTTCTGGTGGACGCTCGAGGACAAGTACCCGATCGCCAAGATGTTCGTCGAGGAGTTCGAGAAGAAGTACGGCTACAAGCCCGAGTGGGGCGCCGAGAATGCCTACATGGAGTTCGCGCTCTGGGCCGAGGCCGTCGAGCACGCCGGCTCGTTCTACCCGCCCGACGTGATCAAGTCGTACGAGACGCCGCGCAAGCTCAACTCGATGGTCGGCGAGGTGCAGTGGCGCGCCGCCGACCACCAGCTCGTCCGTCCCGTGGTGATCGTCAAGGGCAAGGCGCCCAAGGACATGAAGAGCAAGGAAGACTATTGGGAAGTGGTCGAAGTCGTTCCCGGCGCAGGGCTGATGCAGAAGCCCGACGCCTTCGGCTGCAACCTCGGCTCGTACACCTGACCCGCAACTGCACCGACTAGGCGCGGCAGTCGGCAAGTCGCCGGCTGCCGCGCCTCGTCGTGCCGGCCATGCTCACCTGGTCCAACTTCCTCTCGCAGCTGTTCAACGGCCTGGCGCAGGGCGCGCTGCTCGCGCTCATCAGCTCGGGGCTGACGATCATCTACGGCACGCTCGGCGTCTTGAATCTCGCCCACGGCGCGATGTTCATGCTCGGCGGCTACGCCGGCTACGTCGCCTACCAGGCGACGGGATCGTTCGTCGTCGCGGTGATCGCCGGCACGCTGTTCATGCTGGTCGTGGGCGTCGTGATGGAGCGCGTCATCATCCGTCACTTCTACGGTCGTCCGCACGAGGACCAGCTGCTGGTGACGTTCGGCCTCGCGATCGTCTTCGTCGAGGTCGTCCGCCTGTTCTTCTCGAGCCAGTCGCTCACCGTGCCCGCTCCGGCGGCGCTCTCGGGCATCACCTCGCTCGGCGTGATGTTCTATCCCACCTACCGGCTCGCGGTGGTCGGCATCGTCGCGGTGGCGCTGCTGGTGCTCTTCGTCGTGCTGTACCGGACCCGCCTCGGCATGATCGTTCGCGCCGGCATCGAGGACGCAGTGATGGTCGACTCGCTCGGCATCGACGTCTACCGCGTCTTCATGGTGGTGTTCGGGATCGGCGCGATGGCCGCCGGCTTCGCGGGCATCGTCAACGCGCCGGTCGTGTCGCTCACGCCCGACGTCGGCGAGGCGATCCTCGTTCAGACCTTCGTCGTCGTCGTCATCGGTGGCGTCGGCTCGTTCCCCGGGGCGGTCGTCGGCGGCCTGATCGCCGGCGAGATCATCAGCCTCACCTCGATGGTCAACCCCGGCTACGCGTACGTCATGCTGTTCGCGGCGATGACGCTCGTGCTGCTGGTGCGCCCGCGCGGCCTGTTCGGCGCGCGCGGCCGCGAATGAAGGCTCGAGCCTGATGTTCAGCAGGCGACCGGTCCTGGTCGAGATCGTGACCGCGGCGGCGCTGATCGCCGTGCCGTTCGTGCTGCCCCTCGTCGATGCCGCACCCAACACCGTCAACCGGATCCTCGTCTGGGGCCTGTTCGGGATCGGCTTCGACATCCTGTTCGGCTACACCGGCCTCCTTTCGTTCGGCCAGTCGGCGTTCTACGGCACCGGCGGCTTCATCGCCGCGTACTTGCTGACGCGCGCCGGGTTCCCGTACGTCGTGCTCGCGCTTTTGATCGGCACCGCGGTCGCTGCCCTCGTCGGCTGGTTGATCGGCCTCCTGGCGCTGCGCCGCACCGGGATCTACTTCGCGATGATCACGGTGGCGATCGCCGAGATCTTCTTTTTCGTCGAGTTCAATCCGCTTTCCGAGTGGACCGGCGGCGAAAACGGCCTGCCGGGCGTGCCGACGCCGAGCTTTCACTTCGGCTTCGTCAACCTCGACTTCACGTCGGGCTGGTCGCTCTATCCGTTCCTCGCGTTCTGCTACTTCGTCGGCATCGTGATCGCGCTGCGCATCGTGCGCTCACCGGTCGGCGTCGTCCTCACCGCGATCCGCGAGAACGCGCTCCGCGCCGCCGCGGTCGGCCACAACGTGCCGGCGTACAAGCTCACCGCGTTCGTGATCGCCGCCGCGTACGCGGGCTTCGCCGGCGGCCTGCTGGGCGTGCTGCAGGGCTTCATGCCGCCCGACGCGTTCATGTTCGACACCTCGGGCCAGCTCATCATGCAGACGGTCATCGGCGGGCGCGGCACGCTGTTCGGGCCGCTCGCCGGCGCCGCCGTCTGGCTCTTCCTGCAGGACTTCCTGCAGGCGACGCTGAAGCTCGGCGCGGCGTGGAAGCTCGTCCTCGGGCTCGTCTTCGTGCTGCTGGTCTGCTTCCTGCGGCAGGGGATCATCGGCGGCATCCGCGACCTGATCGTCCTCATCGGCGGCAGAGGCAAGGCGGCGGCCGAGCCTGCCGTGGAAGCGGTGCCGGCCGTAGCGGCGACGCCGGTCGCGCCGATGGCGGCGCGGCACGCGGTCGCGAGCGACTTCCAGGGCCCGTTGCTGCAGGCCAAGGGCCTCACCAAGCGCTACGGCGGCGTCGTCGCCAACGAGGGCATCGACTTCGCCGTCGCGCCGGGCGAGCTGCGCGGGATCATCGGCCCGAACGGCGCCGGCAAGACGACCTTCTTCAAGATGCTCACGTGCGAGGTGGCGCCGACGTCGGGCACGATCGTCTTCGAGGGCCGCGACATCACGGGCATGCGCATCACCGACGTCTGCCAGCTCGGCCTGACCAAGAGCTACCAGGTCAACCAGCTCTTCAACCGGCTCACGGTGGGCCAGAACGTCACGATCGCCGCGCTCGCCGAGCTGCGCGGCAACTTCAGGCTCGACCTGTTCGGGCGGCTGGCGAAGATCCCGGGCCTCGACGAGCAGGTCGAGCACACGCTGCAGCTCGTCAACCTCACGGCGCGGCGCGACACGCCGGTCTCGCAGCTCGCGTACGGCGAGAAGCGCCGGCTCGAGATCGGCCTCGCGCTCGCGTCGTCGCCGAGCCTGCTCCTCCTCGACGAGCCGCTCGCGGGGATGAGCCCGCGCGAGCGCGTCGAGACCGTCAAGCTGCTGAAGTCGATCGCGCAGGGGCGGACCATGATCGTCATCGACCACGACATGGATGCGCTGTTCGAGCTCGCGGAGCGCATCACCGTGCTGCAGGAAGGCCGCGTCCTCGTCGAGGGCACGCCCGACGAGATCAAGGGCAACCCGCTCGTGCAGGAGGCGTACCTCGGCGGGCTGCACGAAGAGGAGCTCGCGACATGAGCCTTCTCGAGGTGCAGGGGCTGAACAGCTACTACGGCGATTCGCACATCCTGTTCGACGTCGGCATGCGGGTCGAGAAGAACGAGGTCGTCGCGCTGCTCGGCCGCAACGGCGCCGGCAAGAGCACGACGCTGAAGAGCCTGATGGGCGTGGTGACGCCGCGCACCGGCTCGGTGACGCTCGACGGCGTCGAGCTCGCCGGCAGGAAGAGCCACGTCGTCGCGCGTTCGGGCATGCAGCTCGTCCACGAGGAGCGGCGCGTCTTCGGCAGCCTCGACGTCGAGGAGAACCTGATCCTCGCCGGCCTCACGGCGCCCGCCAGGTGGCCGCTCGAGCGCATCTACGCGATCTTTCCGCGCCTGAAGGAGCGGCGGACGAGCCGCGGCACCGACCTCTCGGGCGGCGAGCAGCAAATGCTCGCGATCGCGCGCGCGCTCGTCCGCGACCCGAAGATCGTCCTCCTCGACGAGCCGTTCGAAGGGCTCGCGCCGCTGATCGTGCGCGAGCTGATGAAGGTGTGTCGCGACCTCGCGGCGGCGGGGCTGACGATCGTGCTGGTCGAGCAGAACCTCGCCGCGACCTTGGCGCTCGCGCAGCGCGTCTACATCATCAACAACGGGCACATCGTCCACGAGGGCCCGGCCGCGGAGATCAAGGCGCAGCCGCAGATCCTGCAGCGCTATCTCGGCTTGTAGGGCGCGGCGCGCGGCAACGACCGGACCTCTCAGCTTGCGGCGAAACCTGGCATAACTTTGGCGCCTGTTGCGCGACTCATCCGATTCCACTATACTGGAAATATGGATGAGAATCAGGTCGTCTCGGCACTGGCAGCTCTAGCTCAGCCGGTCCGCCTCAATGTCTTCCGCGCCCTCGTCGTGGTCGGCCAATCGGGTCTCACGCCGAGCGCCATGGCCGAGGGCCTTGCCATTCCGCCGAACACTCTTTCCTTTCACCTGAAGGAGCTCGCGACAGCCGGGCTCGTCGTGCAGGAGCGCCTTGGCCGCAACATCGTCTACCGCGCCGACTACGCTCGCATGAATGCTCTTCTCGGCTACCTGACCGAGAACTGCTGCCAGGGCGCCGGCTGTGCCGTCGAAGACACTTCCTGCGATTGCTGACAACTGCAAACCGGAGGTCCCCATGAAGCGATTCCACGTCCACGCCCACGTCGAGAACCTCGCGCAAAGCATTGCGTTCTATTCCCAGCTCTTCGGCACCGAGCCGACGCGCGTCGAGGGCGATTACGCAAAATGGATGCTCGATGACCCGCGGATCAACTTCGCCATCTCGACGTGGGGCGACAAGCCCGGTGTCGATCATCTCGGCTTCCAGACCGACAGCGAGGAAGAGCTGGCCGAGCTGAAGGAGCGTGCCCGGGCCGCGGACCTGGCGCTGCTCGACGAAGGCGAGACGACCTGCTGCTACGCGCGCAGCGACAAATACTGGCTCACCGATCCACAAGGCATCGCCTGGGAGCAGTTCCGCACACTCGGGAACATTCCGGTGTTCAGCGACAGCAAGCGCGCCGAGGCCGAGTCGTCGCCGTGCTGTGCGGCCAGTGCACCCGGCAAGCCGGCGGCCGTGCCCGTCAAGGCCGCGTCCTCCTGCTGCTGAGAGGCTCCGCGCCGAGCATCGGGTGGACCTGGCCCGCAAGGTGGGCAGCGAAGCGTGCGGCACGGCGCTGCTGCTGGCCGCCGTGATCGGCTCGGGGGTCATGGCGGAGCGCCTCGCCGGGGGCAACGGCGCGATCGCACTCCTCGCAAACACGTTCGCCACCGTCGGCGCGCTCTACGTGCTGATCGAGGTGTTTGGCCCGGTGAGCGGCGCGCACTTCAATCCTGCCGTCAGCGCCGTCCTGGCCTGGCGCGGCGAGTTGCCGAAGAACGAGCTCGTTTTCTACGTGGCCGCTCAACTGATCGGCGCGGTACTCGGCGCGTGGCTCGCACACGCCATGTTTGACCTCCCGATCCTGCAGCTTTCGACCAAGGCCAGGGCCGGGGCAGGGCAATGGGTTGCCGAGGCGGTCGCAACGGCCGGGTTGATTCTCGTGATCCTGCGGGCACCAAAGGGTCGCGCGGCGGTGATGATCGCGGCTTGGATCGGGGCGGCCTACTGGTTCACGGCGTCAACGTCGTTCGCCAATCCCGCAGCGGCACTCGGTCGCATGTTCAGCGAGAGCTTTGCGGGAATCGCGCCGCGAAGCGTTGCCGGCTTCGTCCTCGCGCAGCTGGCCGGTGCGGCGCTCGGCGCTGCCATCCATGGCATCTTCGAGCCGCGGCTGCATCGCGCGGGGCACCCGAACGTCATCGAGGCGTCCGGTGAGATCGAAGGCACGCCGACCACCAAGTGAGATCCAAGATGAGCGACGTCACGATCTACCACAACCCTGCATGCGGAACGTCGCGCAACACGCTGGCGATGATCCGCAACAGCGGTACCGAGCCTGAGGTCGTTGAATACCTCGCGACACCTCCGGGCAAGGAGAAACTTGCCGCGCTCGTCGCCGCGATGGGAATTCAGGTGCGCGGGCTGCTGCGCCGCAAGGGGACGCCCTACGACGAGCTCGGCCTCGACGACCCGAAGTGGACGGACGAACAGCTTCTCGAGCTGATGGTGAAGCACCCGATCCTGATCGAGCGTCCGATTGTCGTCACGCCACTGGGAACGCGGCTCTGCCGCCCGTCCGAGCTCGTTCTCGACATCCTGCCTGCGCCGCAGAGGGGGCCATTCACGAAGGAAGACGGCGAGGTGGTTGTCGACTCCACAGGGCAACGCGTCCGAAGGACATGATCGCGCCCATGCCGACGTAGCTGCCGTTCGGCCGGAACCGCCTCAATGTGCTCCCGGCCAGCGCGCTAGAACGGACAACGGCCGCTCGAAGGCGGCCGTTGCGGCGAGGGTTGGAGAGCCGCCGCGGACGGCTGCTCCACTCACTGCACGCGATGGTCGACAGTCTCGGTCTCGACCGCAATCGCGGTCGGCGCGCGGCGACCGACGACCGTCACGGTCGGCAGCGTCACCCGCTCGGCGGCGGCAACCGTGCTCGGGGCAGCGCGGCGGCCGACGACTGTCACGGTCGGCAGCGTCGCCACGGTGGTCTCGGCCTTGGCCGGCCTGGCGTGCTTCGCTGCGGCGTCGGAACCGAACGCGACCGCGCCACCCGCCAGCAGGCTCAGAGTGAGGACGGCGGAGAAGATGTTCTCGGTGGTCATGATCGGCTCCTTCTGTCGGGGCGCACAGGGTGGTGCGTTGGGCGTGAATGTAGAGAGCCGGGTTTCGCCTTCCCAGCGGCTTGCGACGAAGCGCCGATTGCGGCTGACGAGTCGCACCCTGCGGCGACGAACACCGGCCCGGGCCGCGTCGGAGCCGCGGCTTGGCGAGCCCGGCCCCGTGTGCCCGCCGCTCACGGCTCAGGAAAAGCGCCGGATTGCTGGCGTCGCGTTCAGATAGACGCTGAAATGCAGATGGGCGCCGGTCACGCGACCGGTCGCGCCGACGCGGCCGATCGGCGCGCAGGCGTCGACGAGCGCGCCGACGCGGTCTCGATCAACCGGTCTCTCGCGCAAATCGAACCTGCCGCTGCGCGTCAAGGTTTCGGGTGCTGATGCGACGACGTTCCTTCCGAACTGGCGGCAAGGCAAAAGCCGGCTGCCCGGTATCGAAGGTACCCAACGCAACCGTGACCTCGAAGCGGCACTGATCGAACAGGCGACTGGGAGGCGCCGGAACTGGTCAAGAGCGATGAGCCGTGGCTGTCGCTCGGAGGTCGCACCGGTTGCCTGACACGTTGGTCTCCGTGATCTTTGCGGTTGCGCTCGTTGCGTCTGCCCCGTTCTAGGCCGATGCGGTGCGGCAAACGATCTGCGCCGGCGTACTCGCGACGACCACGGACTGTGCGTCGAAATCCGCATGGGTGCTGCCGTTGAGGCTTACCCCGATCAGGGGACCGCACAGCGGCGGCCGAAGCTCGATGTCTGCCGCCACACCGGGTCCGATCTCGAATCGAAACGTATGTTCGTCGAGGGTGCGCGCGGAGAAGCTCAAGGCGCCGTAGCGGGTGGGCATCTCTTGTACCTGGACGCCTGGGCCGGTCGTCCACTCGGGAGCGAGGCCCGCCGCTACCACGAGCCTTCGATCTGCCGCCCGCTCGTAGGCGAACAGGGTGCGGACCGCGAGCACGTACTCTGCGGCCACCCAGGTGTGCGGCAGGTCTCCCACGTGCGCCGGCGCTCGACGATCCCGCCAAGCGATCTCCGGCCACTGATTCCACGCGGGCGGCCGCCGGTCCGACAGGAAAAACCGCAGCAGCTCGAGCGCCGCTTCGCGCCGCCCGAGCCGCACGAGAGCACCAATGATGCGAATCTCGTACGGAGAGTAATTCGCCCATTCGAGGGCGCCAGTGCGCTTTCGGCGCCAGTCGGAAAGGTATTTGTCGAAGGTGTGGTCTACCGCCTTGCGGTCGAGGCCTTGGGCAACGTCGAGAAAGGCAATCGCATTCGCCGTGGCGGTCGGGTCGAAGTCCGCCCATTCGACGCTGCCCGGAATGAAATCGAGACTATGGGCCGCGCGCGTCCGCTCGATCGACCCGAACACTGCGAAAGCGAAACGCTCCGCCACGCCACTCCAGCGCGCGGCTGCATCGCGGTCCTCGATCGTGCGGGCTAGATCCGCCGCATCGCGGAGACCGCGGAGCGCGCAGAAGTCGTCCCAATAGGAATGCACCGGCTGTGCGAGATAGCCTTCGTGACTGACGGACACGGGCAACAACCCGTCCTCCTCGAGCAGTCCCTCGATGCAGGCGACGGCTTTGACGACGAAGGGCCAGGACTCCTCGAGGAACCGAGCATCGGCCGTGAACCGGTAGCAGTCGGCGATGGCGGCAATCAACTGCCCGTGACTGTCGTGCTCGACCAGCCAATCGGCTCCGTTGTGATCGACGCAACACGGGACGAAACCATCCGCGCGCTGGTAGGGCGCATACCAACGGATGAACTCCAGAACCTCCTGTGTGTGCGCCATCCGCAACAGCGCTGCGCTCATGATGCTGCCGTCGCGAATCCAGGAGCGTGTGTAGCGCCGGGGCCCGGGTTGCAGCGCCGGGCCGGAGCGAGTCACGAGGATGTGCGCGGTCGCTGTGAGCGCGGCGCGGATGGCGTCCATCGCCCACCCTGAGCCCGACCATTGCGCTGCGGGAAGCTCCTTCGCCCAATCGAACGCCGGCTCCCCGGTCGCGATCGCGGAATGCGCAGGCGGACATTCCACGATGCGCTCCGCCGTTGCGCCAGGTTCGAGCGCCAGATCGAAGGCGAGCGCGCCAGAGGCAAGGCCGAGTGCATCGTGAACTCGTGTGTCCGTGACCTCGCGGTCGCCTTTGACAAGACGCAGAGCGACGAACCCCTCGTCGAATGTCGTCGCCGCGAAGGCCGAAGGCTCGCTCGCCGGCACGACGGCGGCGGTCTCGTTCACACGCAACGCGCCGCCTTCCCAAGCCAGGTCGTGGATGAGGCTCACGCCACCGATCTTGCCGACGCGCTGCCAGGGCGGGGTCACCTGAAACGGGCGAACCAGCACCAGCAGGCGCGTCGCCAGCGATCGGTCCGAGCGGCTCTCGAGTCGATAGCGCAGACGAACGAGCCCGCTCTCCGTGGCCTCGCCCTGGATGTGCAGGGACCACTCTGCGGTTTCCCAGATCGCAGACGGCACGGGCAGCACGCCCGCGGGCAGGTCCTGCCGCAGAGCGACGTCTGTCCAGGTAGAAAGACGGCCGTCGATCGCCACCATCGGCTCGATCGAGAAGGATCCCGGCGTTGTCTCGACCGCGCCTTCCTCGTTGATGAGAGCGCAGGACGTGCCGTTTGCGGTCCCGATCGGTGTCCACAGGGTTTGCTCACGATGCAGCCAGCGCGGGTACCACCCGCGCGCCTCGTGCCGAGCGATGTCGTACCAGAAGGTCTCGATGGAGCGGCTGAACTCGAACGACTGCGGGCGCAAGGCGGCGCCAGCGGACGGTGCGTTGAGCTCCAGCCGAAGAAGACGCGTCTTTAGGTTCGGCAGGTAGAGGTAGCTGCGGGCGCCGCCCGCACGGACCGTCGTGTACAGCGTCCGCCAACGCCGACCATGCGACGAGGCCCGCACCCGAAAGCCGCTCGCCGGTGCGCCGTCCCGCCAATCCATGATCAGCCCGCCGAGCCTGCGTGTCTCGGCGAAGTCCACGACGATCCAGGGCCTCGCGTCATCGGGGCTGGGGATCCAGCCGGACCCGGCGAGCGCCCGATCGGCATCGAAGCCCGGGAGGGCGCTCGAGGCGCTCGCCGTCGCGCCAGTCAGCGGGCTGTGATCCTCGATCCTGAGGTCGCTGACCCACAACGACCCAGCGCCACCTTCGCGGGCGACGATGGCGAGCTCGATCGCTCCGAGTTCCTTGGGGACAGCGCCGCTCGCCGGACCCCAGGCGAACTCGAACTCGCGGCTCTCGATGCGAAAGCGTTTCCAGCGCGAGGACGGCTGAAGATTCCTGTGGACGTGCCGCCAGACGTTCTGCCCGCTCGAGTCGACGAGCTTCAGCTCGAGATCGTTGGCCTGACCCACGCCGCGCAGCCGAAACGCAACCGTGTAGTCCTCGTGCACCTCACGCCGCACCGGGCAGCGTGCGACCACGAACCCCGTCCCCCCTTTGAAGTCGAAGTCCAACCGCAGCGCAGGACGTCCGCCGGTCGATGCCGAGGACAGAGCGAGCTGCGCTTCTCCGGCCGCGACAGCCGACCAGACCGGTGCATCCAGCGCGACTTCCGAAACGCGTTCTGCCCGGCCCATCACGAACTCGTTGCGACCTGGACTCCCGGTGGCAGGCCCGCCGTTTCAGCGGGCTTTGGACGAACAAGCCTGCGAATCTCGGGATCCTTGATGAGGTGGAGGACGCGTGTGAACGTTGGGTCGGCTGCACCGCCGCGACCGATGTGGATGATGGCGGCGTCCTTCAGATCCTTGGCAAAGATCTCGAGCGCGCGAGCGCGCGTCTCGCCGTCGATCGCGTCGAGCACCTCGTCGATCACCACCCAGCGCGGGTCGTGGATCAGCAGACGTGCGAGCATGAGACTTTGTTGTTCATCCCAGTTCAGTTCGGGGTCCCATCGCGAGGTGCGATCGAGCATCGGAGCCAAACGTCGCAGGCCCACCCGATCGAGCGCCTCGGTGAACGCATGCGACTCGAACCTTTCGACGCTCTGCGGATAGGCCAGTACCTCGCGCAGAGTGCCGGGCGGCAGGTATGGCTGGCGTGGCATGAAGAAGACGGTCGCGCCTCTCGGCCGGCCGATGCGGCCCGCGCCCCACGGCCACAGACCCGCGAGCGCCCGAAACAACAGGGTCTTGCCGGCTCCGGGCTCTCCCACCACGAGTACGCGCTCGCCGGCCCTCACTTCGACCTTCCGCTCTTCGAGCATGGTGCATCCCGCCGGCGAGGCGATCTCCAGGTTCTCGAACACCATCTCGTCGGGCGATCCTTCCTCGAAGGCGATGCGGCCCGAGACGTCGTGCAGCGCGTCGGACACAAGCATGGCGCGGCGGAAGCTTGCGACTCGCAACAGGGTCGCGCGCCAGTCCGCGATCGCGCCGAAGTTGTCGACGAACCACCGCAGCGACGACTGGACCTGTGTGAAAGCCCCGGCCGCCATCATGAGCCCGCCGAAGGTGAGGGTGCCAGCGAAATAGAGCGGAGCCGCGACAAGGATTGGCACCACGATCATCAGCCATCCGTAGCCCGCAGTGATCCAGGTCAATTCGGTGTAGCCGGTGACCAGACCACGCATGGCGGCCAGCACCGCTGCGAGATTCAGCTTGATACGCCGCGCTTCGTCGGCTTCGCCACTTGCGAGCGAGATGGCGTCGATGTGCTCGTTGACGCGCACCAGCGAGAACCGCAGATCGGCCTCGCGTGCATAGCGCTCGGCGTTGCGCCCGATGAGGTTGCGGCCGACCCAGTAGCTCAGCACCGAAGCAAGGCCAGCGTAGAGGATGCCGGCCCACACCATGTACCCGGGAATCGGAACCATCCGGCCAGCGATGGGGAAGGCGAAGTCCGCCGACAGCGCCCAAAGCACGCTCACGAAGGTGACGAGCAGGATCGTGGCCTGCAACAGGCCGATGCCGAGATCGGCCGAAAGCTCGGTCAGGCGACGCGCATCCTCGTGCATGCGCTGGTCGGGGTTGACGCCGATCGGCCCGGCGTTGACGAGCCGGAACGCGCGGCGGGGGAGCATCCAAAGCTCGATGAGATCCAGAGTCAAGCCTTCGCGCAACTTGAGCTTGATCATTTCCCCCAGCCAGCGCTGGAAGACGTTGAGAACGAGCAGCGCACCCGCGATGACGCCGAATACCCCGAGCTGCGCGAGGAACTCTTGGAAATCGCGCCGCGCCAGCGCGTCGTAGAAGGGCTCGTTCCAGCGGTTGAGCCGAATCTGCCCGTAGGCCGTCGATACGATGACCAGAAAGATCACGGCCGCCAACCACAGCAGCGTGTTGCGCCCGGGGGAGGCCCAGAACGCTCTGATCATCATGCCGGCCTGCGGCACGAGGCGCGAGCCGGCGCCGTCGTCGCTGTCGGCTCTGTCGTGATGTTGCGGTTGGTCGCTCATGACTTGCCCCGCTTCAAAGCACCGTGATCCTGCCAGGGACCGGATAGCGCTGGTATCAATCGGGAATGAAATGAAGCATCGCCAGCGCCGCTACGAAGGACAGCGAACTTCCCCGCACGACCGCGCGATCACCTCGGGGTAGACGACGGGCTCCCGATCGGCGTGTGCGTTTGGGTCGCGTCATCCACGTAGATCAGGTCGAACCCCCGCGGGCCGTCTGACCACTCGAACTTGTCCATCGGGCTTCGTCGGAACATCTTCCGAGCTCCGCTATGGCTGCGTGAAGCCGCGCAGGAACATGATACGGTCGCTGTCGTAGACGATGCCGTAGGCGCCGAGATCATCCTTGCCAGTACGCCTCCCATGGTCGGCGACGTACTGCTGCGGCGAGGAGAATCCTTGCCCATGCTGTGCGACGACCTACTCAAGGAGCGCATCCGACGAAACCTGGCCTCGTTCGACCTGCGGCGCGCTGCCCCCGGAGTGCATCGGGTCGCCGCGGTGGCGGTGGCGATCGTGGAGGAAGGCGAGGGCGCGCGCCTGGAAGGGGTGACGGCGCCGGACGGATGGAGTCGCGACGCCGCGCTGCTCCTCACGCGGCGTGCGCGCGGCCTTCGCAACCACCCCAACCAATGGGCGCTTCCCGGTGGCCGTGTGGACGCTGGCGAATCGGCGGAACAGGCCGCCCTGCGCGAACTCGCTGAGGAAGTCGACCTCCGCCTCGAGGCGAGCGCCGTGCTCGGTAGGCTCGACGACTTCGTCACGCGATCGGGATTCGTGATCACTCCCGTGGTGGTCTGGGCCGGCGTGGCCGAAGCGCTCACCCCCAACGCAGACGAAGTCGCCAGCATCCATCGCATCCCGGTGCGCGAATTCATGCGATCCGACGCGCCCTGGCTCGACCGCGAGGTTGACGGCGAGGAGCCTGTGTTGCGCATGCCCGTCGGCGCGAGCTGGATCGCGGCGCCGACAGCGGCCGTGCTGTACCAGTTCCGCGAGCTTTGCATCGCCGGGCGGCCGACCCGGGTGGCGCATTTCGAGCAGCCGCTCTTCGCGCGGCGTTAGCGACAGGGCGATTTGCCCGGCACGGATGCTCGGCTGGTCTACCTTCGTCTGACCCCCGAAGGCACAGGGTCAAACCTGAGCAGCGAAGGCCGCTCGTGGACTCGAGCGCGTCCCGAGTGCATTTGCGCCGTCATTCCCTGACGAGCGGTGGCGGCGCCTTCTGACAAACGTTTCTGTGTGGGGCGGATATCTTCAAAGTAGGCCGCACGGTTCGTGCCATGAAGCCCTCGCCTGAACCACTTGTTCGCCTTGAGCGGCGTGCGGGTGCGACGCACGATGGCGCGCACGGTCTGACTGTCGCGGAGCTTGCCTTGCTCGCGTCCTGCGGCGAACGTATCCGAGGCTCGGATTGGCCTGCACTGCGAAGAGCTGGTCTCGCACCCGCCCGACTCGCGAGATGGCTTCTCGGGGGGACAGCTCTGCTTGCTGTCCTGATCACCCGTCGCGCGCTTCGAAGGACTGCGCAAAAGCCGATTGGGATGCGCGGCGCAAAGACGACTGGGTCGGCTGAGTCGCGGCGGATCAGTCTCTGAGGTGGCAATCCGCGCGCTGCCCCGAATCCGGCGGAGAGGATCGGACTTCTCTTTACGAAAACTCCATCGTCAACTCTGCGAGTCGCCAGAAGACACCCTCAGAACCAGAGCGCGCAGCGGAACTCGCTCGGTCTACGGGATGAGATGCGGCACCATCGAAAGGTGTGTGCGCCGGCGTCGCCAGCTGTTGAGGTGCCGTCATGGCCTTGGTCTTCACACCGGCTGGTGTCATCATCGACGAGGCGCCAAGCGCCTCTCTGGCCACTTGTGAGCGCCGCCCGACCGCGCGCGACGAAGGAGACCACGATGCCACGTCATGAGAGTGTGCACGTCCTGAAGGCCGCTCGATATGTGTTGCTCGCGGCGTTGTATGGAGGGGCGGCGCATGGCGGGCCGATCGTCTCGTTCTCCACCCCACAGAGCTTCTTCAGCTCCGCTCAGGTTGTCAGCACGGAAACGTTTGATGAGTTCCAGATCGATACCGACATTGGCGTCGGGAGCATCACGATCGACGGAATCACCTACAACTCGCCGAACCCTTCGGCCATCTGGCATGTCACCGATACCTTCGTCACCCCGAGCCCACCGAACAGTCTTGTGACCCGCAACTTGGTTGAACCAGAGACGTTGACGTTTGCCGGCGGAGGGGTCACGGATGCGATCGGCTTTTTCCTCGTCGGCATAGGTGGAACTCCGGCCGCCTTCTTTCGGATCGATGTCTTGGCAGCAGACGGCCAAGTGTCGACGGAACAGATCGCTCCGGGCTTCAACACGATCAACGTATTCAGGGGGTTTGCTTACGACAACGGAATATCGTCCGTCACCATCACGTCGCTCGACCTCGCGGGAGGCCTTTCCAATTTCCACCTCGACAACGTCTCACGTGGTGCGATCAGCGCCGTTCCGGAGCCTTCAGCACTGACCCTAGCTGCGATTGGAGTTGCCGGGCTCGCTTGGTGGTCGCGTCGTGGCCGGAGAAGTTGCATGAGCGGACGCTTCGCTACGTCGCCCTCCATCTCTTAGCTTCGGAGCCGCGTTGGCGAGCCTGGAGCGAGCCTCGCGACGCGTGCTTTGCGGCCGAAAGCGTGATCTGAGCGCGCAACGCTCGTCGACCGCACCCGCTGGCGGATTCAACTGGTCAACGCAACGGTTTGACTGAACATTTCAGCCGGCGTCTGGTAGCCCAGTGTCTTCCTTGGTCGCTCGTTCAATTGTCGCGCGA
>Ga0207706_10002806_pt1 | contig 16924 bp, 17 predicted proteins | sample KBSC53metaG_FD_184318 | JGI IMG/M metagenome (GOLD analysis project Ga0207706, IMG submission 184318) | Corn rhizosphere microbial communities from Kellogg Biological Station, Michigan, USA - KBS C5-3 metaG (SPAdes) (version 2) | ecosystem: Host-associated > Plants > Roots > Rhizosphere > Soil ... | reverse complement strand
CTACGCCGAAGGCTGCTCGTCAGCGACTTTGGCCGGCTTCACCAGCCAGCGCTCGCGCATCATTTTGTCCTGAATCCGCAATAAGCCTTCGGTAAGCGCCTCCGGACGGGGCGGGCAACCTGGAACATAAACGTCCACGGGAACGATTTTGTCGACGCCCTTGCAGACCGAGTACGCTAGTTGGAATAGCCCGCCGCAATTCGAACAGCTGCCCATGGAAATCACGTATTTGGGGTCCGGCATTTGGTCGTAGAGGAGCTTGGTGCGTTTCGCCATCTTGTAAGTCAACGTTCCTGCGACGATCATCAAATCGGATTGCCGGGGAGTCGCCCGCGGCACCGCGCCAAACCGGTCCAGATCGGCGCGCGGACCGCCGGTCTGCATCAATTCGATGGCGCAGCAGGCCAAGCCAAAAAGCATGTACCATTGGGACGAGGCTCGCCCCCAATTGAGAATGTCATCGACTTTCGTCGTAAAAACGGTTTCCGGTAATGAGTTTATCAGCGGTTTCATCAGAAATCTCCCGCACGGATCAAGCTCTGATCTTTTTGACCCATTCCAAATCGCCCTTCGCCCATGCGTAAACCAATCCGAGAAATAGAATTCCTATAAAAAGCAAAACTTCCACCAACGCGAAAACCCCTGCCCCTCCCTCCACCCAGCGACGAAATACCGTTGCGACTGGAAAGATAAAGGCAATTTCCACTTCAAAGATAATGAAGATCAAAGCGACCACGTAGAAGCGGATGTTGAAATTGACCCAGGCGCTGCCCATCGCCGGCTCACCGCATTCATAGGTGGACAATTTTCGCGCTTGCGGATTTGCCGGACGGAGCAGCTTTCCGATCAGCAGATTGACCCCGACAAATCCAAGTCCTAATGCCGTAAAGACTAGGACGTTAGCAAAATCAAATAACATCCAAAGTTTCCGTATTTACACGCGAGAGAGAACTCCATTCCTTATAACCATAAAAGCTAGCCATAATCAAACCCGTGCGGCGTCCATTGAGGCTGCCTAAGTTTGCGAAGATATTGTTTTTTGACTAGAGTCAGCAGCTAGCAAATCCTCGGCCCTGCTGGCATGACCGGATCGCTCAAAATCCGCAAAATAAGACTAAACTCCAACTGTCGATTCGTGGACCTTCGCGCGAGTCTATGGTGCGCATTGATTTTTTGGCTGGTCTACAACCCCGCCACCGAAGCTCAAACCGGATTCACACAGGTTCGCACCGCCTATAGCGCCCTATCGGCAGGTATCGGCACGCTTTGGCTGACCCAGGAACAAAACATCTTCAAAAAGCACGGACTCGACTCGGGTTTGATCTACATACGCGGCGGCACCACCGCAGTCCAAGCGCTGCTCGCCGGCGAGATCCAATTCGGTCACTTGTCGCCGGCGCCGATGATGGCGGCATGGGCCCAAGGCGCCGATTTTGTCTGGATCGGCACCACGACGCATCAGATGGTCTTCACTTTGTTTGGCGACGCAAGCATTGGCACAGGCGCCGATCTCAAAGGAAAAAAAATCGGCATTACCCGGCTTGGCTCCGCCAGCGATCTGGCGGTGCGTGCTGCGCTCGAACAGTTTGGTCTCGGGCGTAAAGATGTAAACCTGCTCTCGCTGGGGGGAATCCCCGAAATTCTCGCCGCCATGCGGGCGGGAGCGCTCAATGCGGGGATCCTTTCACCGCCGACCTCGACCGCTGCGCGCGATCTGGGTTATCGCGCCATTCTGCACATCCCGGATCTCGGCCGGGAGTTCACTTTTTCAGGCATTGCGGCAAAGCGATCCTTCGTGCAGAGCCAATCCGAAGTCGTCCGGGCTTATATGGCCGCGCTCACCGAAGGCGCCAAAATCTATAGGGAAGACAGCCGCGCCGCGCTCGGCGTTCTGCGCAAGTACTTGCGCGCCGAGGACCGGATTCTGGAAAGCGGCTACAAAGAATATGACAAGGCCATATCGAGTCCACCTTATCCTGGGCTAAAAGGACTGGAAGCCGTGCGCGAGAGCTTGCTGGATTCCACGCCACAGCTAAAGCAGATCGATCTAAAAAAATTTGTCGACGATCGTTTCGTCAAATCAAACTGAGAGGTCACAGCGAAATTCCACGCCGGGTCGGCTGGAAAGACAAATTGCGGAGAACACACGAAGTGGGGGCGAACGGCGGTCGCCCACGACTGCGCAACGATTCAATGACTGGATTCGCGACGTGATCTTTAACCTTGAACCTACCCGGAGGTCCCATGCGAATCGAAACCGAACGCAAAGTGCGCCGCTGGCGCGAACAACGCTGGCTCCTCGATCAGGTGATTCAGAGCCGCGGCATCGATTGGGATCAAGGACGAACCGGTAAAATACTCCGCAACTGCGGGCCCGGCGTGCAAGACGATCTTCAGGAAATCTGTGGACGTATCCAAAAGTTTGTCGATATCGCGCGCGAGTTCTCCCGCGCTGCCGCGCGCCGCGACGAGCAAGGGCGCGCTGCCGAAGCCGCCGGCAAATATCCCGAAGCGCGCGAGCACTACTACATCGCTGCCTGTTTTTACACCAATGCTATGTGGGCGATTTACGAAGACGGCAACCCGCAACGCATTCAGTGGCAGGAACGAAAACGCGTCTGCTATGACAAATTCATCCAATACGCCGGCCGACCCATCGAACGGATCGAATTACCCTATCAGGGAAAAAAAATCCACGCGATTCTGCATCTGCCGCCCAATAGGACCGCTGAACGAATTCCTTGCATCATGTACATTCCCGGCATGGACGGCGTCAAAGAAGACAATCCTGCAAGCGGCGATCCGTTTCTCGAACGAGGCTTTGCGGTGCTCGCCATCGATGGGCCCGGCCAGGGCGAGACGCGCGAAGGCGGTATCACTTGCGATGCGTCGAATTATGCCGACGCCGGCAAGCTCGCCTGCGATTATCTAATCAAGCGGCCGGAGATCGATCCGGACCGACTCGGCGTGATGGGGTCGTCGATGGGCTCCTACTGGGCGCCGTGCGTCGTTGCTCAGGAGAAACGGTTCAAAGCGTGCGCCGTGAGTGGCGTCTGTATGGAGCCAGGCCAGTACGCGATTTTCAATATGTCCTCGCCGACTTTTAAGCTCAACTACATGTACATGTCCGGCTATGACGATGAAGCGGCCTTCGACGAATTCTGCAGAACGCTTTCCTTGCGCGGCGTCACTGCCAAGATTACCTGTCCTTACATGGTCGTCGCCGGCGAAGACGATGAGCACTGCGACATGAAATTTGTTTACGATCTCATGGGTGAAATCCCCGCGCCTAAACTGCTCTACGTTTTCGAAGGCGAACGCCACTCAATTCGTAACCCGCGCGCGCGACCTCTGGTAGTCAACTGGTTGATCGATACTTTGCTCGGCAAGCCTTTCAAATCTGAGATTGTCCGCATCGAAACCAGCGGCAAAGAAACGCACCGGGAATGGTAAACGCAAGAATAGAGGATGGAAGATCGCCCGCCTTGCAGAGTATCGAGGCGATCGCAATTCTCTATCCTCCACCTTCCATTCTCGACTTCTCCAATCGAGAGATGCCCAGCCACAGATGAAAATCGCCTACGGTGACCTGATCGGCGGCGTAAGTGGCGACATGTTTGTCGCCGCACTGCTCGATCTGGGATTGTCGCTCAATCGCCTCAGAGGCGAGCTGAAGAAAATCCCGACGCTACAATTTGATATCAGCTCGAGAAAAAAAACTATTCACTCGCTCCGTGCCTCGCAGTTTCAAGTCATTTGTCCGAAGCATGAAGCGCGGCGCTCGTGGAAGCAAATTCGCGATCTGATCAAACGCTCAAAGCTCGACGCCGCGGTTAAATCCACCAGCAGCGAAATTTTTGCGGCGTTGGCAGCAGCCGAGGCCAAAATCCACGGCGTACCGATCGATGAGGTTCATTTTCATGAGGTCGGCGCCACCGATTCGATCGTCGACATCGTCGCGGCCGTCCTTGGCGTTCGGGAGCTCGGTATTGAATCTTTCTATTTCTCGGTTATTCCGCTCGGGCGCGGCCTCGTTTCTTCGATGCATGGCGCCTTGCCTGCGCCGGGTCCCGCGACACTCGAGCTGCTCAGGGGTTTGCCGGTTGTGGGCATCGACATCGACACTGAAACCGTGACGCCGACCGGTGCCGCGATCGTGCGGACGTTGGGGAGACAGTTCGCTCATCAGCCGGCAATGACCATCGAAAAGATCGGCTATGGGGCGGGGAAAAAGGAGTTTGCCGAACGCCCGAACCTTTTTCGCATTATCCTGGGCAGAGTGGATTCATCCGCCGCCCTCGAAGAGATGCTGGTGATCGAAACCAACATCGATGACATGAATCCACAGCTTTTCGATCATGTGATGGATCGGCTGTTTGCCGCCGGCGCACGTGACGTTTTTCTCGCCCCCATCCAGATGAAAAAAAACCGGCCGGCAACGCTGCTGAGCGTCATCGCCGAGCCACGCGATCGACAAAAACTTAGCGAAATTATTTTTAAAGAGACTTCCACCCTCGGCTTACGCTATTACCCCGTAAGCCGTATGATCCTGAAGCGCGAGACCAAGAAAGTAACGACCCGCTTCGGCGAAATAACGGTCAAGATCATCGAGCAGCTGGACGGCACCCGACGCGCCGCGCCCGAATACGACGATCTCAAGCGCATCGCAAGAGCGAACAATATTCCCCTCAAGCTGCTTCACGACACAGTTGCGCGCAAGCTCAGGCCTTAGCACGGCCACATACCCCGTAATGGAAGTTGATCTCCCGCGCGACACTGATAGCTCCACGGTCAGCCGCCCCTGGGCTTCGCTCGATTATTCCGGTTTTCGCCTGATCTTTTTCCTTTCGCTGTTCGCAACCACGGCGCAGCAGATGCGCCAGACACAAAACCTCTACCAGGTTTATGAGCTCTCCGGTTCCGCACTTCAGTTGGGCCTGACCGGGCTGGCCCAAGGCATTCCAATTTTCGCCCTCGGTCTCTTTGCCGGCACTCTCGCGGATTTTCTCGATCGCAGAAAGCTGCTGCTGATCACGATCTTCGGCAATTGTCTGGTCGCTGTCGCGCAGGGTCTATTGACGCTCAGCGGCGCGATTCAGGTCTGGCATATTCTTGTTGGCACCGCGCTGACTTCAGCGCTGAACATCGTGCTCAATCCCACGCGCATGTCGCTGATCTCACGCCTCGTGCCGCGCTCTCATCTCACCAACGCCGTGTCGCTGAATTCCAGCGTTTCGCAGAGTTCCTTCTTTTTTGGCCCCATGGCAGCCGGCCTGACTCTCGCTGCTTTGAGCACCGGCAATGCTTACTTGGTCAACGCGCTCTTCTATGTTCCTGCGGTGATCGCGATTCTGCAGCTCCATCCTCCGGCCGCTCTCGACGGAAGGCGAGAGAGGTTTTCCCTCGTAAGCATTCTGGGGGGTGTCAAATTTCTTTTTTCCGAGCCGATCGTCTTCGCTATGGTGATGTTGGACTTTACCATTGTCGGGCTTGGCTATTACCGCCCGCTGCTACCCATCTTTGCAAAGGATATTCTTCACATTGGCCCTACCGGTTACGGCATGCTCTCCGCCGCGCCGGCTGTCGGCGGAGTTCTCGGTACCGTCATCGTTCTTTTTTTCGGCGATATCGAGCGCAAAGGGCAGCTCGCCCTGTGGTCATTTCTTTCCTATGCCTTGGCCGTGGGTATCTTCGCCATGTGCACGCAAATGGGGTTGTCACTCGCTCTTCTCGCTTTGTTGGGTCTGGCCAATTCGCTGCAGGCGGTCATGCGCCAGACCAGTTTTCATCTTTTGACCCCAGACCACTTGCGCGGCCGCGCCTTCGCCGTTTTTAACATGTTTTCTCAAGGGGCTAATTCGGTCGGCGCGGCCGAGATCGGCTTTGCCGCCTCTTTTCTCGGCGCGCCGGGCGCGCTAGTTTTTGGCGGCGCCATCAGCGCAGTTCTGACGCTTGGCTGTTGGATAATGCTGCCGGGTCTACGAAAATTTGGCATCGAGACGCAGCACTGTTAAGCTGCCGCGCATCGCGTCGAACTTACCGGCTACGGTGTTGCATGCAGGAAAATTGCGAGGAGCGCACGGCCGGAGAGCCGATCATTTGTATAGCCCGTCGATAAAGCCGCTCTTATCGAGTTTGTCTAGAATGCTGTTGTCCACCACGTCCTCATACTTGATGCCGGCGGCTTTCGGCACTGATTTCACGACTTCCGCAATGACATTGGCGAATCCATCGCGGGTTGGATAGGGCTTTTTAAAAACGTAAAACTTCACCAGATCATCGTAAACTGCCGCCGCGTCCTGTTGACTCTTCAATGCCAGTTGAGTCGTCATGACTTCGACAACTCTCGTGCGATTGGCGGGATTCAAGATAAAAGCGTGCGCCTGCAGGATCGCGCGGACAACCCGCTCGAGCATATCGCGTTTGGTCTGCACGTTCTTTGCCGTAGTAATTACGGATGACGTTTCCCACGGAATGTTCAACGTCCGAAGATCGGCGAGCATGTTCACGCCAAGCTGCTCCAGTTTCGTGCGATACTCCGGCGAGATGACCGTCGCCGCGATCGCGCCTGTGCTCAGCCCGGCAATCCGTTCCGGCTCCTGACCCGCGGCCACGATCGTGACTTGCCCTTTATCGGCATCGATACCGAAGCGGCGCAGCCCGACCAGCAATGCCAAACGCGATGCCGATAGGCCCAGTCCGGACGAGCCCACTCGTTTGCCTTTCACATCGGCGATATTTTTGATCTCGGGACCGCCAACGATCAGATAGGCCAGCGAAGGCGTACCGCCGACAATCACATTGACGGGGATGCCACCGGCGGTGGAGACGATGCAAGTGATCGGATCGTCGTAAGAAACATCGACGCCGCCGGTGACCATCATTTGCGCGCCCTGCGTACCGCCGCTGATGTTCACCTGCTTGACATCCAGTCCTTGCTTTTTGAAATAGCCTTCTTCATCGGCGATCCACAGCGGCACTAAACGGGCATTGCGGAATGTCACGCCGAAATTGACCTGAAGGTTCTCCGACCGAGTCTCCGCGCAAATTAAAGTAGAGAGAACCAGCACGAGGATCGCGAGCAGCAGCTTGCTAGCGAAAATTTTCATTGTCTTCTCCCAGAATGTCACTCGGGTAATTTTCAGACCAAACCATTTGCAGCGTCCGATGGTTGAGGTGAGGTCGTCGGCAATTTCAGGGAGGAACTCCCTGCGGCGAGCAGCAAAAGCCGCTATGCGGTCTGACGCTCAATAAAGCCAGTGATGATATCCATCGCGCGCATCGTTTCCGGTTGTGCGGGGGACGGTACCACGCGGTGCTCCGGCAAGCCCTCGAACGTATGGACTTCAATCTGCCCGCCGCGTTTACGATAGGATGCGATGAATCGCTCCTGCATTTCGAGCGGATGATTTTTATCGTTGGCTTTGAGCATGAAGAGGATCGGTGGCAGTTCGATTTCCTTTTCCTGGTCGATGATCGTCTGCGGGCTGCCTTCGGCCATCGCTTCTTCCGTCCTCCAGTAATCGATATGGGCTTTGATAAATTCCTGACGGTTGAGCTCCTTGGCGAAGCGGAAGCGATACAGCGGACATATCACCGGCCACCCGGCGATAACATACGCAAGACTCGCGTCGATGTCCGAATGCTTTTCCAGCGGCAGCGCTGAGTAGGCTGCGTGTCGCGGCCGAAGCGCGCTTAGCACTACTTGATGGCCGCCACTGGAGTTGCCGAAAGCTCCGATTCGAGCTGTGCCATTGAATTCCGCTGCATGCGCCTTCAGCCAACGGGTCGCGAGATTCACGTCACAGATCGAAGCGGGATATCCTGCCTCGGGCGGCTGGCGAAATTCGACGGCAGCCACCAAGATACCTCTGCTGGCGAGCTCTCGATCGATGCCGGAATTATTCAATCGGTCGCCGTTGTGCCAAGCCCCACCATGCACGTCGATAATGGTCGGGAACGGCCCAGCTCCTCCGGGTTGATAGAGCCGCACCAGCCATGGCTTTCCCGCAAGACGTTGGTACTCGATATCCCGTTCGTCGACTTCGTATTTTGTGTTGTTCATCATGGCGGCAATCTACTGCCGTCAGGCTTCGCTCTGCAAGCGCGAAATATCGCTGGTGCGTATGTTGTACGGCGATTGCTAGTCCGAATTTCCTGACATACTCGAATATGCTGTTCGAGTTTCTGCACTGCTGCGCTACAACGCCGATATCGATCCGCTTCATAGCTGCCAAAAAAGTCCACAAGTATCGACATTAAGCGTTTTAGGTCCGGCTCCAAGTTACCAGCAACCGAATCTATTCTTGACAGCTCCTTCTCGGTGCAATAAACGAGCTTGGGGACGCTCCTGGTCCGGCGAATTGTCATTTCGAGCGCACCCGAAAAATCTCTCTGCGACACTAAAAAACAGCTTTTGGTCGCTCGCGGTGATTCGGAAGGAACAAAAACCATGAAGAAAATTGTCTCGATAACCTCGCCGCTAATGATTGTCCTGTGCCTGTTTCATTCGCAGCCGGCGTTCGCGCTCGACAGAGTCAACATCACGCTCCCATCGAAGTCGTTTCAGTTCATCATTTTTCCGCTCGCTAAAGAGCGCGGCTATATGAAGGAAGAAGGGATCGATCCCAACGTTGTGGTCATGGCTTCGACGCCTGGTCTGCAGGCGGTGCTCGCCGGAGAAATGGATTTTACCGGCTCCGGAAGCAGCGCGCTGGTGGCCGTTGCGCAAAGCAATGCCCCGCTGAAGACGGTTCTCGCCGTCAACGATCAGGTGCTCCAATGGCTCATGGTTCGGCCGCAGTACACCTCTTTCAAAGATTTAAAGAACAAAAAAATCGCCGTCACCGGCATTGCTGCGGTGGCGACCTTTATGTTGAAAAAAGTCGCGCCCCGGTATGGCCTCGATCCCAACAAGGATTTGACGTTTCTCGCTTTGCCGCCGGGCCAACGCCTTGCGGCTTTGCAATCCGGAGTCGTCGATGCCGGTCTTCTGAGCTCCGAGGAGCGCTTTGCTGCACTGGACCAAGGTATGAAAGAGGTTTTGTATCTCGGCAAAGAAGTAAAGAACTCCTGGGGCACGATCGCCACCAACGACCAATTCATCAAAACCAAGCCGAAGCTGATGCATGGATTCATGCGCGGCTTGCTGAAGGCGCTTCGCTTGGTCAAACAAAATCGCGAAATCGCCATGGGGGCGATGATGAAATTTTCCGAGCTCGACAGAGAATTGGCAGCGCGAACCTACGATGGCATGATCGGCACTTTCACGAGCAATGGCATTGTCGATGAAGAGACGCAGAAAAACGATCTCGACATCGTCCGCGAGGTTCTCAAAATCACCAAAGACGTTCCCATCGAGCGCGCCTATGATTTCAGTTTTGCAAAGAAAGCGGACGCTGAATTGACGCAAACGGGATGGAAGCCGTAATCGTTCGCCTCCCCGCGAACAGTGTGATCAGCGTAGGAACTTGTCATTCGAGCGAAGCGAAAAATCTTTCTCGATGATTATGGACCGGTCAAAAAAGTTGCTCTTAAGGCAAGGATCCTTCGCGTTAGCCTCGAACAATTGAATTAAAATGGAGGATAAATGGCGCAGCACATTCACGGAGCTCTTTATTACGAACGCATGGGACGCACGGGGCCGGCGATTGCATTTATTCATCCTAATCCGATGGACCAGTCCTGCTGGATTTTTCAAATGGCGCATTTCTCGACATGGTACCGCTGTGTCGCCATCGACATCCCCGGATACGGGCGTTCACCCAAAGCCGAGGCCGGACTCACAATGAACGATATGGCCGAAGCTTGCTGGGAAGCGATCGACGATGCACTGCCAGGTGAGAAAGCGATTCTGGTCGGCTGTTCGGTCGGTTCGTCACTTGCTCCCCACATGTATCATCTTCGGCCCGATAAGACCGCAGCGCTGGTGTTATGCGGGACGGGATACAACCCGAGCAAGGAATTCACCAAAGGAAGAATCGCCAACTACACTGCCAACGGTATCGATTACCGCTGGGCCTACACCTTCGAAGACCTGAGCGCAGCCTTTCGCACGACTCCGCTGGCACACTTTTTCGCGAACCTTTTCACCGAGCGCAACAGACACGCCGATGTACAAAGCATCATCCATCAATTCAACGCGCTAGCGCAGCCATATCCGGAGGGGCTTTTCGAGCGCATCGCCTGCCCGACGATCATTTTGACCGGTAGCGAGGACAATAGCCATCAACGCGCCTTCGCGCTGCAAGAACGCATACCGAACTGTGAACTGAAGACATTGCCAGGCGCGGGCCACGCTTGCCAGATCGAGCAACCGTGGCTCTTCGATCGCTTTATGATCGAATTTCTGACCAGACACGGCCTTTTTCGCGAAGCCGCAAAACCGGCGCGAACAATCGTTTAGGTACGGCCCCGATATTTTCGGGAGCGGCTGAGCACGCCCGAAGAGACTGCCCCACAAGAATTTTCCGAGGCCTGCGAATTAGAGTCGTTGCTGCTCAGCTTTGACCTTTTGAACCACGATCTTTCTGAGTTACTTCGGGACAGGTATAGTGGTGATATGGAGATCGAGGAACCTACAAACAGTCCCGTCGAAACCGGCAACGAACCGGTCAGCAATCGACCTGGCACCGCGGTGTTTGCGTTCGACAATACCTACGCGCGCGACCTCGACGGCTTTTACTTCAACTGGAATGCGACACAAGCCCGTAGCCCTAGGCTGGTCAAGTTCAATCACGAGCTGGCAGAAAAATTGGGGCTCGACGCTAACACGCTAGCTTCAGATCGAGGCGCGCGAATCTTTGCTGGCAATGAGACGCCGGAGGGAGCGATTCCTCTGGCGCAAGCGTACGCCGGACACCAATTCGGCGGGTTTGTACCGCAACTCGGCGATGGACGCGCGCTCCTCCTAGGCGAAATTGTTGATCGCCAAGGACAGCGTCACGACATTCAGCTCAAAGGCTCCGGTCCCACGCCGTTTTCGCGCGCTGGCGATGGCCGGGCCGCACTGGGCCCCGTCCTGCGTGAATATCTTATCAGTGAAACGATGCACTGGCTCGGGATTCCGACAACTCGGGCACTTGCGGCGGTGGTTACGGGCGAGCCGGTATTTCGCGAGAGCGTCTTACCGGGTGCGGTTTTAACCCGCGTTGCCGCCAGTCATATTCGTGTCGGCACTTTCCAGTTTTTCGCCGCCCGCGGCGAGCAGGAGAAAGTCCGCCGCCTGGCCGATTACGTCATCGACCGACATTATCCGGCAATCAAAGGTCGTGAAGATCCTTACCTGCAACTAATTGATCATGTCTGCGATCGCCAAGCCGCTCTCGTCGCCCGTTGGATGCACGTCGGCTTTGTTCATGGCGTAATGAACACAGACAATATGGCGATCTCCGGCGAGACCATCGATTATGGTCCATGTGCGTTCATGGACCATTACGATCCCGCTACTGTATTCAGCTCCATTGATAGCCATGGCCGCTATGCCTATGGCAATCAGCCACGGATTGCGCAGTGGAATCTCGCGCGCTTTGCGGAAACCCTGCTGCCACTGATCGACGCGGACAGAACACACGCCATCGCGCGGGCCACTGAGGTGGTCAATAGCTTTTCGGAAAAATATCAGCAGCATTGGCTGACGGGCATGCGCGCTAAGCTCGGGCTGCTGAGCGAAGAGGAGGCCGATCTCAACCTCGCCGCGGGATTTCTCACAGCCATGCAGGGCAACAAAGTTGATTACACGCTAGCCTTTCGCTCTCTGGCTCGTGCCGTGATCGGTCGGGAGGAAGAAATTCGCGCGCTTTTTGCCGATCCGTCGGCCTACGATGTTTGGAGCGAACATTGGCGCGCGCGGCTTTCCCGGGATACGGGTGCACCGCGCTTGCGCGCCGAAAAAATGCGGCTGGCAAATCCCACGTTTATTCCGCGTAACCATCGCGTCGAGGAAGCTCTGAGTGCCGCAGTGGAACAGGGCGATTACGGGCCGTTCGATACCTTGATGAAAATCTTATCGCGCCCGTTCGAGGATCAGCCCGAGTTTGCGGTTTTCGCCGAAGCTCCGCCGGAAAGGCAAGGGCGTTACCGCACCTATTGAGGCACCTGAGTCACGCGTCCGGGCGACGCGAATATCTGAGAATAAATTCTAGGGTTATCCCTATTGCTCGCTAGTGAACGATTGAGGAAGAGATAAATCCACCTGGCATGGCGCAGAAATTCTACGTGGTGTGGTCAGGTCGGCAAACTGGGGTATTTAGCGATTGGCCGAGCGCTCAGCGGGCCGTCGACAAGTACCCTGGCGCACGTTTCAAGTCATTCGCAACTCACGCGGAAGCGGAGCGAGCGTTTGGACACGGCAATCTCGAAGAGAAAAGTGCCATTACACGCCGCGGCCAACGCCGGGCTGCCCATACCGCGCACCGGTTTGATGTCAGTATTTATTGCGATGGCGCGTGCGACCCCAATCCTGGTAATGCCGGTTCGGGCATCGTCGTTTATCGAGGCGGCGAACTCGCAGAACTGTGGTACGGCCTGTACAATCCTGTTGGCACAAACAATACCGCCGAACTGAACGCGCTTTATCATGCACTGCGCATGGCTGAAGAAGAAATCAAAAACGGCAAAACCGTCGAGGTGTGCAGCGACTCGGCGTACGCCATCAACTGCATTCGCAGTTGGGCGCCGCTTTGGGAAAAGAAGGGTTGGAAAAAACCGGGCGGCGAGATCAGGAACTTGAAGCTTATTCAGGACGGTTACGCCATTTACCGGCGCATCAAAGACGCCGTTACCCTGACTCACGTCGCGGGACACGTTGGTACCGAGGGCAATGAGCTTGCTGATCGCATGGCCATGTATGCTGCGCAAACCAAAGAAAGAAAACTGCGGCGATATCAAGAAACGATGGACATTCCGACGCTGCTCAAAATGCGGGCGGGTTAACCCACTCGGTTCTTTTCGCGCTTGCGCCAGAGGTAAAAGTTGGAGGGACATTTATTATGGAGAGCGCTGGTCGGTGCTGGATGCTTTGGGACGCGTGGGGATATGGTGCTCGACGCGCTCATCGACTTGTCCCCCGAAAAACTGCTTCCGCCGCCTAAGCCTCACATCGCCTGATTGGTACATCCTGCCCACCCCATATCAGCTGATCTACAGTCGCGTCGAGAGCTTATCTTCCGCAAAAATCCAGTTTTTCGCCTCATCTTGTCACGGAGTCCGGTCTGTCATCCATCGGGTGTCACTATCCCTGAGATTTCGAGATATCTGCTGACAGCCCGAGTGCTTTCTATCCCTCGTTGGAACTAATCGCGTAGGCCTGGGGCTTGCTCGAACGAGATCGAATGGAGATCTCGTCTATGCACACCCTAAGATTCCGCATCAAGAGACCGCTCGCTTTGAACTGCAACGGGCAGGGCATTGTCGAATATACGCTCATCGTACTTTTAGTCGCGATTGTTTTTTGGCTCGGTATCCGTGACACGCAGTTCGGACAAGCTCTGCAAACAGCTTGGAACGACGTAGGAGGCTCTATCTCGTCGACGGCAGGGCAGCCGGGCAGCGATGCTGGAGGAAGCGGCTCAACCGGCGGCTCAGATGCGGGCTCGTCCAATGGCGGTTCCAGCAGTGGCGGCGGTACTGGAACCGGTGGGAGCTCCGCTAGCGGAGCCACCGGAGGCACTTCCGGTTCAAACGGTGGTGGTTCGGGAGCTTCGGGCGGTAGTTCTGGCGGTGACGTCGCTGGCGGCTCCGGCAGCGGATCAGGGGTTGGTGCTGCTTCAGGTGGCGGCTCTGCAGGCGGATCCGGTAATGGTTCAGGCTCTTCCGGTGGATCGGGAGGTGGTTTCGCTGGTTCCGGGACTGGATCCGGCAGCGGCTCGGGCGCTAATTCGGGTGGCGGCTCCGGCGCTGGCTCCAGTGGTGGTTCAAGCCCCTCCGGTGGATCGGGAGGTGGCTCCGGTGGTTTCGCTAGCGGGTCTCCCAGCGGCTCGGCGAGTGGTTCCGGCGGATCGGGCGGAGGCACGGCTGGAAGTCCGGGTGGCGGCGGTAGCTCTGCAGCGAGTTCGAGCGGTGGCTCGGGCAACGGTGGAGGCGGACGCGACTCGGGTGGCGGGTCCGGGAGCGGCGGATCCGGTGGTGGTTCGGGTGGCGGGGCAGGCGGGAGTGGGTCGGCGGCTGGATCAGCCAGCGGCTCCGGGTCCGGCACTAACGGCCAGGGCAATTTGATCGCCGCAGCCAGCACGACATCGAACGTCGAATCCTCAGGGAATACGTCACAAAGCGCCGCAGTTATGGAATCTTCAGCCGCGGGTACGAGCGGTACAGACGAGAAACAAACACGGAGCGGGAGTGGCGACACTGACGGATCTTCTTCAGGGACAATTTATACGTTTGGATTCTGGCTCGCGGTTGTATTCGGCGCGGTGATTTTAGTTTTTGTTGTCATATGGACCATCGCCAAAGGCGTTGGCAAAAACGAAGACGCTAAAAATACCGATCTGATCTACAAAAACCTCCAGGATGCGCGACAGATTTACGCGAAAATGATGAAGTAGCGCGCGCCCATATTAAAAGCGGAAAGCCATTTTTTTTGAGCCGCAAACGAATGCGGCTGCATTCTTTCCTTAGCGCTTAGGTTTTGCCGAGGCCCACGGGTTTTTGTGTGGCATTCCACGCATTCAACTCACCCTTGCACCGCGACCCCTGCTGGGTTATTCCCATTTGTACATGGCTCCTGTGTTATGAGCACCGCCGCTGCTGCGAAGCGCGCGGCGTGAAGCAAAATTGTCAAATTAGGAAGGAGAGACCACAATGGCGTTTCTTGAACGTACCTATGGCAAGCAAAACCATGCGAACATCAATGAACTATTGATTTCATCCGATTCGCACGTCATCGAGCCCGCGGGTCTTTGGCAAAAAGAATTACCAAAAGCTTTTCAGGACCGTGCTCCAGATTATGGCGGGCAAAGACCCAACGATACGCCCGGAGGCGCTCAGGACAAAAACAAGCGAGTCTCCGAGATGGCCGCGGACGGTGTGAGCGCCGAAGTCCTGTATCCTACCCATGGGTTGAAATGCTTGAGTCTCGACGATCACGAGTTGGAGGCAGCCTGTTGCCGTGTTTACAATGATTGGCTGATCGACTACTGCAGCGCCGCCCCGGACCGGCTGATCGGTATCGCCATGCTGTCGATGTACGACACCGACGGTGCGGTGAAAGAACTGGAACGCTGCCGCAAAGCCGGTATGCGCGGAACGGTTATCTGGCAAGTACCGCCCCCAGAGCTGCCGTTCTCGTCATCACATTACGACAAGTTCTGGGCTACCTCTCAGGAGCTCGAGATGCCGGTCAACTTGCATATCCTGAGCGGGCACGGTTACAGCCGAAGCCGCTCTTTCGGTTTGGGAGATACTGCAACCGGCATGACCGCGGAGCACAATAGCGTCAACATGAAACTGTTTCAGTCGGTCGATAGCCTTTACGATCTGATCTATTCCGGAGTGTTGGAACGCTTTCCCAAACTAAAGCTGGTTCTGGTCGAAAACGAGCTGGGCTGGATTCCGTTTGTCTTGGAGCAGTGGGACTACTACTTCAAACGCCACGGCGCCAAGCGGGAAGGTTTGGCCATTAAAAAACCACCGAGTGAATACTTCCATAACCAGATCTACACAACTTTCTTTAACGACGCCGTCGGCGGTCATATTCTGTCTTGGTGGGGCGAAAATAATTGCATGTGGTCCAATGATTTTCCGCACGGCAATTCTACTTGGCCGAATTCGCGGCAAATCGTCGCCCGCGACTTGGGCGATCTGCCCGCGCCCGTGCGCGCGAAACTCGTACGGGAAAACGTCGCGAACCTCTACCACATCCCTGTTCCGAGCGCGGTCCAATAATCGGCAGCGTTCGCTGAGTTCGTTACGCAGAATCCGATCTTACCGGGGGTCGGATTCTGCCCTTTCGAAAAGGGTTTCCGGCACATCGCCACGGCGCGCTGGAACACTTAGACCCTCCGCGAAGTTGCCAGCTCGCGTTCATAAACGCCGTATTTGATCACCCCCGCCTCTACGAGCTTCAGCCTCCGAATCCTGCACCGCCGCGCATCGACATTCCGGCAAAGCTGGAAAGTAGTAGAACATCGCTACGCGGGAGTTGAACCGTTTCATAACTTGATCTATGAGTCGGGCAAATCTCATCGGCAATTGCTCAGCTCGCCCCAAGCAATGCTTGGCGGAGGATTTATGACCCAAGAAGAAAAACATGTCGAATTACTGAAAGCAGCTTATCAGAAATGGCACGATAGCAAGGCAGGCAGTGTCGATTATTGGCTCGGTCTCATGACCGACGATATTAAATTTCGCTCCCTCGGCGCCGGCAGAAATCGAATTAACCCGGACGAGCACGTGCAAAGAAGAAGTAAAGCGCTACTTTGTCGGGCTCACGTCGGACTGGGAAATGATCCACTACCTCATCGATGAATACATCGCAAGGGGGAACGCGTAGTGGCATTGGCCAGCTGTTCATTCAAAAACAAAAAGACCGGAAAAATACTGAACACCCCGAAAGCTGACATTCACCGTTTTCGCGATGGAAAGATTTGCGAATTTTTTGAATTCTACGACACCGCTCAAGTGATTTCTTGTGCGACGTAAAGTCTGCAGGTCGTCAGCTCACTCCAGCTCCCGAAGCGGCATCATAAGCGTCGTTCCGTGCCGATCTTTTAAATTCGACGAACTTGCGTGAAAATTTTTGGACACTCTTCGGAAAATGTTTGTGCAGGGGAAAATAAATGCCGAATAGGTTCTGTGCATCTCCCGTTTGTGCACACAGCGTTAGTTCTTCTGTTGGTTGTCGTGCCACGAGCGGATAGCGCGCCTACAGCGCGGCGTCGTTTTACAAAGGAAAAACGGTCCGAATCATGTCATTGCCCGCCATCTC
>Ga0207706_10002804_pt1 | contig 16926 bp, 8 predicted proteins | sample KBSC53metaG_FD_184318 | JGI IMG/M metagenome (GOLD analysis project Ga0207706, IMG submission 184318) | Corn rhizosphere microbial communities from Kellogg Biological Station, Michigan, USA - KBS C5-3 metaG (SPAdes) (version 2) | ecosystem: Host-associated > Plants > Roots > Rhizosphere > Soil ... | reverse complement strand
GAAGATGGTCAAGGTCTTCGTCGCGGTGAAGCGCAAGATCCAGCCCGGCGACAAGATGGCCGGCCGTCACGGCAACAAGGGCGTGGTGTCGAAGATCGTGCCGGTCGAGGACATGCCGTTCCTCGAAGATGGCACGCAGGTCGACATCGTGCTCAATCCGTTGGGCGTGCCCAGCCGAATGAACGTCGGACAGATCCTGGAGACCCATCTCGGCTGGGCCTGCGCTGGCCTCGGCTTGCGCATCGGGCAGGCGGTCGATGCCTACAACGCCAAGCACGACACCAAGCCGCTCAAGGAGATGCTGAAGAAGGTTTACGGCGACGACGAGACCATCAAGTCGCTGGGCGAGAAGGATCTGGTGGAGCTCGGCAACAACCTGCGCCACGGCGTGCCGATCGCGACGCCGGTGTTCGACGGCGCTAAGGAGGCGGACATCGAGCACATGCTCGATCTCGCCGGTCTCGATCACTCCGGCCAGGTGACGCTGTTCGACGGACGCACCGGAGAGTCGTTCGATCGCAAGGTGACGGTGGGCTACATCTACATGCTCAAGCTTCACCATCTGGTCGACGACAAGATCCACGCCCGTTCGATCGGCCCCTACAGCCTCGTGACCCAGCAGCCGTTGGGCGGCAAGGCGCAGTTCGGCGGCCAGCGTTTCGGCGAAATGGAGGTCTGGGCGCTCGAAGCCTACGGCGCCGCCTACACGCTGCAGGAGATGCTGACCGTGAAGTCGGACGACGTCGCCGGTCGCACCAAGGTGTACGAGGCGATCGTGCGCGGAGACGACACCTTCGAGGCCGGTATTCCGGAATCGTTCAATGTGTTGGTCAAGGAGATGCGCTCGCTCAGCCTCAACGTCGATCTGCACAATTCCAAGCAGCAGCGGACGGGCCCGGGTGGCGAGTCCGCGGAAGCCGCAGAGTAGCGACGACGGATAATGGAGGACGAAGGGCAGATTTCAGCGAGCGACGGAAGGGAATGCCGATCCTTCCGTCGCCCATCGTCTGTCGTTGGTCCGCGAACAACTGAATACTCCACACGGAGAGCACTATGAATCAAGAGATTATGAATCTTTTCAGCCCGCAGGTGCCGGCTCAGGTCTTCGACCAGATCCGGATATCGATCGCGAGCCCGGAAAAGATTCTGTCCTGGTCCTACGGCGAGATCAAAAAGCCGGAGACCATCAACTACCGCACCTTCAAGCCCGAGCGCGACGGCCTGTTCTGCGCGCGCATCTTCGGACCGATCAAGGACTACGAGTGCTTGTGCGGCAAGTACAAGCGCATGAAGTACAAGGGCATCATCTGCGAGAAATGCTCGGTCGAGGTCACGCTGTCGCGCGTGCGGCGCGAGCGCATGGGCCATATCGAGCTCGCGGCGCCGGTCGCCCACATCTGGTTCCTCAAGTCACTGCCGTCGCGCATCGGGCTTCTGCTCGACATGACGCTCAAGTCGCTCGAGCGCATCCTCTATTTCGAGAGCTATGTCGTGCTCGAGCCGGGGCTGACCTCGCTCGAGGACCGCCAGCTGCTGAGCGAGGAGGAGTACCTCAAGGCGCAGGAGACCTTCGGCGGCGACAGCTTCACCGCCACGATTGGCGCGGAAGCGATCCGCGAGATGCTCAAGGCGCTCGATCTCGACAAGATGCAGGCCGATCTGCGGGCTGAGATCGCGGGCTCGGATTCCGACGCCAAGAAGAAGAAGCTCGCCAAGCGGCTCAAGATCGTGGAGGCCTTCCAGCAGTCCGGCAATCGGCCGGAATGGATGATCCTGACCCAGGTGCCGGTGATCCCGCCGGATCTGCGGCCGCTCGTGCCGCTCGATGGCGGCCGCTTTGCCACCTCCGATCTCAACGACCTGTATCGTCGCGTGATCAACCGCAACAATCGCTTGAAGCGGCTAATTGAGCTGCGCGCGCCCGACATCATCATCCGCAACGAAAAGCGGATGTTGCAGGAGGCGGTCGACGCGCTGTTCGACAACGGCCGCCGCGGCCGGGTCATCACCGGCGCCAACAAGCGCCCGTTGAAGTCCTTGGCCGACATGCTGAAGGGCAAGCAGGGCCGCTTCCGCCAGAACCTGCTCGGCAAGCGCGTCGACTATTCCGGCCGCTCGGTCATCGTGGTGGGTCCGGAGCTCAAGCTGCACCAGTGCGGCCTGCCCAAGAAGATGGCGCTCGAGCTGTTCAAGCCGTTCATCTATTCGCGGCTCGATGCCAAGGGCCTGTCGACCACGGTGAAGCAGGCCAAGAAGCTGGTCGAGAAGGAGAAGCCCGAGGTTTGGGACATCCTCGACGAGGTCATCCGCGAGCATCCGGTACTGCTCAACCGCGCGCCGACGCTGCACCGCCTGGGCATCCAGGCGTTCGAGCCGGTATTGATCGAGGGCAAGGCGATCCAGCTTCATCCGCTGGTTTGCGCGGCGTTCAACGCCGACTTCGACGGCGACCAGATGGCCGTGCACGTGCCGCTTTCGCTCGAGGCGCAGCTCGAAGCACGCGTGCTGATGATGTCGACCAACAACATCCTGCACCCCGCCAACGGCTCGCCGATCATCGTGCCGTCGCAGGATATCGTGCTCGGCCTCTACTACCTCTCGATCATGCGCGAGGGCGGTGAGAACGAGAAGAAGCTCAAGATCTTCGGCGAAATGTCGGAGATCGAGCATGCGCTGCACGCCAAGGTCGTCGACCTGCACACCAAGATCAAATACCGCTGGATCGGAGTGGACGAGAAGGGCAAGTCCTTCACTCAGTGGTTCGAGACCACGCCGGGCCGCGTGATGCTCGGCCAGGTGCTGCCCAAGAGCTCGAAGGTTCCCTACGACGTCGTGAACAAGCTCATGACCAAGCGGGAAATCTCCGGGATGATCGACCAAGTCTACCGCCACTGCGGGCAGAAAGAGACGGTGATCTTCTGCGACCGCATCATGGCGCTCGGATTCCACCACGCGTTCAAGGCCGGCATCTCATTCGGCAAGGACGATATGGTCGTGCCGAGCACGAAGTGGAAGATCATCGAGAAGACCCGCAACGAGGCCAAGGAGTTCGAGCAGCAGTACAACGATGGCCTCATCACTCAGGGCGAGAAGTACAACAAGGTGGTCGACGCCTGGTCGAAGGCTACCGACCAGATCGCCGACGAGATGATGAAGCAGATCTCCTCGGTGGAGCGCAGCGAGGGCGGTCGCGAGGCCCAGGTCAACTCCATCTACATGATGGCGCATTCCGGCGCGCGCGGCTCGCCCGCGCAGATGCGCCAGCTCGCGGGCATGCGCGGCCTGATGGCAAAGCCCTCGGGCGAGATCATCGAGAGCCCGATCATCAGCAACTTCAAGGAAGGGCTCACCGTGCTCGAGTACTTCAACTCGACCCACGGCGCCCGCAAGGGACTTGCCGACACCGCGCTCAAGACCGCGAATTCGGGTTACCTCACCCGGCGTCTGGTCGACGTGGCGCAGGACTGCATCATCACGACGGTGGATTGCGGGACGACGGCGGGCATCAAGGTGCGTGCCATCATCGATGCCGGCACCGTGGTGGCTTCGCTCGCCAGCCGTATTCTCGGCCGCACGACGGCCGAGGACGTGCGCGATCCGTCATCGCACAAGGTCATCGTCAAGGGCGGCACGCTGCTCGAAGAGCCGCACGTCGAGGCCATCATGACGGCAGGCGTGCAGGAGCTGCGCATTCGCTCGGTGCTCACCTGCGAGACGACCACCGGCGTCTGCGGCATGTGCTACGGGCGCGATCTCGCCCGCGGCACCCCGGTCAATATGGGCGAAGCGGTGGGCGTCATCGCCGCGCAATCGATCGGTGAGCCGGGCACTCAGCTCACCATGCGCACGTTCCATATCGGCGGCGCTGCGCAGATTTCGGAGCAGTCGTTCGTCGAGTCGAACTTCGATGGAACGATCAAGATCAAGAACAAGAACATGGTGAAGAACTCTGACGGCCAGACGGTCGCCATGGTTCGCAACATGGTCGTCGCCGTGCTCGATCCGGACGGGACGGAGCGCGCCGTGCACCGCATCCAATATGGTGCACGGGTCCTGATCGACGAGGGCGACAAGATCAAGCGCGGGCAGCGCATCGCGGAATGGGATCCCTATACCCGGCCGATCCTCACCGAAGTCGATGGCACGATCGGGTTCGAAGATCTGGTGGAAGGCCAGTCGATGTCGGAGACGCTCGACGAATCGACCGGCATTGCCAAGCGCGTGGTCACCGACTGGCGTACCACGCGCGGGGTGGACCTGCGGCCCTCGATCGTGATCAAGGACAAGGCCGGCAAGATCCTGAAGCTCGCCCGCGGCGGAGAGGCGCGCTACCAACTCGCCGTGGATGCCGTCATCTCGGTCGATCCAGGGACGCACGTGCAGGCGGGTGACGTCATCGCGCGTATCCCGACCGAGAGCGCCAAGACCCGCGACATCACCGGCGGTCTGCCGCGGGTGGCGGAGCTGTTCGAGGCGCGTCGGCCGAAGGAGGCGGCGATCATCGCCGAAACCTCGGGCACCATCCGCTTCGGACGCGACTACAAGAACAAGCGTCGCGTCATCATCGAGCCTGCGGACAAGGGTGAGGAGCCGCGGGAGTACCTAATCGCGAAGGGCAAGCACATCTACCTGCAGGACGGCGATATCATCGAAAAGGGTGATTCGATCGTCGAGGGCAATCCCGCTCCCCACGATATCCTCGCGATCAAGGGCGTCGAGGAACTGGCCGCCTATCTCGTCAACGAGATCCAGGACGTCTATCGGCTGCAGGGTGTCGCCATCAACGACAAGCACATCGAGGTGATCGTTCGCCAGATGCTGCAGAAGGTCGAGATCGACGATGCCGGCGAGACCGACCTGATCCAGGGCGAGCAGATCGACAGGATCGAGCTTGACGAGCTCAATGCGCGCGCGAAGGACGACGGTAAGAAGCCGGCAGTCGGCCATCCGGTGCTGCTCGGCATCACCAAGGCCTCGCTGCAGACACGCTCGTTCATCTCGGCAGCGTCGTTCCAGGAGACCACACGCGTCCTCACCGAAGCTGCGGTCAACGGCAAGGTGGATACGCTCGAGGGCCTCAAGGAGAACGTCATTGTCGGCCGCCTGATCCCGGCGGGAACCGGTGCGATGATGAACGGGCTGCGCGAGGTCGCAGGCAAGCGCGACGCGCTCATCCTCGAGGAGCGCGAAAAGGAGGCCGCAGCCAAGGCGGCCGCCGCGGAGGCTCCGGAGCCGGCGCAATTGCCGGCGGCGGAATGAGCCCACGCGACCCATCGACACGAGAGATCAGGGGCTGCCTTCGGGCAGCCCTTTTTTGTCCCGCCGCCCGGCGGCTTCCAGGGCTACGCGGTGCCGAAGCACCGGCATCGCCGACTATATTTATCCGGAAAGGGAACTCGGCACCCCAAAAAGCCATTTTGTAACGGTCGTTTAAGGGGGGAAGGCTTGGTCTCGCCTTTGGTTCGAGCCCTTCGCATGGTCCGATGGAATCGCTCCTCGTCAAAATCTTTGCCTTGGCGCTTGCGCTCAGTCAGGTCACCACCACACCCGACGCGGTGAAGACGCAGTTCGACCGCACCCGCGATCAGGAAGAGGTGGCACGGCTGCTGGGCGCGGGCTGCACGCACATGCGCAAGGCCTTCGACATCGAGGACATCAACCTCGATGAGCTCATCGCCACGGCGATGGACGATCCGCAGGCAATGACCAGCGAGAACAAGGCGTTTCGCGGCATCAATTTTGCCGATCTGCAAACGGCCTACCGTCAGTTTTGCAAGAACGAGAAGGTGCCGGTGCCGGCCGTCGATCTCGGCGAGGTCATCGACCACTACAACAAGGCGGTCGCCGACCTGCCCGATCACAACAAGCTCAAGGGCCTCAAGCTGCCCGGCGCCAGCGTCGTGCTCGACCGCAAGGGCGAACGCTTCGCGGAGGTGTTCGAGGAGAATCAGCGGCGGCAATGGGTCCCGCTCAGCGACATTCCGGAACACGTCCAGAAGGCGTTCCTCGCGGCTGAGGACAAGCGCTTCTATCGCCACCGAGGGATCGACGAGCGCGGGCTGATCCGCGCCTTCATCGGCAACCTTGCGCAGTCCGGCCGCCCGCAGGGCGGCTCGACCATCACCCAGCAGATCGTGAAGAACCTCCTGGTCGGCGAGGACCTCACCTATGACCGCAAGATCCGCGAGATGATCGTGGCGTCGCGGGTCGAGCACACGCTGAGCAAAGCGGAGATCCTCGAGCTCTACCTCAATTCGGTTTATCTCGGCCGCGGCTCCTGGGGGATCGAGCTCGCGGCCCGCAGCTATTTCGGCAAGCAGGCGAAGAACCTGACCCTGGAAGAGGGCGGCCTTCTTGCCGCGCTGACCAAGGGGCCGAACTATTTTAATCCCGACCGGCATCCCGGACGGGCCCAGGAACGGCTCGCTTACGTGTTCAGCCGCATGCAGGAGGACGAAGCAAATCCCGCGGAGCAGCAGGTCGGCCGCGGGCTGCCTGCGCTGCCGGCCATGGTCGCCTACGAACGGCCGCGGCGCGACATCGGCTTCCATTTCGTGGATCAGGTGGCGCGCGAGGCCAAATCGGTTGCCGGCCTTGAGACGATCACCGCCAACTCCTACACCGTGCGCTCGACGATAAACCCGCAACTGCAGCGCGCGGTCGAAACGACGCTGCAAGAAGGGCTTTCGCGCTATGAACGCAGCGCCGGTCGGGTGCAGTTCGTGTCTCCGGAGGCGAGGCTGGGCAAGGCTGTCCAGCGCGCTGACGCGGAGCGAAAAGCCGGCGACAAGCGGCCGGCTTGGCAGGTCGCGCTCGCGACCGCGCGGCTGCCACTCTACGACGTGCATTGGACGCCCGCGATCGTGGTGGAGAAGCCGGGGGGCGGCGGCAAGAAGAACGAGGCGTGGCGGGTCGGCTTGGCTGACGGCCGCGTCCTTCCGTTCTCCGTCGACAACGCAGTCGCTCAGCGCAAGCTCGCGGTTTACGATGTGGTCCTTGTTCGCGTGACCGATGGCAAGGGCAAAGCCGCCGCGCGCGCCGAACTGCGGGTGCGCCCCATAGTGCAGGGCGCTGTGGTGGTGCTGGAGAACAAGACTGGCCGTATCCTGGCCATGAGCGGCGGCTTCTCCTATCCGCTAAGCCAGCTCAATCGCACCAGTCAGGCCATGCGTCAGCCGGGCTCCGCGATCAAGCCGTTGAGCTACCTTGCAGCCCTGCGCAGGGGCCTCCAGCCCAATACGCTGGTGAGTGACGAGCCGATCACGCTGCCACCGATTGGCCGGGGCCGCGCCCGCGAGCAGGACTACTGGACGCCAAAGAACTATGACGGCGGCGGGGGCGGCATTCTGACGTTGCGTCGTGCGCTGGAGAATTCGCGCAATCTCGCCACCGTCCACCTGCTCGACGGCGGCATCGAAAACAATCCGGAGGCGAGCCTCGATCGCGTCTGCAAGCTCGCGGTGGAAGCTCAGATCTACCGGGAGTGCGTGCGGTATTATCCGTTCGTGCTCGGCGCGCAGCCGGTGCGGCCGATCGATCTCGCGGCGTTCTATGCCGCAATCGCGAATGAAGGACTGCGACCTGCGCCCTACGTGATCGATTCGATCGAGCGCAATGGCGCGACCGTCTACCGCCACGATCCGAAGTCCGTAGTCACTGTGGCGTCGGTGGACCGCGCCGCGTTCTATCAGCTCAAGACCATGATGCAGGGCGTGCTGGCGCGCGGCACGGCGCGCACGATCGCGGGTCTTGCCCCCTATGTCGCGGGCAAGACCGGCACCTCGGACGAGGAAAACGACGCCTGGTTCGTGGGCTTCACCAATGACGTCACCGTCGCGGTCTGGCTCGGCTATGATAATGCTACCGGCAAGCGCCGCACGCTCGGCGGCGGTGCGACCGGCGGTGGTGTCGCCGTTCCGATCTTCGAGCCGATCATCCAGGCGGTATGGGCCAATGTGGCCCCGAAAACCGTGCTCGCCCCCCCGTCGCCGGAGGCCAAGCGCCAGCTCAGTTGCAAGTCCATCGATCTAGAATCCGGCGAAGCCCCGGTCGGCGGCGGCAAAGCGGTCACCGAATGTTTCCGGATCGACCGCCAGGGCCAGATCGTGGACACTCAATATGAGTTGGTGTCGCGGGAGGATGCCTACACCGCGCGGGAGTCGCGCGGCTATTACGGGGTGGCGCCAAATCCCTACGGCTACGACGTCTCCGGGCAGCCGGGTTACCAAGGCTATCAGGGATACCAACGCTATCAGGGGTATCAGGGCTACTATTACGACAACAACGGCCGTTACGTTCCTGCGCAGCCCGCCCCGGTGCGGCCGCAGCAGCAGTATTACGGCCAGTCCGGTACCACCGCGCCTGCTGCGCCGCAGCGGGATCCCTATGGGCGCGTCTATCAGACGCCGCAGCCGCAGCGGATCGAGCCGCCCGGCTACATCTGGGGCAACCGGCGCTTTTGATGAAAGACGTCACCATGCGGAGCGTCCGGCCGGCCGCCCTCTTCCTGGGATTGACGGCATTTGCGGCAACGTGCGGGACAGGCGTCCAAGCTCAGGATTTTGGGATCGTGGAGGTCAATTCGACCGCCGGGCTCGCTGTGGAGAAGCTCAAGCCGAAAACCATCGCGTTGCTTGATCGGCCGAGTGAAGAACTGATTGATCCGGACGCTGGCCTTATTCGGTTCGAGGATTGGGCGCAGGCGAGGCCGGTCGAAAAGCAGTTCCTGTCTCCCTTCCCGAGCTATGTCGAGCCGTATTCCGAGGTCACGGTCGACGGGGTGCGCAAGCGCTTCAAGGAGAAGCTTCATATGTATGTGGGCGAGGCGCGCTTTGTGCTGGCGCGTCCGCCGGGATCGATCGATCTCGCCAACCTAGTGACGCTTCCCTTCATCGAGCGCCTCGATCCGGCGATCAAGCACCGCCTGATCACGTCGGCGGAGGCTGTGTCCCCCAAGGACCCGCGCGCCATCAACAATCAGCATCCGCTGCGGCGTTGGTGCGAGACCAGACCAGTCACCATCTGCATTCGCTCGCGCTACCAGTTCGAGGGCAAGCTGCCGGTCGGCATCCAGATCGCCAACAAACTCAGGGAAGGCTCGAAGAAGCTTCCGGATCACCTTGAGTTCGAAAGCGAACTCACGCTGCGTCCGGCCGCAGAGGTCGGCGAGATGGGGCTCGCGACCCTGACCGGCCTCGACACCCCGTCGATCGGCGCGCTCGAGCAAAATATCTTCTACGTCAACCAGGTGATGCAGTTCGGCAAGCTGCTGGCGGTCTTCCAGAACCACGCGACCGACGCAAACCAGACCGTCGTGACCGTGTTCATGGCGCTCGCGGTCGAAACCAGCATCCTGGCGAAGAAGAAAGAGTTCATGAAAGTACCGGTGCTGCGAAACCTGGTGCCCGCGCAGGTGCTAGCCGGCAAGAGTTCGTTCAACAGCGGCAATTCCATCAGCGCGGGGTTGCCGATCTACGCGCGCAATCAGATCAAAGCGATCGCCTCGATCCTCGAGCGGAAGTGATCGACGCGCAAAGGCGTCGCTTTGGCGATTGGCCAAGCCGCGCGTCGCCGATCGCTTTGAGCGCTTCTCCCCGAGCTAGTTAGTCTGTGGGCGTTTGCCGATGGTCGGGAGCGGCGTTTGTTCAAGACAAGATGTATTGCAAGAAGAGGCGCCGCGATTGCTTGGGCGTACCTGCGCCCGCACGCCTGATGCGAAGATTGCGGAACCTTGGAACTTTGTTCCATGAAGCTTTTGCTTTCGGAACTCACAGGGCTTTCTCAATATTGCCGCCTTTCGCATATTTGAGTACCACGAGCACACTCCGATACTCCTTTGGTTTGCGGAGATCGGAAGGTGAGGGGGGTCGGATGCGAGGGGCATTCGACCAAATACCGACGCCGTAGGTCCCCGACGGCGCCGGAGATAGCGGGCTGTCAACACTAGCACTTGAATTTGACGGCGGTCGGCTCGACCGCCGCGCCAACGTCGGTCTCCCGTCGCTGGCGGCATTGAAGCAAACGGCGCCCGCGACAGCGAGTGCGACGCCGCAGGCAAGTGCGCGCGGTCTCGACTGGTTCACCTTCTTCCTTGCGGACATCCAGACCGGATTTGGTCCTTTCGTCGCGATCTATCTGACCGCGCATCAATGGGCGCAGTTCGATATCGGCCTGGTCCTGACGGCGGGCGGCCTGGTGGCGCTGGCCTGCCAGATGCCTGGCGGCGCGTTGGTCGACGCCGTGCGCTCGGCGCGGCTGGTCGCGGGACTCGCGGTGGTGGCGATTTGTCTGAGCGCGCTTGCACTCGCGATCTGGCCTAATTTCGCGGTGGTCATGGGATCGCGCATCCTCCATGCGGCGGCGAGCTGTGTGCTCGGGCCGGTCATCGCGGCGATCAGCCTCGGTCTTGTCGGCCACGCCGCGCTCGGCGCGCGGCTGGGCCGCAACGCCCGCTTCTCCTCGATCGGCAACGGCGTCGCCGCGGCTGCGATGGGCGCGTGCGGGTCCCTCGTCTCCAGTCAGGCCGTGTTCTTTCTGACCGCCATCCTTGCCGCGCCTGCGATCCTGGCGCTTACCCGCATTCGCATGAGCGATATCGAACGTCCCAAGCCGACCAGCGACGGAACACCGAATGTAAGCCTGTGGTCCGTATTGAGCGACCGTCGGCTGCTGATTTTTGCCGGATGCATCCTGCTGTTCCAGCTGGCTAACGCCGCGATGCTCCCGATGATGGGCAGCATCTTGACCATGCGCTCGAGTGCCTGGGCATCGACGCTGATCGCAGCGTGCATCGTCGTTCCGACCGTCATCGTCGCCGCAGTCGCGCCGTGGGTCGGGCGCCAGGCCGACGCGTGGGGGCGGCGCCCGCTGTTGCTGCTCTGTTTTGCCGCCTTGGCGTTGCGGGGCGTGCTCTTCGCCCTCGTGAGCAGTCCTTATCTTGTGGTCGCCGTGCAAGTTCTCGACGGCGTCTGTGCCGCCGTCCTCGGGGTGATTCTCCCGCTTGTGGTCGCGGACGTCATGCGCGGCACGGGACGGTTCAATCTTGGGCTCGGGATTGTCGGCAGCGCCGTGGGCATCGGCGCCGCGCTCAGCACCACGCTGGCGGGCTTCATGATGGATCGTTTCGGCAGCAGCCTCGCGTTCTGGAGTCTGGCGGGCGTGGCCGTTTGCGGGCTGGCCCTGGTCTGGCTGCTGCTCCCGGAGACCCGCCCCGAGTCGGCGCCGACACCAGCGCTGTCGTAATTTCGTCATTAAACGGGGAGGTTTGCGCCGGCCGGGATGCTGGTATGCGACCGATTGGGAGCGTTGCGCTCGCCCCGCGGTATTTCTCTGCCTTTGCAGCCGTCACTTACCGCACTGGGCTAAACTTTAATCAAGTTCCCGGGAAACCTGGCGCGTGTTCTCGCGTTGCCAACTCAGCACAAGCGCATCTGGACCGGGGTCCAATCCACATGAATGACGCTAATCGGTACGCTCAGCGTCCTTTTGCGCTCCTCGCTCACTACATAACAAAGCGGCCCATTTCGCATGCCGCCATCCTGGCCGCCGTCCTTGGTGCGGTCGGTTGCTCGGTGGGCGCGCAGTACGGTGTCAAGCTTCTGGTGGATACGCTTTCGGCGGGGTTGTACGTCGACGGCAGCGTTCGCAATGCATGGCTGGGCCTGCTGCTGCTTGCGACGTTGATCGCCGCGGACAACCTGTTGTGGCGGGTTGCCAGTTGGATCGCCAGCTACACCTTTGTTGCCGTAACCGGCGATCTGCGCCGCGACTTGTTTCGCCATCTCACCGGGCACTCGCCGAGCTATTTCGCCGAACGGATGCCCGGAACGTTGACCAGTCGTATTACGGCCACCTCGAACGCCGTCTTCACCCTGCAGAACATGTTCGTCTGGAACGTGATGCCGCCCTGCGTGGCCACGCTGGTCGCGATTGGATTCGTGGTGACCGTGAGCTTGCCCATGGCCGCCACGTTGCTGGTGCTTGCCGCCATTCTGGTCGTGGCCATGTTTCACTTGGCCGCCGCCGGCCGGCCGTTGCACCACGAATTCGCCGACCGCGCCGCCGCGGTGGACGGTGAAATGGTCGACGTGGTTGGAAATATGTCTCTGGTCTGGTCGTTCTGCGGGCTCGGTCGCGAGCACCGGCGGCTCGACGCTACGATCGACCGGGAAATGACCGCGCGGCGACGCAGCCTCCTTTATCTGGAGAAGCTGCGCCTGCTGCATGCCGGTGTCACGGTATTCCTGACTATCGGGCTGCTGGGCTGGGCGATCGTTCTCTGGCAGAACGGCGCGGCCACGACCGGCGATGTCGTGCTGGTGTGCACGCTCGGCCTGTCGATCCTGCATGCGACGCGGGATTTGGCAGTCGCCTTGGTGGATGTGACCCAACACCTGGCACGCCTCTCGGAGGCGCTCGGTACGCTGCTCATTCCGCATCACCTGCAGGACCACCCCAAAGCGACCTCGCTGGTGCGCTCGGGCGCCACCGTAGCGTTCGAGAACGTCGCATTCTGCTATCCCGATGGACGGAAGGTGTTCAAGGATTTGACGCTGCGTATCGATTCGGGCCAGCGCGCCGGTCTCGTCGGCCAGTCGGGTTGCGGAAAATCGACGCTGTTTTCGTTGGTGCAGCGCTTTTACGACGTGCAGAGCGGACGCATTCTGGTTGGCGGCCAGGACGTTTCCCGCGTGACCCAGGAGAGCTTACGGGCGGCAATCGCAGTCGTTCCGCAGGATATATCCCTGTTTCACCGCTCGATCATCGAGAACATCCGATATGGTCGGCCGGATGCGTCCGATGCCGACGTGCAGGAGGCGGTGATTGCGGCCAATTGCGCGGAGTTCATTGCGAACCTGCCGGAAGGGACTAACACCATCGTGGGCGACAGAGGCGTGAAGCTGTCGCCCGGCCAGCGGCAACGCATCGGGATCGCGCGTGCGTTTCTCAAGGATGCGCCCATCCTCTTGCTGGACGAGGCGACCTCCGCGCTCGATAGCGAATCGGAAGAGCTGGTGCGGCAGGCGCTGGACCGCCTGATGGGGGGACGCACCGTGATCGCCATCGCACACCGCCTCTCCACCTTGCGCAGTTTCGACCGCATCGTCGTATTGCAGGCCGGGAGAGTGTGCGAGGACGGCGCGCCTCAGGTCCTGGTCCAGAGCAAGGGGGTCTATTCCAACCTGCTCCGGCGCGAGGTGGCACGCTTGGGCAAGCAGGCGGCCTAGCCGGCTTTCGAGAGGCTGAATCCCCACGGTGGCCGGGCAATTTTGAGCGTCGCGCAGCCGCATTTTTTTCCTTTGAAAAGCACCGCGATCCGGTTTCCTTTGTGGAATTGCGACGACGCAAAACGGCTGCTCCGCCAGTGGGCATAGTGCCAAAAAGCCCGATTTTCCGGCCCTTTATGCCTTGACTTCGACACCCCACGCCGATACATACCGCCCACTTTCGGCAGGCGGTGAGCTTCGCTTGCTCGGAACGGCGTGCCCGAACCTCGCTAAACCACTGAGATCGCTAAAGTCTCTTTCGGCTGCGGGTGGGCGTCACCAGCCTCGAGGAATGAAGCTCAGACGCTGCCTCTGACGACTGTCAGGTGAGACGTACATGACCGCTTCGCCTTCGCGCGGCGCGGTCCTCTGTGAAACGGGTGAGCGCCGCACGCACCGGAAGCGGAAGGCGCTCTTCCGTTTTGCGCGTTCGAATGAAGCCATCTCTTCATCTCCTGCGAGGCAGGAGGGTAGAGCGTAAGGATTGCAGGCGAGACGATGCCGACCATCAACCAGCTGATCCGCAAGCCGCGCGTCACGCAACACGCCAAGAAGAAGGTGCCTGCGCTGCAGCAGAGCCCGCAGAAGCGCGGCGTCTGCACCCGCGTCTACACCACGACGCCGAAGAAGCCGAACTCCGCCTTGCGTAAGGTCGCGAAGGTGCGGCTTACCAACGGTTTCGAGGTCATCGGCTACATCCCGGGCGAGGGCCACAATCTGCAGGAGCACTCGGTGGTGATGATCCGCGGCGGCCGCGTAAAAGATCTGCCCGGCGTGCGCTACCACATCCTGCGTGGTGTGCTCGATACGCAAGGCGTGAAGAACCGCAAGCAACGGCGCTCCAAATACGGAGCAAAACGACCCAAGTGATTGGGTCGTTTTGCATAGGGTCGCCGGGGTAGCTCGACGACCGTCATGAACAAAGAAGAGCAAAGCGAAGACCGAGGACCGACCCCATGTCTCGCCGTCACAGTGCCGAGAAGCGAGAGATCAATCCGGACCCGAAGTACGGGAATCTGGTGGTCTCGAAGTTCATGAACTCGATCATGCGCGCCGGCAAGAAGTCGGTGGCCGAGAGTATTGTCTATGGCGCTTTCGAGATCATCGAAGGCAAGACCAAGCAGAATCCCGTTTCGATTTTCGAGCAGGCACTGGACAACGTGATGCCCTCGATCGAGGTCCGCTCGCGGCGCGTCGGCGGCGCGACCTATCAGGTGCCGGTCGAGGTTCGCACCACCCGCCGCCAGGCGCTCGGCATCCGCTGGATCATCTCGGCCGCGCGCGAGCGCAATGAAAAGACGATGACGGAGCGGCTCTCGGCCGAGTTGCTCGACGCCTCCAACAGCCGGGGAAACGCCGTCAAGAAACGCGAGGATACCCACCGGATGGCCGAGGCCAACCGGGCGTTCTCGCATTACCGCTGGTGACGGCCCGTACAATAAGGACTTAGCTTCGCATGCCCCGCAGCCATCCCATCGAGGACTACCGCAATTTCGGCATCATGGCCCACATCGATGCCGGGAAGACGACGACGACCGAGCGGATCCTCTATTACACCGGCAAGAGCCACAAGATCGGCGAGGTGCATGACGGCGCCGCGACCATGGATTTCATGGAGCAGGAGCAGGAGCGCGGCATCACGATTACCTCGGCCGCGACCACGGCGTTCTGGAAGAACAAACGGCTCAACATCATCGACACGCCCGGACACGTCGACTTCACCATCGAAGTGGAACGAAGCTTGCGGGTGCTCGACGGCGCGGTTTGCGTGCTCGACAGCAATCAGGGGGTCGAGCCCCAGACCGAAACGGTCTGGCGGCAAGGCGACAAGTACAAGGTTCCGCGCATCGTCTTTTGCAACAAGATGGACAAAATTGGCGCGGACTTTTTCCAGTGCCTCAAGGACATTGTCGATCGCCTCGGGGCCAAGCCGGTGGCGATCCAGCTTCCGATCGGATCCGAGCAGAATTTCAAGGGCGTCGTTGACCTCATCCGCATGAAGGGCGTGGTGTGGGAGGACGAGGCACTCGGCGCCAACTATCACGACGTCGAGATTCCGGCCGACATGGTCGAGCAGGCCAAGGAGTATCGCGAGAAACTGATCGAGGCCGCGGTCGAGCTCGACGACGACGCCATGACCGCCTACCTCGAGGGCAAAGAGCCCGACGAAGCGACGCTCAAGCGCCTGATCCGCAAGGCGGTGATCACCGGCGCGTTCTTTCCCGTGTTCGCGGGGTCGGCTTTCAAGAACAAGGGTGTGCAGCCGCTGCTCGACGCCGTCGTCGACTTCCTGCCGTCGCCGCTCGACGTGCCGCCGATCAAGGGTATCGACAGCAAGGGCAACGAGGTCGTGCGCAGTCCGAACGACAGCGAGCCGTTGGCGATGCTCGCCTTCAAGATCATGGACGATCCCTTCGTCGGCACCATCACCTTCTGTCGCATCTATTCCGGTCGGCTCGAAAGCGGCACCGGCGTCATCAACTCCACCAAGGATCGCAAGGAGCGCATTGGCCGCATGCTCCTGATGCACGCCAATAATCGCGAGGACATCAAGGAGGCGTATGCCGGCGACATCGTCGCGCTTGCGGGTCTCAAGGAGGTGCGCACCGGCGACACGCTGTGCGATTCGCAGAAAACGGTAATCCTGGAGAAGATGGAATTCCCGGATCCGGTGATCGAGATCGCGATCGAGCCGAAATCGAAAGCCGATCAGGAGAAGCTCGGTGTCGCGCTCGCCAAGCTGGTGGCTGAGGACCCGTCATTCCGGGTCACGACCGACCAGGAATCGGGGCAGACCATTCTCAAGGGCATGGGCGAGCTTCATCTCGACATCAAGGTCGACATCTTGAAGCGCACCTACAAGGTCGATGCCAATATCGGCGCGCCGCAGGTGGCCTATCGCGAGAAGATCAGCAAGTCGGTTACCGTCGACTATACCCACAAGAAGCAGACCGGCGGATCCGGGCAGTTCGCGCGCGTCAAGATCGTCGCCGAGCCGCTGCCGCCGGCCGCTGGGTTCGAGTTCGAGAACGATGTCGTCGGCGGAACGGTGCCGAAGGAATACATCCCCGGTGTCGAGAAGGGGCTCGAATCGGTGCTGGGTTCGGGCGTGCTCGCCGGCTTCCCGGTGGTCGATCTCAAGGTGACGCTGATCGACGGCGCCTATCACGACGTCGATTCGTCGGCGCTGGCGTTTGAAATCTGCGCGCGCGCGGCGTTGCGCGATGCCCTGAATAAGGGCTCGCCGGTTCTGCTCGAGCCGATCATGAAAGTCGAAGTGGTCACGCCAGAGGATTACACCGGCTCCGTCATTGGCGATCTCAATTCTCGCCGCGGACAGATCCACGGTCAGGACATGCGCGGCAACGCCAATGTCGTGAACGCGATGGTTCCGCTCGCCAACATGTTCGGTTATGTCAGCAATCTGCGTTCCATGTCACAGGGACGCGCCACCTTCACCATGCAATTCGATCACTACGAACAAGTACCCCAGGCAGTCGCCGCGGAGATCCAGGCGAAGTTCGCCTGACGCGCGGAAGAAGATCTCGAGACGGAGTGTCCCATGGCCAAGCAGAAATTCGAACGCACCAAGCCGCATTGCAATGTTGGGACCATTGGTCACGTGGACCATGGCAAGACGACGTTGACGGCCGCGCTGACG
>Ga0207706_10002803_pt1 | contig 16927 bp, 11 predicted proteins | sample KBSC53metaG_FD_184318 | JGI IMG/M metagenome (GOLD analysis project Ga0207706, IMG submission 184318) | Corn rhizosphere microbial communities from Kellogg Biological Station, Michigan, USA - KBS C5-3 metaG (SPAdes) (version 2) | ecosystem: Host-associated > Plants > Roots > Rhizosphere > Soil ... | reverse complement strand
CGACCGGTCAGCGCGACTATCGCGAGTAGGCCTTCCGCGCACGCGAAGCGTGCGCGGACTGTCGTTGTGGGGCGTGCGGCCTCGCAGCTGAACCCAATCCGTTAGGCGTCCCCACACACTCTATCGTTCACTTCGGTTGTCTCACACGCCAGCCGCGTCACGTCCGCACCGCCGTCGCGTGCAACCGCAGTCCGTTCGACGGGATGCCGTTGGACTGGCGGTTGCATTGGGTGTCCTCACCGTCGTCGGCGGGGCCGCCCTCCACTACCCACTGTACCGCCCCGGCGCGTCCTTTTTCCCGGCAGTGGCCCCCGTTTCCGCGCTGCTTGCCCTTGTAGTCGGGGTTGCGCGACGGGACCGGGTGCAGCTGTCGATCGCGCTACTTCAGGCCTGTCTCGCGTTCCCGGCGATACTGCTGCTCGGCGCGAGTGCGGCGTACGTCGCGAATGGCGCCCTGGATCGCGGGCCGGCGACGGTGTTTTCGTACGAGGTCGAAGCGATCGGGTACAGCCGGGACGGTCCAGTGGCGTTGCTCGTCCCGACGGGCGAGGCTGCCGGGGCGCCCCGGCTGAGAGTCGACGCGGACCGGGTTGGTGGGACAGCGGTCGCACGCCGGACGCCAGTGCTCGTGCGGGTCCGACCGGGCGCGTTCGGATATCCTTGGATCGCGGGATACGAGACGCCCACGCACTGACTCCACGGACGCCTAACGGATCGTTACAGCTGACGGGCGGGCTTCGGAAGTTCTCGCTTCGCGCTCATATTGGTTTGAAATCCGCCCGCAGCTGACTAGCGGCGTTAGGCGGCTACACAGTTGATGTTCAGGAGGGCTACCGTGGACAGCATTGCGCGCCGTCCGTGGCGACTCGTTGTACTCGGCGTCGCCGCATTAGCCGGCCTTTTCTATAGTCTCTCGGGCTACGCCATGGCTGGTTCCTTCACCATCTCCAATCCCGAGCAACTCAGTCACGGGCAGCGCGGTGGCGGCTGTGTACCTAGCGTGCGTTGGCATCTCGGCGCTGACGGCCCTCGGAGCCATGTTGACCCTCATCCGACGCGGCCGCCGCCCACGCCGCTCTAATCCGCCTGAGCAGCCGGAGAGATAAGTTGCGCGGCCGCGCGCCCACTCTGTCGGCGCTCGGAGTTGGCGGCCGCGGACGCCCACAAGGAAGGTCTGATTGGCGGACCGCTCGACGGATGCGTTTGCGATCTCCCCCCAGCCCGCGCGCATGCTACCCTCTCCCACCTGCGCACCGTGGCCTCGACCATGATCCAGAGACTTGCCCACTCCGCCGCACTGCTCGCCACCATCGCGAGCACCGCGCACGCCCAGCGGACTGCCGCCGCCAACTGCGCGGCCGTGCAAACGCAGCATCGCACCGATGTGAAGATCACCGAAGCCGTCGCCGTCGCCGCGACGCGCGACACCACGACGCCGGTGCACGTGGCGCACTGCCGCGTCGCTGGCATCATCGGCAAGGAGATCCGCTTAGTCGCGCTCCTGCGCTCCGGACACTCGCGAGGCCGCCTTACCGCGGGGGCGGCTGAACTTCGCGCTCGTTTTAGCCTCATTTTTCGCCTCATTTTTCCTCGCGTTTTTGCCGCACGTTCGCGCCATTTTGCCTGCCATTTTGTGACCCAATTCGGCTAGGAATCACAGCCTTGGCTCGGTTCCGGCGCCGACGACGGTGCTTCCTTGAGTGGATTCCCGGCCGGGAGCCAACCGAGGTCGGTCAACGGGTCGAGTCGCCGGGCGTGCTCGACGGCCCACGCGAGCCGACACTCAAGCGAGCTGGCGGGCTCCGCGACGATGCCCGCACGCTCCATCGCTCGGGTCAAGCAACCAGGGCACCTTGTGTGGTGGCCGCATTGTCTGCAGTTGTTGCACATGTTCGGATGCACACCGCAGGACCACGGAGAGTGCCCGATATGCGCCGCGTGAACTTCCTCGAGGATCTCGTACAGGACGTCCGGTACACGATTCGATCTCTCGCGAAGAGTCCAGGATTCACCACGGCGGTCGTCGCCACTCTCGCACTCGGGATCGGAGCGAACACCGCGATCTTCACGATCGTGCGTGGCGTGCTGCTGCGGCCACTCGACTATCCAGAGCCTGCTCAACTGATGTATCTGACGGCGGAAGCTCCAGCCGTTGGAGGGACCCGAGGCCCGGTCTCTGTATCGGAGTACAACGAATTTCGCCAGATGAACCGGTCGTTCTCGGCGGTCGGCGCTTACGCGACCGGCGGGTCAGCGTACACGAGTGGCGAAGTCAACCTAACGACGGTGGATCGACCCCTGCGAGTGCGTTCGATCTCGGTGGATGCGCATCTCCTCGAGGCCCTCGGTATTCGACCGGAGCAGGGACGCTTTTTTCGTGACGAAGAAACCTCGCGCTTCATGGGAACACTTCCGCCACCGATCGCGATTCTCTCTCACGAGTTGTGGCGAACAGCGTTCGGCGGGCGACCGCTCGTTGGGCAAACGGTAGAGATCGAGGGCCGCCCCCACGAAATCGTCGGCATTATGCCGCCCGGAGCCGATGTCATGGATAACCATACCCAGGTTTGGCTGCCGCTCTGGCTACATCCGAATCTTGCTCGTGAACGCGGTGCTCACGTGCTGTACGTGATTGCACGACTGAAACACGGCATAGCGACGAAGGTAGCGCAGCGAGAGTTGAGCGCTTTACTCGAAGACTGGGGCGGTCGTGTCGGCACGACAGCCCACGTGCCCATGAAGCGGCCGCTGCGCTCCGAAGATCATACGCTCCAATTGCGCGACTTGCAGGATGCGATCGTTGGAAATGCGGGCCGCCCGATCTGGGTTCTGCAGGCCGCCGTCGGATTCGTGCTGCTCATCGTCTGCGCGAATCTGGCCAATCTCGTAATGGCTCGTGCCAGTTCACGCAAACGTGAGTCTGTTCTGCGCACCGCTCTCGGGGCCAGTCGCGGACGGCTGCTTCGTCAGTCGGTAGCCGAAGGCGCGGTGATGGCCGGAGCCGGTGGGATTCTCGGGGTGTGGTTGGCCAGCGTTGGCGTGCGGATGCTCGTCCGCGCCTACCCAACAGGCATCCCGCGAACGAGTGGGCTCACCATTGATTTGCCCGTCTTGCTGGTGGCGCTGGGCCTCTCGACTGCGTCTGCAGTACTGTTCGGATTCGTGTCGCTCGGACGCCGGCGGACGACCAGCCTGACGACTGCCCTCATAGACGGCGGAAGGGGTGCGAGCGGCGGCCGGCGTCACAGCGCTCGACGTGCGCTCGTGATCGCGCAAGTCGCGTTTGCCGTGATGCTCGTTATCGGAGCCGGGTTGCTCGTTCAGACCGTTTACAACCTAACGACGATCGACGCAGGATTTGACCGGTCGCGGCTGGTGACGTTCTCGATGACGTTGCCGATGGCGAGCTCGGAGCCCGAAGAACGCGCGCAGGCATATCAACGCGTTCTCGACAGGCTGCGCTCCATCCCAGGCGTCCTGAGAACGACTGCCATGTCGGGTCTACCGCCGAATCGGAGTCCCGATGCGATCGCGACGCCTATCGAGCACTACGCCTCGGCCGATGGAAAGCCGTCTGAAATCATCGACTACTACCAATTCGTTCTGGGTGATTACTTCGAGACGATGGGCATCCCGATCGTCGCCGGCCGCGGCTTCGAGCGCACCGACAACGTGTCGCATGGCAAGGTCGCCATCGTCAACGAGACGTTGGCAAGCAAAATCTGGAAGGGGCAAAGTCCGATTGGCCAGCGTCTCCGCCCTCCGGGCGGATCGTTTGGCGCGAGCGATGATGCCTGGCACACGGTGATTGGCGTTGCAAAAGACGTTAGGCAGCACGGTGTCGAGCGCCCCGCGGGCGGTGAGCTGTACGTGTCGCTGGACCAGCACGGCGTCGCTCCGCCAAGCATGAATGTGGTAATGCGGACGACGCTGCCATCGGCTGCGTTGTCAGAGACCGTGCAGCGAGTGGTTCGCGAGGTGGACGCGGGTGTTCCGGTCGTGCGGCTTCGCAACATGGATTCGGTGTTTGCCGAATCGATTCGTCGGCCGAGACTCCTGGCGCAACTCCTGGGTGCGTTTGCTGGGCTGGCGCTGCTCCTGGCGGCTATCGGCACGTACGGTGTGCTGTCGTATATGGTTACGGAGCGGCGGCGTGAGATTGGTATTCGGCTCGCCCTTGGTGCCGCGCCCTCACACGTGCTCACGCAGATTGTGCAGCAGGGGCTTCATGTGGTTGCGTTAGGCGTGGCGATGGGCCTTGCGGGTGCACTTGTCGTGAACCGGCTGATGGCGTCGCTACTGTTTGGTGTGCAGCCGACCGATCTCGTGATGATGGTCGTTGTGGTTGCGACGATTGTGGCCGTGGCGCTGGTCGCCAGCTGGTTGCCGGCGTGGCGCGCATCTCGGCTAGACCCTAACGTGGTGCTCCGGAATGAGTAGCAGCAGCGTTGGGTCGGCGTTCAGCTGATTGCGCCGCCGCGCGGCCACTCTGTCGGCGCTCGGAGTTGGTGGCTGCGGACGTCCACGAGGAAGGTCTGACTGCCGAACCGCTCGACGGATGCGTTTGCGATCTCCCCCCGAGCCCGCGCGCATGCTACTCTCTCCCACCCGCGCACCGTGGCCTCGACAATGATCCAGAGACTCGCCTGCTCCGCCGCTCTGCTCGCCACGCTAGCGAGCACCGCGCACGCCCAGCGGACCGCCGCCAACTGCGCGGCCGTGCAAAAGCAGCATCTCACCGATGTGAAGATCACCGAAGCGGTCGCCGTCGCCGCGACGCGCGACACCACGACGCCGGTCCACGTGGCGCACTGCCGCGTCGCCGGCACCATCGGCAAGGAGATCCGCTTCGTCGCGCTCCTCCCCGACGCCTGGAACGGGAAGTTCTTCATGGGCGGCGGTGGTGGGTACGTCGGCTCGGTGGACAACAGCGCGATCGGAAGTGTGGACGAGGGCTATGCCAGCGTCGGCACCGACACGGGCCACCAGGGCTCACCGATCGATGCGAGATGGGCGCTTGGGTCTCCTGATCGCGTCGAGAACTTCGGCCACGTCGCCGTGCACCGCACGGCCGTGTCGGCGAAGGCGCTGCTGAAGGCGTACTACGGCAAGGATCCGGAGCGCTCATACTTCCTCGGCTGCTCGAACGGCGGACGGCAGGCGCTGATGGAAGCGCAGCGCTATCCGGCGGACTTCGACGGCATCGTTGCGGCCGCGCCCGCACTCGACTTCACGAACTTCGCGACGTCGTTCATCCGGAACGCGCAGGCGGCGTTTCCGAATCCGCGCGCCACGCAGGGGCCGGCGGTGCCGCCCGAGCTGCTCGCGTTCGTCGAGCGGCGCGTGCTGCAGGCCTGCGACGCGCTCGACGGCGTGAAGGACGGCACGCTCGAGGATCCGCGCGACTGCCATTTCAAGCTCTCGAGCATCGCCGCCTGTCCGGCCGACAAGCCGGGCGCCGACTGTCTGACGAAGGCGCAGCGCACAGTGCTCGACCGCATCTATGCGCCCATCTCCGACGCGCGCGGCGAGGTCTATCCGGGACAGCCGTTCGGCGGCGAGGGGCACAGCGAGGGCTGGCCCGCATGGATCACCGGCGTCGGGCCGCACGAGCTCATCCCCGGCACGGGCATCGTGCCGAGCCTGCAGTTCGCGTTCGGGACGGAGTTCTACAAGTACTTCGTCTTCGGCGACAGCACGTGGGACTACTCGAAGTACGACCTCAGGAACTGGCGGCGCGACACGCAGAAGATGGCGGCGATCCTCAACACCACCGATCCCGAGATGAAGGCGTTCAAGGCTCGCCGCGGGAAGCTCATCATCTATCACGGGTGGTCCGACCCGGCGCTCAACGCCAAGCAGACGATCGCCTATTACGATCAGGTGCTGAAGCACGACCCTAACGCGCGCGATCACGCACGGCTGTTCCTGGTGCCGGGGATGTTCCACTGCGGTGGCGGCACCGGACCTAACGCGGCAGACTGGCGCGGCGCGATCGCGGACTGGGTGGAGCGCGCTCACGCGCCCGACCGCGTGATCGCTCGCGAGCGTGGCGCGAAGGGCTCGGCGGACAAGACGCATCCGCTCTGCGCGTACCCGGCGCGCGCGACCTACGACGGCAAAGGGAAGACCGATGACGCATCGAGCTACTCCTGCAAAGCACCCTCCTCGAGGCCATGATGCGATTCTCTCGTAGCATCGCGCTCGCCTCGCTCGCGGCGGCCACGCTCCCGGTCAGCGCGCATGCCCAAAGCGCGAACGCCGGCTTCGATCGTGCCGCGCTCGAGTCATTCATCCGCGGCGAGATGGTGAAGCGCCGCATCCCCGGACTCCAGGTCGCCGTCGTGCGCCACGGCGCGCTCGCGTATCACGGCGAGTTCGGGCTCGCGAACGTGCAGGACTCCGTGCCCGTCACGCGGCAGACGACCTTCACCATCAACTCGATCACGAAGGCGTTCGTGGGCGTCGCGATCATGCAGCTCGTCGACGCCGGCAAGATCGACCTCGCCGCCCCGGTCTCGCGCTACGTCGACAGTCTCCCGGAGTCGTGGCGCGCCGTCACGATTCGTCAGCTCCTGACGCACGAGTCGGGACTGCCCGACATCATGAACCCGAACACCGGCGCGATGCCTGGCGACAACGAGACGGCAGCGTGGGCCGCCGTGCAGCAGATGCCGCTCCAGTCCGCCCCCGGCGTCCGCTTCAGCTACAACCAGACGAACTACCTCCTGCTCGGGAAGATCATCCACTCGCTGAGCGCCAAGCCGTTCCCCGACTTCATTGCCGAGCGACAGTTTCGCGTCGTGGGGATGCCACGCACTGCGGCAGCCGGATTCGGCGACTCGCACGACGTCATCACGCACGGCGCCCGTGGCTACACGTTCTTCCGAATCGAAGGGGAGGGTCTTCGCACGACCGACACGCTCGCCAACGTCTTCGAGCAGTTTCCGCCGTCGCTCCGCACCGCCGCCGGCATGAGCTCGACCGCGGAGGAGATGGCGAAGTGGATCATCGCGCTCCAGCATGGAAAGCTGCTCGCGAACACGGCCAGCCTCACCACGCTCTGGACGCCCGGGCGGCTGAACGATGGCAAGATCGCCAGCTTCGGAGGCCTCACGACTGGTTACGCGTTAGGCTGGCCGACGGTCGATCGGTCGACGCACCGCGCGATAGCGGCGCTCGGCGGTGCGCGTTCGGCGCTGTTCATCTATCCCGACGATGACCTCGCCGTCGTCGTGCTCACGAACCTCCAGGGCTCGCAGCCCGAGCGCATGCTCGACCAGATCGCGAGCTTCTTCGTCCCCGATATCAAGAACGTCGTCGTCAAGACGCCGTGATGTCCACCTTCGTGAGGTCGATGCCGATGCGTTTGTCAGCTCCACACGCCGTCATGATGGCTGCGCTGCCCGTCGTCCTGGTCGCGCCGATGCGCGCCACGGCTCAGAACCCCGCGCCGCGCACCAGTAGCACGCGCGCGGCCGGCGCACCGCCCGGCCTCGCGGCCATCCGCGAGGCGGACTTGCGGCGCGACATGGAGGCGCTCGCGGGCGACGCGATGCGCGGCCGCGAAGCGGGTACGCTCGACGAGTTGCGGGCGTCGGCGTGGCTCGCAGAGCGCGCGCGGGCGGCGGGACTCGAGCCGGCCGGCGAGGACGGGACGTATTTCCAGTTCTGGCCCATGCGGCGCGCCGTTACGTCGCCCGCTAGCCGCGCCAGCTACGACGGCACGCGCCTCGACCTGGATTCCGAGGCGGTGGTGGTGACGCCGGTGGACGCGACGATCGAGGGACAAGTCCTCGCGGTCGCGACGGGCACGACCCCGGACTCCTCGGCTGCACGAGGCAAGGTGCTCGTCACCACGCTGCGCGCGCCTGCCGATCTCGCTGGCCGCACGAAGCGGAACGACACGTTCATCTACACGCTCCTCGGCATGTTCGAGGAGCAACGGCGTCTTTCGAAGCTCGGGGCCGCGGCCATCGTCGTGGTCTGTGATTCCATCGCCGACGCAGGCTTCGAGTTTCCGTCCACCTGGTTCCATCGCGGCGAGTACGGGATCGACTCGACCGGCGCAGGCGCGCGCGCGCCAAGCGAAGGTCCGCCCGTGATCCTCGTGCGGCGCGCACCGGGGCAGCGGATCGCGAACGCGTCGCGCTTCACGGCGACGCTCATCGCCGACCGCTTCATGCAGCCGAGCGTGAACGTGATCGGACGGATTCGCGGCACGGATCCGAAGGTGCGTGACGAGTATGTGCTCTTCAGCGCCCATCAGGATCACGACGGCGTGCGCTTCCCGACCAGGGGCGACTCGATCTGGAACGGCGCCGACGACAACGCGTCAACCAGCGTGGCGCTGCTCGCGATCGCGCGCGCCTGGAAGCAGCACCCCGGCCGCCGCTCCGCACTCTTCGTCTGGCACGGCGCGGAAGAGCGTGGCCTGCTCGGCTCGAAGTACCACGCGGCGCATCCGGTGGTGCCCATTACGTCGATCGTCGCCGTGGTGAACGGCGACATGATCGGCCGCAACAATCCCGACACCGCGTCGCTCCTCGGGTCGCAGCCGCCACACCGCAACTCGGCGTCGCTCGTCCGCATGGCGATCGACGCGAACGCGCGCGTGTCGCACTTCGCGATCGACTCGATCTGGGACCGCCCGGCCCATCCGGAAGGCTTCTACTTCCGCAGCGATCACGTGCCCTACGCGGCGCGCAACGTCCCGTCGCTCTTCTTCACGACGGTGCTGCACGACATCTACCACACGCCGTTCGACGAGCCCTCGCGGATCGAGTATCCGAAGCTCACGCGGATGGCCAAGTGGATGTACGCGACGGGGTGGGCAGTGTCCGAGGCGCGTGAACGTCCGGCGATCGATCCGGGGTACAAGTTCTCGCGTTGAACTGGATGGGTTCCACCTCTCATTCCGAGTCGCACACTGTGATCAAAGCCATCTCGGTCTCGATGTTGGCGCTGTTCATTGCGCTTGCCGGCGGCGCGCCTCGTTCCGCCCACGCCCAGGCCGTCCGTGGTGTGGACTCGGTGATTGCCCGGCGCATGGCCGTTGCTCACATCCCAGGATTGGTAGCGTCACTCGTCGATTCCGGTCGCGTGATCTGGCAAGGCGCCTACGGTCTTTCCAACGTCGCCGCGCGCACGCGAGCCACCGCCAGCACGCCGTTCCAGATCGCGTCGGTCAGCAAGACCATTACCGGAACAGTGGTGATGATGCTGCAGGCCGAACGCCGCTTTCGTCTCGACGACGACATCAACGCGTACCTTCCGTTCCCCGTCCGGAACCCGCGGCATCCCACCGTTCCGATCACGTTCCGCGAGTTGTTGATCCATCGCGCGAGCATCGACGACAACATGAAGTTCTACCGCCCGCTGTGGGGCGCCTCGAAGGGCGACAACCTCACGCCGCTCGGCACGTACCTCCGCGAGTACCTCACGCAGGAGGGACGCGACTACGACGCGGCGAACTTCCTCGCGGTCGCGCCGGGTGACACGACGGTCTATTGCAACACCTGCTACGCGTTACTCGGCTACCTCGCAGAGGTGATTTCCGGCGTGCCGTTTGCGCAGCTGTCGGACTCGCTGCTGTTCAAGCCGCTGGGCATGCACGACACGCACTGGTTCGTGAAGGACTTCGCGGCCGGCACGCCGGCGACGCCGTATCGATGGGCAAAGGACACGGGCTGGGTCGCTTACGGACAGAACGGCTATCCCGATTGGCCGGCGGGCACGCTCCGCACGAGCATCCGCGACCTCTCGCGCTTCCTTACGACGTATCTCAACGGTGGGGCGATGGACGGCCGGCAGGTGATACCGACGAGCGTGATCAACGAGATGGACCCGCCGGACCTGCACACAGGCTTCCTCACCTGGTGGCCAGTCGGCGTCCGGACTGGCGCAGTACTCTATGGCCATAGTGGCGGCGATAATGGCGTGAGGACGACGATGGCGTTCACGCGGCAAGACAGGCGCGGGGTGATCGTCCTGACGAACGGCGAGGCGACCGTCGACGAGCTTGCGGGCGAGCTCTATGCACGATTGGTTGAGAGTCGGCGCCGCGCGAACGGCCGGCGATAGATCCGGGGTACAAGTTCTCGCGTTGAGTATCTGAACAGGCAGGGTTGGCCGAAGGGATGACAATATCGTTCACGCTTTCTCACCACCCACGTTCCCATCGACCGCTGCTCGTGTACCACCGTGCTCTTGAGTGGATCGAGGAGCGAACCGCCCAGCCCTTTCGTCACGTTGAGCAATCGCTCGTGGTCGACAAGAAAGCGCGTCGTCCCGTCCGGCATCACATAACGACCGCCCCCGAGCGGCCTAAATGAGGCTGGCCCACCGTGGTCGCCAGCCGAACTTCGTTCCCGGGACGATCGTCATGCCGTCGGGCGTCTTCGCCCTCATGCGGGCGCAGAACGCCGGGTGTGCGTCCATGCGACGGGTGTAGCGAGGAAGGCGCTCACGACTCCAGCCCCATCCGCCTCAGCAGCGTCGTCCACCGGGCATTGCCATGCAGCGGATCGAACGCTGGCGCGATCTTCACGCCGTCCATGAAGGACGCTCGCTCGGCGAACCCATGCTCGAGCAAACCTAACGCGGCTTCGAGGTCGCCGAGCCCGGCGTGCGTCATCGCCAGGTGAAACGGCAGCCGTTCGCGGGCGATCGGTATCTCATAGAGCTCGCGGAGCAACCGGCGCGCCTCGGCCTCGTCGCCACTGACTGCCAAGGCGTACGCCAAATGCGCCAGGTCTCGCGCGCCGCTCAGACCAGCCGCTTGGCGAAGCGCCGCAAGTGCGTCGTCGTGCATCCCCTTCTGCAGATAGGCGTGCCCGAGCTGCTGATAGGCGAGGTCGGAGTGGGGATTGAGCTCGATCGCTTCACGCAATGCGACGATCGCGTCGTCTGGGCGGCGTGCGTTCACGTACACGCGCCCGAGCAGATTCCCAACGTGCGACGACAACGGGTCGAGGGATCGCGCCGTGTGCAATTGGGCGATAGCCTCGTCGAACCGCCCCTGGTCCTGCAGGCACACGGCAAAGAATGACCGCGCGGTCGGGTTTGCCGGGTCCAGTTCGATTGCCCGCCTGAACAAACGCTCCGACGCCTCCCAAGCGAAGTCGTAGAGAAACAGCACATGACCGAGAGACACATGCGCCTCCGCGAGAGAGTCGTCGAGCGCGAGCGCCCGGTGCGCTGCCACCTTCGCCGCGGCGAACTGCTCATTGGCGCGATCGTAGCCGAAGATGGCCAGCGTCGCGTGAGCGTCGGAGATTCCGGCGTACGCGCGCGCGTACTGAGGGTCGAGCGTAGTGGCCTGTTCGAAGTAGCCGAGAGCGAGATTCAGCGCTTCGCCGCTGAACCGCGTGTTCCAGACGTAACGCCCCTTGAGGTAGAGCTCGTACGCCTCGAGGTTCGCGGGCGGCCGCCCGATGAGCCTCGCGTAATCGCCTCCGCTCGGCCGACGAAGCTTCACACGCAGCGCCGCCACGATCGCGCGCGCGATCTCCTCCTGCACCGCAAACACGTCCGATAGCTCGCGTGCGTACGTCTCGGACCAGAGCACTGCGCCGTCGTCGGGACTCACCAGATGCGCCGTCACCTTGAGCCGTGTCCCGGATCGCCTAACGCTTCCTTCGAGAACCGTCGCGACGCCGAGCGTGTCGGCTACGGTGCGCGGGTCGACACCCCGGCTCCCGAGCGCGAACGAAGTCGTGCGGCCCACGACCTTGAGCGCCGGGACTTTGCCGAGTGCACCGATGAGCTCATCGGTCAGCCCATCAGCGAGCGGCTGATCCGCGGCATCGCCCGTCGTGTTGGCGAATGGCAGTACGACGACCGACGGACCTGCGAGGCGCACGCGTTGCGCCGAGCGTCGCACTCCAGACGCGTGATCAACGTCAGGCAACGGCTGCGCCGCAGTGAGGGATGGCGACAATGCCTCGTGGCTCTGCAGTCGGGCCGCCAGCGCCGCGACAGCCGGATCGGGCGCGCCGACTTCCTCGTGCACGAGCTTCTGGAACTCGCGAGCGTGGTGCAGCGCCGCGGCCCGCTCGCCCGCTGCATCCAACGCGAGCATGAGCCCTGTAGCCGCTCGGCCGCTGAGCGGCTCGGCCGAAGCCAGTCGGCGCCACCACTCGATCGAGCCGTCAAACTCGCCACGCTCAGCCGCTGCGACGGCCAACCCCTCGAGCGCTCGCGCGAAGTCGCGAGCGAGTGGCGCCCGCTCGCTCGCGGCCCAGCGCTCGAACTCATCGACGCCGCGCAAATAGAAGCCGTCCAGAAACGGACCGGCGTACAACGCTGCTGCCGGTCCGTAGTCAGCGCGCCGAACCGCGTCACGAAAGTCTTCAACGTCGCTGGTGATCACGTCGCGGTTCAGGCGAAGCGGTTGCGACGACGAGAGCAGGATTGCGTTTTCGGATTGCCGGCGGAGCGAATGCACCAACTGCTTGAGCGAGGTGCGTGCGCGGGTCTCGTCGCTATTTGGCCAGAGGTATGCGAGCACGGTCTCGCGACTGATCCCGCGGTCGCCTGACGAGGCGATCATGGCAAGCAGCGCGAGACTCTTCCGCTGTCCGGACAGGGGCTCGAGCCGCACGCCGTCGCGAGCGACGAAACAGCCGCCGAATGTGTGAAGCCTGAGCATCCGAGCCTGGCGGTGAGATCACCGAGACATAACCCGACCTTTACCCCTGTGCTTTAGATACGACGCGCCGAGGGTAGCCAGCAAGCCGAGCGATGATCGCCCTGCCGGTCGCGCCCCGAGCGTCTTATCCCCTTTCAGGAGTGCCTCATGTCCAATAGCGGAGTGTCGCTGGCGTTCGTGGTAGTGCTAGCAATGGGTTGCACCGATCCGAGGCCCACGGCGACCGAGGTGAGGGAGCCGGCGCTCTCTCGAGCCGAAAACGCGGCTCGACCGATCTCGGGCACGTGTCAGACGTCCTTTGCGCCGCCCACGCTCCCGCCGCCCCCGGTTATCCGACAGGTGGATGAGGGGTCCTGCAATCTGTCGCACTTGGGGAAGGCGGCTTTGTACAGCGTCGAGGACATCGACGTTGTCGCCGGAACGCAGCGGTCCGTTGAGTTCACGCTGACCGCCCCGAATGGCGACGTCCTTCGCGTGACGACGGCGGGAACGAATGCGCCTAACGCAACCGGTGTCGACTTCGAGGCGACCATGCGATTCGTCGGTGGCACGGGGCGGTTCGCGAATGCCGCAGGTGAGGCGCAGGTGACGGGATCAGCGAGCTTCATCACGAACACCGCGGCCTTCACGGTGAACGGGTGGATCGAGTACTGACAGGCCCCGGACGCGCCCACCGGTCCGAACCCTCGTGTTTGACCGGTGGCACCAACCGGCGCGAGCGGGCTCCGCCCACGCATGTTGATCCCACTCACGACATCCAAAGGGCTCAACGCCCGCGTAGCAGCTGATCGAACAGGTAGACGTCGATGTCCCCGAACTGTTCGCGCAGGCTGTCGGACGGTTCGCTCATGCGAGAGCCGCGATCCGGGCGAACTCAGCGTCGCATTCGGCCACGCCCGCACGGTCACCGATGGCCAGCCGGATGGCGCGACTCTGCTGAAGCAGTGTGATCGACGTCGCCTCATCACCGCTCGCGCTGGCCCGAGCGCGGCGTTCCCCGTTTTGCGCGACACGGTCGAGTGGCGGGTTCACTGATCGCGGAGCACCGCCGCAGGATCCGTTGTTCCAGCACGCCAGGCCGGGACGAACGCCGCCAGCAGCCCGACCGCCAATAACGCCAACGCCGCCCCCGACAGCGCGACCGGATCCAACGAGCTCACTCCATATAACAGTTGCGAGAGCAGGCGGGTCAGCCCCACAGCCGCCGCCACACCGATCGCGATTCCCGATCCAACGAGCACGGCACCGTGTCGCACCACATGGAGGATCACGCGGGCACTCGAAAGCCCGAGCGCTGACCGGATCGCCCAGTCGCGGCGGTGGCGTGTGGCGAAGTGTGCGAGCACGCCATAAATGCCGACCGCGCCAAGCGTGAGCGCGAGGCCCGTCAGCAACGACAGCAGGACCATGACCTGCCGTGCCGAGCCCACCGCCCGGTCGTGGATTCGCCGCATCGTGGTCAGCTCCTGCACCGCGACTCCAGGTGCGATCTCCGCGATTCTGTGCCGCGCCAGGTCGAGCAGTCCATCCGGGTCGACGTTAGGCGCCGCCCGTAACAGGAGCGATTGCGTGGCGTCCACCCAGGGCATTTGCGAGAGCGCGACATACCGCACTGGTTGCGTCGCGTCATTGAGGGACCGTTCCACAGCGTTGCCGACGACGCCAATTACTCGTGCGCTGCCCGCATCATCACCAAGCTGGCGGCCAATCGGGTCAATCCCGGGAAAGAACGTCCTCGCCAGCGCCTCGTTGATGACCACGACTCGCTCCGTGTCGCGCCGATCCGTTTCCGCGATCAGACGACCGGTCCGCAGCACGACGCCCAGAGCCTCGAGGTAGCCGGGCGTGACGATGCGGTATTCCGTCGACATTCCCTGAATGTCGGACCTTCCTTCGATCACGATCGGCAGGTTGTACCCACCGCCACGCAACGGCAGCTGTTGCGTGGCAGCAGCCGTGCGGACACCCGGGATATCGGCCAGGGCGGCGACCAGTCGCGTGATCGATTCCCGGCGCTCGGCGTCGCCCATCGGGCCACTGACAACGACGTCTGCCACGACCAGCCCGTCGGTCCGCACGCCGGGGTCGATCGCATAGAGATTCGCGACACTTCGCGCGACGAGCCCGGCACTGACGGCAATCACAACAGCGATCGCCACTTCGACGACGACGAGCCGATGCTCGAGACGCCCGCCACGCCCGTCGATTCCACCCGTGCGGCCGGCGCCTAACGCCATTTGCAGGTCGCTGCGCCACAGCGTCATGGTCGGCACGAGGACGACGCCGACCGCGGCCGCGAGCGCGATGGCCATTGCAGACGGCAAGACGGCCAAGCCTGGCGTCGTCACGTCGCTCCATGGACCGAGTGGTAGTACCCGCGCGAGCACCCCGGCCGCAGCCATGGCCACCACTGTGCCCACCGTCCCCGCGGCGACGGCGAGAAACAGGACTTCAGCAAGCTGCTGACCGATCAGCCGCCGTCGCGTTGCGCCGAGTGCCAAACGGACCGCGAGCTCGGTACGGCGCGCGTCGACTTGCCCCAGCATGAGCGCCGCCACGTTGACGCACGCGATGACCAGCACGAGCGCCAGCGCACCGAGCGTCGCCAGCAAGGCGGGCTTCATCCCACGCATCAAGTCATCGCGCAGCGGCGTGATGACGGCTCCCTTTGTCTTGTCCCACTGCGCCGGGTAATCGAAGCGCTCGTCGAGCATCGCGACGAGTCGAGCGACCGGTGCGGCCATCGCATGCACGTCGTAGCCCGGGGCAACGCGCCCAATGAGCGTGGAATTCCAGCTGACACCCTCTGGGTTCAATGGCTCGGCGGTCCAGACTCGAACGGACGGATCGGGAAACCAGAAGCCGCGCGGCATAACGCCGACGACGGTATGCGGCTGACCGTCCAGTGTCAGGCGTGTTCCAACGACCGCCTGACGACTACCCAGCTCCTGCCACAGCCCGTAGCTCAACACGGCGACGGGCTCGGCCCCCTGGACGTCGTCGCCTGACTGGAAGCCTCGGCCTAACGTCGGCTGCGCGCCGAGAACGTCGAAGAGCTCGACGGACGCCGAAATTCCTGGTATGAGCCGAGTCGGCGCATCACCGTCTCGCACTGTCACGTCACGCTGACGGTAGAGGGCCACCTGCTGGAACCCGGGGACGCGACCGCGGATGTACAGGAACTCCTGGTGCCGCCAGTCGGTCTTCTTCCAGAACACCCCGATCTCGCGTTCGTGCGCGTACGGCAGCGGGTCGAAGAGCAGCTTCCGCGTGACGGAAAACGCGGCAGCCGTTCCACCGACGCCGAGCGCCAGTGTCAGCACGGCGAGCAGCGCATACACGCGACGGCCGGGAGTTCGCGTTAGGCTGAGCAGGGCGTACCTGCCGTCACGCCAGAGCGCCTCCAGCCACGGCTGCAGGATGATCCCCCGCGCCGTTTCGCGCGCGAGCGTTTCGTTTCCCATTGCCCGGCGCGCGGCGTCCCGTGCGTCGGCCGGCGACGCGCCGCGCGCGAGCAGGTCGCGCTCGATCATCTCGCGGTGGAACGCGAGCTCGTCGGCGAGATCTGCTTCGTGGGATCGGAATCTGACCCAGAGCGTCAGGCGACGGATGAGACGCATGACCCGGCCGACCATCGCTGCTCCCATCGATAGACGATGGGAACACTCACTTGGCCTGCCGGCTTGTCAAGCCCCGCTAGCGGCGCGTCCGCCTCGTCGGAAGTAATCCGAAAATGGAGTCTGACCCCGATTAGACAGCCTGACCTGTTACATCGACGGGCGCGTGTACTGCTTGAACCAACTCATCATGTAGAGCATGGTGCGCATCCAGTTGGACGGAACCGATTCCGTCCCATGCCATTCGTTTTCGAATCGAATGAGTCGGGAAGGGATACCACGCACCTGAAGCGCTGAATAAAAGGCTTCGCTCTGTGGCATCGGTGTACGCATGTCGAGCACCCCCGTCATCAGGATCGTGGGGGTGGTGACGTTGCCAACGTACGCGAGGCTCGATTGCTTGAACCACGCCATCGGGTCTTCCCAGTACGGCTTATCGAAGAAGGCGTAGGCGAAGTACGGAACGTCTGCGTTACCGGCCATCCCAATCCAGTCGCTAACCGGACACCGGACAGCGGCAGCCGCGAATCGCGTGGTGTGGCCGATGACCCAGCTCGATAGCGCGCCACCACCACTGCAGCCCGAAACGTAGAGCTGTTTGCTATCGACGTAACCGCGTCCAAGGACCGTATCGACACCGGCCATGAGGTCATCGTAG
>Ga0207706_10002795_pt1 | contig 16962 bp, 16 predicted proteins | sample KBSC53metaG_FD_184318 | JGI IMG/M metagenome (GOLD analysis project Ga0207706, IMG submission 184318) | Corn rhizosphere microbial communities from Kellogg Biological Station, Michigan, USA - KBS C5-3 metaG (SPAdes) (version 2) | ecosystem: Host-associated > Plants > Roots > Rhizosphere > Soil ... | reverse complement strand
GCGCAGGACGCGGGCCTGAACTCCGGCTTCATGATCGCCCACGTGACCGCGGCCTCGCTGGCCTCGGAGAACAAGTCGCTCGCGCACCCGGCCAGCGTCGACAGCCTGCCCACCTCGGCCAACCAGGAAGACCATGTGAGCATGGCCACCTTCGCGGCGCGCCGGCTGCAACCGATGATCCACAACACCGCGCACATCCTCGGCATCGAGCTGCTGGCCAGCGCGCAGGGCATCGAGTTCCTGCGGCCGCTCGCCAGCTCCAGGGCCTTGGAAAGCGCCCACGCCTTGCTGCGGAAACACTGTGCGGCGATGATGCAGGATCGCTATCTCGCGCCGGAGATCGAGCGTGCGACGGCGCTGGTTCTGGACGGTTCGCTGGCCCGCATCTTGCGAACGCTGGACACGCCGGCCCTGTGGACCGTGCAATAAACCCGAGAGGAGCCCGACCCATGAAGATCCGCGCACTCGCGGTGGCCGCGAGCTTGTCGCTGGCCGCTGGCATCGCTCATGCCGACGACACCAAGCTCAGCGTCGGTATCTCCGGCTGGACCGGCTTCGCGCCGCTGACGCTGGCCAAGGAGGCCGGGCTGTTCAAGAAGCACGGCCTCGACGTCACGCTGAAGAAGATCCCGCAGAAAGACCGCCACCTGGCCATCGCCTCCGGCGACGTGCAGTGCGCGGCCACCACCGTCGAGACCTGGATCGTCTGGAACGCCAACGGCGTGGCCACCACGCAGATCTTCCAGCTCGACAAGAGCTTCGGTGCCGACGGCATGGTGGTGAAGCCCGGCATCGCGAAGATCGCCGACCTGAAGGGCAAGACCGTGGCCGCCAGCGCGCCGGGCACGGCCCCCTACTTCACGCTGGCCTGGATGCTCAAGAAGAACGGTCTCTCCATCAAGGATGTGAAGGTCGTCAACCTCGAGCCGCAGGCTGCGGCCAATGCCTTCATCGCCGGCAGCGCCGATCTCGACGCCGGCATGACCTACGAGCCGTATCTCTCGGCGGTGCGCGCCAAGCCCGAGGCCGGCAGGATCATCGCGACCACGCTCGACTACCCGATGGTGATGGACACCTTCGGCTGCACGCCGAAGTTCCTGGCCGAGAACCCCAAGGCCGCCAAGGCGCTGGCCGATGCCTACTTCGACGCCGTCGAGATGATCAAGGCCGAGCCGAAGAAGAGCTTCGAGATCATGGGCACCGACGTGAAGCAGAGCGCCGAGGCTTTCGAGAAGAGCCAGGCCTACCTGCGCTGGCAGGACAAGGCGGCCAACCAGAAGTTCTTCTCGGGCGAACATGCGGCCTTCAGCAAGGAAGCCGCGGTGCTGCTGCTCGAAGCGGGGATCATCAAGCAGGTACCGGATCTATCGAAACTGGCGGACACGCGGTTTATTCAGTGATTCGCTACCCTGCCGCCCGAACCTCGGCATGACGTGTTCAACAGCATGAAGCCTCTGCAACCCATCGCGCCCGGCACACGTACCGTGCTCGGCGCGGCGTTCTTCGCAGTCTTCGTCACTGTGTGGGCCATCGCCACCCTCGGCGGCTTCGTCTCCAAGACCTTTCTCGCCGACCCGATCACGATGGTCCGTTCCGGTTGGACCCTGCTCACCGAGATGGGCTTCGTCACCGACATCGGCATGACGGTGTGGCGCGTGCTCGGCGGCTTCGTCATCGCCGCCCTGCTGGCGCTGCCGCTGGGCGTGGCGATGGGCGCCTACAAGCCGGTCGAGGCCTTCTTCGAACCCTTCGTCTCGTTCGCGCGCTACCTGCCCGCCAGCGCCTTCATCCCGCTGCTGATCCTGTGGGCCGGCATCGGCGAGACGCAGAAGCTCGCGGTCATCTTCATCGGCTCGTTCTTCAACCTCGTCCTGATGATCGCGGTCTCGGTCGGCCACACGCGGCGCGATCTCGTGGAGGCCGCCTACACACTGGGCGCCACCGACCGCAGCCTCGTGCGCCGCGTGCTGATCCCGGGCGCCGCGCCCGAGATCGCCGAGATCCTGCGCATGGTGCTGGGCTGGGCCTGGACCTACGTGATCGTCGCCGAGCTGATCGGCGCTTCCAGCGGCATCGGCCACATGATCACCGACAGCCAGGCCCTGCTGGCCACCGACCAGATCATCTTCGGCATCATCGTGATCGGCCTGATCGGGCTGCTGAGCGACCTGGCCTTCAAGGCGCTGAACCGGCGCCTCTTCAAATGGGCCCAACTGGGAACCGCGCTTTGAACGACACCAGCGAACCACACATCGTGCTGCAGACCGAGCGGCTGGTGCTGCGCCGCTTCACGCTCGACGACACCGAATTCATCCTGCGCCAGGTCAACGAGCCGTCGTGGATCCGCTTCATCGCCGACAGCGGCGTGCGTACGCTCGAAGATGCGCGCGACTACCTGCTGACGCGCCCGCTCGCGATGTACGAGCGCCATGGCTTCGGGCTGTGGCTGGCCGAGCTCAAGGCTGACGGCACCCCGATCGGCATGTGCGGGCTGATCCGGCGCGACGGCCTGCCCGATGTCGACATCGGCTACGCGCTGCTGCCCGAGTACTGGGGGCATGGCTACGCGCAGGAGGCCGCCGCCGCCACGCTCGAGTACGGCCGCCGCGTGCTGGGCCTGGAGCGCATCGTCGCGATCACCAGCGTCGACAACGACAGCTCGGTGCGCGTGCTCGAACGCATCGGCCTGAAGTTCGAACGCATCATGCCGTTCGGCGACGACCAGCACGACGTGCGGCTCTTCGCCACCCCGTGATGGCTCCGCTGCTCAGCGTGCGCGGCGTCGAGCGCCGCTTCATCGGTGCGCGCGGCCAGCAGACGCTGGCGCTGCGCGCCACCGACCTCACCGTGCGGGAGAACGACTTCGTCACGATCCTCGGCCCCTCGGGCTGCGGCAAGTCGACGCTGCTGCGCATCGTGGCCGGGCTGGACCGGCCGAGCGCCGGCGAGGTGCTGCTCGACGGCCGCCGGGTCGAAGGCCCGGGCGCCGACCGCGGCATGGTGTTCCAGAGCTACACGCTGTTCCCATGGCTCACCGTGCAGGACAACGTCTGCTTCGGATTGCACGAGCGCGGCCTGCCGCGCGACGAGCAGTTGCGCATCGCGCAGGGCTTCATCGAGCGCGTGGGCCTCAGGGGCTTCGAGCATCACTATCCGAAGCAGCTGTCGGGCGGCATGCAGCAGCGCACCGCGCTGGCCCGCGCGCTCGCCAACCGGCCGCGCATGCTGCTGATGGACGAGCCCTTCGGTGCGCTCGATCACCAGACGCGCGAGCTGATGCAGGAGCTGCTGCTGGGGATCTGGGAGGCCGAGCGCACGACGGTGCTGTTCGTCACGCACGACATCGACGAGGCGGTGTTCATGGGCAGCCGCGTGGTCGTGATGAGCGCGCGGCCGGGGCGCATCAAGCTCGACCGCGCGATCGAGCTACCGCATCCCAGGCACTACTCGGTGAAGACCTCGCCGGTCTTCGCCGACATCAAGGCCGAGCTGGTCGAGCAGGTGAGGGCGGAGGTGCTGGCCTCTGCATCGCCGCCGCCTGCTCCGTGAGCCAGGCGCAGAAGCGCTCGGCCTTGGCGCCGCGCTGCGCGTGCCGCAGCGCCACGTAGTGGTAGCCGCTCTCGCAAAAGCCCCAGGGCGCCAACAACCGCCCGGCCTCGATGTCGTCCGCCACCAGGTGCCAGGGCGCGACGCACAAGCCCAACCCGCGGGCCGCGGCCTGCAGCGTGAACTCGTAGTGCTCGAAGGCCTGGCCGCCGGCGGAAGGCCAGGCCTGCCCCGCCCGCCGGGCCCATTGGTCCCACGCCTGCGGCCGGGTGCGCGTGCGCAGCAGCAGCCTGCCTGTCAGCGCGGCCGGGCCCTGCGCGGACAGCGTCTGCGCGAGCGAGGGCGCCAGCACCGGCCCCAGCCATTCGGCGAACAGCGGCTGCGCCTGCGCCCGCTCGGGCAGCGGCACGTCGTCCAGCGTGATCACCACATCGAAGCGCTCGCGCTCGATGTCGACGGCGCGGTCGGCGGTGCTCAGCCGCACGTCGATGTCAGGATGCTCGGCATGGAAGCGATGCAGCCGCGGCAGCAGCCAGCGCATCGTGAAGGTGCTGAAGCATGAGACGTCGAGCGTGCCGGCCGGGGCATCGGCCGCGGCGCGCACCGCGGCCTCGACCTGGTCGAAGGCGGCCGACAGCGCAGGCAGCAGCCGGCGGCCGGGATCGGTGAGCGCCGGGCGCTGCTTGGGGCCTTCGAACAGCGGTACGCCCAGCGCCTCCTCGAGCTGCCGCACCTGGCGGCTGATCGCACCGGGCGTGACCGAGAGCTCTTCGGCGGCCAGCGTCATGCGGCCGAGCCGGCCGGCCGCCTCGAAGGCGCGCAGCGCATTCAGCGAGGGCAGGCGGCGTCTGGACATCATGTGATCTTATGGCACATAGCCTGGGCCGAGAAATCGCTTCGCTCCCGCAGAGGTGGCAGGTACAAACCGGCCTGTCAGCAATGTCAGGAAACCACACATGCCGTTCATCCGCACCGCGGTTCACCGCGATACCCCTCCGGCGCAGCGCGAGGCCATCGTCATGGGCATACACCACGCGCTGGTAGAGGCGATCGGCATGCCGGAAGACGAACTGTTCAACCTCGTGTCGGAGCACGACCCCGCGCAGTTCTTCTGCAGCCGCAGCTTCAACGGCATCTCGCGCTCGGAGCGCGTGGTGGTCATCGAGATCACGCTGCGCCGGGGCCGCAGCGATGCGATGAAGCGCACGCTCTACGCATCGATCGCCGCGCGGCTTCAAGCGGCCGGCGTCGCGCAGCAGGACGTGTTCATCTTCATGCACGAGAACGACCATTCCGACTGGTCTGTCGGCAACGGCCGCTTCGCGATGGAACTGCAGCAGCAGCGCGGCTAAGCCTGGGCGATGGAGGCCGCCAGCAGCAACGCCCCGTCCATCGCGTCGCCCTGCGGCGCCTGCAGCACCGAGTCGAAGCGCGACGACATGTAGCGCCGCGTGGCCTGTGCGACGCCGCCCATCAGGCAGATGCGGCGCGCACCCAGCAGCATCATGCGATCGAGCATGCGCTCGGCCGCGGCCGCGCTCGAGATCACCAGCTGCTGCGCGACCTCGTCGCCCAGCGCGGCGTGCTCGAACACCAGCGGCGCGAACCGGCCCCAGTCGCCGGGCTTCGCGGCAGCCGCCCATTCCGCCAGCGTTGCCGGATCGCGCGAGAAATGCTCCATCACCTCGGCGGTCATGCGCGACGACGCCTCGACGCCTTCATGGGCGAGCAGCGAGCGGCGCACCGCGGCGCGCCCGAGCACCGCGCCGGAGCCCGAATCCGAAGCGGCGAACCCCCATCCGCCCACGGTGTCGAACCGTCCGTTGCGATGCACCACGCCCTGGCTGCCGGTGCCCAGGATCAGGATGCCGCCGTCGGTGCCGTGGTGCGCGCCCAGGCAGGCGACCTCGGCGTCGGAGAGGATGGCCGTGGTGCGAAAAGGCAGCGGGCTGCGCTCGAATGCTTCACGTAGCCGCGGGACATTGGCGCCTGCGAGCCCGAGGCCCGCATCGATGCGGGCGAGTGCGGCGTCGGGCAGGCCTGCCTGTTTCAACGCATGGTGGGTGGCCTGGAGGATGGCCGCCTGCGAAGTCGCCACGCCCAGCCCGATGTTTGCGGCGCCGGCGGTGCCCTCGCCGAGCGGCCGCCCGCTCGCGTCGGTCAGCCGCGCGCGGCAGCTGGTGCCGCCGGCGTCGATGCCGAGCCGGTAGGCGGCGGCGTTGTCGGATCGGATCTTCATGCGGGAAAAGTATTCCGGCCGGCAGCGCCCGCGTGTGGTGCGCCAGATGCCGGAACTGATACGAATCTGGCGTGCGCCGGCAGGCGCTCCCGCAAGGCCAGAATCGTATTAGTGTTGGCTTCGAACCCACAACATGCCCGGCACCCCCGCTGCCACACTTTCGGCACGGTGATCGATGCGCTGCATCCCTCACCGCAGAGCCAACATCGACAGAGAAAGTGGAGACATGATGAACACCAAGAGACTGTCCATCAGCATGCTGGCCGCGGCGGCCGCCGTGGCTGCGGTGAACACGGCGAGCGCTGCGCCCGTCACGCTCACGATCGAGAGCTGGCGCAACGACGACCTGTCGATCTGGCGCGACAAGATCATCCCTGCGTTCGAGAAGACGCATCCGGACATCAAGGTCAAGTTCGCGCCCACCGCGCCGGCCGAATACAACGCGGTGCTCAACTCCAAGCTCAAGGCAGGAACCGCAGGCGACCTGATCACCTGCCGGCCGTTCGACGTGCCGCTGCGGCACTTCCAGAGCGGCTACCTGCTGCCGCTCAACGACCTGAAGGGCCTGGACAACTTCACGCCGGTGGCCAAGACCGCCTGGACCACCGACGACGGCAAGACCACCTTCTGCGTGCCGATCGCCGCGGTGATGCATGGCTTCATGTACAACAAGGACACCTTCGCCCGCCTCGGCCTGACGCCGCCGCAGACGGTCGACCAGTTCTTCACGGTGCTCGACAAGATCAAGGCCGAGGGCCGCCAGGTCGCGCTCGACATGGGCACCAAGGACACCTGGGAGGCCTCGCAGCTGGCCTACCAGAACATCGCCCCCAACTTCTACAAAGGCGAGCAGGGCCGCAAGGCGCTGATCGCCGGCAAGGCCAAGCTCACCGACCCGCAGTTCATCGAGCCGCTGCGCGTGATGGCCAAGTGGAAGCCCTACCTGGCCGAAGGCTTCGAGTCGCAGACCTACCCCGACAGCCAGAACATGTTCACGCTCGGCCGCGCCGCGGTGTACCCGGCGGGCTCGTGGGAGATCGCCGGCTTCAACAAGCAGGCGAGCTTCAAGGTCGGCGTGTTCCCGCCGCCGGTGCAGAAGGCCGGCGACAAGTGCTACATCAACGACCACCCCGACATCGGGATGGGCGCCAATGCCAAATCCACGCACCCGGCCGAGGTGAAGCAGTTCCTCGACTTCGTGGCGTCGAAGGAGTTCGCGGCGATCTATGCCAATTCGCTGCCCGGCTTCTTCAGCCTGCAGAAGACGCAGGTCGAGATGTCCGACCCGCTGGCCAAGGAGTTCGTCGGCTGGCGCGGCAAATGCGAGAGCACGCCGCGCGTGACGCACCAGATCCTGTCGCGCGGCACGCCGAGCCTGGAAGACGAGCTGTGGGTCAAGGCGGCGGCCGTGGTCAACGGCACGCTGACGCCCGAAGCCGCGGCCCAGCAGCTCCAGAAGGGGCTGGACAGCTGGTACAAGCCGGCCCACTGATTGCACGGCCCGCCGCCTTCCTGGTACCGTGATGCGAAGTGTCTCCATGACTACAAGCATGGCCCTCGATAGCTCTGCCCTCGGCGAGGCCCAGGCGGTGCGGCGACCGGTGCGCTGGCACATCGCCGTCTTCCTGGCGCCGGCCCTGCTGGTCTACACCGCGGTGATGGTCCTGCCGCTGGTGGAGACGCTTCGCCTGTCGTTCTTCCAGGGCGCCGATGCGCAGCAGGCGTTCGTCGGGCTGGAGAACTTCAGGCGCCTGCTCGGCGACGAGCGCCTGGCCTTCCACTTCTGGAACGCGCTGCGCAACAACGCCTACTTCTTCGCGATCCACATGGCGGTGATGGTGCCGCTGGCGATCCTGCTCGGCGCGCTGCTGTCGCTGCCGCGCCTGCGCGGCAGCGGCTTCTACCGCACGGCGATCTTCATGCCGACGATGCTGTCGTTCGTGATCGCCGCCTTCGTGTGGCGGCTGATCCTGTCGCCGCTGTGGGGCATCACGCCCAACTTCCTGCAGGCGATCGGGCTGGGCTCGTGGTTCACCGCCTACCTCGGCAAGGAGCCCTACGCGCTCACCACGCTGGGCTTCATCTCGGTCTGGAAGGAGCTGGGCGTGCCGATGGTGCTGATGTATGCCGCGATGCTGGCCATCCCGAACGAGATCCTGGAGGCGGCCGAGATCGACGGCATCACCGGCATCGGCCAGTTCTTCAGGATCAAGCTGCCGCTGCTGTGGCCCACGGTCGGCGTCGTGGCCATCCTCACCTTCGTGTCGAACTTCAATTCGTTCGACCTGATCTACACCTCGCAGGGCGTGTCGGCCGGCCCCAACTACTCGACCGACATCCTCGGCACGCTGCTGTACCGCACCTTCTTCGGCGCGCAGCTGCAGTTCGGCGACCCGCACCTGGGCGCGACCATCGCGGCGATGATGTTCCTGATCATCCTGTCGGTGGTGTGCCTGTACCTCTTCTTCGTGCAGCGCCGGCTCGTGCGCTACCAGCTGTGATGCGGCGCGGAGGACACACCATGCTTTCCGCCGGCAAGGATTTCCGTCGCAACATCGTCGTCCACGCGGTGCTGGCGTTCTTCACGCTGCTCGCGCTGGCGCCGATCGTGCTGATCGTCATCAACGCGTTCAAGTCGCGCCAGGCCATCTTCAGCGCACCGCTGGCGCTGCCCACCGCCGAGACCTTCGACATCAGCGGCTTCGTCGCGGTGCTGGGCGGCGGCCAGTTCGGCAGCTACTTCGCCAACAGCATGATCGTCACGCTCACCGCGCTGGCCGGCGCGATCCTGTTCGGCGCGATGGCGGCCTTCGCGCTGTCGGAATACCGCTTCCGCTTCAACACCGTGACGGGGCTGTTCTTCACGCTCGGGCTGATGGTGCCCATCCGCCTCGGCACGGTGGCCATCCTCGGCATGATGCAGGGCGCCGACCTGGTGAACACCCGCACCGCGCTGATCCTGGTCTACATCGCGCAGGGGCTGCCGGTCGCGATCTTCGTGCTGACCGAATTCATGCGCACCGTGTCGGCCGACCTCAAGAACGCCGGCCGCGTGGACGGCCTGTCGGAGTACGAGGTGTTCTTCTGGCTGGTGCTGCCGCTGCTGCGGCCGGCGATGGTCAGCGTGGCGGTGTTCACGATGATCCCGATCTGGAACGACCTGTGGTTCCCGCTGATCCTCGCCCCCGGCGAAGAGACCAAGACGCTGACGCTGGGCGCCCAGGTGTTCCTCGGCCAGTACGTGACCGACTGGAATTCCGTGCTGGCCGCGCTGTCGCTGAGCATCGTGCCGGTGCTGGCGCTGTACCTCGTGTTCTCCCGCGGGCTGATCCGCGGCATCACGGCGGGGGCCGTCAAATGAGGCCGCGCCTTTCCTCCTGCGGGCCGCCGTAGCCGGCCGCCCCCGCGCACGCCGATCACTTTGCAGCAGTCTTCCCGTGGGGAAGACAGGCCGAACTCACGCTCTCACTTCAGGGATGTAGCGAACCAATGAACGCAAGCACGACACACCGCCGCCTCAAGGTCCTGGTCGTGGGCCTGGGCCAGATGGGCCGCTCCCATGCGGTCGCCTATCACAAGCATCCGGGCTACGACATCGTCGGCCTCGTCAACCGCGGGCCGGTCGAGCTGCCGCGCGAGCTGGTCGACTACCCGATGCTCGGCTCCTTCGCAGAGGGCCTCGCGCTCAAGCCCGATGTGGTGTCGATCAACACCTACACCGACACCCATGCCGAGCTGGCGATCCAGGCGATGGAATCGGGCGCACATGTGTTCGTCGAGAAGCCGCTGGCGCTCACGCTCGAATCGGCCCGCGAGGTGATCGCCACCGCCCGGGCCACCGGCCGCAAGCTGGTGATCGGCTACATCCTGCGCCACCATCCCTCGTGGAACGAGCTGATCCGCGCGGCCCGCCAGCTGGGCGCGCCCTACGTGATGCGGATGAACCTGAACCAACCATCCACCGGCGCCGCGTGGGAGATCCACAAGCGCCTGCTGCGCACCACGCCGCCGATCGTCGACTGCGGCGTGCACTATGTCGACATCATGTGCCAGATCACCGATGCCAAGCCGGTGCAGGTGCGCGGCATGGGCGTGCGCCTGGCCGACGACATCGCGCCGGGCCAGGTCAACTACGGCCAGCTGCAGGTGCTGTTCGCCGATGGCTCGGTGGGCTGGTACGAGGCCGGGTGGGGCCCGATGATCTCGCGCACCGCCTGCGTCGTGAAGGACGTGATCGGCACCAACGGCGCGGTCTCGCTGGTGATGGGCGACGACGCCGATTCGGCCGACATCGAGACCCACACCCACGCCGGCCAGCTGCGCGTGAGGGCGCTGGAGCGCGACGACAAGGGCGTGAGCGGCTGCACCGAGTCGCTGATCCCGATGTTCGACGATGTGGATCACCAGACGCTGTGCGACCGCGAGCAGGCCTACCTGTTGCAGGCGATCCACGATGATCTGGATCTGACGGCCCACCACCAGGATGCCATCCGTTCGCTGGAGATCGTTCTGGCGGCCGAGCGAAGCATGCGCGAGCGGCGGGCGATCGACCTTTGAATCGACGGGATGTGAGGAACCAGATGGACGCGTTGGAGCTCGATAACGTCACCAAGTCCTACGGGGGCGTGCATGTCCTCACCGGCGTGAACCTCAAGGTGGCGCAGGGCGAGTTCGTCGTGATCGTCGGGCCCTCCGGCTGCGGCAAGTCGACGCTGCTGCGCATCATCGCGGGGCTGGACGAGCACAGCTCGGGGCACCTGCGCATCGCCGGGGCGCTGGTCGACAACACGCCGCCGGCCAGGCGCGGCATCGCGATGGTGTTCCAGAGCTATGCGCTCTATCCGCACCTCAACGTGGCCGACAACATGAGCCTCGCGCTCAAGCGCGAGGGCGTGCCGAAGGAAGAGATCCGCAAGCGCATCGCCGCCGCGGCCGCGATGCTCAAGCTCGAGCCGCTGCTCGCGCGCCGGCCGGCGCAGCTGTCGGGCGGCCAGCGCCAGCGCGTGGCGATCGGCCGCGCGATCGTGCGCCAGCCCAAGCTCTTTCTGTTCGACGAGCCGCTGTCGAACCTGGATGCCGCGCTGCGCGTGAACACCCGGCTGGAGCTGGCGCAACTGCACCGCGAGCTGGGCGCCACGATGATCTACGTGACCCACGACCAGGTCGAGGCGATGACGCTGGCCGACAAGATCGTCGTGATGCACGGCGGCACGGTGCAGCAGGTGGGCCGCCCGGCCGAGCTCTACAACGAGCCGGCCAACCTGTTCGTGGCCGGCTTCATCGGCTCACCGAAGATGAACTTCATCAACGGCAGCGTCGCGCAGGGCGAAGGCGCCCGCACGCTGGGCGTGCGCGCCGAGCACCTGCAGCTCACGCGCGAGCAGCCGCGCTGGACGGGGACCGTCCGCCACCGCGAATACCTGGGCGCCGACAGCTACCTGTTCGTGCGCACCGAAGCCGCCGGCGAACTGACGGTGCGCATGAGCGGTGACAGCGGCGTCGAAGTCGGCCAGGAAATCGGCGTCTCGCCGCTGCCCGGCAAGCTGCTGCGATTCGATGAAGAGGGGCTGCGCATGACGCACGACGGCTGACAGCCCACACAGGGCAGGCACACACCGGTTCCCTGATGGAAGCCGCCGGCTGCACCGCAGCCGACGCGGCCGGGGCCGGCTCATGCCTGCGCGACCCGGGGAGCAGAACAACACGACGGCGAGCGTACCGAGAGAGGCGAAGAATGGGCCACTGTGTTCAAGGTTGCGTGCTGACCCCTGAGGGATGGGTGGCAGGCGGCATCGAGTTCGATGATCGCATCCACCGGGTCTTCGGGCAAGCCGTCGACGGGCCGTCGATGCACGACGACATCGTGCTGCCCGGCTTCGTCGACCTGCATGTGCACGGGGGGGCGGGTGCCGACGCGATGGACGGCGGCGATGCGATCGAGCGCATCGCGCGGCTGCATGCGCGGCACGGCACCACCTCGCTGCTGGCCACCACCGTCACCGCTGAAGGCGGCGCGCTGCGGCATGCGCTTTCCGGCATCGGCGAGGCGATGCGACGTCGGCCCGCAGGTGCCGCGCGTGTGCTCGGCGTGCACCTCGAAGGCCCCTACATCAACGGCCACAAGCTCGGCGCGCAGCCCGACTTCGCGCGCCCGGCCGACCTGCGCGAGCTCACCGCGCTGCATGCGCTGGCGCCGATCCGCGTGGTCACGCTGGCGCCCGAGCTCGCCGGCCACCTGCCTTTCATCCGCCAGCTGAAGGAGCGCGGCATCGTCGCCCAGTGCGGCCACAGCGGCGGCAGCTACGAAGACGGCGTGGCCGCGCTGATGGCCGGCATGCGCGGCTTCACGCACCTGTTCAACGCGATGAGCCCGCTGCATCACCGGCAGCCGGGCATGGTGGGCGCCGCGCTAGCGCATGCGCAATACGCCGAGCTGATCCCCGACCTGCTGCATGTGCACCCGGGCGCGATGCGCGCGGCGCTGCGTGCCATCCCCTGCCTCTACTGCGTGACCGACGCGACCGCTGCCGCCGGCATGCCCGACGGCGACTATCGCCTCGGCACCCACACGGTGACCAAGTGCATGGGCGGCGTGCGCCTGCCCGACGGCACGCTGGCCGGCAGCACGCTGACCATGGACCAGGCGCTGCGCAACCTCGTCGGCATCGGCCTCGAACTCGCCGATGCGGCGCGCCGCCTGTCGACCTACCCGGCCGACTACATCGGCGAACCCGACCGCGGCCGCCTGCAACCGGGGCGCTGGGCCGATGTCGTGGTGCTGGGGCCCGACCTGCAACTGAAGTCCGTCCATGTCGAAGGAGACCCGATTGAACTCGCTGATGCATGAAGAGGCGTGTGCCGCGCCCGAATGCGTGGCCGCCATGCTGCGTGCCGACGACGACTGCTACCGCGCGCTGGCCGCATCGCTGGCCGCGAAGCCGCCTGCCGCGGCGGTGACGATCGCGCGCGGCAGCTCCGACCATGCGGCAAGCTACTTCTCCTACCTGGCTGCGGTGCGCGGCGGGCGGCTGGTGACGTCGATGTGCATGTCGCTGCTGACGCTGTACCGCGCGCCGATTCCGGCCGCGGGCCTGCTGGCGCTGGCGATCTCGCAATCCGGGCGCAGCCCCGACGTGTGTGGCCCGATCGAGCAGTTGCGTGCGGAGGGCGCCACCACGGTCGCGCTGGTCAACGATGCCTCGTCGCCGCTGGCCCGGGCGGCCCAGTGGGTGCTGCCGCTGCATGCGGGCGCGGAGCGCAGCGTGGCGGCCACCAAGAGCTACCTCTGCAGCCTGGCGGCAGGCGCCCGGCTGGCTGCGCACTGGGCGGGCGACAGCGAGCTGCTCGCTGCCGTCCATGCGCTGCCCAAGTCGTTGCGCCAAGCGTGCGGCCAGGACTGGCGCGCCGCGCTCGAGGTGCTGCACGACGCGCAGCGCATCATGGTCATCGGCCGCGGCACCGGCCTCGCGATCGCGCAGGAGGCGGCGCTCAAGTTCAAGGAGACCTGCGGCATCCAGGCCGAGGCCTTCAGCAGCGCCGAGGTCAAGCATGGGCCGATGGCGCTGGTCGATACCGGCTACCCGATGCTGGTGTTCGCGCCGCGCGGGCCCGCCCAGCCTGACCTGCTCGCGCTGGCCGCCGAGATGCGCCAGCGCGGCGCCCGCGTGCTGCTGGCCGCGCCGCCCGATGTGGGCGAGCGCGAGCTGACGCTGGCCACCACGCTGACCCCCGACCTCGACCCGCTGGCCGCCATCCAGAGCTTCTACCTGATGGTCGAAGCGCTGGCCCGCGCGCGAGGGCACGACCCCGACAAGCCACGTCACCTGCAGAAGGTGACGACCACGCTGTAACCCCACGACAGCGCCACCCAGGAGGAGACATGACCACACCCCAGCAGAACCGCGGCCCGCCCTAGAGCCCGACGGCGCGCCTTCTTTCATTTCCGTTGTCTTGCCGCCAACCCGCGCCCGCGCGCGGGGAGGGCCGGCTCACGCCCGCATTTCCGGGCCCTCGCATCACCACCACCACGAAGGAACAACCATGAAGCGGTCCATCCAATCCACCCCCATCCGGTTTCCGATGAAGACGGCCGCCGCAGCGCTGATGCTCGCGCTCGGCTGCGGCGCGGCATACGCCGGCGGCGACGACTCCGAGGGCTTCCACGGCTACTTCCGCGCCGGCGTGGGCTCCGGCTCCGGCGCCGGCGGCCGGCAGAACTGCTTCGGCCTCGGCGGCAACACCATGCGCTACCGGCTGGGCAACGAGTGCGATGCCTACGGCGAGTTCTTCTACACCCGCGAAGTCGCGAAGTCGGACGACGGCGCAAGCTTCGTCGCCACCGTGGGCCTGCAGGAATACACACCCAACTCGACGCAGAACCTGGGCAGCGAGTTCGGCTCGGCGCCCGGCAATTCGGGCACCACCGACGTCGGCGGCACCGGCTTCCACCTGCACTGGATCAAGGCCTACATGGAAGCCAAGAACCTGCCGTTCCTCAACGGCGGCACGGCCTGGGTCGGCCAGCGGCAATACCGCCGCCCCGACATCCACATGCTCGACCTGCAGTACACCAACCTCAACGGCACCGGCGCGGGCGTCGACCGCATCAAGGCCGGCCCCGGCCAGTTCAGCTATGCGGTGTTCAAGGACAACGACAGCAACGTCACCGACAGCAACGGCGTGGTGACCACCTCCACCGCGGCCTGGCGGCAGAACTTCATCTACGAGGGCATCCCCCTCAACACCGACGGCACGCTCGACATCCTGACCACGCTGATCAACGCCAAGGGCACCGGCACCCACAACGGCTACCAGGCCACGCTGCTGCACCACCAGGACAAGGTGCTGGGCGGCGGCAACACCGTGGGCCTGCAGTACGGCGTGGGCCCGGGCACCGGCATCGGCATCTGCTGCGACCGCATGGGCGCCAGCGGCAGCACCGCGCTCGGCTCCGATGTGAAGCGCCTGCGCGTCTTCGACAACCTGTGGATCCAGCCGACGCCGCAGTTCAGCGCCGAGATGGTGGCGCTGTGGCAGCGCGACAAGTCCAACGCCGGTGGCAGCACCACGTGGACGACGCTCGGCGTGCGCCCGGTCTATGCCTTCAGCAACCACCTGAAGCTGCAGGCCGAGCTCGGCACCGACCGCGTCACCGTGCCCAACGGCCCGGCGCTGCGCCTGACCAAGCTGACCATCGCGCCGACCATCACCGCCGGCATGGGCTACTGGTCGCGCCCCGAGCTGCGCGCCTTCGTCACCTATGGCAAGTGGAACGACGCGGCCACCGCCTCGGTGAACGCCGCCAACGAGGCCGGCGCGGTGTTCGGCAGCAAGACCAGCGGCACCTCGTTCGGGGTGCAACTGGAAGCGTGGTTCTGATGGGCTGATGCGCCCACCCCATGGCGCCCTCTGCAGCGCCATGGGGCACCGGTTTGTTTTGCATGGTCTCGAGGAGTTGCGCCATGAACATCCGTCTCCTGTTTCGTCGTCCGCGCGGCGGTGTGATGAACCGCATCCACATCGGCACCCGGCTCGCGCTGGCCTTCGCGGTGCTGCTGACGCTGGCCGCCGCGCTCGGCGGCTTCGCGATCGTGCAGCTGGGCGTCGTGAAGAAGGCCTCGACCGACATCGCCGAGAAGTGGATGGCCGGCGTGCGCCTGACCTCGCAGATGAACACCGATGCCTCCAACTTCCGCATCGCCGAGGTCAAGCACATCCTGGCCGGCGATGCCGCCGAGCGTGCGAAGTACGACGACGAGATGAAGGCGGTGACCGAGGCCTTGCAGAAGAACGCCGGCGACTACGAGAAGCTGATCTCGTCGCCGCAGGAGCAGAAGCTGTTCGACGCCTTCAAGCGCGAGCGCCAGCGCTACCTCGACGAGAACGCGAAGATGATGCGCCTCTCGAACGAAGGGCAGGCCGAGGATGCCAAGGCCCTGCTCACTTACAACTCGCAGAAGAAGTACGAGGGTGCGTCGGTGGCGCTGCGCAACCTGGTCGACTACAACATCGACGGCGCGCAGGGCGCCAGCAGCGCGAGCGATACGACCTACGCGGTGGCGCGGCGCTGGATCCTGGCGGTGCTGGTGGGCGCGGTGGTGCTGGGCGCGCTGCTGTCGTTCGCGATCGCGCGCAGCATCGGCAAGCCGCTGAGAGCGGCGGTGGTGGTGGCCGGCGCAGTCGCACAGGGCGACCTCACCGTGGATGTGCCGCCAGGCGGCGCCGACGAGACCGGCCAGCTGCTGCGCGCATTGCAGGCCATGACCGCCAGCCTGGAGAAGCTGGCCGGCGCGGTGCACCAGGGCAGCGAGCAGGTGGCCACCAGCTCGCAGGAGATCGCCCTGGGCAATGCCGATCTCTCGCAGCGCACCGAGCAGCAGGCGGCCAAGCTGCAGCAGGTGGCCTCATCGATGGCGCAGCTGGAGGGCGCGGTGCGGGCCATCGATGAATCGGCGCTGCAGGCTGCGCGCCTGGCTGGCGGCGCGAGCGAGCTGGCCGGCAAGGGCCGCGCCGTGATGGGCCGCGTGGTCGACACGATGCGCGACATCAGCACCTCGAGCGACCGCATCGGCGAGATCACGCGCCTGATCGACGACATCGCGTTCAAGACGAACATCCTCGCGCTCAACGCGGCGGTGGAGGCGGCGCGCGCCGGCGAGGCGGGGCGCGGCTTCGGCGTGGTGGCCGGCGAGGTGAGGGCGCTGTCGCACAGCAGCGCGCAGGCCGCCAAGGACATCAAGGCATTGATCGAGGAGAGCAAGGAACGCGTGGGCCTGGGCAGCTCATTGGTGGGCCAGGCCGGCAGCGCGATGGAGGAGATCTCGGCGCAGGTGCAGAGCGTGAGCGAGCTGATCGCGAGGATCAGCGCCGCCACCAGCACGCAGACGGCCGACATCGCCTCGGTGTGCGAAGCGGTGACGGGGCTGGACCGGGCGACGCAGCAGAACGCCGCGCTGGTGGAGGAATCGGCCGCGGCATCCGAGAGCCTGAAGGAGCAGGCGCGGCACCTGGTGAATGCGGTGGCGGTGTTTCGGACGCGGCAGGGTTAGTGGGCAGTGTCTTGTTGGGAGGGGGCAAGGCTGCGAGCGGGCTGGCGCGGGGGCTAGGCGGACTTGGCCTCGCCGCGTTGCGGCGAGGCTGCCCTGCGATGCTCGAAGGCACGGCCTGTCGGCGAACTC
>Ga0207706_10002794_pt1 | contig 16962 bp, 17 predicted proteins | sample KBSC53metaG_FD_184318 | JGI IMG/M metagenome (GOLD analysis project Ga0207706, IMG submission 184318) | Corn rhizosphere microbial communities from Kellogg Biological Station, Michigan, USA - KBS C5-3 metaG (SPAdes) (version 2) | ecosystem: Host-associated > Plants > Roots > Rhizosphere > Soil ... | reverse complement strand
TTTTTACTATTAAATAGAAATCGGGAAAGCCATTTTATATGAATTCCATATTCTGTGAACGTCCATTCAGACGTGGCTGTTGAAAGAAGATCCGGAATAAATATTACCAATGGAAGGCCAACGAGAGTTACAATAAAAATATACACATCATTGCCATCTGTTTTCCCAAGGTAAAATCCTAAAAAGATTCCACTAAACGTGATAGCTAAAAAAGCCAATTCATAGATAAATCGGGAAGAAGCTTTGATTTTAAATACAGACATGGCGGCAATGAACTTATAAATTTATAAAACCTGACTGCGTCATGCAAGTTAGTAGAACAATAGAAAATGGAATTCTCGAATGAATGACAAAAAGATGCCGCTATGAAAAACAAATGCTGGAACAAATCTCCTCCTAATCCATATAAATCCTGAAAATCGTGGTTCTATTTGCTGAGGTACATACTCCGGTCCTTATACAATTGTCTGAAGTATGGATCCCGGAGATCCTTTATAAAACGAATAGCTTCGCCGGTCGATTTCATTTCGGGACCGAGCTCCCTGCTTACGCCCGGGAATTTTTCAAAACTAAATACCGGCTCTTTAATAGCAAAGCCACGAAGTTTTTTTTCAAATTTGAAGTCCTTTAATTTCTTGTCACCCAACATAATCTTTGTCGCAATATTGAGATACGGAATCTGGTACGCTTTCGCAATAAATGGTGTTGTTCTTGAGGCTCTTGGATTGGCTTCTATTACATAAACCTTTCCATCCTTAATTGCATATTGAATATTTATCAGCCCCTTTATTTTTAACGCTCTCGCAATTTTTTCAGCATAAAATTCCATCGTCGTCACTTCTAATGGTGTCAAATTAAATGGGGGGAGAACCGCGTTGCTGTCACCACTGTGAATACCTGCAGGCTCGATATGCTCCATCACTCCCATCACATGAAAATCTTCGCCATCAAAAATGGCATCGATCTCTGCTTCCTGGCAGCGGTCCAGGAAGTGGTCAACCAGGATCTTATTCCCCGGGATGTGTTTTAATAAACTTATAACCGCTTTTTCAAGTTCTTCGTCGTTGATCACTATTCTCATTCTTTGCCCGCCCAATACATAACTCGGACGAACCAGGACCGGGTAGCCAACCTTTTGTGCTGCTTCGATTGCTCCATCGACATCATAGGCGGTACCATAATTAGGATATGGAATGTCGAGTTCTTTTAGCGTATCACTAAAACGACCACGATCTTCAGCGATATCCATGTTGTCGAAATCGGTACCAATGATCTTAATTCCCCTTTCATGCAGGAATTTTGCAAGTTTCAAAGCCGTCTGCCCTCCAAGTTGAACAATGACTCCTTCAGGCTTTTCATGTTCAACTATTTCCCATAGGTGTTCCCAATAAACCGGTTCGAAATAGAGTTTATCAGCCATGTCAAAATCTGTCGATACAGTTTCAGGATTACAATTCACCATGATGGCTTCGTAACCCGATTCTTTTATGGCAAGCAATCCATGCACGCAGCAATAATCAAATTCAATTCCCTGCCCGATCCTGTTTGGCCCGGAACCAAGTACGATCACTTTCTTTTTATTGGAAACCTTGCTTTCGTTAATGTGTCCCTCTTCGAATGTGGAATAGAAATAAGGAGTCTTTGCTTCAAATTCAGCGCTGCAGGTATCTACCATCTTATATACTCTTGTTATTCCTAATTCCTTTCTCTTTTTATAGATATCTTCCTCATTGCCATGCTGAAGTATGCGACTTATCTGTTCATCACTGAATCCATTCACTTTTGCTTCACGTAATAAGTCTGCCGGCAATGAATCAAGATCATATTTCGTTAATTCTTTTTCGATATTGCAGATCTTCTGAATTTCATAAATAAACCAGCGGTCAATTCCTGTCGCTTTGGAAATGGTGTTCACACTCACTCCTATCATCAGCGCATCTTTAATTCTGAAAATGCGGTCCCATTTAGGAATTTTGATGTGACTGAGCATTTCCTCCGCCTTCATCAAACTTTTTCCATAATAGCCAAGACCCACAGCATTGTTCTCAAGGCTTTGACACGCCTTTTGTATTGCTTCCGTAAAACTTCTTCCAATGGCCATTACTTCACCTACACTTTTCATTTGCAGGCCAAGCGTATCATTTCCGCCTTTGAACTTATCAAAATTCCAGCGAGGTATTTTCACAATTACATAATCCAATGCCGGCTCAAAATAGGCAGAAGTGGTTTTTGTAATTTGATTTTCCAGCTCATCCAATGTATAACCAATGGCAAGTTTAGCCGCGATCTTGGCAATAGGATAACCCGTCGCCTTGGAAGCAAGCGCAGACGAGCGACTAACACGTGGATTGATCTCGATGGCAATGATCTCCTCTGTATCGGGATTTAATGCGAATTGCACATTGCAACCTCCGGCAAAATTTCCAAGGTCACGCATCATTTTGATCGCAGTGTTGCGCATCAGTTGCATGGCTGTATCGCTAAGGGTCATTGCGGGCGCCACTGTAATAGAATCGCCGGTGTGGATACCCATGGGATCAAAATTTTCGACACTACAAATGATCACCACGTTGTCATTGGAGTCACGAAGCAACTCCAACTCAAATTCCTTCCAGCCCAAAACCGCTCTTTCTACAAGCACTTCATGGATGGGAGATGCCTGCAATCCACGGTTCAATGCTTCATCGAGGTCATCCTTATCGTGAACAAAACCACCACCGGTGCCACCAAGAGTGAATGATGGACGGATCACTAATGGAAAACCTATGTCCTGGGCATATTCTTTCCCTTCTAAAAATGAATTGGCTGTTTTTGCAGGAGCTACCGGAACGCCAAGCTGTATCATCCATTGACGGAATTTTTCACGGTCTTCCGCCTTTTCAATTGCTTTAATATCTACGCCGACAAGTCTCACGTTATATTGCTTCCAGACTCCGAGGTCTTCAGCTTCTTTGGCAAGATTCAGGGCTGTCTGGCCACCCATTGTAGGGAGGACAGCATCAATTTTATTTTCTTCAAGAATTTTTTCAATGCTCTCAACGGTGAGGGGAAGCAAGTATACCTTGTCGGCCATCATCGGATCGGTCATGATGGTGGCGGGATTGCTATTGATAAGTATCACCTTAATGCCTTCCTCGCGAAGGCTACGGGCAGCCTGGGTACCTGAATAGTCAAATTCACAAGCCTGACCAATAATAATAGGACCCGAACCAATAATAAGGACTGACTGAATTGAATTGTCTTTTGGCATTTATTTTATCTCCGTCATCTTTAGAGAGGGTATAAAAAAACCGGGCAATTTGCCCGGGGTGCAAAACTAAGGGAATATGACTTCTTTTGAGAGGTGTATTAAAAAAACTTACTCAGACCCTAGCTATGGTATGTTGACATTTCTATCTCATCCAGCGCTACCAGCGACCGGTCAATACCCATATTTTTTTGGTGACCCTTTCTCGCCTCATATCTTATTTTTTTCTTGGTGACCCACTTTTGCCTCGCATCCTGTCCCTTTACAATCCCTACAATGATGCCGCCGACAAGAAAAAGCCTGAAAGTAAATTTGTAAAACATCGTTTTCATTTTCTTCGTAATTAGCTTCTTTGTTATCTAAAATTTCATGCCATAAATTTTAATATCGATCAAGAGCATTTGATTCCTGGTTAAGGAAATGTTTAATGAACTTATTTTTTGCAAATACATCGAATTCTTTACAAGAATCTTGTGAGCTACCTTTTATCTGGATAAATATCATCTCCATCTATATTAGTGCGCAGTAATTTTGATTATGCTGCATGGATCGAAGATTATTATTTGCTTATTTTTCTCAATACAGATCTACTCCCAATCGTTCGTTTATTCTAAAGATTATTTCCGGTGGCCTGTTGATAACAAACCGGGCATTGTTGCGAATTTCGGTGAGTTGCGTTCAGATCATTGGCACATGGGATTAGATGTGCGTACAGATCAAAAGGTAAACATGCCCGTATACGCAGCGGCTGAGGGATATATTGCTAAAATAACTGTCCAGCCCTTCGGTTATGGACAAGCCATCTATATCAATCATCCTAACGGACTGACCACGGTTTATGGTCATCTCAACAGATTTTTTCCAGGACTGGAGAGTGCTGTAACTGGTGAACAGAACACACAGCAATCCTGGAATATAGAGCTAAATTTTACAAAGGATCAATTTCCGGTACGGAAAGGACAGTTCATTGCCTGGAGTGGAAGTACAGGAGGATCACAGGGCCCCCACGTTCATTTCGAGATCCGGGATACAAAGACACAGAGGTGCATCAATCCCTATTTTTTTAATTTACCCATTCCGGATGAAGTGCCGCCGGTATTTACAAAATTGGCCATGTACAATAGAGATTTGAGTGTATATGAGCAAAACCCCATCTTGTTCCCGGTAAAAAAAATGAAGGATAAGTATCTATTAAAGGACACATTGATCAGGACGAGTCTTTCAAAAATAGGTTTTGCAATTGGGGCTTACGATCGTGTAAGCGGATCAACCAATCCCAATGGAATTTATAGCGGGAGAATTTTTTTAGACGAACAGCCTCTAATTGAATTTCTCCTTGATAGTATGGATTATAATGAAACCGATTATGTAAATGCTCACGTCGATTATAAGTACAGGTACAACGGCGGTCCTTATCTGCAATTATTATTCAAACTTCCAGGAGATAACGGCAGAGCATACAGGTTAAAAAAAGGTGATGGTTCTGTTATTTTAAATGATACCAATGTACACGCCATACGAATAGAGATCAGTGATATCAAACGGAATACTTCCGAATTAAATTTCAAGGTAAAGTATAATGGTAACCCGGTCCCTTTGGCAAATCAAACTCCACATCAATCCTTTTCTCCTGGCAACGTAAACATTTTTGAGCAAAATGATTTTGAATTATACCTTGGTGAGGATGGTTTGTATGATTCAATTCAACCGGTTTTTTCTCGTGTAGATCAGCCTGGTCTAAATACCATTTCATCAGTATTTCGTTTTGCTGACGCATCTATTCCCGTTCATGGTGAAATAAATATCCGGATCAAGGCGAATGTTGGCATTCCTGAGGAGTTGACAGGTAAAATTGTTATTAAGAGAACAGATGCAAAAAGTGTAAACTATCGGAAAGCAGAATGGCAAAAGGGATGGGTTGCTGGAAAGTTCTATGACTTTGGCTCTTACCAGGCATTGATGGATACGGCATCACCATCTGTTAACGATCCCGATAGTTACCGGGAAGGGAATGCTGATACCGTTGACCTTAGTCCTTCAAAAAAAATTATGTTTTACCCGAAGGACAACAGCGGGATCAAAAGCTTCCGGGCTGAGCTGGATGGTCAATGGCTAATGTTTACGAATGACAAGGCTGTCGCCTGGATTTATAACTTTGACGAACGATGCCCTTATGGAGTACATCGGTTGAAAGTAAGAATAGAAGACATCGTGGGAAATGTGACGGAGAAAGAATGGTGGTTTAAACGATATCCTTATTCTCCACCAAAGAAGATGGCGGCATCTAAGAAAAAAACAAGTGGTAAGAAACAAGCGCCGGGCAATAAAAAGAAATCAACAAATAAAAAGAAATAATATTTTCTAATCTTATTTAATTTTCAAGTTATGGTCACACTAAAAGAAGGTGATAAAGCCCCTGCATTTGCAGGCAAAGATCAAAATGGGAAAAAGGTCTCCCTGTCCGATTACAAAGGAAAGAAACTCGTCTTATACTTCTATCCGGAAGCAGACACACCCACCTGCACCATTGAATCGTGCAATCTTCGTGATAACCATTCTTTACTTAAACGAAATGGATTTGAAGTAGTCGGTGTCAGCCCTGATGATGAAAAAAAGCAAAAGAAATTCGAGATAAAATATGAACTTCCCTTCCCCTTGATCGCGGATACCTCTCACGATGTGCTTGAAAAATACGGCGTCTGGGATCAAAAAAAATTATTTGGCCGCGAATATATGGGAGTGCTTCGAACAACTTTTGTAATTGACGAAAAGGGGGTCATTAAAAAAATATTTACCAGGCCAAAAAATAAAGCTCATGCAGAAGAAATTATTGCCGCTATGAAGAAATGACCCGTGTTATGTACGCCGTCCTCGTGGGCAACCTTTCATTTTAGTTCTCCGTTGTGGTTAGTAAGCTCACACAAATCCACAATAGTTAAATATGAAAGGAAAATTCTTACTTCTTTGCTGCCTTATATCTTTAGAAATATTCGCGCAAAACGATACAACAGGTAATGCTGCTGTTTCAAAAGAAACAAATAAAAAGAAACGGCCGGATACAGAGACTGCCAAAATTTTTTATGGGCAAAGGCTGATCAATGCAAAAACAGTTGAAGTATTGCATAAAGGGGCAATGGCCTTCACTGTAGTTCATACGTTTGGTGATGTTGCAGGTGACAACGGAGGTACTTATAATTTTTTTGGATTGGATGAAGTTTCGGATGCCCAGATCGGTTTTCAAATTGGAATAGCAAAACGCTTGAACCTGGTGCTTCAACATACAGTTGGAAATCAAAAAGGAGAGAGAGGCGATACCAGTAACACGAATAAACAAATATTCTTAGTAGGACATTTCTACGAAGCAGGGTTAAAATACCAGTTCCTGGAGCAAGGCTCAAATGGCAGCCCTTTTTCTCTTACTGCATATGGTAACGTCGTATCATCTGGAGAAAAATTATCTAAAGAAGGCGATAATGTTCTTCCTAATCACGAAAGTTCGTTTTTAGGCTCTTCCGACAGGTTAAGTGAGATGTTGCAATTGATGCTTGCAAGGAGATTTGGTGCCGTGAGCGTGCAAATAAGCGGAACATTTCTCCATTCAAATCTTGTTATTCCCGGTGATGAGGATAATTTGTTTGCAGTAGGTGGGGCCGTAAGGTTACCTCTGACCAAGAGAGTCTTTATCATTTCGGATTATTTTCATTCATTCCGCTCATCTGAGAGTATTCTGACTTGGAGAAACAGAGGTAACAGCTTTGATTTCCATGATGTGTTTGGAATAGGGGTTGAAATACTAACTGCAGGACACGTCTTCCATGTAAATTTTACAAATGCACGAAATATTTTAGAAAATCGTTTCCTGGCACATACGACGGATTCATGGGGCGAAGGGCAATTTCGCTGGGGATTCACTCTTGCCAGGAATTTTATGCTATTCAGGGATAAAAAGAACAAATAAGAGCATTCTTCATATCAACCATTCGATCTCCCCAAAATCAAATTGTTCCTCAACACCATGTTGAACGATCAGTTGACCTCTTTCGGTGACGTTTTTAATGATGCCTGAAAAAATGCGATTACCCTTTTTAAGTTTGACCAGCTCACCTTTTTTGTACAGGAACTGGTTATACGTTTCCAGTATTGTGTTCTCTTCCCTGTTCATGAGTTTTTTATAAAACTGATCAATTGACATGCAAAGTTTTTTTGCGAGGTCAACTTGGTCCAAACTCTCGCCGGTGACCTGCTTTAGTGAGACGGGATTTTTTAATTCTGCGTCGAAATTTGCCTGGTTAATGTTTACTCCTATTCCAACAACGGCCCAAACCCAACTTTCGCTTCCAGATTCATGGCCCCTGATTATGTTTTCAATCAAGATGCCACCAAGTTTTTGATCCCGCCAATAAATGTCGTTTGGCCATTTGATCTTTAATGAATCGATATCATATTCACTAAAAAACTGGCGTGTGCCAACCGCTACGCAGGCGCTCAATTGAAACTGCTGAAACGGTTGGAGAAAATCGGGTTTTATAACAATACTGAGAACGATATTCGTCCCTCTTTCTGTGGCCCATGATTTGCCTCTTTGACCTTTGCCTGATGTTTGTTCATGGGCAAAATAGCAGGTTCCGGGCTGCGCCATATTAGCATGGATTTGGGCAAGGGCATAGTTATTGGTGCTGTCAACAGACTGCAACTCAATAAAAGGAGTTCCTAACATATGGATACCGGAAGGGAGTGGCAATTAATTACTATTTTTGGCAAAGATAAATGAGCGGCGATAAGAACCCGGAGAGTGCGACGGTCCAAAAGAAGTGCTTTGGACAACCGAAGTAAAATAAAAATACAGGACATTCGTCTCATAATATTAATCGCTCAAAAATTGATTAACCTGTCTGCCCGATAGGCAGGCAAAAAAATTATTTGATTATTGGAACAATTGGCATTACTCGCTACCCGTAAAAAGAAAAGTGCTACCCGGTTAACGAAGAGTTCGAAGATCATTAAAACAATTATCCACGCAATTCAGCAAAAAAAAGGAGAGAATATTATTTCGCTCGACCTGCGCAAAATACCTGAGGCTGTTGCGGATTTTTTTATAATCTGCGAAGCAAATAATCAACCGCAGATCAGGGCGATCTCTGATTTTGTGGAGGAGCAGGCGAAAAAAAAATGCGAAGAGATACCCTACCGGCATGAGGGTATGAAAAATCTACAATGGGTAGTGATAGATTATATAAATGTTGTAGTTCATATCATGCTTCCTGAAACAAGGAAATTTTATAAACTTGAAGAAATGTGGAGTGATGCGGCTGCCGAAGATCATGACGAATAAACCGATGTTAAATATTTATCTATATCAAACAATTTTTATTAAAAACCCTTAACTAGCAGCAGAAGAAGAAAAAAATTTATGTCACAAGAACCATACAATAAAAACGATAGATCCAATTTACCTCGTTTTAATAATCGCCCCACCGGCGATGACAATACGCCTCGTAAGGGGCCTCGTTTCAGCATCTACTGGGTTTACGCGATCATATTTGCTATACTGATAGGATTCCAGTTATTTAGTCCATTCTCAAGCAGTACTGCGAAAACGACCCCGAATGAGTTTAAGCAGATGATCTTACACGGCGATGTAGAGAAATATACCATTATCTCAAACAGGAGTATTGTAAAGGTTTATTTAAACCCGGCAAGTATCGATAACTACAGGGCAAGGCTTAAGACGGGTCTTAATGGAAAAGTGAGTTCTGACGGCCCGCATTTTTATTTTAAGTATTCCGGTGATATTGAAAAACAGATGGCTGATTTTTATGCGCAAAACAACAAGCCTTCCGTAACTCAGCAGGTGCCTTACGATGTTGACCAGGAGCGTGACTGGTTTGGTGGGGCTTTGCAATTTTTACTGCCCCTGTTACTGTTCATTGCGCTCTGGATATTGTTGATGCGTAAGATGGGTGGGAGCGCTGGCGGCGGTGGCGGCCCCGGTGGTATTTTTAATATTGGCAAATCAAGAGCTACATTATTCGATAAAGGAACAAAAGTAAGCATCACTTTCGCTGATGTGGCCGGTTTGGATGAAGCAAAGGTGGAGGTCATGGAGATCGTTGATTTTTTAAAGAATCCCAAAAAATATACTGCACTTGGCGGGAAGATCCCGAAGGGGGCATTGTTGATCGGCCCTCCTGGAACCGGTAAGACCTTGCTGGCAAAAGCAATGGCAGGTGAAGCACAAGTTCCTTTTTTTAGCATGAGTGGATCTGATTTTGTGGAGTTGTTTGTGGGTGTCGGTGCAAGCAGGGTGCGTGACCTGTTTAAACAGGCACGCGAAAAAGCACCCTGTATCATCTTTATTGATGAGATAGATGCCATTGGTCGTGCGAGAGGAAAGAATGTGATGATGAGCAATGATGAGCGTGAGAGCACCCTGAATCAATTGCTGGTGGAAATGGATGGTTTCGGAACTGATACAGGCATTATTGTCCTTGCGGCAACTAACCGTCCCGATGTGTTAGATACGGCTCTGCTTCGTCCCGGTCGCTTCGACAGGCAGATCTCAATCGATAAACCTGACATGAAAGGTCGTGAGGCCATTTTCAAAGTACATCTGAAGCCCATCAAGATCTCCAAGACACTCGATATACATAAACTTGCCGAACAAACTCCAGGCTTTGCCGGCGCTGATATTGCAAATGTCTGCAATGAAGCCGCATTGATAGCCGCCCGCAAAGGAAAGGATGCTGTAGAGATGGAGGATTTCCAGGATGCAGTTGACAGGGTGATCGGCGGCCTGGAAAAGAAAAGCAAGATCATTTTACCTGAAGAGAAAAAGATAATAGCTTATCACGAAGCGGGTCACGCCATTTGTGGCTGGTATCTTGAGCATGCTTATCCCCTTTTAAAAGTGACGATCGTTCCAAGAGGAACAGCAGCATTAGGATACGCCCAGTATACCCCCAAAGAACAATACTTATACAATACGGATCAGCTAATGGACCAGGTTTGCATGACTCTGGGTGGTCGTGCAAGCGAAGAGCTCTTTTTTAGTAAAATCTCTACCGGTGCCCAAAATGATCTGCAACAGATCACAAGGATCGCTTATGCGATGGTTACTGTATATGGAATGAATGACAAGGTTGGAAACGTGAGCTTTTACGACCCTCAACAGGAAAATGCATTCACCAAGCCTTACTCGGAAGAGACCTCGAAGATAATTGATGAAGAAGTTCGCAAGTTGATCGATGAAGCATACGAAAGAACAAAAGCCTTGTTAAGAGAAAAGAAACCCCAGGTTGAAAAACTTGCCGAAGCGTTATTGGAGAAAGAAGTGTTATTTCAAAGTGACGTAGAGGCCTTGATCGGGAAACGTCCTTATGAGGAAAAGAAAGCCCTGGAGCCTGAGCACGTTGGCGAAATTTCAGAAGGGGTACCCCCTTATGACAGCGATGTTACAAACAAATCACTCCATTAATGAATGTTTCCCCATCAAAAGAAAATATTTTAAAAAAGATCAGGAAGGCGTTGACTCATTCAACGCCTCTTCCTTTTCCACAGAGTGATGGGAATAGTACGGTGTTTCCCAAACCACAGCAGGAACTGGAAATTGAATTTGCGGAGCAATTCACAAAGCTACAGGGGAAATTTATTTTTTGTTTGAATCACCAGGAACTGGCTTTTCAATTGAATAGTCTTGTAAAGAAACAAGGATGGAAAAAAATATACTGTAAAGATGAAAACCTCGCAGGAGTGATAGACACACAGGTATCAGAATATCTCACCGATGACCTGGCGGGCTGTGATGTTTCTGTCACAAGTTGCGAAGCATTGGTGGCAAGAACGGGAAGCCTTGTTCTTAGCTCTGTTCAATCAAGTGGCAGGACAGTAAGTGTATACGCTCCTATTCATATTTGCATCGCATATACAAAGCAACTTGTTTATGATGTGAAAGATGCTTTACAATTAATAAAAAACAGGTATAATGATAACCTGCCTTCGCTGATAAGTTTTGCCACAGGTCCAAGTCGTACTGCTGATATTGAAAAAACTCTTGTCGTAGGTGTTCACGGGCCGAAAGAAGTTTATTGCTTCCTGATAGATGAATAAATACTTTCTCTTAGTACTTTTAGTACATGAATGCTCCCGGCGTGTATAAATTGTTTGTGTATGGCTCACTTCGAAGTGGGTTTAAAAGCCAGGCTTATGAATATATAAGCCGTTTTTTTTCATTCGACGGTGACGCAAAAGTAAATGGAAAATTATTTGACCTGGGACCTTACCCTGCCGGCGTACCTGCTAATGATGGTTTTATTGTTGGTGAATTGTATTCTATCAGGAATGAATCAGAATTTGGCTGGGCCATTGGCCAGCTTGACGATTATGAAGGGGTATCTGTTGAATCGGACGAAATTCAGTTATTCAGACGTGAGCTGGTGGATGTTATTATAGAAAGTTCTACAACACCGGCATGGATCTATTGGTATAATGGAAGTGTAGAAGGGAAACCCTTTATAGAATCAGGTGACCTTATTCAATATCTTCAGCAAAAGAAATAACCCACGTGCAGCTTCCCCCGAATAAAAAAATTTATTTCCTTTCTGATTTTCATCTTGGTGCTCCTGATCATGAAAGAAGCCTTGAACGGGAAAAGACTGTCGTCGAATTCCTGGAAAAAGTAAAGGGTGATGCTGCTGAAATTTTTATTGTAGGTGATATTTTTGATTTCTGGTATGAATACAGAAAGGTAGTACCAAAGGGTTATGTAAGATTATTGGGAAAATTGGCCGAGATCACTGATGCAGGGATCAAGATCCATTTCTTTGTCGGCAATCATGATATGTGGATGAAAACTTATTTTCAGCAGGAATTAAATATTCCCGTTTATTTTGAGCCACGCGATTTTGAGTGGAATGGAAAGAAGTTCCATATTGGTCACGGTGATGGCCTTGGACCAGGAGATCACAGGTATAAGTTCATAAAAAAGGTCTTTCGAAATAAGTTCAGTCAATGGTTGTTTGGGATATTTCCACCCTATATGGGAATGGGCCTTGCAAATTTCTTAAGCCGGCGGAGTCGTGCACAAACGGGAACAAAAGAGGAAGTATTCCTGGGTGAGGATAAGGAATGGCTGATCATCTATTGTAAGAGCATGCTGAAGAAAAAGGACTTCGATTTTTTTGTATTTGGCCATCGCCATTTACCCATTGATTTTCGTCTCATTCCCGTCTCTTCCGGGAGAGGGGTCGGGGCCCGTTATATTAACTTGGGTGATTGGATACATTATTATACCTATGCAGCGTTTGATGGTGAGAACCTGGAACTGAGATCATATAAAAACAAAGATGAAAAAATTATAAAAAATTGATGAAGAGAATTCTCAACATAGTGCTGGTATTCATTTTTACTTTTCCTTGTTATGTAAAGGCGCAAAATGAAAGTCCTCATAAACTGATCTCGATGATCAGGGGAGATATAGTTGATTTTGCAGTTGACAACCTCGATAATGTTTATGTGCTGGCAAGCACGGATCAGTTAAAAAAATATAACGCGGCCGGGGACTCTGTTGCAGTATTCAATAATGTAAAGAAATTTGGTAAGTTATCAACTATTGACGTTTCCAACCCGCTTAAGGTACTACTCTATTACAAAGATTTTTCAACGATCGTTGTGCTTGACAGGTTACTGGCAATAAGGAATACGATCGATCTTCGCAAGCAGAATATTTTCCAGGTAAACGCAATTGCCCAGTCATATGACAACAACATATGGTTGTACGATGAAGGAGATAGTAAATTGAAAAAAATAGACGATAACGGGAAAGTATTGCTGGAGACAGTAGATTTTCGGCAACTTTTTAGCGAGGCTCCGCTTGTAAAAAATATCTGTGACCAGGAGGGTTTTGTTTATTTGTATGATCCCCGGCAAAGCGTTTTTGTATTTGATTATTATGGCGCTCTGCGGAATAAAATATTGATCAGTGGCTGGCAGGATTTTAAAGTGGCGGGTAAATTTATCTTTGGTATTAACAATGATACATTACATCGCTATGAGATCAACACGTTCCGGGTTGATGACGAAAAGCTTCCGGGTCCCCTGAAGAATTCTTTAAAAGTTAACTTTACTTCCTCCCGGCTATATGCTTTAAAAAAAGATTTGCTTGAAATTTACACTCTCCGCTGATCAAACAGGATTGTTTTAATTTTAATTCAAATTACAGGTAATATGAATAAATTTTTTAACCAACTTTATTTTGATAATACGGTTAAAGAATATCTCATTTCACTTGGTATTATTCTCTTTGTTCTTTTATTAAATCGCCTTATCTCAAAATACGTTGCGGGACTAATTTTTTTCCTTGTAAAAAGAATATGGCGAAACATCGATAAGAGATCATTTATTGACCTTGTGATACACCCACTGGGAATGTTTGTAGTGGTGTTCGTTTCAATAGTTACCTTACATAAACTTCGCTTTCCTGCTGCCTGGAATGTTGACATTTATGGAAATTCATTAAAAGATATTTTTCATGCCATTGGGACGATGGCACTCATCATTTCATTCATCTGGCTGTTACTTCGCAGTATAGATTTTATCGCTACTATTCTTGAAAGAAAGGCTCATCAAACGTCAGATTTTCGCGATAATCAATTGGTCGTTTTTTTCAGGGATTTTTTTAAGGTCATTATTGGCATTGCAGGGATTCTGATGATCCTGCATTTTGCTTTTAATTTTGACGTGGGGAGTTTTCTGACCGGCCTAAGCATAGTAGGAGCCGCCGTTGCATTGTCGCTGCGGGAGAGCCTCGAAAACCTCATTGCCTCCTTTGTTATTTTTTTCGACAGGCCTTTTACTACCGGCGATGTAGTGAAAGTGCAGGGTATTACAGGTACTGTTGAAAAGATCGGTCTTCGCAGTACACGCATTCGCACGGAACAAAAAACTTATGTGACTGTTCCCAACAAGCAAATGGTGGATAGCATACTCGATAACGTTTCACTTCGCACCCAGTATAAAGGCGAGCTGAGATTAGAGATCGATCTTAATACTTCATCCCAAAAAATACAGGAGCTGCTGGCGGGAATAAAAAATATTGTTAAGAGAAAGGAAATTGAGAACTCATCTGTTTTAATGAATGCCATAACCGGACATGCCTTCCTGGTAAATGGAGATTATTTTACGGGACATCTTACAGATAAAGAGTTCAATGCTGTAAAAGAATCAGTGAATATTTCAGTTTTGCAATTGCTGGAAAGTTTAGAAATAGAAATTGCAGGAGCTAACAAGGACATCCGCATTATTGCCCAGGAGAAGTAGGGATCGATGCAATGATCTCACCTAATTCCTTATCAAATAATCCATATTTACCATACTCAACCACCCGGCCTGCTTCTTTTCCATCCTTCATAACAATTATGGTAGGAACATCAATAATATTCATCGCTTCGGCAAGATGGCTGAGTGTTTTTTTGCTCCTGTCAACACCGATCAATGTAACCCTGTCTCCAGGGAAACCTGCTGCATCAATAAATGAAAAAAACTTCGGAATGATAAACTTTGAATCACTGCACCATGTTCCTATAAATGCAATGAATTCTATACTTTGGTTTTTCTTGAGTTCAGTTAAAGCCTGAGACTGGGGAGTATAACCTTTTAGATTTTCAGCCCACCAGGAAAATGCAGTGTCAGTTTCCAATTCCTTACGTGAAATAATTCCTTTCAGAATTTTATTGCCTACACTGTCCCTTGAAATCTCGGCCTGCGACTGAGCAAAAATTGCGCCACTGAACAGAAAACAACAGGTGATTAAAATCAATATTTTTTTCATGATGTAAAGATCAGTTCCAAAATTGATGTTGGAGATTACGTGTTTATATTTTCGATGTTAAAATCCTTTACAGCGTTGCTTTCAGCTCAAGAAAAAAGCCCTTGATCTTTTCAAGTGATTGGATCATTGCAAATTTTTCTTCTGCTTTTTTTGCATTCTTCAAATAATCTTTGGCGCCTTCGAGAGTGAATTTTCGCCGGCGAAGCAGGTCATAGATCAGTAAAAGATTTTTTACATCAACAGGCCTGAAGAAACGATCCCCTTTCCGGTTTTTACGGGGCTCTAAAATATCAAATTCGGTTTCCCAGTAGCGAACCAATGACTGGTTGACGCGGAACCATTTTGCTACCTGGCCAATGGAGTAATACTGTTTTTGAAAAAGAATTTCGTCAGGAGGAATTTGTACAAGATCAGCGTTGATATCCATTTCTTTTAATGAAGGACGCCCGCGTTTTGAAAGAGATTTTTTGGGTCGCTGATCTATTAAAGGGGCATCCTCTTCTTTAATTACTGAAGCATTTTCGTCCCCGATCACCGGATCAACCTCAAGAACGGTTTCACTTTGTGGCGACTGCTTTTCTTCTCCGCCAACAAACTCCATTGCGATTTGTGAGAACTTTCTTTCCATAGTTATTGTTGATTAAAGATACGAACGCTGAAGTCTGCGACACAACGAAAGTTGAGTATTGTGGAAAAGTAATTTCACACAAAGGCTATAAGCTGTAAGCTGCATGCTTCAAGCCAGTGGCGGATTGCAGCACAAAGCGTAAGCTTGCAGCTAGTCAAAACTCTGATTCGCTGCAGCTGCTCTTTTTAATAAAAGATCATATTGCTCAGGTGAAAGATCATTGTAAAAGAAATACACAGGATCAATTTTTTGTCCATTCTTATGTACTTCATAATGACAATGTGGCCCGGTAGATTTTCCTGTACTTCCCACATACCCGATCACCTCGCCCCGTTTTATTTGCTGACCGACCTTTGCTTTTACTTTTACCATGTGGCCATATAAAGTTTCATAACCATATCCATGATTAATGACCACATGATTGCCATACCCATTGCCCGTGTTACCGGCAACAGTGACGGTACCATTTGCGGTGGCATAAATTGGAGTTCCCTGTGGAGCGGCAAAATCAAGACCTGCATGAAGCTTTACAGTTTTGTAGATGGGGTCAATGCGATAGCCAAAACCGGAAGCAACACGGGTAAGATCTTTATTGCTTACTGGCTGAATAGCAGGGGTGGAAACAAGGAGCTGTTCTTTATTTTTCAGAAGATTATCAATTTCATCATAAGATTTTTTCTGAGCACTTATATAATGACCCAAATTATTTAGTGAATTAATGATAGAATTCACAAGGTCTGCCGACCTCATATTTTCAACCCTTGCAATTTCCTGCTCCTGCGCCAAGGCTCTTGCCCTGGCACTATCAGGGATCGGGTTGGCTTCAAATATGGCTCTGTAAACTTCGTTGTCTCTTTTTACGAGCTCTGACATCTGTTCCTGTGTAGCTTTTATCTGGTCATTGAGTTGGTGATATTTATCCTGTAAACGCTCATTTTCCAGGCTCAATAATTTTTCATTGGGTGAGCCCACAAACCGGAAAGCAAAAAATGAAATGATGGCGGCTGTCACGATAGCCGCAGCAAGAAAAGCAAAAATGCGCAGCAGTTTTATCCGCAGAGGCGTTTCCAGTTTTTCATACCGGAGGCTATTGGTGTTATAAAAATATTTGATCTTCTTCATGACGGCAGAAGCTTAACCATTCAATGAAAAATGCAGCCTGAATCTTTACCTTTGCGCTTCGCTATTATGCCGGGCTGTCACAGGAATGGCAAATATAGCCGGATAAATAGCAAAAATCAATCCCTTTTATAATTTGAAATT
>Ga0207706_10002792_pt1 | contig 16963 bp, 10 predicted proteins | sample KBSC53metaG_FD_184318 | JGI IMG/M metagenome (GOLD analysis project Ga0207706, IMG submission 184318) | Corn rhizosphere microbial communities from Kellogg Biological Station, Michigan, USA - KBS C5-3 metaG (SPAdes) (version 2) | ecosystem: Host-associated > Plants > Roots > Rhizosphere > Soil ... | reverse complement strand
TCTTCTGTGTTTAAAACCGTCGATCAGAATTATTTTATCGCTGAAATTAAATGTATGCGTACCGATTAAATCATTTTCATCTTCAGGAATTATCTTTTTTACCACTGCTTCCTGGTACTCAGTTTCACTTAATTTTATTATCTCGTTAATGTTTATTCCACGCCCGTAAATTCCTGAGCAGTTTTGTGATGGTCTGTAAATTTTACTGTTTTGTAAGAATATTTTTCCTGCCGGTCTTGCAGTTCTTGTATTTGTGCAAATGGGATTATTCGGATGACTTTGCCAATTTGTTGTAAACAGATCATCAGCAAAAAATAAATGCAATTCATCAAGCATTCCCACATTTTTACCGGATTTATCTATACAGCAAAACAACCACCACTTGTTGTTGTGATAAAATAACGTGGCATCAGCGGTATCAATTTCTTCCATCAGGTTCATTACAAATTCCCACTCATAGGGAAATGCTTTGCATCTGTATAATTCTATTGTCTTATTTCCTCCAGTTTCGGGGATCATGTAATACGTACCGTTGTGTTGAAAAAGAAACGGATAAGATAAATGATAGGGACGCTCAAGAATTTTTTTTGAATCAATAACCTTTCCTTTATTATCTAATTCAATTACAGCTATATGACCTTTATTTGTCTTATACAAAAGTTCTTCAACAAAAATGTAGTGGCGGTTATCTTTACTTATCACGAAAGGATCAGCCCAAAATCTGTCAGACGGTGCAGGAAGTAATTTGAACTCTTCAATAGATGGAAATGAAGTTTCAATTGAATTTATTTTGTACAACACATCCCAGTGATCATTGAAAAATAATTTTTGAAATATGCGTTTGCTGACTTTAAAGAAATGGATAAAAATATTTTTCAATGCAGTAAGGCAGGAAAACGATTCATTGGTCTTCCTGCTATAATTATTATCTGTATGTTTTTTTTCCTGTTTTATTAAATAAGTAATTCCATAATTATACAGTCCCTCTATAATTTGAGGAATAATGGTAGCAGCTCTCCAATAACATGCATTTCTGTTTTTTGAAATGGAAAGATTGTGTGTGAGCATTTCCGAGCGATGAAGTATCTTACATTCATCAGCATCATCGTTTAATATTTGCAGGATTGTACTTGTAGTTTTACTATTGCTAATAACCTCCCAGTAACCAAGAGGTTCGCTTTTGTTTCCTTGCTTGCTGAATGCTTCATAACTCCACACACCATATTTTGCCGCATTTAAAATTTCTCCGTTTAGCTTATCAGAATCAAATCTGAGGATAACATCCAGATTGTAATTTTTTATTTCAGAAATTTCAGTATCACTAAAGTTTGTCTTGTTTGCAGTTGGAATTATTGAAAGCGAATCAACATCATTCAATAAATTTTTCGAGTCTGTTACTTTTGAATAATCCGTTTCTTTTGCAAGTATAAGTTCATCCAGTTTTAAATGCAGATCAAAAATTATTTTTACTGCCTTTTGAAAAACACCGGAAATCTTAGAGATATTATTTCTGCAAGTCCTCTCATTTAAAATAACCAAAGTTATTTTTGAGAAGCCTGAATCTTTGATCGCTTCAATAATTCTAAGCTCCCAATTGGCAAGTTTATAATCGTTAAGAAGAATTCCTATTTTCAATTTTTCTTTAAGCATAAACGGGTTGGGGTTGAAATGTTTCAATTGCTAATTTTTGTCTTTGAATATTTCCGTGAAAAAATCCCATGATGACCGGAACGGTAACACCTGTCAGACCAATTAAACCAAATCCTGTATAAGTATTCAATAGGCTGATAACGCTAAGCGCTGAGAGCATTTGATAACAATAATAACTTTCAGAATTATCCTGTAATTCTTGCACTTTCTTAAAGCCAATGCCATATAAAAAAACGAGGTACAACACTAAACCAACTACACCGCTTTTTACCAGTAACATCACATATTCATTATGCATGATCGGCACCTGGTCATAATCTTCACCTGCCAATTGCATTGTGATGCCCAGATTAATCTTTGTGCTAAAACCATATCCAAAAGTTTTTTGAAAATTACTGCCTGCATAAAATTTTAACATGCCCTGGTAAGCTTCATAGCCACGCCAGTTAGCTTGAATATCTTCTTTAGTTGCACTTAAGTTTTTTTGCGCACTCCATCCTACTTCCTGTGGTATTTGTTCAAATTTATCTACCAACCGCTGCAACGGAGAGTTTGATTGAAGTGATGCAATTAAGGTGAGCACATAAAATACGGCTACAACTACTATCGGAACAAAGAGAATTTTTGCATTCTTTTTTGAGAAAATATTTCGCACGTTTATATAGTCGCAAAGAAACAGGGGCAGCACAATTACTGAGACGATCAACGTTCTTGAAAAGTATAATAAAAATGAAACGAGGATCACCAGGGCAAAAAGTTTTTGCCACGGCGAAAATTCAATCAATTCCTTTAAGCGCCGGCTAAACATTCTTGATACTACAAGTGCTAACACTAATCCTTCAACATCATTTCCAAAGCCGGCATAAAATCTTATTGTTTCAAGTGAGGAGATTGAATGAATATTTATAACGAGAAGCCAGATGTGAACTAATGCGGAAACCAACGCAATAAATAAAAAGTATTTGAAAAAATCATTGAGGTCTTTTACAAATTTGCTTAATGCAATGCCAGCGATAAAATAAACAATAGTTTTGGAAAACAAGATCACATCGCGGTAAAAATCCTTATTAATAGTATGTATTCCCTTTAAAGCACCGATAATTACCAATATCATTAATGGCAGCATCAACGAATAAGAAGAATTATAAGCTCTCGCTTTATCATGCGGAGTGACTAAAAACAATAAACCCGTAACCACCAGAAAAATTATCTCTTCCTGGAAAAACATGTTAACTCCGGCTATTGCCAACAAACACAATAATAATCCTGTTTTCATCGGGTTTAGATTAAAGTTTAAGGTTATTTATGATTGTTTAATTTTTTTAAAGTCAGAAAAAACAGGCAAAACTTTTTTGTAATTGTATTTTTTTCGCTGCAAAAAATACAATACTGAGATGGCAAAAACAGCGGTGAGTAAACTCAAACTGAAATTTGCAAAAAGACGACCAATTAAATTCTGCACATTAATATTGATAACCTTAATGAAATAAAATGAACAAAAAACAACCAACGTCATTATAATATTTTTTATCTCGTAAGGAAATATTTTATAGAACACTTTTACTTCAATCATCTTCACAATATTTATCAGCATCATTCCGAAACTTGTTGCGGCAGCAACACCGATAACTCCAAAGTATTTATATCCGAGGATAACCAATATTATTGTAAAAACAACTACAACGATTGAGTTAACAAAATCAGCTTTAGCGTGTTTGCCATGAATAAGTAAGTTGCCGCATGGACCTGTTAAGAAATTTGTCATTTGTCCCCAAATGAGTACACGTAAGATGATTGTTCCCGAAGTATATTTCTCGCCGAAGAAAAGTAAAATATCGTCTGTATAAACAAGAAGGAACATAATAAAAGGAAGAGCTATAATTATTGAATTTCTGCAAACAACTTTAAATTCTTCTTCCAGACCGGTTATATTATTTGTTTGAAAGTAGTTTGATATTTTAGGCAAAAACCTTTGGTAAACTATTGTTGAAAATGAGGAAATACTAATCAGTGTAACAACAAGCCCATACACACCTAATGTCTCCAGCGACTCAACCTTTCCAAGATATATTTTATCTACCTGGCTTATTACATAATAATTCAAACCGGTAAAGAAGAATACATAATTTTCTTTGCCGAGAGATATTTTTTCCTTTTTGAAAGAAACATATTGTTTCATTTTTTTTCTGTCCAGAATAAATACAAATATGAACAGTGTAAGCACATGAGAAAAGATAACACCGATGACAATTAAATTTAAGTCGACGAAATGTCTAAAATAAAAGAAGAGTAAGATAACGGTAATGAATAAAATGAACTTATAAACAACTTCTGATCTGAAAATGCTTAACGAAACCTTTTGCGTTGCCGATAAAACTTTCCCGTGAAGATCAAAAAGTGTAAAGGATACTGTACCTATTGCGATCAATATCCAACTGCTTCTTAAAAGATCTTTTGAAAAGAAACTGCCCGTGAGAAATTGCTGCGGAATGCAGAATGAAATGACAAGGAATATTAAACTATTCAGTAAAACAAAAAAGATGAGTTTATCAAGAATAGTTCTGAATTTTCCTTTTTCTTTTTGTATAAAAAAATATCCAAGTTGTTTAATGATGATCCTGTCGTAACCAAGGATCAAAACGAGCGAAAGAAAATTTGTCCATGTTGTAAAAAGCACATAAAGCCCATATTCTTTTACACCGATAAATTTTGTAAAAAAAACTTGCAGCCCAAATCCTACTATAAGACCAAGAACCTTTATAAAAGAAAGTACGAGGTCTTTTTTCAGATCTATGCTTACAAATTTTTTCAACAGGTTTTTTAATTTAAGTTTCATTTTTTTGAATAATGCCTCTTTAATGTATTAAACTATTTCAGGCAATTTTTTGTGTGAGTGATTTTCTATTTTCCCACTGAAGAATTTCGTTGTGTTTGCAAGGTGTAAAAGGATCAGGCATGTCGGTGATGCTGTGATGACCTTGTTGCTTTTCAACCGGTGGCATTTGCATATAGTTTCCATACTGTCTTCTCAAACAACTGTCCCATCCTATAGGAATGAGCACTTCCATATCTTCAAACTTTGTTTTAACAAGTGAGTCCAATTCATTTTCTTTTATGTAATTGGTTCCAAACTTCCACATTCCTAAATTTTGTAAATAACTGCTGGCATAAACAAGACGAAAAAGAAAATTCTTTTCTATCCATTTCAATACGATTGCTCTTCTTTTGTGATTGCGCAACAAACCAAGCAAAATGTTTTGAAGAATGATACACCAGTTGTGCGGAAGAAATGCACGATCATAAACAAAAATATCTACCTGCAATCCTTCATGCCATTTATCGTTTTTGCGCGTGTAATTGCTGTATTTATCTCTTAGCCTTGCTTCAACCTGTTCGCTGTAGGGATACTTGGGATCGGTTTCATCGTTTTGAAAAAATATATCAGCAGGCAATTCAGGAACCGCATACTCAACAAACTTCTCATAGTTATCTCTTGTCATGCCAATATCCAAATCATCATCCCAGGGAATAAGACCTTTGTGTCTTATAGCGCCAAGTAAAGATCCGCCGATCAAAAAATATTTTATGTCGTGCTTTATGCAGAGAAAATCAAGAATCTTCAGCATGCGCAACATCACTAACTGGCATTGCTTCAGATTTGTTTGTCCTTTTTCTCTTTCATCAGGAAATAGTAAGTCAAAGTTTGCCATAAGATCAGGGTTTAGGATTAAAATATTTTTTTGTTGATGAGTTGAATCTGTCTTCGCTCTGCTGATTACTTTCCTTCAGTATAAGTGTGCGACGCAACAGCAGATGCTAAGTAATTCAACAGTTGGGTACAAAAAATTTATCATAAAAAAATTAAACAGCTTTATTGTAACGTGGTCTTTCATTCCAATATAATATTTCGCTGTGCTTTGATGGCGTGAAAGCATCGGGAACATTTATACCGTGATGTCCTTTTTGTTTCTCAACAGGAGGCGGCTGCATATAGTTGCCATACCTTCTTGTTAAATAGTTGTGCCAGCCAATCGGAACCGGCACTTCCATATCTTCAAATTGCGTTTTTATAACTTTTGATATTTCATTTGCTTTTATGTAATAAGTGCCCGCAGTGATCATCTTCATAGTGTTTATAAAACTGCTTGCGTAAACAAGCGAAAAAGGAAAATATTGCACAATGAAATTTTGAACTTTTGCTCTTGCTCTATTTCCCCGTTTCTGACAGAAAAATACAAGTGCACGGTTTTGCAGGTAGATAAAAAAATTATGCGGAAGATAAGCACGATCAAACACTGCAATATCAATCTGCAAACCATCCTGCCATCTAAGCCATGCGTTTTTATCTTCATCCCTGCGTTGATAACTGCTGTACTTATCTCTCAACTTTGCTTCGATGATGTGACATGCAGGAAAGTGTTTATCCGTTTCATCACTTTGAAAAAAAATATCGTAAGGCAATTCCGGCACTGCAAGCTTCACAAACTTTTCATAATTCGCACGGGTCATTCCTATATCAAGATCATCATCCCATGGTATGAAACCCTTGTGCCTTATTGCACCGAGCAACGTTCCGCCATTTAAAAAATAACTGATGTTGTGTTTTGCGCAGAGATGATCAACAATCTTCAACATTCTCAACATTACCATTTGACATTGTCTCATGCCCGGCTCAAAATTTTCTCTTACATCAGGAAATAAATCATCAAAATACATTGGTACGAATTTTAGATTTTTAAGAATTATGGGTCAGATATTTTTACATCAATTGAAAAGATGAATCGTAAACTTTAAAACGTTCTAAGAAAAATAAAAACTCGTTGTACACATCTTCAAACTTCATCCCTTTGCACGTGTTGAGTACAGTATATCTTCCGGGACGCATCTTGAAAGAAGTTTCATACACCAATGATAACTGCTCCACAATTTTTTCATTCAACAAATGAAACGCTAATGGAATATTCAACTCCTGCGCATAATTGATGCATTTTGCATCAAGCCTTTTTTGCAAATACAAACAAAATATACTGATGGCACCAACCTGGTAACCATGCAAAGTGTTTTCAGATAAATTGTGAAAGTCAATTGCATGACTTATTAAATGCTCGCTGCCGCTGCACGGACGACTTGTCCCTGCAAGCGCCATTGCTAATCCCGAATTGATCTGGCAATAAACAACCTGCTTTAAAAAATTTCTGTTGCGTATATCCTTTGATTCATGATGAAGCAATGCAAATGCTGCACTGCGCGATAGCATGTATGCGAGATCATTAATAGGTTCGCCGTTATTGCGCGATGCCAGCACCCAATCGTTCGTTGCAGAAATATTTGAAAGTATATCACCTGCTGCAGCCTGCAAAAATTTTGAAGGCGCATCGCGAATGATATTAATGTCAACCACTACACCAAAAGGTGTTCTGCCGGGCAAACTCAAGGTCTTATCATTCGTATCTTTTATAACAGAGATGGGAGAAACCAAACCATCATTTGAAATGATAGTTGGAACAAGCAGGTTCTCAATGTTAATTAACAAGCTTACTCTTTTTACAACATCTAAAATAGAACCACCGCCCACTCCTATCAACAGATCAACTTTATTAGTCAGGCAATAATCTTTCAAGGCTTCCACCGTATTCACATCATTTTTGCAGATGACATAACTTTTGCTTTTCAATGATTCAAGTATTGTTTCGGCATATAAATAAGAAGCAGTATTGCCGGAAACCACTAAAATATTTTTAAAACAAATATTGCTGCGCTTGATGAATGTTGGAATCTGATCAATAATATTTTCATTTACCTGGAAGATCGTTGGCAGTTGCACAGACTGATTATAATGTTCCTTTTTTTCTTTTATCTGTTTTATTAAAGAAGATGTGCTGATGCCTGATGTATATGGCAATAAAACCAGTTCAGTTTTCCGCGCTTTCAGATATTCTTCTGTTGCGCAAATTTGTTTCATATAACTTTTCTTTTCCCAATCGTCACCATGCACGATCGCATCAACATCATACTTCTCAATGTATTCTTTATTGTCATAACCATTTATAATAAATGCTTCATCAACATACTTGCACGCTTTGATGATATCAAGACGATCCTGTTCGTTAAAAAAAGGTTTGCGTTTATAAGAAGCCACCATCTCATCACCATTTACTGCAACGATCAATCTTTCGCCAAGAGCTTTTGCTCTTCTCAAAAACTCAATATGTCCTTTATGAAAGAGATCAAAAACACCGATTACGTAAACATTTTTATACATGGTTTAGGGTTTATTCTTGAAAATGTTTGAATTGTTTATCATTATTTATGATACCAGCTTTTGTATTTCATAGGATCGTCCCTTGCGTCGCAATCCTTTTATCTGTTGAATACGTGGCAACAATTGCAAAACGGTTTCCACTTACTCGCCTTGGTATTGAGTCGGTTTTGAAAATATTCTTATGCAGATTTAAAAAGAATTCTTTTTTCTTTGTACTTAAACCGTCGAGCAGAGTTATTTTATCGTTGAAATTAACTGTATGTGCGTCGTTTAAATGCCATCACATTGCAAAAGATTCCTCCTGTTTATTATTCCAATAAAGGATTTCAGTATGGTCACAAGGCGTAAAGGGATTTGGAACATTTTCGCTGTGCTTGCCTTTCTGTTTTTCAATTGGTGGCAGCGCCCTGTAATTGCCATACTTTCGGGTCAGGTAATTATGCCAACCTTTAGGAACGTATGCTTCTGTATCTTCAAACTTTATCTTGATCAGCGATGATATTTCCTTTTCTGTAAAATAGTTTGCGCCTTTTTTTATCATGTCACGGCTGTCAATATAACTATTTGAATAAACAAGAGGAAACAGTGAATACTTTGCAATGAATTTCAGCATTTTTGCTCTTGCGCTATTACCATTTCTCTTGTGCCCAAAGAAAAATTTCAGTGCACGGTTTTCTAAAAAAATAAAAAAATTATTTGGTAGAAATGCACGATCAAAAACCAAAACATCGAGCATTATTCCCATGTGATATTTTTCATCTTTCTGATCGCTCTTGGGAATATAACTACTGTATTTATCTCTCAGCTTTGCCTCCACTCTGTGGCAAACAGGAAAATATTTGTCTGTTTCCGGTGTTTGAAAAAAAATTTCATGAGGCAACTCGGGCACTGCATATTTTACAAATCTTTCATAATTCTCTCGTGTCATGCCAACATCTAAATCATCATCCCATGGTTTAAATCCATTGTATCTTATCGCTGCTTTTAAAGTGCCGCTGCATAAAAAATATTTTATATTATGCTTCGCACACAAAAAGTGAAATATTTCGAACATACGCAGCATTACTTTGTGGCACTGCTTTATTTGAGTCTCTCCCTTTTCTCTTTTGTCGGGAAATAATTTATCAAAGTCTATGGTCTTATTATTATGCAACTTTTTTATGTTTATAATTAAAAATAAAATCAGAAGCTGTGTTTACGGTTATATCGATTTCCTGTTCGTTATTGATAACAATACTATTGGGTAATAGCTTTTGTAAGTTCAAATATTTATATCGCAGGTGTTCTGCCATTTCAAAAGTCAATTCCTGTTTTCTCTTCAGCAAGACATCAGAAGGCAGATCCAGTATTATCCATAGGTCCGGCTTGGGAAGAAGATGGTGATAAAGCTTAATGAAAAAACTGTTTCCTTTAATTCTGTAACGGCGCGGATCAGCAAGAATATCTATAAAATATCTGTCGCACAATACAAGCTTTGATTTTGTTTTAAGCGGAAATATTTTGAACCAATAACCAAAGAAAAATTCAATCAATAAAACGTTCAGCTTAATAAACGAAGCAATACGTCCTCTCTCTTTATGGTAATGTGGTTTTGAGAAATCATAAGGCACCTTTTTCTTGAAAATTTCTCCTTTATATAAAAACGCGGGGAATTTTTTAAAAGAAGTTGTTCCTTCATAATAAGGTCCCAACAATGATGTTATCTCTGAAACGAAAGTGCTTTTACCACAGCCATCTCTGCCTAACACGCCTATAATAAGACCGGACGGCTTCATTATTTTTTTAAATAACTGTAGTTTATTCTTCATTGTATTTATCATGGGTGTTGTGATTTTTTGATAAAAATTTTCGTTTGAATATTTAAAGGCAGTACCTACTTCTTTAACGGCTTTACAAAGAATCTTATCGCTGCTTTTAACAATTGCATAGATGCTGTTGTTACTTATTCGTGAAATTTTATTTGCAGTTGTTGATATAAATTCTTTCAGATTTTCTTTAGCATGGGGGTGATAATGAAAATCATACAGTACCGTTGATCCCGGGGGCAATGCATTCTCCTCTTTTACATCGGACGGATCTTTTATTTCCTTTATCCAAACACAATTCATTAAAGTGTCATTTGCCGAAGAAGAATAAACATGCTGTTCTCTTTCAAGCTTCTGCATCGCATCTGATAAAAACTCCCACCTGGTTAGCTTTGAATTTTTGGATTGAAACATCAGCAAATCGCCGAGATGATCTTTTCTTACAGTAAGTATGGTTTGATCAAAGGTTGAATTAATTTTATAAATTTTGTATTTACGTGTAAATCGTAAGCCTTTCAACATTTCTGCAGCATTGCGTAGAAATATTTGCGCGTTTATCTTTTGGATTTTTTCTTTTGCAATGTTGATATTTCTTATTCCGGTCTTTACATCCTTTGCATCTACGCCTATTTTTGTTAGAGCGTTAAGTATCGATTCCTTATTGACAATTAAGTTATAAAAAAGCTTTTCTTTTAAATGTTTTATATAAGCCATTATGCTGCTATGCACAAAAAGTTCGTAAGTAGGTTTGTGATTTGTAGCTAACAATTCTTTGTAAGAGTTTCCGCCGGGAGTGAGATCAAGCATCTCAATTCCTTCTTCTGCCAGAGAGTTGGCTAAAAAAAGAAAATGAAGAATGCCGGGAGAATATCTTGCATAAGAAGGAGCATGCGTATTCATGCCTTGCAAATGCATCCAGTTTCTTCCGATGGCTGCAACATTTGAGGCGATTATCTCATCATTTAATTTTAAAACTGTAACGTGTAAAATTTGCTGTTCAAATAATGCTAAAAGAAACTTTTTCTTTAGTGGATCTTTTCTGAAAGGAGCTTTATTATACATTGCCGCTTTACGAAAATCGTATTGAGCAGTAAGCTCATCAAAGATGGAAGAGAAAACTTCAATATCGGTGATGCGCTCGAATTTTAAATCACCTAAACTTTTTAAACCGTTTATTTTTTTTCTTTTTTTCTTTTTTTGTAGCTCTTTGCCGACGCTTTCATCAATCGTCATTAAGGGTTGCTGATAAACTTTAAGCCTGCAACGTTTTTTCCATACGTTATCTGTTTCAATCCAATTCAATGGAGTCTCTGCAGGAATAAATTTTAATTGAATATCGCTTCCATGAAATTCTTGCTTTACTGCTGTGATTGCCTTTTTAATAAACCTTCCCTCGTCGTCTTGTGAAAGCCAAACCTGGTATTCTGCCTGGCTTGTACCCGCCCCAACGATTTCTCCTTTATTATTTCTTGCTAAGGTTAACAACCCGGTAAGCTTGCCTTCTTTTGTTTCTTTAACAACAACCGGCAAATATTTATTTTGATATACCCGGTACCAGGTGGAAATAAATTCTTTTGCCTGGTACACCGTTGCCCAGGGGCATTCAACGTAAAGCGAGTCCCATGAATTTAAAAAATCAATGCTTGATAAAAGAGCTTGAACCTTTTCTCCTATCACCAATTCTGTAAGCGATGATTCAATTTTAGTTTTGGTCAGGGTTTCTTGTTGCATCTTGATATTTTTTCTCGTTGATGTTTATTCACAGGTTAAATCGGAGAATTCAGATACTTGTTTCTCTTTTAATGATGTATATGTTGTTTAACCGACGAATTTGATTTTACCACTTCCACATTTGCTTTTTCAACTTCGGCAATCATCATGTATCCTAATGATGGCAAAGAAATTTTTACGGACGTACTTTTAACCGCTATCACGTTTCCTTCATATTCCATCAGAGGTCCTTTAGTAACTCTGACAGTGTCATTAATATTCACTGAACACTTTTCAAGTTTTACATTCTTATGATCACTCAAAAAATTTTTTATGCATTCAATTTCTTCATCACGGATAACAGCGGGTTTACTTAACCAATACACCACGTTTATTACACCACTTATTTTACACGCTTCATAAAGCTGTTTTTCCATAGTTCTTACAAATACATAAGAAGTAAAAAGCGGCTCATGAACAATTTTTTTTCTATCACTCCACTGGCGAACAACTTTATTAAGCGGACAATAATTTTCAATTTTTTTGTCCGTCATTAACTCTGCTACTTTTTTTTCCCATCGCGGTCGTGTATATACCGCATACCATTTGGGTTGAACTATTGTTTCCATAGAGGGATATTTGTTTAGGGTTCTTATTGAATTTTGAAAAAGAAAGGGCTTCGCCGGTATCCAATTACATTTTCTTATTGTAATAAGTTTAATGATAACTTCTCCTTGTCTCGCGTCTCCTGAATGATCTTATTCTTTTATGCTCTTTTTTGCTTTGATTTTTGATTATATGTATAGTGGTAATTAAACCCATAGCCATAACCATAAGTTCTTTTCACAAAACCTCTTGGCCTTACTGCATTAAATACAATAGCCATATTTTTTAAAGTCTTTATGTTATTGTTTTGATCAAGCAGCCTGATAATGCTTTTTGGTGTATAAGCATGTCTTACCACGTATAATGAAGCGTCGCAATGTTCTGAAAGAATATACGCGTCACTTATCGGTTCTACCGGGGCTGTATCCATTATGATGAAATCAAAAACTTCTTCGAGGTAATTAAAGAGGTCTTTCAATTTATCGCTTAAAATAAGTTCATCTGCCTTGTCTGAACTCACTAACCCTGCACCTGCAACAAACAAATTTTCCTGCGGGGTATATTTGATAATTTCATAAGGCTCTTTTCCACCTTCAAGAAATTCAGAAACTCCTGTTTCTTCGCTTACATTAAATATGCGTGTAACATTGGGATTACGAAAATCAAAATCAAGTAGTATAACTTTTTTACCTGATCTTGCAAGCGTTTGTGCAAGATTTGTACTTACAAAACTTTTACCTTCACCACTGATGCTTGATGTAATAAGCAATTTCTTCTTCGCGAAATTTCTTCCGTAAAGTCCCATGCCTGCTGCCAGTTGGCGAAATTGTTCGTTAGTAATTGTTTTAGCCTGTTCCTGGTTACGGACTTTTTGCTTCTTTTTTGTTTCAAGAATTTCTGCGATCACCGGGATTTTTGTGTATTTATCAATCTCAGCACGAAATAAAATTTTTGAACCAAAAACTTCTTTCCAAAGAACAATTAAAAAACCAACAGCCATTGCAGCAGCGATCGCGATCAAAAAGACAATTGATTTTTGCGGACTCGTTGGTTTAGCTGTTGATTGAGCTTTATCTACCGTTCTGCTATTACCTACAGTCGATTCATAAGACAAGGAAGCTTCTTCTTTCTTTTGTAAAAGAAAATCATAAGTACCTGTTAGTACAGAGAGTTCCCTGCTTATTTCAACTAATTCTCTTTCTTTATCAGGAATATTTTTTAATTGAGAAGAGTAACTATCAATTGTTGAATTTAAATTTCTACGGCTTGCATCTACACTTATCTTTTGAATTCTTGCATTCTCCAATATACTTGAACGTGTTTTTTCAATTTCACCGTTAAGAGAAATCAGTGTAGGATTATTTTCGGTAGCCGTCATTTTCAATTTATCATATTGCGACTCCAACTCGTATAATTTCTGCAACAAATTTGAAAGCACCGGATCATTAACTCCTAAAGTGGATGGCACTATGCCTGTATTATGATCTTTTGAGTTAACAAATTTTTCCACTTCCTCTAACACTGCCGCTTGCATATTAATGTCAGCTATTTTTTGGTCATTTTCTCCTACATTTTTCAGGTATAACGAGCTTTGTTCACTAAGGTTTACTATTCCGTTATTTTGTTTATACTGGTTAATAAGATTTTGAATAGAATCTACCTGGTGCTGAACGCTTGTTAATCTGTCTGTAACTATAGAAAGTGTTCTGGAGGAAAGTTCATTCTTATCATCAATGGAAGCTTTGTTATACTCGTTGATCAATTCATTTAAAATATCTTCACCACGTTTAGGGCTTTCATCTTTCAGCACTAACTGAACAATAGTTGCAAGCTTATTTGGTGCAGTTACATCAAGATGTCGAAGTATGCTTGTTGTAATTTCTTTAGGAGCAACGATTTTAAAATAAAAAGTTTTCTCTTCAGCAGATTTAAGATTAGGATTAACGTTGAACCTCAGCTTTCCATAAGAAGTATTTACCCACTGATTTAAGGGATAGTTTTTATTTTCTATGTTAACAAGTTTCTTCGATGAATCATACTTAAAGTAAATTTTGTTTTCCCCGAGCGTTGTATCCAATGCGTCAGGATTAAATGCTTCAACAACAATTGGAGAGGAAGTATAAGCAGTAACAGACCTTACATGACCTTCAGAAAAAACCGGCGCATATAAATGAAGAGCATTTACAACACCATTCATCAAACCGCGTGATTGCAGTACTTCAATTTCATTTTCTACAATATTATTAGGCGAAAAAATGTTCAATGACTCCATTATCTTTGAATCATCCAAACCCTTCTTCTCATCCTTTATTAAAACACTCGCCGTTGTTTCATAAACAGGAAGTGCATATCGCAGATATATCAATCCACCTAAGCCTGCAAGCATCATTAATACAATAAATAAAGGCCAATACGGAACGAACCGGAAAATAATCTGGTTTACAACATTATCATCTTCTATTTGTGTTGCTTTTTTAGAGATTTCCATGATTATTAATTAAAGGGTTGATGTTTATGAATAAATACATGCCTGATAAAAACAGTAAATAAGTTTGAATAAATAAAAGATTGAATTAATTAGCCAATATTACAAACCATGAAATGCCTTTTGAATGCGGAATCGACGAACGAATATTTCGTATCGATGAATAGAAAAGAAAGTATGTTCAATAAATATGGAATTGTATAAATAAAAATGTTGAATTAAGTACAACAGTACAAATGTCCGAAGGACTTCTTTTGAGAGTGACATCTACCTGCCGGTGCGCAGGCAACGAAAGTTTAATGCTTATTCTATAGACAGCCTAAAGACATGCTATATCATTAATCGATCTTATTCATTTTTCAAACCCTTGATCACTACATTTCCTGTTCCGTTTTTATTGCAAGGATAACCGAATTCTTTTTGCAATGCTACAGGATTGTTTATTGTTTGATAAAATTCATCGAAGTATTGTATGGTTGCTTTTACATACTTTATATCAAGGAGCGGGCAATCGGTGTACAACTTGTAAATGCCCGTTCTCAAATTATTATACAGTGCTATCGTTTTATCAAATACTTTCATATCAGGCATACAATAACCACGATAACGACGTTCTCTAACCGAGCTCATCTGCAGTTCTTCTGCAGGTTTTGCATATGGTGCATCAACAACACCTGCATGATCAAAATCGTATGGAACAGCGATTGGTACTGCATTTGAATCTGCAGCAAGCAACTTGATATTTTGATATTGCACAGACCAATCGGTATTGCCAATCATGTATTCAAAAACAGCCATTGTTAAAAAAGCATCGCTCTCTGTTTGTTCGGGTCGCATTTGCTGCTTGATCAGCACGCAATGATTTCTTTGTGCCATTTGTTGTTCCTCTTCCAGCAGGATACCGTAAAAAGGTGGTGTGATCTTTTTTCTTTTCGTGTCATTCAGTTCAATCGATACCAATCTTGCTCTGAAACTTTTTGGCGTTATAAGATTATATATTTTGTAAGCTAACCATTCCCGAACAACATAATCGTCGCCCCGGCATGGCATCACAAGTTTTAATTTATTTTGACCGCTGAAGATGGAAGATGAAAGCGTATCATTTTTTGTAAACTGAAGCAGCAACGGCGGATAAGTACAATTGCCCATTGTTCTGCGAAAATGCCCACGTGTTTTAGCCTGCATCGAAAGCAGGGTTCCGTTGTTGTCGTTATATGAAAGAATTAAAGGATGATATTGTGGATTATCACTTCGGTCGTTCATTAAATCACGAATGTTCCCACTTAACCTGATATGAAGTACATCATCGCTTTCAAATAAATCTTTTGAATCTGCAGAAGATTGAGAAGAATCGATCTTCGATTGAGCACTGCTTGTTACAACAAAAACTATGCAATCAAAAAATAAAAAGAACAGAAAAAATTTTTTCATAATTAAGGTTTGCGGATTAACATGATCAGGCAAAATTTCATTCAACAAAATTACTTTTAAAATTTACAGGCAAAGTTTAAAAGTAATTTTGCAATTCTTAATTCCAACAGGTTACCCAAAAGATTTATTCAATGAAGATCACCCGTTAAAATAACAGGAACATATAAAGTATTGTTGAAGGAAAATGAGCAAAGTAATAATATTCATAAGTGCATAAAAAAACTAATTATACTCCGCTTACCTCTACCTTTTGTAAAGGTGAAGTAGCTACGAACAAATTTGTTTATAGCTTTTTTGCTGAATGTATTCATTATACATTTTTATTGCAAGAGGAAACAGAATATTATTTTCAAGATGAACATGCTGATGCAGATTCTCTTCGAACTCCTGCAGTTCCGCAAGTGTTACTCTGTGCGTAGTGCAGGCAGTTTCTTCCGGAGTATAATTGTTTGTTATCTCTCTTAATCTTTCCATTAATCTGCCCGCTTCTTCGTGCTCATGTTTCATAATTTTTATTGGCACAGAAATATTGATTACTGCACAAGAAGGAATGCCTCCTTTATAAACTTTTTCAATTTCCTTTATATAAGGAAATAATACGAGTTCTTCTTTGTTCATATGTTGCAGTAATTCTTGCTGCAAAGCCTCGAAGGTATTGTAGCCTTCATAAATCCAGTCAAAACGATTACCATGCTTTTGAACCAGTTTTGTTAAGTGCATCGTTATTTGAGGAACAGCCTGCTTTACAAAGAAATGATGGTGTGTTAATATATGAGCGATCAATTGCCCGGCATTCATTTCTGTAAATGGGATAATATTTTTGTACCTGTACTCATCCTGTAATTTTTCAAGTTCGAGCAATACTTTCGGCAACGGAATATTATTTTCAATGCATGCCGTCTTCAAAGTTCTTTTGCCTTTGCAGCAATAATCGAGTTTGAATTTTTGAAGAACAAGAGCAGCGTGATTGTTTGCTGTAACTATCTCTGCGAATGTTTTGTTTGAAACTTCTGT
>Ga0207706_10002788_pt1 | contig 16975 bp, 14 predicted proteins | sample KBSC53metaG_FD_184318 | JGI IMG/M metagenome (GOLD analysis project Ga0207706, IMG submission 184318) | Corn rhizosphere microbial communities from Kellogg Biological Station, Michigan, USA - KBS C5-3 metaG (SPAdes) (version 2) | ecosystem: Host-associated > Plants > Roots > Rhizosphere > Soil ... | reverse complement strand
CGCATCCATCCCGGCGGCGCTTTAATGATCATATACAACAAGCCTGCAATCACAAACAGCAGCACCTCCTCTGTTTGTGTAATGACGGTGATTGCTGCGGCTGCAACATAAAACAACCAGAGCATCCAGTTCTTTTTTATTGCTGCCAGGTTGAATTTACTTACAGATTTTATCGTCAGCTTATAAGCACTCATAGCAATGATGCCGATCACAGCGGCGCCCACACCATAAAACACAGCCTGCATCCAGGGCAAACCACCGTACATTTTATAAGCAACCCCCAACACCACCACCATGATGAATGAAGGCAGAACAAAGGCAAGTCCTGCCAGTGTAGCACCCAATACACCATAATGCACAAAGCCAAGATAAATACCAAGTTGTGCTGCCAGCGGACCCGGTGCTAATTGAGCCAACGCCAGTCCTTCTTTGTATTCTTCATCGGAGATCCATTTTCTTTTCTCAACAAGATCGCGATGCATGTAACTAACCAACGCAACCGGACCGCCAAAGCCTGTCGTTCCAAGTGAAAGAAAATATTTTGTAAGCGCTGCGAGTGAGTATGAAGGTTTGCCGGTTGTATCCATGTTGTCGCCAAATTAATATATGTATAGTTATTACTTTTTCATCAAAAAAACACAGCAAGCGCAATTATTATTATCCTCCTATTTTTGCAGCAGTTTATGAATACTCTCTTTGAGAAATATGAAGCGGTGATCGGTTTGGAGGTGCATGCACAACTTGCTACAAAAAGCAAATTATTTTGTGGTGACAGCATTGAATTTGGTGCTGAGCCCAATACACATGTGAGCCCTATTACATTGGGACATCCGGGCACATTGCCCAAGACAAACAAAAAAGCAATTGAGTACGCAATAAAAATGGGACTTGCCTGTAATTCTGAAATTGAACGCGATAATTATTTTACCCGCAAAAATTATTTCTATCCCGATCTTCCAAAAGGTTATCAAATCTCTCAACATACAACGCCAATTTGCAAAGGTGGTTATGTAAGGCTAAGATCAAATGATGGTTTTCGCAATGTGCGATTGAACAGAATTCATTTGGAAGAAGATGCAGGTAAGAGTATTCATGATGTTGATACGGATTATACTTGCATTGATTACAATCGTGCAGGAACGCCATTGATCGAAATTGTTACAGAACCTGATATTCATTCTGCTGATGAAGCATATCAATATATTACTGAAGTAAGAAGATTAGTAAGATGGATAGGTATTTGTGATGGCAACATGGAGGAAGGAAGTTTGCGTTGTGATGCAAATGTTTCTATCCGCTTGAAAGGTGACACGAAACTCGGAACAAAAGTGGAAGTGAAGAATCTCAATTCAATTCGCAATGTGAAAAAAGCGATCGAATACGAAATAGAGCGAATGATCAAAGAAGTTGAAAATGGCGGAATCATTATTCAGCAAACAAGAAGCTTTGATGCAAACACCGATACAACTTTTGCGATTCGCGATAAAGAAGAGGCAAATGATTACAGGTATTTTGCAGAGCCTGATCTTCCTCCGTTTAGTTTATCCGAATCTTTTATTAATTCAATTCAAGAAAGTCTTCCGGCATTGCCAAATGCCTTAATGCAGAAATATCAATATGAATTTGGATTGAGTGAATATGACGCTGCACAACTGTGCATGGAAAAAGATATTGCAGGTTATTATGAAGCTTTGATTGCTTACACCAACAATTATAAAGCAGCAGCCAATTGGGTGAACGGTCCCGTTAAACAATATTTAAATGAAAATAAATTAACGTTCAATGATCTTTCTTTGCAGCCGGAACAATTGGCAGGTTTGTTAAAGTTGGTTGAAGATGGTAAGGTGAATTTTTCAATTGCGTCAACAAAAGTTTTACCGGTGCTTATTGCTGCAAAAAATAAAAATGCTTTACAAGTTGCAACAGAATTAAATGTGCTGCAGGTGAGTGACAGCAATGAATTAGAAAGCTGGATAAACATGGCACTTGATAAAATGCCTGATAAAATAAAAGAATATCGTAAAGGCAAAAAGGGTTTGATTGGCTTATTTGTTGGTGAGGTTAAAAAAATAAGCAAAGGCAAAGCCGATCCTAAAATAGTTACTGAATTACTGGAACAAAAACTTAACCAGTGATGTTTTAATAATGATCAATCTAAAAAAATGAAACAAATATTTTCTTTTGTGCTGATGGCTGCCGTGGTAGTTAGTTCATGCAATGCTACAGGTGACCCGAATAATTTCACCGTAAGTGGAAAAATTACGCATGCTCCTTCGCAAAATATTTTTCTGGAGCAAATTGTTTACGACAATGCCGCTCCTAAAGTTATTGATTCGGGAAAGCTTACGCAGGATGGAAACTACAAGTTAAAAGGAGTTTCAAAAGAACAAAACCTATATCTTCTGACCATTGATCACAAACCAGTGTCAATATTAATCAATGACAATGATGACATTCGTTTAAGCGCTGATCTCAACACAAGTTTCTCCTCACCCTACATTTCCAATAGTGATGCTACAAAAAGTTTATATACATTTTTAAAAAGATTTCGTTCAAGCGATTCCATGTTGGCTGCGACCTACAACACTATGGATACTTTAGCTAAACAAAATCCAAATGATAGTAGTCTCATCATATTGCAAAGCAAAGGAGCACAAGAACTGCAATCACTCAGCGCTTACATGAAAGATTTTATCAAAAAATCAAATAGTCCTGCAGCAATTTATTACGCGCTTAGCGTTGCCGCTTCAAAAAATGTAGTGAATATTCAGGAGCTTGATTCGCTTGCTACGCAGGCTGCCGGCAGGTTTAAGGGGCATAGCGGTCTTGAAGCAATGAAGACCGCCATTGCACAAGCTAAATCATCCAACAACACAAACGAGGGAGCTTCATGGGTCGACAAACAAGCACCCAATCTTACGATGAATGATGTAAATGGAAAGCCTGTAAGCATCACTGATTTTAAAGGCAAATATGTGTTGATTGATTTTTGGGCAAGCTGGTGCGGACCTTGCAGAAAAGAAAATCCGAATGTGGTTGCTGCATACAATAAATACAAGGATAAAAATTTTACGATACTCGGCGTATCATTAGACCAGGATAAAGATTCATGGGTACAGGCGATAAAAAACGACAATCTTGCGTGGGCACAAATGAGCGACCTTAAACAGTGGCAAAGCGCTGCAGTTTCAACATATAATATAGAAGGAATCCCTTTCAATGTTTTGATAGATCCCACAGGAAAAGTTATTGCACAGGAACTAAGAGGACCTGCATTAGAGCAAAAGCTTGCTGAAGTTTTGAAATAATTTTTTGTTACGGGCAGTTGTGCATATGGCATCGGCTGTTGTGTCACTCACTTCAACGTTCTGAAGTTTATTGGGCTACGAGCCGCGAGTTATAAGCTAAGAGAATCAAACTCGAAGCTCGCAGCTCATAGCTCAAAGCTTTTCAACAGCATAAGTGTGCGCGACGCAAGGAACGATGCACAAGTGCTCCAGTCGGCTCGTAAAAAATAAAAAGAAAAATATACTTTGCCGACCATAAGATTTAATCTTTTATCATCAAACGATTGCGTATTTTTAAACAAGCTTCATTTCATAAGTTTGCTTCCAAAAACACTATGCACGAAAATTACAATCGCAGAAAATTTATTCGTGACACAACGATTGCCGGTGCCGCTGTATCTGTACTGAACAATCCCTTCAAATCGTTTGCATCCCCAAAGAAAACAACAGTGCGCATTGGTATGCTTGCAGTTGGTTTGCGCGGACAATCACATCTTGATGAAATGCTGAAACGAAATGATGTGGAAGTTGTAGCAATGGCCGATCCTGATAAAGGCATGATGGCATCAGCGCAAAAACTTGTAACAAAGTATGACAAGAAAGCGCCGACCGAATACACCAATGGCCCGACCGATTACAAGAATCTTTTGAAGAGAAATGATATTGATGCGGTGATTATTGCTTCACCGTGGGAGTGGCACGTCCCTATGGGCATAGATGCAATGAATGCGGGAAAGATGGTTGGAATGGAAGTTTGCGGCGCAATAAAACTACAGGATTGCCACGACATCGTTGAAGCGCACGAGAAAACAAAAGTGCCTTTGATGATGATGGAAAATGTTTGTTACCGTCGGGATATTATGGCTGTATTCAATATGGTGAAGCAGGGTTTGTTTGGAGAAATATTACATTGCCAGGGCGGTTATGAACACGATTTGCGTGGCGTGTTATTCAATGATGGCGTTACTCCTTACAACTCCGGTGTTGAGTTTGGCGAGAAAGGTTTCAGCGAAGCAAAATGGAGAACCAATCATTATGTGCATCGCAATGGAGAGTTGTATCCAACACATGGTCTTGGTCCTGTTGCAACAATGATAGATATTAATTATGGCAACAGGGTAACTGCGCTGTCTTCCGTATCTACAAAAGCTTTGGGGCTGCATCGATATATTGTAAATCATCCCAAAGGCGGACCCAATCATCCTAATGCAAAAGTGAAATTTAAAGAAGGTGATATTGTAACAACGCAAATTCAAACTGCAAACGGACAAACGATAGTGTTAACACATGATACATCTTCACCACGTCCCTATAATCTTGGTTTTCGTGTTCAGGGAACAGACGGTTTATGGATCGACAAACATGCGGGGGAACCGGAGGCAGGTCAAATTTATATTGAAGGAAAGAGCAAAGAAAATGATGAATGGGAAAATCCAAAAGATTGGATGGAGCAATACGATCATCCTTTGTGGAAACGATACTCAAAAGACGCGGAAGGCGCAGGTCATGGTGGCATGGATTTTTTTGTTGACAATGCTTTCATTGAATGTGTAAAACGAGATGTGCCTTTTCCGCTTGATGTATATGATCTCGCAACGTGGTATTCCATTACACCGTTAAGTGAAAAATCAATTGCCGAAGGTGGTACCTTGCAACAAATTCCTGATTTCACAAAAGGCGCATGGCAAACACGTAAGCCTTTATTCGGTTTGAGTGATGAATATTAAAATTCTTCTTACACTAACAAGCAGTTAGTTATGGTTAAAGCGGTTGTGATCTCACAACTGCTTTTTGCTTGATTTGATGCTAAAATATTTTTTATGAGCCAGGCTGCATTACTCATAGCATCGTCTCTTGCGTCGCACATTTGTGCATTCTGAACTTTTATGAGCAATTGATCATCTTAATCGATAGCAGTTTCAAAAAAAATTCGTTCAATTATTTAGCTCAATTTATATTTTGGAAAAAAAGCTCTTGAGGGTTGAACATTACGAGACTCTATCACACAAGCATGTGGTAATACGCCTTCAGGTATTGTAATTTCTCCTCAGTTACTAACATTGGTCTCACAAATAAATTCCGCCACTTATAAAGCCAATGGTAAATCTTAACTTTGTTGCCAAAATAATTTTAGTGATATTTAATAATTCCAGAAATTAAATTAGCCCTGATGACACTGCAGTTACAACGCCCCATCGCATTTATCGATTTAGAAACTACGGGTATTAATATCAGCACCGATAAGATCATCGAAATTGCCATAGTGAAAATTTTACAGGATGGCGGTAAAGCGACCAAACGCAAACTGATAAATCCCCAAATGCCCATTCCTGAAAGTTCAACGGCAATACATGGAATTACAAATGAAATGGTGAAGGATGCCCCTACTTTTAAACAAGTTGCAAATGAGATAAAACAATTTTTAGACAATTGCGATCTCGGCGGCTACAACAGCAACCGTTTCGATGTACCTATGCTAATAGAAGAATTTATGCGTGCAGGTCTTGATTTTTCTACGGAAGGAAGAAAAATGGTTGACGTTCAAAAAATATTTCACTTAATGGAACAAAGAACGTTAACTGCAGCCTATAAATTTTATTGCGATAAATGTCTTGAAGAGGCGCACAGTGCCGAGGCAGATGCACACGCTACATGGGAAATTTTGCTGGCTCAGGTTGAACGGTATCCGCATATTGGCACAACAGTCGAGCACATTGTAAAATTTACAGGTGAGGACGAGATTGTTGATTTTGCAAGAAGAATGATAAAAGTGAACGGTGTTGAAGTTTTCAATTTTGGTAAGCACAAAGGCAAGCCTGTATTGGAAGTATTAAAAGCAGAACCTCAATATTACGATTGGATAATGAAGGGTGATTTCGCGATGAACACAAAGCAAAAGCTCACAGAAATATTCAACAGAATCCTGTTAAAAAAAGTATAATTGAAAATAATATTTCAAGGCGAAAATTGCCGTGGACTAATGCCTACGCGATTAAATCGTATTTTCGACTATCGGAACAAACAAGCATTTGGAGAAATTAGTCATCATACCTACTTACAATGAGAAGGAAAACATTGCAGGCATCTTGCATGCTATTTTTTCTTTGGATAAGAACTATCATGTACTCGTAATTGACGATAATTCACCTGACGGTACTGCAAATATTGTTAAAGACCTCATTCCACAATACAACGGGAAATTATTTTTAGAAGAGCGAAAAGGCAAACAAGGTTTGGGCACAGCGTATATTTATGGCTTTAAGATTGCTCTTCAAAAAGGATATGAATATATCTTTGAAATGGATGCTGATTTCTCTCACAATCCAAAAGATCTTGAAAAATTATACGAAGCATGTAAATACAGCGGTGCTGATGTTTCGATTGGCAGCCGTTATGTTCCGGGAGGAAAAATAGAGAACTGGCCGCTTGATCGTCACATCTATTCAAAAGGCGGTGCTTTCTATACAAAAATCATTACATGGATGCCGATAAACGATCCGACTGCCGGTTTTATTTGTTACAAAAGAAAAGTGCTCGAGAATATAAATTTTGACGCGATAAAATTCGTTGGCTACGCTTTCCAGATCGAAATGAAATTTGCTGCATGGAAACTTGGCTTTAAAATAAAAGAAGTTCCTATAACATTTGTTGATAGAAAGATCGGCATCAGTAAAATGAGCAAAGGCATTTTAAAAGAAGGTGTGCTGGGAGTTTTAAAAATTCAATGGCAAAGCATGTTTAAAAGTTACCGCAAAAAAGTTGACGGCTCAAACATCAGGAACAATATTTCATACCCCGAAGATGTAGCTTCCCCCAGTAAGTAACTTTACTTATTTCTTACATTTCCTTTCTATATTTTCAATTACATTTTTGATTGTAGTTTCTTTGCTGTTCTATGAAATCGGCATTGATACGTTTGCACACTGCAGTTTTTCTTTGGGGCTTTACAGGAATTTTAGGAAGACTCATTTCATTAAACGAAGGCTGGCTCGTTTGGTGGCGAATGCTTATCACCGCTGCTGTTTTATGGATCTATTTTTTCTTCACCAAACAAATTCAAAAAGTAAGTGCAAAAAATTTTTTGAAGATAGCATCAATCGGAACAATGCTTGCCATTCACTGGCTGTTGTTTTACGGAAGTATAAAATATGCCAACGTTTCCATTGCACTTACATGTCTTGCAACAACAGGATTATTATCTGCAATTATTGAACCTTTGTTTTTTCATCGCCGCATCAATTCGTCGGAAATATTATTAGGCACTTTTGCACTTGCAGGTATCGGCATCATTTATTTTTCCAATCTTCAATTTTCCGTTGGCATTTATATTGGTTTGTTGTCTTCGCTGGCAACGGTAATTGTGTCCGTATTAAACAAAAAAATAGTCAGCGGATACACGGCACAGGTAATTACATTGTATCAATTAACAGGAGGTTTTTTGGGTCTCACTTTTTTAATGCCGCTTTACAATTATCTGTTGCATTCAAATGTTCAATATCCATTGCCATTGGATTGGTTGTGGCTTATAATACTTGCATGTTGCTGCACTGTGCTCACATTTATTTTATACATCGGCGCACTCAAAAAAGTAAGTGCCTTTACGGTAAATCTCACTCTTACTTTAGAACCTGTATATGGAATTATTCTTGCCTTTGTTGTGTTCCGGGAGAACAAATATTTAAGTCAATATTTTTATATGGGCTTTGCGCTTATTTTAATTGCAGTGATGTTACAGATGAGAAGAATTGTAAAACAGCAACGAAGTAATTATGTTCCCTTTGAATAATTTTTTATGAGCCAGACTGCAGAATAAGAATTAAACTTTTGTTGCGTCGCACTCTTGCACGTTCTGTTCTTTATTCAACAAGTCAAGTTTCGCAATAATGTTACGCAGCTTTTTCGGTGATGTATCTTACAAGTGAACGTTTTGCAATAGGCAGCAAAGTTTCTTCTATCGGGTATGTTAAACCTGATTCAATTGCATACACTGCAGGGTTAGGCAGCATTATTCTGTTGCGGATTAATTCACTTTTTATATTTTCATAAGTGTTCACCAAGCTCCTGTACCAACTATTGATGTAATCAGTTCTTATGCTGCGGTATTTTTCATCATGTTTTTCAAAAATGCTCAAGCGATAATAATAAACTCTTGTATCACGTGATGCGGATTCACTCAAAAAGAAATAACCTTCACTTTGCTCAAGAGGAATAATACCAATCGGGCTTATCGTTAATTTATCTTCTATAAATTCATATATCTCTGTACCGCTCGTTATTGTACCCTTCATTTTTTCTGCTGCATATCGAATAATGTCTTCCAGTTCACTCATCAGTTCATCATCTTCTATCATTTGCTCATAAAGCAGTTGAAGTTTTTGTAATTGCATGCCGGTTAATTTTTTAGGGAACTGCTCCTGCAAAAATTTTTTATTTTCCCGAAAAGCAACAATGTTGTTGTAATGAAAAATTACGTCGGCAAGTTGAGGGTATAATTTGTTTTCATTAAAGTATTTGTTTACTTCCCGCAGGTAAGCAAGCAATGTATATTTCTTTAACTCAAAATCTATATAACCATCTGCAAACCATGTTTCGGATAATGACTTCATAAATTCCTTTTTACAAATGAAATTTACAAATTATGTGCTAACATTTTTAAGCTGCATCAACTTTTATAGTTTATTTAATTGCGGTTGCGGAGTGTAATGATTTTTATTTTTCACTTTAAAGTTTTTGCTGAATTGAAAACAGAAAGTTGAAGAGTGCGACGCAACGTAAGCTTAATGCTTATTCTTCAGTTGGGCTAAAAAAAATTTCTTATCAGCTCGTTTGTGAAAGATTGAAATCAAGGATTTTTAGTTGCAGTGTTTGTTCTCCGTTCCATTCATTGAGATCAATAGTGTAAACAATATCGAGCGGAACATCTTTTTGAATCAAGGAAAATTTATTGGCAAGATTAAATCCAAAGCCTGTGAATGTGTTATGATTCTGCCGCAAAACAAAACGCAGATGATTTTCTTTTATAATCCGTGAATAACCAAGATCAGTCACATTCCGTGTAATGAAAACAGGTCTCAGATTTTCGGGACCAAAAGGTTCCATTTGTTGTATAATGTTGTAGAAAGAAAGTGTGATGTCTTTAAAATTTATTTCGGCATCTATTATAATTTCAGGCACCAATAATTCGGGTGGAATTGTTGCAACAACTATCTCTTCAAATTTATCCGCAAACTGTTGCACATTATGTTCGAGCATTGTCATTCCTGCCGCGGCAAAATGACCACCATATCCTAACAAACTTTCTCTGCATGCGTGAATGGCTTCATACAAATTAAAACCGGGAACACTTCTTGCGCTGCCGGCAACAATATCTCCGCTCTTTGTTAATACAACTGTAGGTCTGTAATAATTTTCTATCAATCGCGAAGCAACAATACCAACAACACCTTTATGCCAGTGTTCGCGATACACTACAGTAGTTTTTTTGTTAATTAATTCTGTATTGTTTTGAATAATTGACAAAGCTTCTTCTGTTATACTCACATCCGCTTCTTTACGATCGGTGTTATCATTATGCAGCATCTCGGCATACTCCAATGCCTTTTGAAAATCTTCTTCAATAAATAATTGCACAGCTTTTCTTCCGTCATCCATTCGTCCTGCTGCATTGATTCGTGGCGCTACAATAAAAACAAGATTATTTACATGCACATGTTTTTGATGTGCTGCCATCTGCAAGAGCGCCTTTACACCTACTGTTGGATTTTCATTTACTTTTTTCAATCCGAAAAATGTGAGCACACGGTTTTCACCTGTTATAGGAACAATGTCGGCGGCAATTGCAGTTGCAACGAGATCAAGATATTCGCAATAAGAGGATGAAGGTAATTCCAGTGTTTCGCACAAAGCCTGAATCAATTTAAATCCAACACCGCATCCGCATAATTCTTTATAAGGATAAGAACAATCTTTTTGTTTTGGATTTAAAATAGCTATTGCAGGTGGTAATTCTGTATCGGGCAGGTGATGATCACAAACAATAAAATCAATGTTGAGTGTTTTTGCATAAGCAATGAGTTCTACTGATTTTATTCCGCAGTCTAAAGAGATGATGAGAGAAAAATTATTTTCATGTGCAAAATCAATTCCGGCTTTTGAAACACCATAACCTTCTTTGTAGCGATGAGGAATATAATAATCAACTTTTGGATAAATCTTTTTTAAGAAGCAATACATGCATGCAACTGCTGTTGTACCATCAACATCATAATCGCCAAAGATTAAAATATTTTCATTGCCGTTCATTGCCTGAAGAATGCGCGACACCGCAGGTCGCATATCTTTCATCAACCACGGCTCATGCAGGTCCGATAATTGCGGTCGGAAATAAGTTTTGGCTTCTTCAAAAGTTTTTTTGTTCCGCTGGACAAGAATTTTACAAAGCGCAGCATTTATCTTTAGCGCATCATATAAAACTGAAACTTCAGCTTCGTTTGCTTCTTTTATTTTCCATCTTTTTTGCATCAGTAGTTGCGGTCTGTTGTGTAAAGTACAAGTTGTTCAAGTGCATCTCTCACTTCCGATTGAGGAAATTCATGCAAAATAGATAATGCTTCATTCCTGTAACAAAACATTTTCTTCGTTGCATAGTCTATTCCACCTTTTGCATTCACTGCGTTTATTACAAATTTTATTTTTTCCTTGTCCTTATTTTCATTTTTCAAAATAAAGATCAACTTTTTTTTAAGTGCTTTATCACAATTGTTCAAAGTATAAATAAGTGGCAACGTTAATTTTTTTTCCTTGATATCATTGCCTGTTGGTTTACCTATATTTTCATTTCCGTAATCAAAAAGATCATCTTTTATTTGAAATGCCATTCCTGTCTTTTCACCAAACAATTTTAGCTTTTCGATTTTTTCTTTGTCTTTAAATGTAGTGCTGGCACCGGCTCCGCAAGCTGAAGCCAGCAACGATGCAGTTTTTCCTTTTATAATTTCATAATAAACTTCTTCATGAATATTTAAATTTCTTGCCTTTTCTATTTGAAGCAATTCTCCTTCACTCATCATCTTCACAGCTTCAGATAAAATTTTTAATACTTCAAAATCATTATTGTCAAGGGAAAGCAATAATCCTTTTGACAATAGATAATCACCCACTAACACTGCTACTTTATTTTTCCACAATGCATTAATTGAAAAAAAGCCACGACGTTCCGTTGCATCATCCACTACATCGTCATGAACAAGTGTTGCAGTATGTAATAATTCAACAAGAGAAGCGGCACGTAAAGTAGTGATATTTATCTCCCCGCCTAATTTTGCACTCAGTAAAACAAACCTTGGTCTTAATTGCTTTCCTTTTCTGTTTACAATGTAGCGCATTATCCTATCCAAAAGAGAGACCTTGCTTTTAACGGCTTCTTTGAAATATTTTTCAAAGGCGGCCATTTCATTTGCTATTACCTCATTGATTTTGTCCATGTAATAAACTTCATCACAAAATAATTATAAGTAAATCGTTTTAGAGAAATATCTTTTTAACAGTTTAACGATATGGAAATATCTATAAAATATATTGTAAAAATTTGGTATTTCATAATCAATCTATAAATTTGTTCTCGGATTCTTTACGGGAAACATTACAAACAAATTAATTTTTACCTATGGCAATTAAAAACCACATTACACTTTTAGCCCTCACTGGACTAATTGCAAGTGCATCTTTTGGCCAGAAAAATGATGCAAGTTATAGCTGGGTATTAGACTCATCCAAAAGATCTGTGAAAAATATGCCCCAGCAGAATGAATTCATGAATAACACATACCCTTATCCCGCTAAACCCCGCGATATGTGGGAATTAGGTATTAGCGGCGGTGCAGGTTATTTGTTTAGCGATCTGAAAACCAAAATAGGGATTGCAGGCGGATTATCATTGAGGAAATCTCTGGGACACGTCGTATCATTAAGAGGTTCATGGACCGGTGCTCTTCTCAAGGCTGAGGCAAACTATGGACTTGGTAACGATGTTAAAACTCAAGAACATCTCCTATCACTTGACGCCATATTCTCTTTAAACTCGTCAAGTCATTACAGAGGAGATCCTAAAACCAATGTTTACGCTTTTGGTGGATACACCCTTGCGGCAACACAAACAATGGTTAAAAATCCTACTACCGGGGATTACCAAATGTATTATTTCGAGCAGCAGCGTCATTTGATTACTACTTTTGGCGGTGAAGAGAGGCCAGGTTTGGGTCAAACCAGTAAAAGTCAATGGCTAATGCACGGATTTGATTTTGGTGGTGGTATAGCATTTAAGACAAGTGATAAGGTTAATCTCGGTCTTGAGCAAAAAGTTATTTATCTGCCAACCGATGACTTAGATGCACTTAGAAAAGGAAAATCAAATGACTTTATAGGTCTTACTACTCTTCGTTTGAATTATAACATTGGTAACGCTTCTAAAAAAGTACAACCTCTTTGGTGGCTTAATCCTAACAACTACGTATACAACGAAGTTAATACACCAAAGCACATGAAAATACCAACACCAGTGTTACCCGATGCTGATGGTGATGGTGTAACAGATCAATTTGATATGGAACCAAATACACCTTCGGGTTGCCCTGTTGACAGCCACGGTGTAAGCCGCGATACAGACGGAGATGGTGTTCCTGATTGTAAGGATAAAGAACCTCTTACAGCACGCGATTGTTTCCCTGTTGATGCAGATGGTATAGGTAAATGTCCGGAACCTCCTTGCTGCGCTGAACTTCGCGACAGCTTGAAGAATCTTGCAACCAAAACATGTGAACTGGGTTCATTACCAAGTGTACAATTCAAGAGCGGCAGCTTAACTTTAAGCTCAACTGCAAAAGCTGTTTTGAACAACGTTGCGCAACAACTGAACGCTAATCCGAATTGCAACATCAGAGTAAACGGATATTATCAAGCTTCAAGCAAACGTTCACAACAACTTAGCTGGGATAGAGTAAATACTGTTATCAAATACTTATCAGAACAACAAGGTATTTCCGAAAGCCGTTTGATCTGGAACTTAAGCGCGGGCGGTGATCCAAATACTGTTGACTTTATGGGAACTACCGAAACTGGTCCAAACACAATTCCGGCACCATTCCCTAACTTGCAAAAATCAAAATAAAAAAATAATATTTTTAATCAAAAGAGCCACTCGAAATTGAGTGGCTTTTTTCTTTTAATTACCTTGGTTAAATTTTCTTTCAGGCAACTTTCTTAACCCATTATTTTATTATAATCTTTCGTCCATTGTTCATTGCTTTTGCACAAAACATTATGTTTCTTCTTTTATAGCCTCAGTTCAAATGCGTAATTTCAATAGCTATAATTCATCGTTTGGAACTGCTGAATATATTGTTAAAAATAGCGCCACTTTGGATTTACGTGGCAGCGGGATATGTTGCATTGATTGCAACAGTTTATTTTATCCAGGAGAAACTTATTTTTAAACCTGAAAAACTTCCCAAAGATTTTACATACAAATACGATATTCCTTTTGAAGAATTATTTTTTGATATTGAGCCTGGAGTAACTATTAACGGATTGCATTTTTACTGTACAAAGCCAAATGGTTTGATCTTGTTTTTGCATGGTAACACCCGAAGCATAAAAGGTTGGGCGAAATATGCCATAGATTTTTATCGCTACAATTATGATGTGGTGTTAGTGGACTATCGTGGTTTTGGAAAAAGCACAGGCAAGCGTACCGAAAAAGAAATAATCAGCGATATGCAATTTGTTTATGATACACTTGCAGCCCAATATCACGAAAATCATATCCTTGTTTATGGCAGAAGTATTGGCAGTGGCTTTGCAACAAAGATTGCCGCAGAAAATAAACCTCGTTATTTAATACTCGATTCTCCTTATTATAGTTTAATAAAACTTGCCGAACGCTTTCTACCGTTTTTACCTGCAAAATGGTTGCTGCGCTATCATTTACGAACAGACAAATGGATAATAAAAGTAAATTGCCATACTTATATAATTCACGGAACCAAAGATTGGTTAATTCCAATTAGCCATAGTGAAAAATTACAAAAGCTAAATCCGCATAAAATTACTTTGATACGCATTCTTGGAGGCGGTCATAATAATCTTCCCTCATTTTATGAATATCATAATTTTTTGAGAGATATCTTACTGTATTAAAACCTTTAAATGAAATATGGATGCTGTACAAGGAAAAAGAAAAAACAAATTGATGAAATGGATAAAAATTATTGTAGTATTATATGTTTTAGTTGGTGCTATTCTATATTTTTTACAAGACAAAATTTTACTTCATCCTGTTGCTCTTCCTGCTGATTATCACTTTCAATTTAATGTACCCTTTCAAGAGATATTTGTTCCATACAACGGCTCAATTTCGTTTGATGTAATTCGATTTGAATCACAGAATGGTTCAGTTAAAAAAGGAGCTGTGATTTATTTTCACGGAAATATGGAGAATATTAACCGGTATGCAAAGTTTGCCAACAATTTCGCCGAGTTTGGTTACGATGTATGGATGATGGATTATCCATCATTCGGAAAATCAAAAGGAAAGTTTGATGAAGCAATTGTTTATGAAGAAGCATTACAAGTTTACAAAATGGTACGAGCCGCGGGTTATGCTCCTGACAGCATTATTATTTACGGAAAATCTTTGGGAACGGGTATCGCAACGCAACTGGCAAGTGTGAGAGATTGCAAAAGATTAATACTCGAATCACCTTATTACAGTTTATCCAATTTAGCTGCTTATTATTGCTGGATGTATCCAGTCGATTGGATGTTGCGTTACAAAATGCTCACTAATGAATATGTAAAAAATGTTACTGCGCCGGTTACCATTTTTCACGGAACAGAGGATGAAACCATTCCATTTAGTAATGCAGAAAAATTGCAGAAAGAAAGTTTTAAAAAGGAAGATGAACTCATTCCAATTAAAGGAGGTCATCACAATGATCTGAATGATTTTCCTTTAATGAAAGAAAAACTGGATAGCTTGTTAATGTTATAATAAAACGAAACATTTCAGAAAAAAAGTTTGTTCAATAAAGTTTAGAAAGCAGAAGTGAGTGACACAACAGGCGATGCCATAAAATGCTACAGCCGGTCACGAAAAATATCTAAAAATTTATCTTCACTTTTTTTTAAACAACATTTAAGCATTAAAAAACAATATAACTGCGCGTTTTTAAGTTTAAATTCTAATTTTGCGCCTTTCGCATTATTTGTTCTACAAAACAAACTTTTATGAAAAAAATGATCCTCGCTGTAGTGGTTTTCTGTTTGGCTCTTACAATGCTTACCTCATGCGTTGAAAGCCGCAGAAGCGGCACCTGCCCTTCCCACGACCCGAATTATTTCAGAAGATAAAAGAGAAGTTTGAACATGTTGAATTGGAATACGCTGACCAATGCAGCGCAACTAATTGATATCAAAAATAAATCCTTTGAGAAGCCGCAAGTTTTGTTTAAGCATAGTACACGTTGCAGCATTAGCAAGGTTGCTTTACAGAGAATAGAAAAGGCTGCTGATATTCCCGCTGCAGATTTTCATTTCCTCGATTTGATACGTTTCAGAAATGTTTCGGATAAAATTGTCGAAGAATTCAGTGTGTATCATGAGTCTCCCCAAATTTTAGTAATAAAAAATGCAAAGTGCATTTACGATGAAAGTCATCTTGGTATAAACTTAGATGAATTACATGAGCAGATATTTTCAGCAAACTGATAAATTTGCTAAAAATTCAGCTTATGATCATCACCGTGTTTGGAGCAAATGGCCGGGTTGGAAAACGTATTGTTAGTACAGCACTTTTACAAGATTTCCAGGTAAGAGCTTTTGGAAGAAATGTGGAATTTTTTATTGATGAAAGCTTGCGGAATAAAAATTTGAAGCCGATTAAAGGCTACGTGTTTTCCACATCAGAAGTATTTGATGCAATTAACGGCAGCGATGCCGTTTTATCCGCATTAGGAGGCTCGATAGATACTACCGATAAAACAAGAAGCCTCGGAATAAAATATATCATCGAAGAAATGAAAAAGGCTGGGGTAAAACGTATTGTTACAGTAGGTAGCTCTGCGGTTTTAAAAGATGATGATTATGGTTTTGTAGTGAATGACCCCAAATATCCTGCACTTTATAAACAGGTTGGTTTGGAACATTTAAAAGCATACGAATATCTTAATGCATCGGGTCTTGATTGGACGATTTTGTGCAGTCCTTCTATCACCGATGAAGATGCGAATGGGAGATATATTATCAGCGAAGATTATCCACCCATACCAAATTTATTTACCGTAAAGGCCGGTAACATTGCAGACTTTATAGTTAAAGAACTAAAAAGAAATGATCACCTGAACAAAAGAATAGGAATCTCTGACAGAAATTAAAGTTTCAATTTTTTATTAGTCAGCTATGACTTTAGCTTCGAGTTCGAACTTGTTCTGCTTGTGGCTCAAGGCTCGCAGCTCAAGTTTTGATGAGAAATATTCCGAACGCACAAGTGAGTGACGTTCCCCAAGAGACCCTTGGATAATGAACGATGCCATGAAAAACTATAGCTCATCACCAAGAAAATCCTTTCAAAAAACTAATTGTATACAGGATTTTGCTTTTTCATTAACTCCTCATCCTGTTTTATTTTCAATTCC
>Ga0207706_10002786_pt1 | contig 16979 bp, 9 predicted proteins | sample KBSC53metaG_FD_184318 | JGI IMG/M metagenome (GOLD analysis project Ga0207706, IMG submission 184318) | Corn rhizosphere microbial communities from Kellogg Biological Station, Michigan, USA - KBS C5-3 metaG (SPAdes) (version 2) | ecosystem: Host-associated > Plants > Roots > Rhizosphere > Soil ... | reverse complement strand
AATTGATAAATGATGCATCTGTGATTTTAGTTGCATGGAATGGCAGGTCGGCGCAATCTGATTTGCGACCTTATAATGTGGGATATCATCCCAACATCAATTATGATGTTCAGTTTAAAGATTATTTTGTAGAATTTGTAAATCACATTGATAGCACCTATCGCACAATAAGCGACCGCTCACATCGTGCATTAATCGGTCATAGCATGGGCGGGTACATGTCATTTTTTCTTGCAGGCAAATATCCACAAATGGCTGGCGCAGCAGCCAGTTCAAAAGGCTCACCTGAGTTTTTTATCGCCTCTCCAAAAAATCATACGCTATACAGCACAAGATATATGTTTAAAAATTTGTATGGCGTAAAAGTTCGCTTTAACAACGGTGATGAGAGAGAAGAATTACACAACCTTAATAATGAAGTGAACGAGGGAGCAAAACGTGAATATGGTTTAGATTATTCTTACAAAACTTATGAAGGCGGACATAATTTAAGTTATAATGAATTTAAAGAAGCGTTCGATTTTGTTATATCCGCGTTTAATCATCCTCTTTCGGAACCGCAAAGATGGCATCACGCAGACTTGTATCCTGATTTCAATGTTTGGGGATATGAAATAAACAGTGACCTGAATGAGCCAGGTTATATTGATATGAAAGGCGTAACAAAAGGTGGTATGGGAATACGAACAAGAAAATGGCAACCGGATGGCGTACTCATTTCAAACGTTGTAATAAATGTAAAGACAGCGCCTGTTTATAAACCCGATTCGCCTTATGAAATTTTTGATTACAATGTAATAACAGCAACAAAGAACAGTTCAACTGTAACGAGTGATGCACAAGGAAAAATCAATTTCAAAGTAAATGGTCAATACCATCAAATTGGTATCAACGAAAAAAATTCTCCGCCCGAAATTGTTTTTGTTGCACATAAGGTAAACAACAAAGACATTTTTCTTGATCATAAAAAACCATGCACGCTGAAATTGTTTTTGCTGAACCGGGGAGGAAATATTGCAACCAATGTAAAAGTAACATTAAGCTCTTCAACCTCCGGAGTTGTGATTGCTAATCCAACAATTGAAATAGCAAATATTGATAAGGGACAACTTTTATGGCTGCCGGCTGATTTTAAAATAACGGCGTCCAATGAGCCAACTAAAGACGGTTCGCCTTTTTATGTGAGATTTAATCTTTCAATTACAGATGCCAAAGGAAATAGTTGGAAAGATGAATTTGATGCGCCGGTTTATTATGATGTTCCTGAATTTACTGACATTGGAATTGATGATGGCGACAGCGAAATATTTGGCAGCGGCAATGGAAACAATATCGCAGAGCCCGGTGAAACCATCATGATCTACCAGCACAGTAACCGTACACGATTGTATTATGATGATCCCTACATTGATGGTGAACGATTGCATGATGATCTTCAGCCAGACAAATGGGGTGATGGTTATGCGTTGTCATCATTAATTCATATCTCTAAAGATTGCCCCATTGGTCATAAGATACGTTTCCTTGCTTGTTATGAAGTGAAAGAGTGGAAAACAATAAAAAGAAATGTAACATGGGGCACTTTCACTATTACTGTAGGAAAACCGGTTGATGAATAAATGTAGTACTCTAAGTTGTTTGATAAAATATATTTTGTTACATGAAATTATTTTTGAAGAATGTAATAATGATACTGCTTGCAGAATGGATAAGTTGTTGTCTGTTGAATGCGCAATCAACACCACGCAACCTGTTAAGTCATTTTTCGAAAGAGGAAATTGCACAGTCATTGATTCCGTTGTCGCAATGGCATCCGTTTCCTAAGACAGCAAAAGAGTGGCGCGATATTATGCCTGACACAATTCGGCAAAAAATTATTGCACAGGCGGAAGAATATTCAACCACACCATTTCCATCATTGCCTGCTTCATTGATGCTGGAATATGTACGCACAGGTAACCGCTCAAATTATGAAGCTGTATCATTTCAAAAACGTGATCAATTATTTACGTTGGTGCTTGCCGAAGCAGTTGAACAAAAAGGTCGTTTTATAAATGCAGTTACAGATGGTATATGGTCAATATGCGAAGAAAGTTTTTGGGGCGTGCCCGCACATCTCGGTTTACAAAAAGCCGGCGTTGGTCTCTCTGATGTAGAGGATCCTGTCGTTGATCTGTTTTCCGCTGAAACCGCTGCCACACTTGCATTGGCGGATTATCTTACCGGAAGTGAATTAGATACAGTTTCTCCTCTTTTACGCAAACGTATTTACTATGAAGTGAACAGAAGGATATTCACGCCGTTGGAGAAAGAAAGCAATCGCTACTGGTATTTTGGAGAGCGTACAAATAACTGGAATCCGTGGATAACAAGCAACTGGATGATAAGTCTTTTGCTGCTTGAAAAAAATGAACAGCGCCGTGCATCGGAGTTGCATCATGCAATGACATTGACGGATATATACATCAACAGTCTTGGTGAAGATGGCGCATCAGATGAAGGTCCTGGTTACTGGTTTGCTGCTGTGGGAAGATTGTTTGATGGACTCAGCATTATCGAAAATGCAACGGGCGGAGACATAAGTATTTTTAAAGAGCCTTATATAAAATTGCTTGCTTCCTACATTTACAAAACACATATTGCCGGCAATTATTTTATTTCTGTTGCCGACGCGGCGCCGGTGATACAACCAGATGGTTTAATGTTGTATCGTTTCGGAGAAGCAGTTGATGATTCGCTCTTAAAAAATTTTGGTTCATACTTTTTTCACAAAAACAGGACTGTCTTTGACAATGATTTTGCATTGGTTGACAGGCTTTGGAATTTTACTGCTTTGAAAAATTGTGAGAGAGAAAAAACTGATGAACCGTTATTGGAAGATGTTTGGTTAAAGAGTATTCAATTGATGGCGTCGCGAACTGACAACGGATTATTTGTTGCTTCACACGCGGGTCACAATGCAGAAAGTCATAACCACAATGATGTAGGTAATGTAATGTTATATGCAAATGGCGAACCTGTAATTATTGATGTAGGCTCGGGAACTTACACAGCAAAAACATTTTCAAAAGACAGGTACACTTTGTGGTATAATAGTTCTGCATATCACAACGTGCCTTTGATAAATGGCTTTCAGCAACAGGCAGGCAGAGAGTTTGAAGCAAAGAATGTTATTTATAAAAGCAATGCCTATGAAACAGAATTGAAGATGAATATTGCTGCTGCTTATCCTTCAGAGTCGGGCATTAAGCAGTGGGTGCGCACAGTAAGTGTAGAAAAAAAATTGAACAGGCTTGTTGTAAAAGATACTTATAACGCAAGTAGTCCACTCAAAGAATTAACGCAGACTTTTATGACTGTCTGTAATGTTGATTTGCAGCCGGGAAAAATATTGTTTGATGCCGGTGATAAAAAAATTTCATTGGAGTATGATGCAAATGCATGGGATGTAAAAAAAGAAGAAGCGCTTACACATTCGCCGGATGAAAAAAGACTCGAGAATAATTGGAGCCATCGCACAATATGGCGCTTGTTGTTTACCTGCAAAAGACTTTCATCAAAAGGAAACTTTACTTATACCTTCAAATACGAGAAATAAATGAAGTGCATCTTGTTGTTTGTTATAGTTGTATTGCCGGCATATTGTTATTCGCAAAATGCAGTTAGGGAAATCACTGCGGATAACAAATCAATTCAGTTTGAAGGACGAATTGATTTTATACACAACAATGTCGCAGCAATATATTGGCCAGGTTCTTCAATAAAATTACATTTCAAAGGCACCGAAATAAAAGCGACACTAAAAGATCAGCGCGGACATAATTATTATAATGTGATGATTGATGAAGACAGTGTTTATGTTTTGAAGTTGGACTCGAATAAAACAACATACACGTTAGCATCTCACTTATCTTCAGGAGAACACACAGTTGAATTATTCAGACGAACAGGCTGGACGAGTGGAGTAACGTGGTTTTACGATTTTCAAATTTCATCTCAATCAAAAATTCTTAAGCTGCCACATAAAAAAAGAATGATTGAATTTTATGGTAACTCCATCACCGTTGGGGCTGCCGTTGAATCTTACGTATATGCTCCCGGCGATACAACCGATACAAATAATTCTTTGAGTTATGCATACCTCACCGCGAAACATTACAATGCAAAATATTCTTGTATCGCATCAAGCGGGATTGGTCTTATGGTAAGTTGGGGTTCGCTTATTATGCCTGATATTTACGACCGCGTAAATCCTGGTGACAGTACAAGCAAATGGGATTTTTCAAAAGCAACGCCCGATATTGTGGTGATCAACCTTTTTCAGAATGATAATGCACTTGTGAATATGCCCGAACATTCGCAATTCAAAAGAAGATTCGGAAACAAAGCGCCGGATGAAAATTTTATTATTCAATCATACAGCCGCTTTGTGCAAAACATCAGGAACAAATATCAAAACGCACACATCATTTGTGTGCTTGGAAATATGGATGCCGTGCGACCCGGTTCACCATGGCCAGGTTTTATTGAAAAAGCGGTAGCATCGCTCAACGATAAAAAAGTTTATACTAATTTCTTTGCTTACAAAAACACACCTGATCATCCAAATGAAATGGAGCAACGACAAATGGCGGAAAATCTTATCCGCTTTATTGATGAACATGTAAAATGGTGAGATGATGTGCAAGAGAAATTTTAAATCAGACTTAACTTGGTGGTCAGGCGACCACCAAAGGCACGCTCGTCGCAAGTGCTCGAAGGCACGCGATGCCGTAGTTGGTCGCCTGACCAACTGCATGATAAAAAATCTTACCTGTTTTATTGATGAACATATAAAATGGTGAGATGATGTGAAAGAAATTTTTTAAAATCAAACTTTCAAACAAAAATATATAATCAAAAACGCGCAGAAATTTATCAACAATGAAAAGAATAATTTTTATCATTTCGGCTGCTGCATTATCGCTGATTTTTTTTAGTAGATGTAATTCAGGTTCGGCATCAGCAAACGATGATATTTCCACCGACTCTGCAACAATCGCCACAGGTGAAACCATTTTCAACCAGCAGTGCAGCGGTTGTCACAACTTCAGGCAGGATGCAATAGGCCCACAATTGGGCGGCTTGACAAAAGAAGTAAAAGTTGACTGGATAAAACATTTTATCAAAGACCCTCAACAGGTAATTGCATCCGGAGATAAACGAGCAGGGGAACTGATGACAAAATACAAAGTTGCGATGCCATCATTTGCTTCATTAAAGGAGAATGACGTGGATGCAGTCATTTCTTTTTTAAACATACATGAACTCAACAAAAGAAAACTAAAAGGGAATGAATTAGCGAACCCCATTCCCGAGCCGATAAAGGTTTCAAACCTCGTAGTGAATCTTCAGCCATTCACGCAGATACCACCTTCAAATGATAGCGCACCAAAAGCAAGGATCACAAAAATGAGTTATCAGCCAAACACAGGCAAATTGTTTGTCGTTGATCTCCGCGGCAAATTATATCGTCTTGAAAATGGCAAACCAGAAGTGTACATGGATATGGCGAAACTAAGACCAAAGTTTATCAATCAGCCGGGGCTTGCAACAGGTTTCGGCAGTTTTGCTTTTCATCCTGAGTTTGCAAAGAACGGGCTCTTGTACACAACGCATACAGAAGCGCCAAATTCCGGGAAAGCAGATTTCAGTTTTGCTGATTCGATAAAAGTAACCGTGCAATGGGTCCTAACCGAATGGAAAGTAAACGATCCGTCAGCCGCGACATTTTCGGGAACGGGTCGTGAACTTTTAAGAATAAATTTTGTCACCGGTATTCATGGTGTGCAGGAGATAACTTTCAATCCGCTTTCAAAACCCGGCGCTGCAGATTATGGATTGTTATACATCGGCGTGGGTGATGGAGGCGCTGTTGAAAACGGCTATGCATTTCTTGCGCATAGTCCCGAAAAAGTTTGGGGAACTGTTCTTCGCATCAATCCAAAAGGTAACAACAGTGCAAATGGACACTACGGAATACCGGCAAATAATCCTTTTGTGAAAAATAAAAACGCGCTTGGAGAAATTTATGCTTATGGCTTTAGAAACCCACACCGCATTACATGGACGCACTCTGGCGAAATGCTTGTGAGCAATGTGGGGCAGGGCAATATCGAGTCGCTGTATCTTGTAATGCCCGGTCACGATTATGGCTGGCCCATCCGCGAAGGGAATTTTGTTTCCTCCGATGTGGAAGGAAATCTTGGTGCAATTACACCGCTGCCTGCAAACGATAGCATCTATCATATCACTTATCCTGTTGCAGAGTTTGATCATGATGAAGGTGCGGCAATCTCTGGTGGATTTGAATATGAAGGTTCTGCAATACCGCAGCTAAAAGGAAAATTTTTGTTTGGAGATATTCCGTCGGGAAGATTGTTTTATGTTGATGTTGCTGATTTAAAACAAGGTAAGCAGGCAACAATTAAAGAGTGGAAAATTACAATGAACGGTTCACCCACTACACTCAAAACACTTTGCGGCAATGATCGTGTTGATCTGCATTTTGGAAAAGATCCGCAAGGCGAATTGTACATCTTAACGAAAGCTGATGGAAAAATATACAAGCTATCAGGTGCAACGTCGAAATCATAATCATATCAAAACAAACATGCTCGTGAATAAGCCATCATGAAACAAAAAATTTTAGTCGTTGCTTCTGTTTTCGTTGTTTGTCTGCATGCAGGAGCGCAAACCAACTCTATAGAATTGCCGGTGCATTATTTTCGTTTGCTCGATGCGGGTGTTAAAAGAATTGAAAAACGACTTGCAGCAGAACCGAAAGCTACGCTTGCTTCACTCGAATCGCAACCGGGATGGACTCATTTTCCTAACGCGATTTTGATGCCCGCAGTTCTGTACTCAAAATCACATGCAGCAAACAAACACTTCGGTGATACAGCCATGCTGCAACTGGCGTTGCGTATTGGTGATTTGCTTGTCGTTGAATACAACAACGGACATTACACTTCACGCGGGGATAATGATTGGGATACCTATATGTGGCTCGAAGCATACCGCTTGCTTGAAAAAAAATTAGAAGATGAGCGACGTACACAATGGAAAGAAATATTGCTGAAAGAACTCTCATTATTGGAACCGAAGCTTGTTAAGTGCGAGAACTATCCGTGGTACAATGCGCCTTTTATTACCACATCACCCAATCATTATTCTATCTATGCTTCTACGTTATTGGTGGGCGGACATGTTTTTGATAAGCCTGAATGGATAACACTTTCAACAAAAGTGTTACACCGTTTTTGCGTCGAAGAACAAACTGTTGACGGCTATTGGGGTGAGCACAGCCAGGCAGGGCCAACAACGGGTTATGATTATTTAACTGTAACCCAAATTGCATTGTACTGGGAATATTCAAAAGATCCCGAAGCACTGAAAGCATTGCGGCGTTCCACTGATTTTCATAAATATTTTACTTATCCCGATGGCACACCTGTTGAAACCATCAACGACCGTAACCGTTATTGGGGCGTTTCGATGTGGGGACATTTCGGCTTTTCACATTTTGCAGATGGCAGACGATACGCGGCATTCCTCACCAGTTTTTTTCCTTACGGCGGTGATACAAAATCTTATGGCGGAGATTTACAATCGCTTGGCAGAATTGCACAAGACGCACTTTATTTTCATGAAGGAAAAACCGAACCGATACCGCAGGATGAAACCGAATATGCACATGCTATGAAAGTGCCCGCAGGCATCCGCAAAACGGGAGATTGGGTGGTGACCTATTCCGGCATTATCGCTCCCCCCGTTAGTATTAATAATTTTTTTCTCGATCGTCAGTCACACTTTAGTGTCTTTAATAAAAAGACAGGATTGATCATAAGTGGCGCGAATTCAAAACGTCAACCGGAACTTGCAACTTTTGAAGAAGCTATTGGAAGAGACAGCATTCACATGCCAGTGAGCAGCCGTTTGCAAATGAGCGATGATACAGATAAATTGGCGCTTGCATACAATGTGTTTTTTGCTGTGCTGGAAGTGCCAAAGCCAATGCAAAAACAATTGAATTTTCGTTTTGCAACAACTTATAAATGGGGCGATGCTATTTCACAGTTGCACTTGCAACTGATGTTGAAAGCAGGCGACACACTCGAAACAGGCGCAGGGCGAAAAATTATTTTAGGAAAAGAAAAAATCGAATTAAGCAGTGATGATTTGAGTGGCTTGATTAAGCACAACGGATGGACATTGCATTTGCCCACGGGAATGCATTTGGAATGGCCCGTGTATCCTTTTAATCCATACAAAGATGCACCGGAAACAGAACTCGAACGTGCAATTGGTGTTCTTTCTTTAACACTACAGCAAAAAGATGAAGAGTTTCGATTTACATTGGAAGCGGAGTAAGAGTGAAGAAGAAGTTAGTTTATCATTAGCATTTCTTATGCTTATTTGATATGAACACGAAACCGGTCGGAGGTATTAATACAATAAAATATAGTTTTTTCAAAATTTTAAAAGTAAAAAATCATGAAATTAAAGTCTCTGCCAATTCTTTTTTTTGTATCTGTCGCTTCATTGAGCTTGAGTGCTCAGAATACTTCATCATCTTTTAAGATTGTTGGATATTACCCAATTGATCAGGCAATGAAAGCAGATACATCGCAAGTGCCATTTGATAAACTTACTCACGTTGATCTGGCTTTTGTTAACCCTGATAGTTTAGGTAATCTTAACCAGAACTTTGGTGCTTTAACACCGTTTATCAAAGCGGCACACACTCATAATGTAAAAGTTCTTTATTCCATCGGAGGAGGTTCATACCAGGGGCAATACCACGCACTTTTAAAGGAGGGCAAGAGACAAGAGCTGATTAAAAACTTTGTCTCAAAAGTTCTTCAGTACGATGCAGATGGAATAGATGTGGATTTGGAGTCGGGCTATGCTTTTGGATCAGAGACTGATCCCAATTACGGCATTTTTATAACGGAATTAGCACAATCTTTAAAATCAAAAAATAAGCTGATCACAGCAGCATTACCAAGCTCGCCCGGAAATGTGGTTACACATGAAGTGCTGACTCAATTTGATTTTATTAATATTATGTCTTATGATCATACCGGGCCATGGTCACCCGATCGTGCAGAAAATCATGCTTCATACTCGGATGCGATGGACGATCTGAATTACTATTTGAATACACTAAAAGTGCCGAAGGATAAGCTGATTCTTGGGGTTCCCTTTTACGGACATGGATTTGGCCCCGGGTTAAACGACCCGGTTATTGCATGGATGACCTATAAAGAAATTGTTTCAACTTATGCAGGAGCTGAATGGGTAGATCACTGGCATCTGCCGAATGGCTATATCATGTATTATAATGGCATCCCGACTATTAAAAACAAAACACAACTGGCAATGAAAAAAGCAGCAGGAATTATGATTTGGGAAATTATGTATGATTTACCTTCCGGCAGAAAATCACTCCTTAACGCAATATATGAAGCTGCTTCAGTGAAAGAATAGTCTTGATCGTGAAATCAACATGGCTCACGCAAAATGATTTTTATCAAGCATTGGATTCTTTATATCTTTTACGGGCAGTAAAACTTGTTGCATCAAAATCTTTAATGCATTAATCCATAACAGCGGTAAATGCTCCATCTTTGATTGTTATTACCTCCTCGTTCACGTCAATGGTAGTTCCGCTGAATGTTCCTTTCACAATTTTTGTGATGGCATCATAACTGGTGATAATAAATACAACAGTCGCGCCGGATGATAATGGTATTAAACCGCCGCCTGCACAATTTATACAGGCATCGCTAAAAGTTTTGAATACCATCCCGGTTGGAGGATCATCGCTTGTATAACTGCCTGTCTCTATAATGGTGTGCGGCAATGCAATATTGATCATGAAAGTTGAATCACCTTCTTGTTGTGCATTTTTTGAAGAGAGTACAAGCACTTTTAATGATCCTAAAGTGAGAATATAATTTTTTTGCAGCAAACCATGGTAAGTAATATTTCTTTTAGCATCTGTGAACCGCCAGTTATTTAAAGGCAATGTATCAACTGCATGGTTCGCCAGCTCGTTACTGTCCCGAACATAAATTGTTACAGCGCAAACACTGGTATCGAAAAAAATATTGAAATCAGCAGAAGTTGGAAACAATGGTTTTCCTTCCGGTTTTAGTTTGATTGTGTTGATACCTGTGTTTTCGAAAGTACCGGAATCCGCAAAGCGCATCCCGTTTTGCAAATCAGTATGAATATTGTAATTACCGGCTTTAAGCACGTTTACTTTTACTTCAACATAAGCGGTATCGACGGACGCTACGCCATTATAGAATGTCCCATATACTTTTCCAGTGAAGCATGTTCCGGCAGAGTCTCTTAAAGTTCCGCTTGCATTATTATTTTCGAAACTGAGTTCTTTTGCACAACCAAATAAAATAATAAAGACGATGAAAGCAATAATGATGATATCTAACGACAAGGCTTTCATTGTCTGCTGGTGAATGTTTCTTTTAAAGTTAAATAATTTCAAATGAGCGCCACGCTAAATTTGCTGTTGTTGAACCACACTAATCTTTATTTTTAAAGAATTCTTGTATTTACTTCAGCATTAAATTTTGCTAATGAACAAATACTTTTTGCTAATTACGTTTTCCTGTTTTCTCCAGTTTTCTGCAGTTATACTCTCTGCTCAAAATATTATAGTAACCTATAAAGAAAGCACTGAAGATTTTCCAAATCCTGAAAGAGGATTTTATGTACCACGCGAAGTTTATGCAAGCAATTTTATTCCACTAAATGCAACTGTTTTAAAAAACTACAGAACGAATGAACAGAATCATGGAAACGCAGCATATAAAATATTTTCTACGTTATGCATGCGAGAATATGTGCTTGATATTTTTCGCGATAAACCTTTAAGTGAAGCGTTTTTAAAAGGTATTGAAACAGATTGTGCTGCTGCACGTGAAGCAGGAGTGAAACTGATCATTCGTTTTTGCTACATCAACAAAACACATCCGGGTGATTGTCCTGATGAATATAAAATTTGTCCACCCTATGGCGATCCGCCTAAAAAAATTGTTCTTCAACATATAACACAGCTTGCGCCTGTGTTTAAAAAGAATGCAGATGTGATAGCTGTATTACAAGAAGGATTTATAGGGATTTGGGGTGAGAATTATTACACCGATTACTTTGGAGATGCTTCTGACAACGGTGTGAAAAGAATTATGGACAGCAGTTGGCGCGACAGAAATGATATACTAAGAGCTTTGCTGGATGCGCTTCCAAAAGACAGGATGGTGCAGGTGCGCACACCGCAGATAAAACAAAAATTTGTTTATGGCGCAGGGGCTGATGTTTTATCAAAGGCAATTGCTGAAAAAGACGCATTTAATTATTCAGATAAAGCAAGAATTGGTTTTCACAATGATTGCTTTTTAGCTTCTCCTGACGATTACGGAACTTTTGATGATTACGGAAGTTCTTCATCATTGCGCAAACCGGCAAACGAAATACTGAGAAAATATTTTATGGAAGATAGCAAGTATGGACCTGTGGGAGGAGAAACATGTGATGATACATTCAGTCCTCAAAATGATTGTGATGGTGCGCAAAAAGAAATGGCTGCCATGCATTACAGTTTTTTGAACACTGCATATAACAACAATGTAAACAACGATTGGGATTCCGGTGGATGCATACAAGATATCAAATTGAAATTGGGATACAGGTTTGTGTTGCGTAACGCATCGTGTCCTTCTGAAGTAAAAGCCGGCAGCGATTTCAACTTTGTTGTGCATCTTGAAAATATTGGTTATGCTTCACCGTATAATGCAAGAGCTGTGCAGATAGTGTTGCGCAATAAAACATCAGGAGAAAAATTTTTTATTTTATGCAAAGCTGATGTGCGGTTTTGGTTTACAGGTAAAATTGAATGGAAAGAGAATATAAAAGTGCCTGAAAATATTCCTGCAGGTGATTATGAATTATTATTGAATTTGCCCGATAAATATTCGTCGCTTTCATCAATGCCCGCATACAGCATTCGTTTTGCGAATGAAAATGTTTGGGAAGAAATAACCGGTTATAATAAATTGAATGTTGTCATCAAAATCACGAAGTAATTTATTCACTGCGGAAATGCCTGCATAATTAAATTTCTATTTCAGATTAACGTTGAAAATTGCTGACTAAAGTCAGCAAATGTACAAGAGTGCGACGCAAGAAAAGCTCAATTGCAGCAATGCAGCCGGGTTCAAAAAAATTCTTCAACTCCTTCTCTTTTGTGTCCACCAAACTAAAGCAACAACAGAACCGCCGATCATAAGAAATGTAAGCAAAGGCGGAAAGCTTGCCTTTGTTTCATTGCTGTTATTAATGTTGGTATCGTAAGTGAGTTGGTAACCGAGTTTGTTTGAAAACTCCGCGCAATCAGCAATAAAATCTTTTGATTCTTCCGGTGAAACAAAATCTTTCACTGTTTCGTAATCGTAGTGAAGTGTTATTTTATTTTTATGAGAATCGAATTTTGAATTTAGATTGAAAGCCGCACAGGAAAGATGATGCTGCGATTTTTCTGCATCCCATGTTTCAGGAAGATTTATTTCTATGTCTTCAATGTAATGCGCGGGATAGTCAACAGACACCGGCATTTTGCGCGCAATATCTTTTGGCTTCTTGATGACACTGTTGATGAGAAAAGCAGAGAATGAAACTTTCTTCTCATCTTTTTCATCGTTCCAGAAATTATCGATATTGTAATGTTCAGTGATTGTAAACATACCCTTGCTTTCATCGTCTTTCACTTCAAGGCTGTCTGCAATACTTGTTTCATCGTAGTAAGAGATATAAAAATTCAAAAAGCTTTTTTGCATTCCATACACGCTGTTGTCTTTAAACTGTTCGCGCATATTATCGGCATACGAACCTGTGTATTCGGTAGTAACGTCAAGCCGCACTTTTCCGTACATGGTCGGAACAGTGAAAACTTCTTTTGTCTTTACCATTCCCTTATCCTGAACAGAAATATGTGTGAGGTTTGTTGTGGTATCAGTAAGCACCAACCCGATTTGATAATCGGGGAAAGAAATGTCATTCAATTTTCCGCGTTGATAGGAAATAGTTGGATCTATCCAATAAATTTTATCCGCAAGTTTTATCTGAACTGTTGTATGGTCAAATGCATAAGGAGTGGGCAGCCAGTTTTGAATTTGCTTTTTATAATCTGTATTGATAAGAACAGGATTTGCTTCAATGCCCATTGTTCTTAATATCGTGCAGAGTAAATAAGATTTGTCTTTGCAATCACCAAAGCGTTGAGCAAAAATTTTATTTGGATTGTTCGGCTTGTGAGAATTTTCTCCCATTTCAATGCCCATGTAGCGAACATCATCCTGCACAAATTTTATGGCTGTCAAAACCCTTTCCTCATCAGTGTTTCCGGCCGCACGCAGTTCTTCTGTTTTTTGTTTTAAAGAAGAAGAAAGCGTAATATTTTTCGGGAACAATGCCACAGCCCAATCATTAATTTCTTTCCAACTTTTGAATTCACTTATCATTACAGCGGGATAAGGATCGTACCATGAAGGCGTCATATCTTCTTCATGAATCGCATTTATATCATTGAATTTCCATTCATAAATATTTTCATTAGCAGTTTTTGAAATGATTGGCTGAACGTTTGTTAAACTATTTTTTATGGTGAGATTTCTTTTATTTGAGCTGATGAGTTTGTAATACATATTATAAACCGGCACGCTGAAACCTGCGCTGAGATTTTCCGTAAACTTTCCTCTTAAAATAGGATTGAAACCTTTTATAGAATAACTGTACTCAATCACATCGCCTTTTCTAACATCTTCCAAAATCAATACAGCAGAAAGATTGCCATTATAAATGCTGCGGCTTAATTCAGTTTCCTGTTGTATCACTTTGAATTTTGAAGGTTCAAGTTTATTGATCGTTTTTCCGTCACGAATTATTTTTATTGTATGAAAAACAAGTTGCTCGTAGGAAGGGTCGTAACTCTGAGAAATTTGAGAAACATTTTGAATACCTGATTCAGAAATTATTTTTTCAGCGCGGCGGTAATAGACACATTGCTGCTCAACAGAAATTTGTTTTTCATAATCCACATCAATGTAACCGTCTTCAGCATCTTTGTCGAGATTTGTATTCGAATAATCGATGGTGTTCACAGTTACCCATGATGGTTCCTTTTCTATTTGAACTTTTTGTGCAGTTAGCAGGCTCGGGCGAAGAAAAAAACTAATCAGCAATCCGTACATCAACTCTCTCATAGTTTTTTAATTAAGTGAAAAAATCAAATTAGGAATAAGAAATGATATAGTGCAGGATTTCAAAATTTTTAATATTCAATTAATAAATTGGTTGATTCTTTTTGTGTGACAAACTGCACTGCTGCTATTGAGCTTTAGTTGTGTCACTCCCTTCTACGTTCTAAACATTACTCAGCAATAATCTATTCCTCGTTTTGCTTTTTCAATATTCATAAAAAATTTGACGCACAAAACCACATACAACTTTTATCATTCTCGCTTACTTTTACCGCTCATTCTAAAATTGTTACTATGAAAAATATTTCTTTTTGTTTTGCTTTTTTGTTTTTGCTAACCTCACAACTTTTTTCACAGGAGAGCTACGACAAACATCCAAACACTTCGGGTGAAGGATGGACAAATCTTTTTAACAATGACCTTTCAAACGCTATTTACACCAAAAGTGTTTGGAGCATTGATAAAGACGGCGTGATGACTGCAACAAAAGACGACGCGATATGGAGTAACAAAGCATACGATGATTTTATTCTCGATCTCGAATTTAAAAATGCGCCCGGCACCAACAGCGGTGTTATCGTTCATGCAACTGATATTAAAGAATGGATACCGCATTCTGTGGAAATTCAAATTGCAGATGATTATGCAGATGAATGGGCAAAGTCTCCGGCGAACTGGCAATGCGCAGCAATCTTCGGTCACCAGGCAGCAACAAAACATGTTGTAAAAAAACCGGGCGAATGGAATCATTACACTATCACATGTAAAGGACAAAAAATTTGGATAGTATTGAATGGTGAATTGGTAAATGAATGTGACATGAGCAAATTTACTTCCGCAAAAACAAATCCTGACGGCAGCGAAGTTCCCTCGTGGTTAAGCAACCCGATGTCAACATTGCCTTTACATGGTTACATTGGTTTCCAGGGAAAACATGCAGGAGCGCCGATTTATTTCAGGAATATTAAGATAAAAAAGTTGAAATAAAGATTCATTATTGTCAGGTGAAAATTTTATTACTGATTCAAAACTTGCCCCTCAAAGTGGTTTTAGCTTCTAACCTTAAGAAGAGGGGTTGGGGTTAATAGTGAAAGCATTCTTAAAATCGTTTTCATAAATATCCCATTGAGAATAATTTTCTACAAATACAATGGTAATTTTTCCTTTGCTGCTTGGCGATGTTTCATTTTCAAAATATTTTTGCACCGCTAACAGGTGAAAAAGACCGGTAAATACTTGCCTGCTCTTTTTTGGCTAACAAATTGTAGAATCAATTTGTGTTTTCTATAATTAATCCTTATACATAATGGATGTTGGAAATAATGTGTCCTTCCGATTGGTAAATACTTCATCTGCAAATACTGCGCATTGCTTTCATATTCTGAATTCGATGCCTTTTGCTGTGACTTACATAGATAAAGATCTGCGGTTTACATATTTGAATGCTGCATGTGAAAAATTTTTGGGCAAGCAATCTGAAGCTATTATTGGAAAAACAATTTACGAAGTGCTCGGGAAAAAGCCGCTTGAACAAATGACCGCCCAATTGGATGGAACTGTTCTCAGCTTTGAAACAGAACTGCGTTTAGGAAAATCAAACCGTGTTGCAGAATTAACTTTTACTCCTGATTTTAATGAAGAAAAAGAAGTATGCGGATATTCAGTGATAATAAATGAGATCACTGCAAATAATAACGCGAAAAATGATCTTTCAAATAATCCTGAAGATGCACTTCATGAAAGTGAATATCAATACAGGCAACTTATTGAAAAATTTCCTATCGCTGTTTATACTTGTGATGCTAAAGGATATATTCGGCTCTACAACCGGGCGGCTGTTGATTTATGGGGAAGGGAACCGGTAGCAGGAAAAGATATGTGGTGTGGTTCATGGAAAATTTATCAAAACGATGGAACACTGCTGCCCCTGGATAAGTGTCCCATGGCTATTGCTCTTAAGGAAGGACGAAGCGTTTATGGCGAAGAGATCAATGTGCAGCGTCCTGACGGAACTATTTTAAAGGTGATGCCTCACCCTCAACCCATCTTTGATTCAAAAGGAAATATTGTTGGTGCCATTAACATGCTTTTAGATATCACTGATAGAAAAAAAGCGGAAGAAATCAATGCTAAGCTTGCTGCAATAGTTCAATCATCAGATGATGCCATTATCGGTAAAACTCTTGAAGGTATTGTTACCAGTTGGAATAAAGCGGCGGAAAGGATGTTTGGTTATACAGCAAGTGAAATGACAGGACAGTCGATCTTAAAAATAATTCCTGAGGAGCGTGTTGATGAAGAGCCGAAAATTCTTGAACGACTTAGAAGAGGCGAAAGTATTGAGCATTTTGAAACCATTCGTGTAACCAAAGATGGAACGAGATTGAATATCTCGCTAACTATTTCTCCCATAAAAGACAGTAAGGGTAATATTACAGGTGCTTCAAAAATTGCCCGCGACATTACGAAGCAAAAGCAACTTTTGGAAGCTTTGGAGACCGGCCGTGAAGAATTAGAAAGTCAGGTTATGGAAAGAACGGCAGATCTTAAACGCGCAAATCTTCATCTTCAAAACAGCAACGAAGAACTGGAGCGTTTTGCGTATGTGGCAAGTCATGATTTGCAGGAGCCTCTGCGAAAGATCCAGGCCTTTGG
>Ga0207706_10002785_pt1 | contig 16981 bp, 14 predicted proteins | sample KBSC53metaG_FD_184318 | JGI IMG/M metagenome (GOLD analysis project Ga0207706, IMG submission 184318) | Corn rhizosphere microbial communities from Kellogg Biological Station, Michigan, USA - KBS C5-3 metaG (SPAdes) (version 2) | ecosystem: Host-associated > Plants > Roots > Rhizosphere > Soil ... | reverse complement strand
TCCACTCGCCCGGCCGGAAGAAGCGGGTGAGCATCAGCAGCGCCGGCAGGCCCAGCAGCAGCAGCGTCTTCACCCCAGGGTGGGGAGTGCGGTCGCCCTCCAGCCGTGGTGCGCCAGCCACTGGTCGGCAAAGAAGATGGCGGCCACGATGGCGCCCAGGTGCGCCAGCCGCGTCCACTCGAAGGGCACCGGGTACACCTTGTTGCTCTGCCACGCGCCCAGCGCGGCCATCAGCGCGTAGCTGGCCGGCGTGGCCCAGGCGACGGCGACCATCGAGTGCCGCGCGGCCACGATGCAGACGGCGATGTTGATGGCCGCGCCGGCGCCCGCGATCCACGGCAGGATCTTCGTCTTCTTCTCGATGTACAGCCCGGCGGTGACGATCGCGTACATCCCGCTGAAGACGTAGCCCAGCAGGATCACCGGCACGATCGGCAGCCCCAGCCAGTAGCTGGGCTCCGACGGGAGCCTGTGGACCACCGGGACCGCCGCCAGCGAGGGGATCAGCACCGCCAGGCCCAGGAACGCGGCGGCGCAGATCAGCATCACGCTGGTCATCACCCGCGCGAACAGGCGCGGCGCCTGGGGGTCGCGGCCGTGCTGCAGGCTGAACGGCGTCCACGCCATGCGGAACATCTGCACCACCAGGAGCATGGCCACGCCCAGCTTGTAGTCGAAGTTGTAGATGCCCACCACGTCCTTCGACGCCATCCCGTACACCGCGCGCGCGGTGCTTTCGGGGAGCCAGTTGAGCACCATGCGGTCGCCGTTCTCCACCACCATCACCGCCAGCGTGGCGGGCATGATGGGGAGCGCGTAGTGCCACAGCGGCTTCCACTGCGCGCCGCGCAGCAGCGCCGGCCGGAACCACTTGGCCACCTCGGGAAGGAAGAGCGCGAAGACGACCAGGTTCCCCACCAGGTTGGCCACGAAGATCCCGGTGACGCCCCAGTGCAGCCCGGCGATGAGGACCACGTTCAGCCCCACGCTGATCAGCACGAACAGCAGCCGCAGGATGGCGTAGCGCTTGGCGTGCCCCGTCATGCGCAGGTGCGCGTAGGGGACGGCGATCAGCGAGTCGGTGTAGACGATGGCCAGCATGAAGCGCAGCGCCTCTACCGGCAGCCTGAAGAAGTGGGCCAGCGGAACGGCCAGGAGCAGCCCCGCCAGCAGCGCCGCGGCGCCCGCGAACCCCACGATCCCGAAGGTCATGGTGAACGCGCGCTGGCGCTCCTGCAGCGGTGCGTCCTTCACCTGCGCGGCCTGGCGCATGTACGCCACGTCCATCCCCAGCAGGAACGCGATGCCGAGGATGGGCGCGAAGGTGTAGACCACGCTCTGGATTCCGTTCTCGCCGGGGTTGAAGCGGTTGGCGTAGTACGGCTGCAGCAGGTAGCTCAGGAACCGCCCCACGATGGAACTGAGCCCGTAGATCAGCGACTCGCTCCCCAGCCGCTTCAGCTTTCCCGCGAACCCGCCGCCGCTGGCCCCCGTCTGCGCGGCCGCGGGCGCGCCGCCCTCCAGCGGGCTCTCGGTGTCGCCCGCCTCGGGCTTCACCCCCATGCCTTCTGCGGACGGTGCGCCGGACGTCGGGCCATCCGCCCGAAGCACCGAGCCGGCACCGATCGGCGGCTCGGCCGGGCGGAGGACGGTGCGGTCCTCCTCGCCGCTCGCGGCCGGCACGTGGTCGGGAAGGCGGATGGTGCGGTCGCCCGCGTACGAAGCCTGGTCGCTGGGGGACGCGACGGTGCCGCCGTCCTCGCCGCTCGCGGCCGGACCGGCGTCGGCGGGGCGCAGCACGGTGCGATCGTCGTCGGCGCCCGCGGACGGGAGGGCGTCGCCGACCGGGCGCAGGACGGTGACGTCGCCGTCGGCCGCGGGTGCGGCGGGGGCGTCATCGGGCGGACGGAGGAGGGTGAGGTCGTCGTCCGCGGGGACGGACGGTCCGTCCCGCGGGGTCAGCAGGGTGTCGTCGTCCTGGGGCGGGTTCCGGTCGCTCATCGAATCCTGTAGAAGAAGCGGGCGCGTCCGTGGCCCGCGATCGGCTGGCGGCGCGGGATCATCCGCCGTCCGCGTCTGGCAAACCGGGGGCCGCGGGGTCGGGCGGCGCGTCGAACCAGGCCGAGACCTCGTCCAGCGATTTGCGGCGCAGGTCGGGGACGGCGGCGTCCGCGGCGGGGTAGCCCACGGGCATCAGCAGGAACGGTTTCTCGTTCCCGGGCCGCCGCAGCAGCCGGGAGAGGAAGCCCATCGGCGACGGGGTGTGGGTGAGCGTGGCCAAGCCCATGTGGTGGATCGCCGCGATGAACAGCCCCGCCGCGATGCCGCAGCTCTCGGCGGTGTAGTAGTGCGTGCGCCGCGTGCCGCCCGGGCCGATGCCGTACGTCTGCCGGAAGAGGACGACCACGTACGGCGCGTCGGTGATGTGGCGCTTGACGAAGTCCGTCCCCAGCGGCGCCAGCGCCTCGATCCACTCCGGCGGCATGCGGCCGGAGTAGTTGATCCGCTCCTCCTCTTCCGCCGCCTCGCGCATCCGCCGCTTCATCTCCGGATCGGAAACGACGGCGAACGTCCACGGCTGCTGGTGCGCGCCGGACGGGGCGGTGGACGCCGCGCGGATCGCCAGCTCGATCAGCTCGCGCGGCACCGGTTCGGGCGAGAACTCGCGCACCGTGCGCCTGCGGTCGAGCTCGGCGTGGATCTCCCGCGCCCGCGCGAGCATCTCGTCCGCGGAGAGGCGGACGTGGCCCAGCGGGCGGAAGGCGTGCGGCGCGGGTGGCATGGGGACGGCCGGGTGGAGAGATGCGCGGCACGGGGCGGCGTGGCGCGGTGAAGCGGTAACCATACGCCGCGGCCGCCCCGGCCACAAATCTGGCCACGGCGATTCGTCTGCGGGCATTCAACGCGAACGGGAGCAGGGAAGTGGCTCCCCCGGCCCCCGTTGCGCGTGGTTTCGGCACCGCCCGCAGTTCCGGTGGCGGCCGCGGCGGTGGATAGATCCGTCGCATGCGCATCGAGGGGCAGCCGGGATCGCCCGGCTGCCCCCTTCCATCACCGCAACGCGTGGGTCCCCAAGGTCAGTACCCGGCGGCCGCGGGCTGGGGCTGGCGGATGCCGCGGAAGTTGACGAGCGTCTTGTCCGTGACGGGGAACGCCGCGTTCACCAGCGCCTGGTAGGTGGTGCCGTGGTGCTGGTACACGGCCTGGGCCGTCCAGAGGTAGTCGTCCAGGATGCTGGTGTTGAACACGCCGTTCAGCGCCTGGTCGCCCAGCGGCTGCGCGTACCCGATTCCCGCGGCCTGGTTGAACTTGTCCGTGAGCCACTCGTCCTCGGGCCAGCCCCAGGAGAGGCTGTACGGCGCGTAGATGTTCTGGATGTCGGCGAGCGACCACCACATGAACGGCGCGATGTCGAGCGTGTTGTGGTAGCGCCAGGGGAACTCGGGGTTGAACAGGCCGTTGAAGTAGGTGTTGAACCCGGCGTTCCCCGCGGTGAGCCCCGCGAAGCTGAAGAGCGCCATGTTGTGCACGAACCCGCCGCCGTACAGCGCGTAGTTCAGGTACCCGAACATCGGCGGCGTGAGAGTGCCGCCCAGGCTGTGGCCGGTGACGTACAGGTACCCGGGGTCGGCCTGCTGCAGGTACTGCACGATGCTCTGGCCGGTGGTGGGATCGGCCAGCGAGAGCAGGTCGTTCATCCCGTTGGCCGTTCCCGCCGCGATCAGGGCGTCGGCGGGCGCGTTCGCCGCGTAGGTGCTGAACGGAACCGTGGTGCCGATGTCGAAGTCCTCCTGGGTCCACGACAGCCAGCTCTCCGGGTTGGTGCCGCGGATCACGACCGTGTACTCGTCAGGGTCGGAACGGTGCGCGATGTACGCGCGGCTGTACGAAACGCCGAGCCCGTCGACCAGCTCGGCCGGGCCCCACACCACCTCCAGCCCCAGCGCCTCCACCTGCGCCGGGATGGAAGACATGGGGTCGCTGTACGCGATCACCGACAGGTTGATCATCGTACGGGGGTAATAGCCGAAGTTCGAGGTGGTTTCCGCGCGTGAGGCCATGATGAGTTCTCCAGCGATGAAAGGGAGGTACGCGCGCGTGGTTCCCGCGTGCGTACCGAATAAAGGATGTGGACCTTCTCGCACCCGCGGCGTGCGGCACCCGGGAAGGAGGGCCGCGGCGGGGAACTGCTACCGGCAGATGCATCAGATCCGCCCAATGGATGCGGGATCGTGCCCCGATCGTCAATAGTCTTTGACGAACGGGTGCGGGTTGGCGCGCGAGCGGGAGCCGTGCCGGCCCGTCACCGGCCGCCGCCTGACGGCGTTGACACCCCGCCGGCCGGTACGCTAGATTTCCCCATGGAACACCGGATTCTACCGATTCGACCGCCCGCCGTCTCCTCCCTCACGGGATGCGCAGACCGGCGGGCGCCGCGCATTCAGGAGACACGATGAACCGTCCCGAGAACCAGGCGGACCGCTTCGTGGGCGAGGGGCTCACGTTCGACGACGTGCTGCTGGTGCCGCGCCAGAGCCCGGTGCACCCGTCCAGCACCAGCGTGCGCACCCGCCTCACCCGCACCATCGAGCTCGCGATTCCGTTCGTTTCCGCCGCGATGGACACGGTCACCGAGAGCCGCATGGCCATCACCATGGCGCGCGAGGGCGGCATCGGCATCATCCACAAGAACATGCCGGTGGAGCGCCAGGCCAAGGAGGTGGACCGGGTCAAGCGCAGCGAGAGCGGGATGATCAGTGACCCGTTCCACACCCGGCCCGACGCCACGCTCCGCCACCTGCTGGGGAAGATGGAGCAGTACGGGGTGAGCGGGGCCCCGGTGGTGGACGAGAACCGCCGGCTGATCGGGATCGTCACCAACCGCGACGTGCAGTTCGAAACCGACCTGGACCGGCCCGTCCGCGAGCTGATGACCAGCCACGGCCTGGTGACCGCGCCGGTGGGCACCACCCTCGAAGACGCGGTGCGGCTGCTGCACGCGCGGCGCATCGAGAAGCTTCCGATCGTGGACGAGAACGGCACGCTGCGCGGGCTGATCACCGTCAAGGACGTGCTCAAGCGCGCGCAGTTCCCCAACGCCTGCAAGGACGAGCTGGGCCGCCTGCGCGCGGGCGCGGCGATCGGCGCGCACCCGCAGAAGGACCTGGAGCGGGCGCGCGCGCTGGTGGACGCGGGGGCCGACGTGCTGGTGATCGACACCGCGCACGGCCACAGCGTGGGCGTGCTCGACGCGGTGAGCCGCATCCGCGAGGCCCTTCCCGACGTGCAGCTGATCGCCGGGAACATCGCCACCAGGGGCGGCGCCGCGGCGCTGGTGGAGCGCGGGGTGGACGCGGTGAAGGTGGGGGTGGGCCCCGGCAGCATCTGCACCACCCGCGTGGTGACGGGGATCGGGGTGCCGCAGCTGACCGCCGTGCTCGACGCGGTGGAGGGCGCCGCCGGCCGGGTGCCGATCATCGCCGACGGGGGGATCAAGTACAGCGGCGACGTGGTGAAGGCGCTGGCGGCCGGCGCGCACAGCGTGATGATGGGTTCCATGCTGGCGGGGACGGACGAGAGCCCGGGCGAAAGCTTCCTCCTCGAGGGCCGGCGCTTCAAGACGATCCGGGGGATGGGGAGCCTGGGCGCCATGGCCGAGGGGAGCGCCGACCGCTACTTCCAGGACCCCGGCACCGCCGACGCGCGCAAGTTCGTCCCCGAGGGGATCGAGGGGCGCGTGCCGTACAAGGGCGCCGCGGCCGACACCATCTACCAGCTGGTGGGCGGCCTGCGCAGCGGGATGGGGTACCTGGGGTGCGCGGAGGTGGAGGAGCTCAGGACCAGGCCGCAGTTCATGCGCATCACCGGCGGCGGCCTGCGCGAATCGCACCCGCACGACGTGACCATCACGCGCGAGGCGCCGAACTATCACGCCTGAACGGCCGGAACCGGTGCGTGAGTGCGTGAGTGCGAGGCCGGCGGATCGTGGCGTGCTCCCGCCGGCTTCTCTGCTTGTACGCTCCGCGGAACCGCGGGTCACACGGAGGAACGGAGAACGGCCGGAGGCAACGGAGAACTGCGGCACGGGGTTCCGCGCCTCCGGGCCGCTCCGGACGTATCGGCGACCATGGTTCGGGCCAGGCGGGATTCGATAAGGCCCGTCGCGACCGTTGTGTGTATTCGGTGGCGTGATTAGAGTGTGTGACCCCGGCCCACGGGGCCGCGCATTTCCCGCGTGACCGGCGGTCCCGGCACCTGCGGTCCCCCCTGCTTCTGCTGACGCGTTCGGCGCGGCCGCATCCCCCATCTTCTCTCCTGATCCCGAGGCAATCCGATGCACAAGCTACGGCTGAACGTGGACGAGCTCGCGGTGGAATCGTTCGCCACCGGCCACGATGCCGAGCCGCGCGGCACCGTGCTGGGCCGCGCGGCCGCCGGCGCCGAGCCCTGCCCGCGCACCGACGAGAGCACCTGCGACCCCAACCAGATGTGCGCCTGCATCCCCTCGTGGGCCATCAGCTGCGCCGGCGCGTCCAGCTGCGACGTGGCGGCGGTGGCCGAGCCCGGCGTGGACTGATCCGCGAGACGCGCGGCGGAAAATCGAAGGGGAGATCCCGTCGCGGGTTCTCCCCTTCCTGTTGGTGCGGACGCGACGGCTCATTCCCCATCCCTCCCCTGCATCCGCCGGGAAACTTCACCGCCCGCGCGGCGTAGTGGAATCATCCGCATCGCCGGTCCTCTTCTCTCCAGCTCATCCCGAGATGCCCACAGCACGAGCCGCAACGCCCTCCACGTCCGCCGCTGGACAGGCGGAGGGGAAGGGCACGCCTCCCGATCGCCCGCCGTTCGCGTGGGGCGTGGTCGGCGCGCTGGCGGCGCTCAAGCTGGCGCTGCACCTGGCCACCAACCTCTTCACCCCGTACGGCGTCCACCGCGACGAGCTCCTCTATCTCGCGATGGGGCGCCACCTCCATCTCTGGGGGATGGACTTCCCGCCGCTGATCGCCATCCTGGCCCAGGCGCAGCGCGCCGCGTTCGGCGATTCGCTGCTGTCCATCCGCCTCGCGTCCGCCCTCGCGGGAACGCTGCTGGTGGTGCTGGCGGCGCTGGCCGCGCGCGAGGTGGGCGGCGGGCGCTTCGCCCAGGGCGCCGCGGCGGTGGGGGTGCTCACGGGCGTGCTCTGGCAGCGCTCGGCCAACCTCTTCCAGCCCGTGGTCTTCGACCAGCTGTGGTGGACGCTGGCGCTCTTCGCGCTGCTGCGGCTGTGCCGGACGAAGAACCCGCGCTGGTGGCTGGCGGTCGGTCTCGCGTGCGGACTGGGCCTGCTGACCAAGTTCAGCATCCTGTTCTTCGCCGCGGCGCTGTTCGGGGCGCTGCTGCTCACCAAACACCGCGGGTGGCTGTTCACTCCCTGGCTCTGGGCGGGGTTCGCGATCGCGCTGGCGATCGGCAGCCCCAGCGTCGTGGGGCAGGTGCGGCTGGGCTACCCCGTCACCGGCTCGATGGCCGACCTGCGGCACAGCCAGCTCGCCCACGTGGGCTACGCCGACTTCCTGCTGGGCCAGGTGCTGATGATCGGCCCCGCGATCCTGCTGGCGATCGCCGGGGTGTGGACGCTGCTGGCGGGGCGGGCGCGGGCGTTCCGCGTGGCCGGATGGACGTGCGTCCTCGCGGTGGCGCTGCTGATGGTGCTGCACGGGAAGCCGTACTACGCCGGTCCCGTCTACCCCACGCTGATCGGCGCGGGGGCGGCGGCGCTCGGCGCGCTGCGCATCCGTTTCGTGGCGCCGGCGCTGCGCTGGGGCGCGGTGGCGGCGATGGTGGCGGCCGGGCTCTTCCTCCTCCCGCTGGGCGTGCCGCTGGTGCCGCCGGTGCAGATGGCGGCGTTCACGCGGGCCACCGGGCTCGACCTGGCCAACCGCAACAACCGCGGGCAGATGGAGCGGCTCCCGCAGGACTACGGCGACATGCTGCCGTGGGAAGACCAGGTGCGGCAGATCGCCCGCGTGTACCACGCGCTGCCACCGGAGAAGCGGGCGCAGGCCGTGATCTTTCCCGGCAACTACGGCGAGGCGGGCGCGGTGGACTTCTACGGGCCCAGGTACGGCCTTCCGCCCGCCGTGAGCGACGCGGGGACGTACTACTTCTTCGGCCCCGGCCGCCTTCCCGGCGCGGTGCTGATCACCATCGGCAAGCCGGACGAGGACCTGCGCCCCTTCTTCTCCACCGTCACCCGGTACGGCTGGCTCGACAACCCGTGGTGGGTGCGCGAGGAGCGCGACAACACCATCTACGTGGCCGAGGGGCCGCGGACGACGCTCCAGACCCTCTGGCCGCGCATCGGCGGGCCGCAGTAACCACAACTGCTGCAAGGTCTCCCCCCGATCCGTTGTCGTCGAAACGCCGGATGTTTGGCTACCGCTCGAACGCTCGTTCGATTAGGTTGGGGATGGGAGGCGGTGGGTAGGGCCGCCTCCGGGAGGAGAGAAGGATGCACCACCATCACTACGTCGAGTTCCGTACGGTTCTGCTGACGGCGCTCGCGGTGTTGCTCATCGGCATCTTCCTCACCCTGGGCTACGGGCTGATCGGCCTGGTGTTCCTGTTCCTGGCCGGCTCGCTGCTCGGTGGCGCGATGATGTCGTACCTGCGCGCCGGCTAGACGCCCACGCGGATCCGCCCCACACGCGGACGCTCGCGCACCCCGCCGCCCGGCACTCACCGGCGGCGGGGCGATGGGGGAATCGCTACGTCCTGAATCCCTGACGCCGGTCCCGCACGGGGCCGGCGTTTCTGTTTCTGGCGGATCCTTGTCCCCTGCAGGCCGCAGTAAACCTGCACAGGGCGATTGAAATCGCTGCATCGCTGCGACAACCCCGCGAAGTCCGCCTTCTCGGAGTACCGGCCTTCGTGCGGCCGAGAGGGTTGTGCACGGATGAAAAACCTCGCCCTGCCGTCGAAGTAGCCGCGCGAAGCGCAAGGTCCCTCTCCTGCAGTTCGGGAGAGGGACAGGTGGTCCCGGCGCGACGCAGTCGCGCCGGGACCACCAGGGTGAGGGCCTTGCGGTTCGCGCCCGCCGGGCGATATTCCGCCGCGCCAGACCGTTCATCCGGCCATCCGGCAACACCCGAAGACCGCATGCCGCGCATCCAGCTTCTGCACCTGGCCCACGCCCGCTCGGGCGACAAGGGCGACACCGGCAACGTGGGCGTGATCGCCCTGCGCCCCGAGTTCTATCCGGTGCTGGTGGAGCAGCTCACCACCGAGCGCGTGAAGGCGCACTTCCAGGGCCTCGTCCTGGGCCCCGTGGAGCGCTTCGAGCTCCCCAACCTGGAGGCGCTCAACTTCCTGCTCCACAACGCGCTGGGCGGCGGCGGCACGGTGAGCCTCAAGACCGACGCGCAGGGGAAGGTGCTTTCCACCGCCATGCTGCGGATGGAGATCGACGTTCCCGACGAGGTCGCGCGCCTGGTGGACCAGGGCCCGTCCCGCCCGTGAGCGAGCCGCTGCTGGTCCGCCGCGAGGGCGCGGTCGCCCGGCTGGTGATGAACCGGCCGGACAAGCGCAACGCTCTGAACGCCGAGCTGGTCGCCGCGCTGAAGGCCGCGCTGCGCGAGGCGGACGGGGACGGCGAGGTGCGCGTGGTGGCGATCGAGGGGGCGGGGAAGGACTTCTGCAGCGGCGCCGACCTCTCCGCGCTGCGCAGGATCGCCGGCGCGGCGGCGATGGAGAACCTGGAGGACGTGGACGAGCTGGCCGAGCTGTTCACCCTCCCGCGGCGGATGCGCAAGCCCGTGGTCGCGCTCGTCCGCGGCCGCGCGCTGGCCGGCGGGTGCGGGCTGGCCACCGCCTGCGACATGGTGCTGGCCGCGGCCACCGCGCAGTTCGGCTACCCCGAGGTGCGCATCGGCTTCGTGCCGGCGATGGTCATGGCCATCCTGCGCCGCAACCTGGGCGAGAAGCGCGCGTTCGAGCTGATCGTGCGCGGGCACCCGGTCACCGCGGCCGAGGCGGAGCGGATCGGGCTGGCCAACCACGTCTATCCCGACGACGCCTTCGACGGCGAGGCCACGGCGGTGCTCGAAGACCTGGCGGGCCGCAGCCAGTCCGCGGTGCAGCTCAGCAAGCGGCTGCTGTACAACAGCGACGGGATGAGTTTCGACGCGGCGATCCGCGCCGGCGCGGACGTGAACGTGGTGGCGCGGATGACGGACGACATGCAGGCCGGCGTGGCCCGCTTCCTGGAGCGCGACACGGGGGCGAAGGGCTGATGCCGTTCATCTCCCAGCGGCGCCCCCGCGGCCCCGGGCGCTTCCTGCAGTGGAAGGTGTGGCTCTTCTCGGCCGGCGCCATCCTGCTGCTGGTGGGGATGGCGCGCAACCTCGACCTGCTGGTGGCCACGGCCATCGCCGTGCTCGCCGTCGCCTTCCTCCTCCGCTTCTTCGAGCGCGACGAGGAGGACGAGGCCGCGGACGAGGATGACTTCGCCGGCGAAGACGAGCCGGCCGGGGACGAAGCGTCTCCAACGGCGGCCGTGGTGGATGATTCGCCGAACGGTACGGACGATCGCCGGCCGATCGGTTGACGAACGAGCAGGTTCGGACGTGGCTGATGCCGCCGCGGCGCGTGGATGCGCCGCGGCGGTTTTCGTCCGTCCAGACGCGACGGGAGAGCAACGTCGATGATGATGGATCGGGGGAGGCCGACCGCGACTGCGAAGAGTTTCACAAACACATGAGGCTGATTTTGTAAGTCCATTTTCTATCGGAGATAAAGCACCCCGAATCCCGCACGTTCTATCCATCGATCCAGTGCTCGGAACTCGAAAAGATGCATCGAGCGCGGGCGGTCGATTCTACGCGCGGCGGGGCCGCGGGTCAGCGGGTTACGGTCGAAATCTGGCCGATGGTGCCGCACGGCACGGAAAGAGGGTCGGGTAGCACGTGAGCATTTCTGCCGGGCTCGTCACCGGAACACGTCCCGCGGCCGCCGGCGATGGGCCCGAGCGGCCAGGTGCCGTGGACCGCCCGCACCGGCCTGCGCACCACGGCCGAGGTGCCATGGCTGGGGGAATGGACGGCGTGGAACGGCATGCCCGGGGCGCGGCGGTACACGCTCTCGATCGTGTCGAAGATCGCCCGCGGCATGATGTGGCCGGGAAGCGCCGGCACCGTGCAACCACCGGATCCGTGGCCAACGCCGTTCAGCGGCGCATACCCCGCCGCGGGCAGGGTCGCGCACAGCCACGGGTGGGTCCGCACCGACGGCAGCGTGCGGCGTGGCCACGGCGGCAGCGCGTGCACCTGCCGCACCCGCTGCCGTCTCCCCAGGCAGCGCGTGAGCGTCACCGTGTCGGGAAACGCCCACAGCGTGTTGCCGAACACGAGGTAGGCGAGCGCGTCTCCCCGAGCCCGGATCACGACCCCGTTTTCCACCCCAACGTGCACCTCCGCGCTCCGCGGCCCCGCGCCGAGCATCACGAGCGCCACCGCCGCCGCGGCGAAGAAGCGCCGGAACGAGCGCGCCGTCAGGGCGTCCACCTCCGCGTCATCCCCCGCGAACGGCGCGAGCAGCGCCGCCGCCGCGCGCGGCAGCGGTGGCGTCCGTCGCTCCCTCTCCGGTAGAGGCGGGGGCTGAACCGGCGGCGTGGATCCTTCACGCGGCGCGGCCGCCTCCTCGGTCGCGTCGCCCGCGCCCGCCGGCGCCTCGTCCGCAGGGGAGGCGGCGGGCGGCGTGAAGTCCGTCGCCAGCCGCGCCTGGGAGGCGGCCGGATCGTCGCCGGAGGGCGGCGGGGCGCCGGCGCTCTCCGCGGGCGGCGGTTCCACGGCCCGCGCGGGGATGGCCGCGACCGGCGCGGGTGACGGCGGCGCGGGCGGCGCATGGGCGGAAAGGGAGGCGGTGGAGCGGATCAGGTCGGCCAGCGCCATGGTCTCGGGGTCGGGGTGGCCGCCCACCTCGTAGGTCAGCCAGCGCGCGAACTCGCGGAAGTGGCGCAGCGCCAGGTTACGCTCCCCGCGCTCCAGCAGCGCCCGCATCACCCGCCGGTGCCCGCCCTCCCACTCGCGGTCGATCTGCACCGAGCGCTCGCCCAGCCGCAGCGCGCGCTCCCAGTCGCGCTCGCGCTCGGCCACCTCGCCCGCGCGGTCCAGCCAGCGCACGGCCGCGCGGCGCAGCTCGGCGCGGCGGGCGTCGGCCCAGGCGCTGAACTCCTGCGAGCCGAACCCCGCCTCGAACCCCTCCAGGAACGGCCCTTCGTAGACCGTCAGCCGGTCGTCCAGCCGCTCGTCGCCCTCCAGCAGCAGCTGCGCGTCGCACGCCGCGGCGCCCGTCCAGCGCACCGTGTCGCGCTCCATGGCCAGCGCGCGGCGGCCCACCGCGCCCCCGGCGCGCCGCAGCGCCTGCGTCAGCGAGTGCCGCGCCTTCTCCTCGGGGCTCTCGCCCCACAGCAGCGCGGCCAGGTGCGAGCGCGAGAAGGGACGGTCGCCCTCCACGCACAGGTACGCCAGCAGCGCCAGGTCCTTGCGCCGCAGCCCGTCCACCACCGAGCCGTCGGCGCGCCGCAGCACGGGGTGCCCCAGCGTGCGGAGGAAGGTGCGCCCCGCCGGCTCCATCTCCTTGCCGGACTCAAATAATATCCCGAAAGTAGCGCTCATCCCTGCTGGCCTCCGTTCCAGTGGCCCTCCACCGGGTGGTGCGGGTGCAACGGACATTCCCGCCGGGTGCATCCTGGAAACGCCGCGAGGGGCTCTAGCCGGGGTGTGCGGGGCGCGTGCGGGTGCGGTGCGGGGGCGGTGCGGGGTGCCGTGTAGCCTTCTTCCCGCCAACCCGCCCGCCGTCTCCCGGCGGGCTCCACACCACCTCCCCTCCGCAGGAGCACACCATGCGCAGGACCTCCCTCGTGGCCATCCTGGCCGCCGCCCTCGCCCTGACCGCCGGCGCCTGCGCCGCCCCCGGGCCCACCGAGGCACACCGTCCCACGGTGCACCGTGACGACGACCCCCCGCCGAACGACTCCACCACCAGGAAGTGCGGAGGTATGATCGGCTCCGGCACGTACATCTGCTGACCGCTCCGGCGGCGGCAGACACCAGCGCGGCGGTCGCCCGGTGGGGTGGCCGCCGCGTAATGATTCGACGGACGCGACTCCCCTACTTCCCCGGCACTCTTCCGCCCTTCATCCCCCTCTAACCAACGCCAGGCAACCGCGGGTGTCGCGTCCCGAACGCGGCCGGCGAAGGCTCGAGCCCGAGATCCGGGAGCGCCGACTGGCGAGGGGTGTCGCGCGGGCGTGAACCGCGGGCCGGCCGTCTCTGGAGATGGAGGCGGGGCAGCCGGGCACCGGCAGGTGAGGCATCGGTGGGGCATCGGGCGAGCCGGGATCGAGTCGGGCGGGACGTGGGGGGAGGCGGGTGCTGAAAAACTTCGCGAATATTATCTCCATCGTACCGCTGTCCCGTCCGCTCCGGCGCAATTCCCGGACCTGTCCGCATCCGTTTCCAGGCGCGTTGCGCGCCTTCGCGAGGGATGGCATGACACGAAGGCGGGGCGGCGCCACAAGTGGCGCCGCCCCGTTGTCGATCCCCGACGAACGGGTGCGCTGGTGCGCCAGTGCGTTTCGCTCGGGACGCGCACCCCCGCACTCCCGCACCCCCGCACCCCCGCACCCGTTACTCCCCGCGGCTCCGTCCCCGCCGCTACTTCTCCAGCGCGGCGCGGCGGTCGGCGTCGGCGATGCGCGGGCGCTCGGCCGGCTCCGTGGCCGGCGGGGTGTCGCGGACGGCGCGGGGCTCGCCCATCAGCGCCACGTCGAACACCTGGTCCATCCGCTCCACGTAGTGGAACTTCATCGCCGTGCGCACGTCCTCGGGCACGTCGCGCAGGTCGCGCTTGTTGCCGCTGGGCAGGATCACCTCGGTGATTCCGGCGCGGTAGGCGGCCAGCACCTTCTCCTTCACCCCGCCGATCTCCAGGATCTTGCCGCGCAGCGTCACCTCGCCGGTCATCGCCACGTCGTGCCGCACCGGCCGCTCGGAGAGCGACGAGGCCACCGCCAGCGTGACCGCCGCGCCGGCGGAGGGGCCGTCCTTGGGCGTTGCCCCGACGGGGAAGTGCACGTGCACGTCGAAGTCCTGGAACGCCTCGCGCTCGATCCCCAGCTCGGCCGCGCGCGAGCGGACGTAGCTGAACGCCGCGTTCACCGACTCGCGCATCACGTCGCCCAGCAGCCCGGTGATGATCAGCCGTCCGGTGCCCGGCATCTTGAGCGCCTCGATGAACATCAGCTCGCCGCCGCTGGCCGTCCACGCGAGTCCCGTTACCACCCCTACTTCCGGCGCCACTTCGGCGGGGGTCGGGTTGTAGCGCGGGTAGCCGACCACCTCCTCCACCACCTCGCGGGTCACCCGGTACTGGTCGCCCTTGCCGGCGGCCTTCTCGGCGGCCAAGTAGCGCATCACCGCGGCCAGCGAGCGGCGCAGGTTGCCCACCCCGGCGTCGCGCGCGTAGCCGCGGGTGAGGAAGAGGAGGGTCTCGTCGTCGATCGACACCTTCGCCGGGTCCAGCCCGTGCTCGGCCACGATCTTGGGGAAGAGCCACTCGCGGGCGATGGCGATCTTCTCCTCGGGGGTGTAGCCGGCGATGCGGATCTCGATGAAGTAGTCGCGCAGGTCGCGGGGGATGCGGTAGAAGTCGGCCGCGCTCCCCACGAAGAACACCTCCGACAGGTCGAAGGGCACGTCGAGCCAGCGGTCGGTGAAGCTCTCGCGGTTGTCGGGGTCGAGCGTCTCTTCCAGCGCCTCCACCGGGTCGCCGTCCACGTTCCCCAGCCCCACCTCGTCCAGCTCCTCGAGGAGGAAGACGGGGTCGCGCACCTCGCTGTCGCGGATCAGCTGCATCAGCTTCCCCATCTGCGCCCCGGCGCGGCCGCGGCGCGAGCCCACCAGCTGCGCCTCGCTCCGTCCGCCGAGTTCGAGCCGCACCATCGGCCGGCCCAGCCCGCGGGCGATCGCCGCCGCCAGCGTCTTCTTCCCCACGCCGGGGGGGCCCACCAGGCAGGGGATCGGCCCGCGCAGGTCGCCGCGCAGCCGGGCCACGGCCAGGACTTCGAGGAGGCGCCGCCTGGGCTCTTCCAGCCCCAGGTGCTCGCCCTCGATCTGCTCGCGCACCGCCTCCAGGTCGAAGCTCCCGCCGTCGCCCTGGCGCGTCCACGGCAGCTCGGCCAGGGTGTCGATGTAGCCGCGGATCTCCTGCGCCTCGCTCGAGGTGACCGAGGTGGAGCGCAGCCGCTCGGCCTCGCGGCGGGCCACGGCGGCCACGCGCAGGGGAAGCTGCGCGCGCTCCACCAGCCGCAGCGCCTCGTTGGCCTCGCGCTCCACGGGGTCGATCTCGCCCAGTTCGGCCTGCAGCGCCTGGATGCGGCGGCGGATCTCGTCGCGGCGCTCGCGGCCGCCGGCGGGGAGGGGGCCGCCGCCTTCCTCGCCGGTGGCGGTGGCGTGCTCCACCTCGCGCACGTGCTCCCACTCCTCCTCCAGCGCGTGGAGCACCAGCTTGAGGCGGGCGAGCACGCTCAGCTCCTGCAGCACGGCGTCGCGCACCGGGAGCTTCAGGTTGCACAGCGTGGCGGTGAGGTCGGCGAAGCGCCCGGGGTCGCCCAGGTTCATGCGCAGCACGCGCGGCACTTCGTCGGGGATGCGCTCCACGGCGCTGGCCACGGCGCTCACGGTGGCCACGATCTTCTCCACCAGCGGGTCGGCCTCCGCGGCCGGCGCGGGGGCCTCGGCCACCTCCTTCGCCACGGCGGAGTAGTAGCCGTCTTCCAGCCGCACGTCGGTGAGCCGGATGCGGCGCAGCCCCTGGAGGGTGGTCTGGATCGTCCCCCCGGGCAGGTTGAGCCGGTCCAGCACGCGCACGGCGGTGGCGACCTTCTCCAGCGCGCGCGGCGGGAATTCGTCCTCGACCGTGCTGACCATGGCCACCACCAGGTCGCCCTCGGGGTGCTTGCTGAGCGCCTCCACGTTGGGGGCGAAGCCGATCTGCAGCGCCGTGGCCCCGCCGGGGAACACGATGGTGCTGCGGATGGGGAGCACGGGGATGCGCTCCGGGTGTGGCTGGCTGGGCGCTTTTTCTCGATGCATCTACCGTCGCCGTACCTACTTGCGTGATTTCCTGCCGCCGCTTCCCGGCTCCAGGCGGCGGTCGAGCGCGTGCAAGAAGCGGGCAATTCGCCGCGCGTTGGTGCCCAGGTCGGCGCGCCCCACGCGGCTCTGCGAGCTTACGTCCACCCGGGTCTGCCCCAGCTCGTCGAGCGAGATCCGGATCCACACGTCGTCCACGAAGCGCCAGAGCCCGGTGCGCGCCTCGGCCTGGATCTCGCCCCTGCGCGCCTCGGCCTGCACCACGGTCCAGCGCTTCCACGACCGCGCGGTCTCCAGCGCCGCCGCCCACACGGTGGTGAAGGGAACGGCGTACTCGCGCCCCCGCAGCCGCCGGTCGGGCGATTCGGGGTCGGTCCAGGCGCGGTTGCGCGTGAGCGCGCGGATCAGCCGTCCCATCGGAACCGGGTTCTCAAGACGCGTCGCACGGTTGCCGGGTCACTTCGGGCCAGCGCGGGGACTGAACGAGGTCGTCCGCGCGGCCCGGCGTGGAAAGGCGGGGAATCTACTCGGGGCGGGGAAGGTTCGCGAGGCGGGGGAAGCGGATCATCTTTGCAGCAGGATGGCTGCGCATCACCGGGTTCCGCGCGGCAGCTTCGGGACCGCTGCCCGAGGCGGCCGAAGCCACGGCCACGACGGCGTGCAGCCTCGCAAAGCGCGCGAGGCTGCACGCCACCACCGCCCGTTCGTCCGACGGACATACCGGCCTCCATCGTGAGGCGTGAAGAAGAACGTCGGGACCTCCGCGTCCACGCCGGCATCATCGTCCGCGGACGATCACCCCCGCACCTCCGCCCCCCCGCACCTCCTCACCCCCGCACCCCCGCACC
>Ga0207706_10002783_pt1 | contig 16997 bp, 17 predicted proteins | sample KBSC53metaG_FD_184318 | JGI IMG/M metagenome (GOLD analysis project Ga0207706, IMG submission 184318) | Corn rhizosphere microbial communities from Kellogg Biological Station, Michigan, USA - KBS C5-3 metaG (SPAdes) (version 2) | ecosystem: Host-associated > Plants > Roots > Rhizosphere > Soil ... | reverse complement strand
TGAGCTGTTGCCGCTTGGCGGCCGATGCCGCGAAAGCGTCAGATAAGCTGAGCCCGGCAGGAAATGGCGCGCCCGGAAGGATTCGAACCTCCGGCCCCCAGATTCGTAGTCTGGTGCTCTATCCAGCTGAGCTACGGGCGCGCACGCCTCGAAGGCGCGGGAGGGCGCCACATAGGATCAGCGTCGAAGGGAAGCAACCCTGCTTGGGCTGCGGGAGTGGGAGCCGGAAAGGTGGTCAGGCTATTGCGGTGGTGGCAGTGGCCGGGCTGGTCGCTACCGACGCCCGCTGAGCAAAATCTTCCGCCAGTTTGCTGTGCCAGGCTTTCGCTGCTTCGGTGACTGCCCGCTGTGCGGCGATCCGCTCCTCGAATGCCCGCCGGCGGTAATAGCGCTCGTTTGACTCCATCTTACGCACCCCCTGGTCCGAATCGACGATGCGCGCGAACTCCTAAGAGGTGGTTAATATCCACAGCCGTCCCGCGCCGGCACAGTCCGGACCTTGGCGGATGACATTTGCAGGTCGGCGGCAGACACTAGCTGAAACCTATCGAATCTCCGCTCGTTGAGTCGCAAAAGCCGAAAGGAAACAGCCCGTGCTTAGTTCGACCTACCATAGCCGGGGGCAGTATGATCCGAACGCGCGCGGCTACCACGCCGCTTACCGCGAAGGTGAAGTCAACCATTGCCCCGGATGCGGCCGAAGTCACTGGATTATCGGACGCCTTAGCGCCGAGTGCGCATTTTGCTCGACCGCCCTCCCGCTTACGGAAAGCCATCATCACGGTCAGACCGCGACTGTGATTCGCCGTTCGTGGCCGGCCTATCCGACGCTGGACGCAGCCTAGCTGATCTAGCCGGTTCGCAGCGTCGCGGCTGCGTTGTATAAAGGCGGGATGAGACACGCCCTCGTACTCGCAGTCGCCGCGCTTGCGGCCGCAGCTCCGGTGCCGGCGGCGGCGCAAGCTGCGAACTTCACGCTGATCAACAATACCGACATCGACTTCAGCGCGCTGAAGGTCAGGCGCTACGGGACCGATCAGTGGCTACCGCTCGTCGTCACGCCCGTCCCCGTCGCCAAGTCAGGCGGACACGGGGCGGTGGATTTCAATAATCCGGATTGTGCGTTCGATCTTCAGGCGGCGCTGCCCGATGGGAAGCTGGTCGTCTGGTCGGGCGTGAATCTGTGCGAAGCCAGGGTCGTGACTCTGAACCGGAACGCACGCGGAGACCTATGGGTCGACTATCGCTGATCGCGGGAGCGCCGGCCGCAGCGGGAACCGCTTTCGGGATCGAGTCGAGCAGCTTCGCGCCGGCAATGAACACGACGCCGGTACAGGCCGCCGCCAGCAGCCAGCCGCCGAACCCGGGATATTGCGCGAGGTAGTGCTGGCCGCGTTCGACCGACCCGAGCGCGATGACGTAGATCACGAGCCACGCCTCGAAGCGGGACTTGATGGTGAATAACCGTCCGATCTTCTTCAACATCGCCATTCGTTAACACTCAACGACTCTGGCGCGGATTTGAGCCGTTTAAGTCCTAAGGGACAAGGTTAAAGTGAAGGTAACACTTGGTGGCGCGTCCCGTATCGGGATTCCGGCTCAGTCGAGCTCGGAGAGATCGAGCGCCTCCAGGAGGTTCGTTCGGGCGGCTTCGATCGAACCGACCAGGTCCGGGTTCTGAAGCTCGCCACGGTGGATTTCGTCGGGCCAATCGCGGGCGACGACCGCCGCGATCCGGTCGAGCTTAGCGTCGTCAACCAGGAACCGCGGGTCCACCGTCGTCGGGTTGGCGGCGACCCGCAGGCGAAGGCAGGCCGGACCGCCGCCGTTCGCCATCGATTGACGCACGTTGACGACCTCGACCTTCCGGATCGGCCCGTTGCCGGCGACATGGCGCTCTAGCCACGACCAGACCGACGGCGTGTCGCGGGCTTCACCGGGCACGATCAGTGTCGTTTCGCCGGCCGGCGGGCTGACGAGCTGGGCGTTGAACAGGTAGGATGAGACGGCGTCGGCGAGCGGGACGTCCGAGGCCGGCACTTCGACCAGCTGAAGCTCCGGGAACAGACGCTCGCATTCGCGGGTCACGCGGTCGCGCTCGGCGAAGGCTTTTTCGTGGGCGAAGAGCACCCGCTGGTTCGCTACGGCGACGACGTCATTATGGAAGGCACCGGCTGCAATCGCATCCTCGGACTGCTCGACGAAAAGCGTACGCTCGGGATCGAGTCCATGGAGCCGCGCGATCGCCTTAGACGCCTCGAGGTCCTGGCGGGCCGGATAGGCTCCCCCGCTGACTCCGTAGACGAAGATCTCGACCCCGGGGGCGCCATATTCGCTGGCCAGCCGCATGTGGTTCGCCGCCCCTTCGTCGCCAAACGCAGGAATTGGCGGGTGCACCGCGAACTCCGATCCGCCGAACGCCAGCCGAAGCTGCGCCAGCGTCGCCGGCCATTCGTGGCTTCGGTGCGGCATCGTCCGGAGGTTCGCGACCGTCAGGTGGCACTTCCCGTCGGCGCAGTCTGCGGCAGGCGAAACCGTCGCCGCATTGGCCGCCCACATTGCGGAAGCCGACATTGCATTTGCGGCGATCCGGCCTTCGGCCGTCTCGATGCTTGTCCCGAGCGCCGCGAGCCATTCGCGATCGGGCCGCGGGTGCGGAAGGAAAATCCCCTGGGCCAGGCCGAGGTGCAGGTTGGAGCGCATCTTCTCGATGCCCTGCAGCGCTGCCGCCCGCGGCTTCGACACGTTCCCCACGTTCCTCGTCGAGGCAAGGTTGCCAAAGCTGAGCCCCGCATAATTGTGGCTCGGCCCGACGATCCCGTCGAAATTGATCTCGGTGATACTCATCAGCGGGCTACGGCCAGGACCTCGTCGCCTTCGCCGACCTCGAGCAATTCGGCGGCATCGGGGTCGAGGGAAATGCCATCTTCGTTGGCATGCCCGACGTACGCGCAGCACGCCCGAAAATCGTTCAGGCGCCCGGTCGCGACAAGCATTTTCTGAGTCCCGCCCTCGGCAAGCTTTGCGATCTTCTGCGGCCGGCATTCGCGGACCGTCCGGATCTGGTCGGTGGCCACGGTGACCGTCGGCCCGCCGTCGAAAATGTCGATGTAGCGGTCGTAGGTGAAGCCTTCCGCCTCGAGCATCTTCATGGCGGCCCGGCCGCTCGGGTGCGGCTGTCCGATGACGGCCTTCGCTCCGTCACCCAGCAGTGCGACATAGATGGGCGTCTTGGGCATCAGGTCGGCGATGAACTTCGTGCCGTGAACCGCATTGAACTCGTCGGCCTCGGGGAAGGTCATTCCGAAAAAGCGTCCGGCAAGCGCGTCCCAGAAGGGCGCGTTCCCCGCTTCGTCCATCACTCCTCGCAGCTCCGCGAGAGTTCGGTCGCCGAACCTCGCGCGGTGCTGCTTGATGAACAGGTAGCGGCTTCGCGAAAGCAGGGCTCCAAGCCCGCCAGCGCGGCATTCCGGGTGGAGGAAAAGGCCGCCCACTTCCGACGAACCCTCAAGATCCGTCGTCAGCGTCAAAGCCTGGTTTCGGAAGGTCTTGCCGAGCTCGGGGCTGCTCTGCGTCAAGGTACTCAGGTGATAGCTGTAAAAGGGCTGCGCGACGCCGACCTGACCGAAGACCTGGCAAGTGCCGCGTATCAGCTTCCGTTTCGGGTCTTCGAGGACGAACATGTACAGGTCGCCGCGCTGCACGTCGTCCTGCGTGGCGAACGATTCGGCCGACCGCTCCAGCTTGGCGATCAAGGTCGCCTTGTCGGGAGGAAGGTTGGTAAAGCCGCCGCCGGTCAGCTTCGCCATCTTGTAGATGGCGGCATAGTCGTCCGGGCGGGCAGGGCGCACCCGGAAGCTCACAGGCGGCCTTCCGATAGTCGAAGGATCGTGAGGGCCGAGAGGGCCGCGCGCTCACCGAGACTCTGGGTTATCAGAAATTCCTCCATGCTGTGGATCTTGCCGCCGCGCGCACCCATGGTGTCGACGACGGGCACTCCGCACGCCGCGATATTGTTGCCGTCGCACACCCCGCCGGTCGCCTTCCAGCCGATCTGCTGGCCGAGGTCCGCGCCGGCCGCTGCGACCAGGCCGAACAAGCGCTCCATCTCCGGAGTCATCGGCTTCGGCGGCCGGCCGAACCCGCCGTGCGCGCGGATTGTCACGTCCCGCTCGGCGGCGACTGCAGCGACGATCTCCTCGATGCGCCTGATCGCTTCGGCTTCGATGTCCGGATCGCGCGGCCTCAGGTTCACTCGAAGCACGGCGATGTCGGGGACGACATTACTCGGGCTTCCACCTTCGATCCGCGCCGGATTGACCGTCAGGCCGTCGCGCTTGAGCAAGTCCAGCCGGAGCGCAAGGTCGGCAGCAGCAAGCACCGCATTGCGCCCGTCCTCGGGATTGCGTCCGGCGTGGGCCGAGCGTCCCTGGACGACGATCGAATAATTGCCGCTTCCTGGCCGCGCTCCGGCAAGCGTCCCGTCCGGAAGCGCCGACGGTTCGTAGGTCAGGGCCGCGCGCTTTCCGCGAGCTGCCTGAGCCAGAAGCGCCGCCGAACCGAGCGATCCGACCTCCTCGTCGCTGTTGATGACGACTTCGTAGCCGACGCCCGCCGCCGCCTCGCTTGCTTCGAGCGACTTCAGCGCCGCGAGCATGACCGCAATGCCGCCCTTCATATCCGCGACGCCAGGCCCGTTCAGCACGCCGTCCTCGAGCCATCGCGCTTGCTGGAACGCGTGGTCGACCCCGAAGACCGTGTCCATGTGACCGGTGAAGAGAAGCTGGAGGGGCGCATCGGGGCGCACCGTCAGGTGCAGGTTTTGCCCGTGCTCCAGCGATCCGGTGCGGCCGGTGCCGTCCACCGTTTCGACCGGTGTGGCGTCGAGCAGCTCCAGCTCTCCCGGCAGCGCCGAGAAGGCGTCCGCGAGGACCGCAGCGATCCGCTCGAGGCCCGGAAGGTTGCGCGATCCGCTGTTGATCGCACACCATGCCTGCACTTGATCGAGCATCGGCTCCGCCGCGGCGCGGTCGACGGAGTCTTGTTCGGTGGCGGACAGTCCCCCCATGGCGGGAATCCCTAGCCGCGCCCGTTGCCGAACGCCACACCGGCTATCATCAGGTGGCGGCACTGACTCGAACGATGGTGATCCGCCGCTTGTGGCCGTTGAGGTCGGGCCAGTCGATGCACTCTCCGGCCCCGAGGCCATAGAGTGCGGCGCCCATCGGAGTAAGGATCGACACTCGCCCGTCCTCGATATCCGCATCGGCCGGAAGGACCAGCTGTATCTCGCGTTCCTTCCCGGTCTTGTCGTCGATGAAGGCCACGTGCGAGCCAAGCGCGACATGACCCGTCGGCATGGTCTCGGAGTCGTGAAGCTCGGCGCGCTCGATTTCCTCGAGCAGCATCGCCGCAACGACCGGATGCCGGTGCTCTGCACTGAGCGCCAGATCGGCGACGAGGTCGGATTCGGCGGCGAGCATGTGGATCCGCGGACGCTCCGAGGCCCCTCGGCAATCGCGCGGGTTCATTGGAATGCCTCCTGCGGGCGCTGCCCTCGCCCGCGGCCGCGCGGCACGGGCCCCACCCGCTTACGCTGTTTCGAAACCTTCTTCAGCTGCCGTTCGATCATTCGCGCGCGGGGGAAGACCCTCCCGTCCAGGATGCTGAAGTCCTGGTCCGACGAATAGAACATGAAGCCGCCGGGGACGCGCACGGCGATGCCGACCGTGCGGCGATCGAACTCAACTGCAAAACGTTGTGTCTGCACGATAATTCTCCAGACTGGCTCGCGAGGTATCGCGATTGCCAGTCAGATCCAGTGAGGAAAATACGTCGGTCGAAACCGACGCTGCTCAATAGGAAGAGGCCCCAAACGGTGCTCCCGCTTACGAAGGCGGGACGCTCAGGGCGCTAGAATCGTGCGGTGCTGCTGCCCGGATGGAGCTGGGGACGACGGAACTGAATATATCCGCTCATGATTTCAATATGGACGGGCCGCCGGGCTAATCAAGCCCGCAGCGCCGCCAGCGGAAACGCTAAAGATGCTTGGCGAAGTCATCCAGCAGGCGGCGATAGAGGTCGCGCTTGAAGGGGACGATCAAATCCGGAAGCTCCTCCGGATCGACCCATTTGCATGCGCGGAACTCTGGGTGGTGAGTCTCCAGGTGGATGTCGGCGTCGGTTCCGAGGAAGCGGGCGAGGAACCAGTGCTGCATCTGGCCCTTCCACTTGCCCTGCCAAAGCTTCTCCCGCCATTCGCGCGGAAGCTCGTAGCGGAGCCGCTCGGGATGCTCGGCGATATATTCGACGAGATTGGGCGCGATGCCCGTTTCCTCTTCAAGCTCGCGCAGCGCCGCGGGCCACGGCGCTTCGCCCTCGTCGATCCCGCCCTGTGGCATCTGCCAGGCGTCGTCGGGATTATCGATTCGCGCGCCGACGAACACCTTCCCGTCGCGGTTGACCAGCATGATGCCGGCCCCGCGCCGGTAAAGTTCGTCGTCGTCGATCATGCCCTCCCCATAGTCCGCTTTTCGGGCGGCGGAAGCTCGCTAGATTATGCGGGATGCGTCAAGCTCGCACACTTTGCCTCTGCGGCCGCAGAAAGGGAAGATTGCAGACAGACGGTGGCGCAAGTCGCTGGCGCGTCCTATTAATCCGGTCGTACGTCGAGGACTCGCATGGCCACCGCCGAACATCTGGTTACGAAGGAAGAAGCCGCCGCCCGTTCCGAGCCGGAGGCGGTCGTCGTCCGCTTCGCAGGTGACAGCGGCGACGGGATGCAGCTGACTGGCGGGCAGTTCACGCTCTCGACCGCGCTCGCCGGCAACGACCTCGCGACCTTCCCCGATTTTCCCGCCGAGATCCGCGCGCCGCAGGGCACGACCTTCGGCGTCAGCGCCTTCCAGATCAATTTCGGCTCGGCGTCGATCGATACCGCGGGCGACCAGCCCGACGTCCTGATCGCGATGAACCCGGCGGCGCTCAAGGTGAACGCCAACGAGCTTCGCGAGGGCGGGCTGATCATCGCCGACGAAGGCGAGTTCACGGCGCGCAACCTCTCCAAGGCCGGATATGAGCAAAACCCGCTGGAGGACGGAAGCCTCAACAAGTGGCAGGTTATCCACTTCAACATCTCGCAGCTGACTCTCGACGCGGTGAAGCCTTACGGCCTCGGCAACAAGGAAGCCCTGCGCTGCAAGAACATGTGGACGCTCGGCCTCGCGCTCTGGATGTTCGATCGCGATCGGCAGCCGATCGTCGACTGGCTCAAGACCAAGTTCGCCAAGGCGCCGGAGCTCGCGGAGGCGAACATCGCTGCGCTGAACGCCGGCCATGCCTATGGCGAAACGGTCGAGATGGGCGCGCCGGGGATCGTCCAGCGCGAGATCGGGCCCGCGCCCGCCGAGCCCGGACTCTACCGCACCGTCACGGGCGCCGAGGCGCTTGCGCTGGGTCTTGTCGCGGGATGCCAGCTGGCGGGGCTTGGGATGTTCTTCGGCTCCTACCCGATCACTCCGGCGAGCCCGCTCCTGCACCACCTCGCGCGCCTCAAGGAGTTCGGGATCACCACGTTCCAGGCGGAGGACGAGATTGCGGCCGTCGCGGCGGCCATCGGCGCCAGCTACGCGGGCCAGCTCGGCATCACCTCGTCATCCGGTCCGGGGATCGCGCTCAAGACCGAGGCGATCGGGCTTGCGGTGATGACCGAACTTCCGCTGGTCGTCGTCAATTCGCAGCGCGGCGGGCCTTCGACCGGCCTTCCGACCAAGACCGAGCAATCAGATCTCTACCAGGCAGTCTACGGGCGCAACGCGGACACGCCGGTCGCGGTGCTCGCGGCCCGTTCTCCGTCTGACGCGTTCGATTGCGCGATCGAGGCGTGCCGCATCGCGACGCGGTACATGACTCCCGTGATCCTGCTGACCGACGGCTACATCGCCAATGCCGCCGAGCCGTGGCGGGTGCCGAACATGAGCGGATATGAGCCGTTCCCGGTCAGCTATTACGACACGCCGCCGGCGGAAGGGGAGGGCGTGATGCCCTACGCGCGCAACGCGGACCTCGCCCGGCCGTGGATCAGGCCGGGAACTCCAGGCCTCGAGCATCGAATCGGCGGGATCGAGAAGCAGCCGGGAACCGGCAACATCGATTACCGGCCGGAAATCCACCAGGAAATGACCGAGATCCGGGCCGCCAAGGTGCTCGGGATCGCCAACAGCATCCCCGACCAGCAGGTGTGCCTCGGCAACGACAGCGGCAAGCTTGCAGTCGTCGGCTGGGGATCGACGTTCGGCCCGATCCACCAGGCGGTCGGCCGCGCCCGCAACCGCGGCCTCGACGTCAGCCACATCCACATCCGCCACATCTGGCCAATGCCGAAGAACCTCGGGGATATGCTCCGCGCGTTCGACAAGATCCTGGTTCCCGAAATGAACATGGGCCAGCTCAAGACCCTGCTTCGCGACCAATATCTTGTCGACGCGAAGCCTCTTTCGAAAGTCGCAGGCCAACCCTTCCGCATCGCCGAGATCGAAGACGCGATCGAGGAGATGATGGGGTGAAGCAGATGAACGTCTTCCCGATGCTGATGATGCTGCTTGTGGTAGTGCTGATCATCGCATGGTTTGGTGGGTATTTGACATGAACGAGATGGCGACCGTCACGACCGCGAAGGACTGGGCCAGCGACCAGGAAGTTCGCTGGTGCCCCGGGTGCGGCGACTATGCGGTGTTGAAAGCCGTGCAGCGGACCATGCCGGACCTCGGCGTCGCCCGCGAGAACACCGTGTTCATCAGCGGCATCGGCTGCTCGAGCCGCTTTCCCTATTACATGGCGAGCTACGGCTTCCACACGATCCACGGCCGAGCACCGGCCATCGCGACGGGGGTGAAGCTCGCCAATCCCGCCCTCGACGTGTGGATTATCACCGGCGACGGCGACGCGCTTTCGATTGGCGGCAACCACACGATGCACGTCCTTCGCCGCAACCTCGACTGCCAGATCCTGCTGTTCAACAATGAGATCTACGGGCTGACCAAGGGCCAATATTCGCCGACGAGCCGGCTCGGCACGCGTTCGCCCTCGACTCCGTTCGGTTCCGTCGACCGGCCGGTCACGCCCTGTATGTTCGCTTTGGGCTCCGGCGCGCGCTTCATCGCCCGCGGCATCGACGTGCACAAGAATTTGGTCGACGTCCTCAAGGCCGCGCATGCCCACAAGGGCGCGAGCTTCGTCGAAATCTTCCAGAACTGCATCGTCTATAACGACGAGGTCTTCTCCAGCTTCACCGAGAAGCAGGCGGCTGCGGGCAAGCAGCTCTGGCTGCAGGCCGGCGAGAAGATGCTGTTCGACGGCGGCACGAAAGGCCTGGCGCTCGACGTCGACAAGCTCGCGCTGAAGATGGTCGACGGCGACGATCCGAGCGTCATCGTCCACAATCCGAAGAACCGCGGGATCGCGGCAATGCTGATCGAGATGCGGCAGGACGAAGGCTTCCCGGTCGCTCTAGGTGTCATCTACGAGGACCCGCGCCCGACCTTCGAAAGCGCGGTGGTCGAGCAGAACAGGAAGGCTGCGGAAGGAAAGACGCCCGACCTCCAGAAGCTGATCGCCAAAGGCCAGACCTGGCAGGTCGAGAAGGAGCCTCACAAGATTTGAGTAGGGATTTTCCTCCCCTGCAGTCGCAGGGGAGTAGGACCGGCGCAGGCGGTGGAGGGGTTTCTTGGAGGAAAACCCCACCACCAGCCGCGGCGGCCCCCCTCCCCACGAAATCGTGGGGAGGATAAGGCTGGACAATCTCACGCATACGCTGACGGGCGTCTTGCTCGGCCGCACCGGGCTGAAGCGTCTGACGGGCCGAGCGACCGCGGCGCTGGTGATCGCTTCCAACCTGCCAGACATCGACAGTTTCGTAGCGCCGATCTGGGGAGAAACTTCCCTCGTCGCGCATCGCGGCTTCACCCACGGAATTGGCGGCCTCATCCTGCTGCCATTCTTCACGGTTGCAATAGTTTTTCTCTCGAAACAGTTGCACAATGGCGATCATCCTGTCCCTGTGCGCTTTTGGCCCCTAATTCTTGTCGCTTTTATCGGCGGGCTCTTCCATTCTTTGTTCGACTGGCTGACGAGCTACGGCACTAGGCTGCTCGAACCATTGTCCCATCGCTGGTTTTACGGCGACGCCTGGTTCATCGCCGACCCCTGGGTCTGGATCGCGCTGATCGTCGGATTGGAATTGTCCTGGCGGGCGGAAAGACTGGGCCGCAACTCGCACGAGCCGGCCTTCGCTGTGCTGGGCGGGCTCGTCGTCTATGCCGCGTTCAACCTCGGCCTCAGCCAGCGGGTTGAAACCGCCGGACGCTCCGCCCTTTCGCCGCTCAAGCCGACAATGGTTGTCGCCAATCCGCAGCCGCTCGCATTCTGGAGACGCCGCATCCTGTGGCGCAACGCGAAAATTCACGGCTCGGGAAGCTACGATTTCATCCACGGCCTACGCCTGGATTCCGACGTCGAGGACAACCGGCTCGACGACCCGCGCCTCGCGGCAGCATTGCGGACCAATGCGCAAGTTCGAGCCATCTTGTTCTGGTCGCGAATGCCGATCGTGGTGGAACGCGGTGGCCGAGCTTACCTCACTGACCAGCGTTTCTCAGATCGCGCGCGCGGCCGGAGGGGGGAGCCGTTCCTCGTTCCGCTCGACTAGGTGTCGACCCGCACCATCTCTCCGGTCGGAGCCTCGGAGCTTAGCCGCTCGACGATGAAGTCCGCGACGAGCTCGGGCGGCTTCACGCTGTCCGGCTCCTCGCCCGGGAAGGCGAGCTCCCGCATCCGCGTCCGGGTTGCGCCCGGATCGACGACGTGGACGCGGATCTTGCCGCTGTGCTCCGTCTCGTCGCCATACGCGAGGACCAGGGTCTCGAGCGCTGCCTTGGATGAACCATAGGCTCCCCAGAAGGCCCGCGGCTCGCGGCCGACCGACGACGTGACTGCGACGACGTCCGCCCCGTCGCTGCGGCGGAGCATGACGTCAAAGGCGGCGATCAGCGCCTGGTTGGCGGCGACGTTCAGAGTCAGGATGCGCGCATATTCCTTGGGGTCGATATGCTCGACGGGAGTCAGCGAGCCGAGCATGGCGGCATTCAGGACGAGGATGTCCAGCGCCTGCCACCGTTCGGCGGCCGCGGCCGCGAGCTTCCCGATCGACTCGCCCTCGCTGAGGTCGAGCGGGGCGATGGTCGCGCTTCCGCCGGCCTCGTGAATCCGCTCCTCGACCTCCTCGAGCGCCTTGGCCGTGCGGGCGACCAGGATCACGTGCGCCCCGGCCTTCGCCAGCGCCTCAGCCGTCGCGGCGCCGATGCCGCGGCTCGCCCCGGTGACAAGCGCGAGCCTGCCTTCGAAAGGTTTGTCGGTGGTCATCAGGCGCCTCTAGACCGGCACCCCCAATCCGTCACCCCAGCGCAGGCTGGGGTCCAAATGGTACATGGTTGCCAGCCTTCGCTGGCAAGACGGGGTGCGGCTATCTGCTCGCCACCAGCGAAAGGCCCGCACCGGATGCCCGCTCCTGCGGATCGGTGAGCGTCGTCGGATAATCGCCCGTGAAGCAGGCGTCGCAGCGCTGCGGCTCGCCGGCGTTGCGGCTTTCGCCGAGCGCCCGGTACAGCCCGTCGATCGAGATGAAGGCGAGGCTGTCGGCGTTGATATAGTCGCGCATTTGCTCGACGCTCATCTGGGCGGCGAGCAGCTTCGCGCGCTCGGGCGTGTCGACTCCGTAGAAGCAGCTGTGCCTGGTCGGCGGTGAGGCGATCCGCATGTGGACCTCGCGGGCGCCGGCATCGCGCATCATCTGCACGATCTTGAGGCTCGTCGTTCCGCGGACGATCGAATCGTCGATCAACACGACGCGCTTGCCGTCGATCAGCGCCGAATTGGCGTTGTGCTTCAGCTTCACGCCCAGGTTGCGCACTTCCTGGCTCGGCTGGATGAAGGTGCGTCCGACATAGTGCGAGCGGATGATCCCCAGCTCGAACGGGATGCCGGACTCGTTGCTGAAGCCCAATGCGGCCGGAACTCCGCTGTCCGGCACCGGAACGACGATGTCGGCTTCGACCGGCGCTTCGCGCGCAAGCTCCGCGCCGATGTTCTTGCGAACCTCGTAGACCGAGGTGCCGTCGACGACGGAATCGGGCCTCGAGAAATAGACATGCTCGAAGATGCACGGCCGCGGGCTCGCCTTTTCGAATGGCCGGAAGGAGCGGATTCCGCTGCCGTTGACGACGACGAGCTCGCCCGGCTCGACATCGCGGATAAAGGTCGCTCCGATCACGTCGAGGGCCACGGTCTCCGAAGCGAAGATCGTCGACTCGCCAAGCTTGCCCATGACCAGCGGCCGAATCCCCAGCGGGTCGCGGCAGGCGATCAGACCTTCCTCGGTGAGCACCACGAGGGAATATGCGCCTTCGACCTGCTTCAGCGCATCGACCAGCCGGTCGAGCGGAGCGGATTCCTCCGACGTGGCAACGAGGTGGATAATGACCTCGAGATCACTGGTCGACTGGAAGATCGAGCCGCGGCGGCTCAGCGTCCGCCTCAGCTTCATCGCGTTCGAGAGGTTCCCGTTCTGAGCGATCGCGAAGCCGCCGTCGTTAAGCTCCGCGAAGAGGGGCTGGGCGTTGCGGATTCCGGCGCCGCCCGCGGTCGAATAGCGGACATGGCCGATCGCCGACTGTCCCGGGAGGCGCGAGATTACGTCGTCGCGGTCGAAATTGCCGGCAACCTGGCCGAGCGCCCGGTGCGAATGGAAATGGGCGCCGTCATAGCTGGTGATCCCGGCGGCTTCCTGGCCGCGGTGCTGCAACGCGTGGAGGCCGAGCGCGACGAAGCTGGCGGCCTTGTCGGCACCCCAGATCCCGAAAACGCCGCACTCCTCGCGCAGCTTGTCGTCATCGAACGGATTGGTCGTCAGCACCGGCGGCGAACCTCGTTGAAGCGGAAAATGCGGATATGGTGGCGATCGCGGCTCCATATAGTCATTGCGCCGCGCTTTGTCCTCCTTTTGTCGATTTTCTTGAAAAATCAACGCTGTGAGGCTGTTCGCCAGGCGCAAGGAGGCGAAGATGCCAGGCAGCAAGCGCCCCGCCGCATTCTATATGCGCGATCGGGCTTGAAGCGCACCGAATGCTGTTCCAGTCTGCATTCGCGTTTCAGAAGGAAACTTCAACATGCCGACCTACACCGCGCCGGTCAAAGACACGCTCTACGTCCTCGACGACGTTCTGCAGATCCAGCGCTATTCCAACCTTCCGGGATTTTCGAACGCTTCGCCTGACGTGGTTGAGGCGATCCTCGAGGAGGGCGGCAAGTTCGCGGCCGAGGTGCTCCAGCCGCTCAACAAGGTGGGCGACGAGGTCGGCTGCAAGCGCAACGATGACGGCTCGGTGACCACTCCGCCGGGATTCAAGCAGGCCTATGACAAGTTCCGCGAAGGCGGCTGGCCGACCCTTACGGCGCCCGAGGAATGGGGAGGGCAGGGGCTTCCGCAGGTCATCGGCACGGCGATCGGGGAATATATCCTTTCCGCCAACCACAGCTTCGAGATGTACCAGGGGCTCACGTCGGGCGCGATCGCGGCGATCGTGATCAAGGGGACCGACGAACAGAAGCGCACCTACCTGCCGAAGATGGTGACCGGCGAGTGGACCGGCACGATGAACCTCACCGAGCCGCATTGCGGGACTGACCTGGGCCTACTCAAGACGCGGGCCGAGCCCAACGACGATGGAAGCTATTCGATCACCGGAACCAAGATCTTCATCTCGTCGGGCGAGCATGATTTCACCGACAACATCATCCACCTCGTCCTCGCAAAGCGCGCCGGCGCTCCGGACACCGTGAAGGGTATCTCGCTCTTCATCGTCCCCAAGGTCCTGGTCAACGAGGACGGCTCACTGGGAGAGCGCAACTCGCTCGGCTGCGGAGCGCTCGAAAAGAAGATGGGAATCCACGGCAACGCGACCTGCGTCATGAATTATGACGGCGCCAAGGGCTGGCTGATCGGCGAACCGGAGAAGGGTCTCCAGGCAATGTTCATCATGATGAACGCTGCCCGGCTCGGCGTTGGGCTCCAGGGGCTGGCGCAGGGCGAAGTCGCTTACCAGAACGCCGTCCAGTACGCTCGCGATCGCCGGCAGGGCAGGGCGCTGAAGGAAGACGAGCGCGATCCCGAGGCCCGGGCCGACCCACTGTTCGTCCACCCCGACGTCCGCCGGATGCTGATGCAGATGCGATGCTGGAATGAGGGCGCGCGGGCACTCGTGCTCTGGGGTTCGCTCCAGGTCGACCTGATGCGACGGTCGCCGGACGAGGCGGAGCGGCAGCAGGCTGAGGAGCTGCTCGGCCTCATCACGCCGGTCATCAAGGGCTATTGCACGGACAAGGGTTTCGAGGCCGCCGTCCTCGCCCAGCAGGTGTTCGGAGGCCACGGCTATATCCGCGAGCACGGGATGGAGCAGTTCGTCCGCGATGCCCGAATCGCCCAGATCTACGAAGGGACCAACGGCATCCAGGCGATGGACCTGGTCGGACGCAAGCTGCCCAAGGACGGCGGCCGCGCGATCCGAGCCTTCCTCGAACTGGTCGGCCGCGAAGTGGGAGAGGCAAAGGCTGCCGGCGACCCGGCCGGCGTGGCCGCGGCGCTCGAGCCCGCCCTCGCCGACCTTCAGGCGTCGACCATCTGGCTGGCCCAGCACGGCATGCAAGACCCGAACAACGCCGGAGCCGGCGCTTATTCCTACATGGAGCTCATGGGGCTGGTGACGCTCGGCTGGATGTGGATGAAGATGGCTGAGGTCTCGTCACGAGCGCTGCAGGAAGGGGCCGCGGACCGGCAGTTCCACGAAGCCAAGCTGGCGACGGCGCGCTTCTACGCGCAACGGGAGCTCGCCGAGTCCTCCTCGCATCGCCACAAGGTCGAAGCGGGCGCCGAGGCCGTCATGGCCATACCGGAAGAGGTGTTTTGACCGTCTTGCGCCAAATCCGCCTTCCCTGAGAATTTCAGCCTGGCGTGATGCGGGTAAGCGATGATCTCGCCTGTCGGCTGGAAGACGATAAACTCTCCGGAGTCCTCCGTCTCAGGCCCAACGTCCACTTCCCAAACCGCGGGGGCTACTCGGACCAGCCTTGTTCGGCACCTTGTGCAATAGCTTTTCCAGCCATCGAGCGTGACCCACGCTCGAGACGCAGAGCGACGATGGCCGACGAATCGGCACACGAATCTTCGCATTCAGCATTCTCCGCCGAGCGGGAATAGCCGTTACCACCATGCTATCGAAAGTTAATACCCAAGGTTGGGGGCTTTCGCGATTTCGAAGCGAAGTTCACTTCGCGTTCACGGTACGTCGCCGACCCGCCCCATTGGTGCGACAGACGCTGAACCGGCTCAGCAATTGCGTTCGTTTTCAAGGCGAAGGCTCCAATCATCATGAAAGGAGACGAGCCATGACTATTATGAGGAGCATCCTGGCCGGTGGCGCGGGCATCGCAGCTCTTGCGACTGCAGTGCCGGCCGCGGCGCAATATTACCCGTACCAGTACAACAACTACGCCTACGGTAATGCCTATGGCTACGGCTACGGGATGAACACGCAGGCCGCTGCAAGCCAGTGCAGCGCGGCCGTACAGAACCGCCTGTATTCGCAGAACGGATCGGTCGCCTCGATCATCGGGTCGCTGTTCGGCGTATCTTCGGGCGCTACAAGCGGACGAGTGCTGAGCATCACCAGCGTCGATCCGCGACGTTCGACGGTCCGGGTGCGCGGACTCGCGACCAGCGGCCGTTACGCCTACAACCCGTACGGCTACGGCTATTACGGAGCGCTCGGCGCCGGCTATACGCCTGACCTCGAGTTCCGCTGCGACGTCGACTATCGCGGTTACGTCCGCGACGTCGACATCCGCCGCCGATAAACTTGAAGCGGCAGTGAAAGAGGAGCGCCGGGCCAGCCCCGGCGCTTCTTTTGTCAAAGGCGCATCATTCCGCGCTTCGGCTCGCGAAGCCCTAAAGTCCCGGACGTCAGCGGCGCTCCAGCGTCGAGCAGCGCCTGACGACGCCCCTTGATGTCGGAGCTTCGCTGAACGTCCTCGAACGGAAGCAGCGAGGAGATGCACGGATGGGCGAGCGTGCGCTCCACAAAGGCGGCGACCTTCGGCCAGCGCGCAGCGTCCACATCGAACCCCGCGTAGGCGCCGTTGCGGAAGAAGCTCGCGACCGAGATGTCGGCTAGCCCGATCTCGCCGAATATGAAGCCGTATTCCGGCACCTGGCCTTCGAGATAATCGAGCGCATCCGGAATCGGCCCGGCCAGAGTAGCGGCAACACGTTCCTCGTCCGCCTTCTCGCCCCACACCGCGGGGCGGACGACCTTCTGGTAGAACAGCCCCCAGATGAACAGGTCGCCAAGCCGCGTATCTGCATATTCCTCCAGCCAGCGCGCCCTGGCCCGATCCTTCGGCGCGACCGGAAGCAGCGGATAGCCGTCGTACGCTTCGTCCAGGTATGCGCAGATCGCCGAGGAATCGCTGACGCTGAAATCGCCATCGATGAGCACCGGGATCCGCCGCAGAGGGCTCAGGCGCTCGAACTCGTCATTTCCGAAGAAGGGCGTGATCGGGTCGATCTCATAGGCGAGACCCTTGAGGTTCAGGCAGGCCAGCACCTTGCGGACATACGGGCTGACGAAACTTCCGATGATCTTCATGGCGTTGCTTTGCTCTCCGGGTTCCGGCGCCGCAAGAGCGGCAGCCAAGCGGCACTGACGCCACCGTCGAGCGCGGCGAATAGGAATTCTCCCGAGGGGAAGTTGACACGGCTGACTCTGTTACCGGATTCGCGGGGGTCGAATCCCGGCGGCACAAACTTCGCCAACTTCGCTCGAAAGGTCGCAAAGGTCGCTGGCCGACACACGTGCGCACGCGCATGCGCGCGAGGCGCGGGCGTAAGC
>Ga0207706_10002782_pt1 | contig 17001 bp, 15 predicted proteins | sample KBSC53metaG_FD_184318 | JGI IMG/M metagenome (GOLD analysis project Ga0207706, IMG submission 184318) | Corn rhizosphere microbial communities from Kellogg Biological Station, Michigan, USA - KBS C5-3 metaG (SPAdes) (version 2) | ecosystem: Host-associated > Plants > Roots > Rhizosphere > Soil ... | reverse complement strand
TGCAGCAGCAACAGTGGATGATGCAGCCGCCTCCCGTAGCGCCAACGACGTAGTTCCAAGCAACATGTGCAAGGCACCTATCAGTGCGCTCGAGATGCGACGCTCGCCGTCGACCGGACAAGCGTTGCCAGGTTCGCCAGCCTGGCGGGACAGCGCATCTCGTGAAACCAGTTTTGTGCAAGAGCACCGCGTGCGCTACGACTGATCTCTCCCCGCCCAGTACACTTCGGCTTATGTTCCCGCGCCGCCGTCTTCTCGGCCGCAAGACCATCGTCTTCGTGGTCTTGTCGATGTTGATCTCGCAGCTGGCGCTGGCGAACTACCTGTGCCCGGCTGTTGTACCGGCGCAAGGCATGACCGCCATGATGGCTGCCGGCGTGCCCTGCGAGGAGATGGACAAGACGCAGCCAACGCTGTGTCACCAGCACGCGGCCGATCCTGGCCAAGTGGTGCAGGCGGCGCAGGTCCTCGCCCCGTCGCTTCCAGCGGTGGTTCAGGTCCTGGTCGTTCCAGCCGTCCTGGTGGCCGACGCCGTGGCCATCCCGCGCGCTTCGACTCCCGAGGCGCAGCCGCCACCCGATCCGATCTTTCTCGCCACGCTCAGACTTCGCGTCTGACCTCTCCGTCGACTGACCGGCGCTGGCGCAGCTCGTCCGCTCGCCAGCACACGCCCCGTTTGTCTGCGGAGATTCCATGTTTCACCCCCTCTTTGGCGCGACCGCACTGGTCGCCGCTCTGCTCGCCCACCCAGCCAGTGCAGCGCCGCTGACGCTCCAAGCGGCGCTGGACCGCGCCACGGAGCGCTCCGAGGCGGCACGCGCAGCGCGTGCGGGCGCGATGAGCGCAAGCGAAGCCGCGCAGGCCGCCACCCAGTTGCCCGACCCGACCTTGCGCGTCGGTATCGAAAACCTGCCCGTGACCGGTAGCGATCGCTTCAGCACGACACGCGACTCGATGACGATGAAGCGCATCGGCCTCAGCCAGGAATGGCTGTCGCGCGACAAGCGCGACGCTCGCAAGACCGCTGCGGACGCTGTCGTGGGCAAGGAAGCGGTGCAGGCGCGAATTGCAGTCGCCGACGCACGCCTGCAAACCGTCCTGGCCTACCTCGATGCGTTCTACGTCGGCCAGGCGCTGCAGCTGACGACGCTGATGGAGCACCACGCCCACGAGGAATACGAAGCCGCCCGCGCGCGGCTCGCTTCCGCGAACGCGGGTGGCGAAGAGGTGCTGAAGCTGGCGGCGGCACGAGGCATGAGCGAAGACGAGGCGGCCGAGCTGCGCCAGCAACAGGCGACGGCGCGGGTGGCGCTCGAGCGTTGGATCGGGATGCCGGTGGAAGACCTCGATCCCGTCGCCGCGCTGCCGACGCCCTCCGAAAGCGAGTACGTGGCAGGCGACCCGATGGTGGTGTCGCTGCAGCGAGAGATCGACGTGGCGCGAGGTGCCGCCGCCGTTGCCGCCGCGAACCGCCGACCCAATTGGACTTGGGAAGTGTCCTACGGGCAAAGGACCGGCTACTCGGACATGGTGACGGTTGGCGTCAGCATTCCCCTTCCCGTAGCGCCTGCCGCTCGACAGGATCGGGAGACGGGATCGAAGCTCGCGTTGGCCAGCAAGGCCGAGGCAGATCTCGCCGAAGCCACGCGTTCGGCGACCGCCGACTACCTGGCGCTGGTGAGCGACGTTCAGCGCCTGCAGGAGCGGATCGGGCGCTACCGAAGCTCGGTGCTCGTGCCGGCGCAGCAACGCACGGCGGCGGCGACGGCTGCCTATCGCTCCAACCAGACGAGCTTGACGGTGTTGTTCGAAGCGAGACACGCCGAAGTCGACGTGCAGCGCAAGCTCTTGGCTCTGCAGCGCGACCTCGCAAAGCGCCAGGCCCAGCTCGTCTATCGGCCCATTCCGGGGGGCGCACTGTGAAGCCCGCCTACATCACCGCACTGACCGTCGCCGGAGCGGCCATCGCGGGCGGCGCCTTCCTTCTTGGGCGCTCGTCAGTCCACTCCGAGATGACAGCGCCGACCATCGCCGCAGCGTCCGCGCCCGCAGCGTCTGCTGCGGGCCGCACGATCCTCTACTGGCACGACCCGATGGTGCCCGGACAGCGTTTCGACAAGCCGGGCAAGTCGCCGTTCATGGACATGCAGCTCGTGCCCGTGTACGCCGACAGCGAGGGCGCGAGCGGCGTCAATGTGAGCCCCGCAGTCCAGCAGAGCCTCGGCATCCGTGTGGCGACCGTTCGCCGCGCAGCGATGGCCTCATCGTTCGATGCCGTCGGTGCGGTCCAGTTCGACGAGCGTCGCAACGTCGCCGTGCAGACGCGCGTGGGAGGCTACGTCGAGCGACTCGCCGTCCGCGCGCCCATGGAGCGGGTACGAAAAGGCCAAGCGCTCGCGACGATCTTCGCGCCCGACTGGCTCGGGCCGCAGAACGAGCTCCTTGCGCTGAAGCGTTCCGGGGTCAGCGCCGATTTGATCGCCGCCGCGCGCGATCGCCTGCGCGCCCTGTCCATTCCGGAGGAGCTGATCCGACGCAGCGAGGAGGCCGGTTCGGCGCAGGCGCGATTCACCTTGTCCTCGCCCGCGAACGGAGTCGTCTCCGAGCTCGGGGTCCGAGAAGGCGCCGCTGTCACGCCGGGAATGACGCTGTTCCGGATCGCCGGCCTGGAAACGGTGTGGGCGGTGGCCGATGTCCCGGAAGCCCAAGCCTCGCGTTTGCGCTCGGGGCAGCGGGTGAAAGCGACTCTGCAGGCCGATGCGTCGCAGACCTTCGAAGGCGAGCTCAAGGAGATCCTGCCGGAGGTCAGCACGACGACGCGAACGCTGCGCGCACGCTTCGAGGTGGACAACCGGGCCGGCCGGCTCACGCCCGGAATGCTCCTTCGCCTCACGGTCTCGGGGCAACAGAGCGAGCGGCTCGTGGTGTCGTCGGACGCAGTGATCCGGACCGGCAAGCGCGCCGTCGTGATCCTGCGCAACGCGCAAGGCGGATTCGAGCCGCGCGAGGTGTCGCTCGGAATGGACTTCGGTGACGAGGTCGAGATCGTCTCGGGCGTCAGCGCCGGCGACCAGGTCGTTGCCAGTGGTCAGTTCCTGATCGACTCCGAAGCGCGTCTCCGCTCCGCGCTCGGCAACATGGCCGCGCCTCCCCCTGCACCCGCTGCGTCGATGGCGGCCAGTACGCCACCGGTGGTGCACGAAGGCGAAGGGAAGGTCGAAAGCGCCACTGCCGGCTCGCTGACGATCTCGCACGGCCCGATCGCGACGATGAAGTGGCCGGCGATGACGATGGGTTTCGCCAAGCCAGACCCGAACGCCTTCGCCGCCGTGCGCCCGGGCGATACCGTGCACTTCCGCTTCAAGGAAGGTGGTGCGTCGGGCTACGAGCTTGTCGAGGTCCAGAAGATGACGGGAGCGACCAAGTGATCGCCGCCCTGATTCGCTGGTCGATCGGCAACCGTGTCCTCGTCCTCATCGCGACGGCATTCCTGGTCGCCGCCGGACTGTGGTCGGTCGCGAAGACCCCGCTCGATGCCCTGCCCGATCTGTCCGACACGCAGGTGATCGTTCGCACGCCGTTTCCCGGCAAGGCGCCGCAGATCGTCGAAGACCTGGTCACCTATCCGTTGACGACGACGATGCTGAGCGTCCCCGGGGCCAAAACCGTGCGCGGGTACTCGTTCTTCGGCGACTCCTTCGTCTACGTCCTCTTCGACGACAAGACCGATCCGTACTGGGCGCGCTCGCGGGTCGTCGAGTACCTCAACCAAGTGCAGAGTCGTCTGCCACCGGGAGCGAGCGCCTCGCTCGGCCCGGATGCGACCGGGGTCGGCTGGGTCTACGAATACGCGCTGATCGATCGCAGCGCCACCCAGGACCTGAGTCAGCTGCGCGCCCTCAACGACTGGTTCGTGAAGTTCGAGCTGAAGACCGTGCCGGACGTGGCCGAGGTCGCCAGCATCGGCGGCATGGTGCGCCAGTACCAAGTCGTCCTCGACCCGGATCGCATGCGCGCGCTCGGCATCACGCAGGCGACGGTGATGGACGCGCTGCAGAAGGCGAACCGGGCGACCGGCGGCTCGGTCGTCGAGCTGGCGGAGGCCGAGTACATGGTCCGCTCGCAAGGCTATCTGCGGTCGCTCGACGACTTCCGCAGCATTCCCTTGTCGGTGACCAACGCGACGCCCGTCCTGCTTCGCGATGTCGCGACGGTGCAGCTCGGCCCGGAGCTTCGCCGCGGCATCGCCGAGCTCGACGGCCAGGGCGAAGTCGCGGGCGGTGTGGTGGTGATGCGCTCCGGCAAGAACGCGCGCACCACGATCGAGGCAGTGAAGGCCAAGCTCGACAGTCTGAAGTCGAGCCTGCCTCCCGGTGTCGAGATCGTGCCGACCTACGACCGCTCGCAGCTGATCGATCGCGCCGTCGACAACCTCCGCTCCAAGCTCGTCGAGGAGTTCATCGTCGTCGCACTGGTCTGCGCGATCTTCCTGTTCCACCTGCGCTCGGCGCTGGTCGCTGTCGTGGCGTTGCCGATCGGCGTGCTGGCGGCGTTTGTCGTCATGCGCTGGCAAGGCGTCAACGCCAACATCATGTCGCTCGGCGGCATCGCCATCGCCATCGGCGCGATGGTCGATGCATCGATCGTCATGGTCGAGAACGTGCACAAGCACATCGAAGCTTTCGAGGCGAAGCACGGCAGGCGGCCGGTTGCCAGCGAGCGCTGGACGATGGTGAGCGAGTCCGCGATCGAAGTCGGGCCTGCGCTCTTCTTCTCGCTCATCGTGATCACGCTCTCGTTCGTTCCCGTGTTCACGCTCGAGGCGCAGGAAGGGCGCCTCTTCTCGCCGCTCGCGTTCACCAAGACCTATGCGATGGCGGCTGCCGCCGGGTTGTCAGTCACCCTCGTTCCGGTCCTCATGGGCTATCTCATTCGCGGCAGGATCCCGCGCGAAACCTCGAATCCGCTGAACCGCTTTCTCATGGGGATCTACAGGCCGGCGCTCGAGGCCGTCCTGCGCTTCCCCAAGGCCACCCTTGCCGTCGCCGCCCTCGTCCTCGCAGTGACTGCCCTTCCGATGCTTCGGCTCGGCGGCGAGTTCATGCCGCCCCTCGACGAGGGCGATCTGCTGTACATGCCTTCTGCGCTCCCCGGCCTCTCGGCTGCGAAGGCGGCGCAGCTGCTGCAGCAGACCGACCGGATGATCAAGACCGTTCCCGAGGTGGCACGCGTCTTCGGCAAGGCAGGACGTGCCGACACCGCGACCGACCCGGCGCCCATGGAGATGTTCGAGACGACGATCCAGTTCAAGCCGCGCTCGCAGTGGCGGATCGGGATGACGCCCGACAAGCTGGTCGAGGAGCTCGACGCCGCCGTCAAGGTGCCGGGGCTCAGCAACATCTGGGTGCCGCCGATCAGGAACCGCATCGACATGCTCGCGACGGGGATCAAGAGTCCCGTCGGGATCAAGGTGGCCGGGCCCGACCTGGCGACGATCGACAAATTGACGACGCAGATCGAATCGGCGGTCAGGAACGTTCCCGGCGTGTCGTCGGCCTTGGCGGAACGGCTGACCGGTGGCCGCTACATCGACGTCGACGTCGATCGCGCCGCCGCGGCGCGCTTCGGCCTTTCGGTCGCCGACGTCCAGGCCGTCGTCTCGACCGCCATCGGCGGCGACAACGCCGGCGAGGTCATTCAGGGACGCGAGCGCTACCCGATCAACGTCCGCTATCCACGCGAGATCCGTGACTCGCTGCAGCGTCTGCGCGAGCTGCCCTTCGTGACGGAAAAGGGGGCGCAGCTGCTGCTCCAGGATGTCGCGACGATCAGCGTCGACGAGGGTCCGCCGATGCTTCGCAGCGAGAACGCCCGACTCTCGGGCTGGGTCTACGTCGACGTTCGGGGCCGGGATCTTCGATCGGTCGTGACCGACATGCAGGCGGCCGTCGCAAAGTCGGTCAAGCTGCCTCCCGGCTATGCGGTGTCGTGGTCGGGCCAATTCGAGTATCTGGAGCGGGCGACCGAGCGGCTCAAGCTGGTGGTGCCCCTGACGCTCGCGGTCATTTTCGTCCTGCTCTACCTGCTGTTCCGCTCGTTCGCGGATGCGGCGCTCGTCATGGCGGCGGTGCCGTTCTCGCTCGTCGGCGGCTTCTGGCTCGTGTGGGCGCTCGGTCACTCGCTATCGGTCGCCTCGGCAGTCGGCTTCATCGCCCTGGCCGGCATCGCCGCCGAGTTCGGTGTCGTGATGCTCGTCTATCTGAAGAACGCGCTGGCGCGGCGCCTTGCCGCTGGCGAGCCGGAAGACGACGCGACGCTGCTGGCGGCAATCCGGGAAGGAGCGGTCCTTCGAGTCCGTCCCAAGGCGATGACCGTCGCGGTCGTGATCGCCGGGCTGCTCCCGATCATGTGGGGAAGCGGAACCGGCTCCGAGGTCATGAGCCGAATCGCCGCGCCGATGGTCGGCGGCATGGTGACCGCGCCGCTGCTCAGCATGCTCGTCGTGCCTGCGGCCTGTTACCTCTTGCGCCGGCGCCGCGCTGTTGTCGCGGTCGAAGCAACTCCCGCTCTCAGGTCTGCCGAGAGCACATGACGCCATATCTGTCCACGACCTCGCCGAGGTCGCAACCCAAGGAGCCGTCAGTGAAGATCTTGCAATTCCTCGTTGTTCCCGCGCTCGCTGCCGCCTCGATGGCGCACGCGCAGATGTCCTCGGACATGAAGATGCCGATGCCTGCGAAGAGCGCCTCTGCGGCCACAAGCGCGCCCGCGATGACCGAAGGGGTCGTGCAAGGCGTCGATGCCGCAAAGGGAGTCGTCACGCTCAAGCACGGCGAGATCGCCAACCTGAACATGGCGGCCATGACCATGGCTTACGGTGTCGCGGACAAGAAGATGCTCAGCAACGTGAAGGTCGGCGACAAGGTGAAGTTTCGGCTCGAGACGGTGAACAACGCGCCGAACGTCGTCCGCCTCGAGCCTTCGCGCTAGACGCGAAGCTTGCAACCTCAGGCGTCCACGCTTTCCACCTGCTTCGCGGAGCCGCTCAGCTCTCGGATTCGGCCAAGCGTCCTCGAGCCAGCCTCGACTTCCACATCGGTGTTCGGACGGAAACGACGCACGTCCCAGGCGCCAGCGGCATAGGCGGGAGTGAAGGAGGAATCGATGAGCAACAAGGTCTACGTTATCCGTCTCGTGCTGACGGTCACGGCGCTGTCGTCGAGCGCAGCGTCGGCGGGGGGAACCGCGGAACACGGCGCACAGGTCTTCCGCGAATGCGCGGTCTGTCATTCGACGAAGCCGGGTGAGCACCTCACGGGCCGAGCCTTTCGGATATCTGGGGCCGCTAGGCCGGGACGGCCAATGGCTTTCAGCGCTACTCGGAAGCGATGAAACGCTCGGGAATCACGTGGAACGCCTCCACGCTCGACAAATGGCTCACCAATCACGACGCGTTTATCCACGGCACGAGCATGATGTTCCCCGGCCTGCGGAGCAGCCGAGACCGCGAGGACGTGATCGCCTATCTGCACGCCGTCTCCGAAGGCAAGGCGCCGACGATCTCCAGCGGCGGGATGATGGGCGGTGGGATGATGGGCGGGCGAAAGGCAGATCTGAAGCACGCCCCACCCGAGGGCCAGGTCACAAAACTCAGCCACTGCGGCGACACCTACACCGTGAGCACCGCCGATGGCAAAGTAGAAAAGGTGTGGGAGTTCAACTTGCTCCTGAAGATCGATGCCAGCCACCAGGGGCCGCCCGAGGCAAACCGGTCATCGTCGGTGCGGGCATGCGGGGTGACCGCTCATCCGTCGTATTCGCGAAGCCGTCGGAGATCAGTACGTTCATAGGCACGGAGTGCCACGACGAGAAGAAATGAGCGTGCCCATCGCGGTCTCGGGTGTTGCCGCCGTCCCTGCTCAGTCGTGCCGAACAAGGCGGGCTGAGCACTTGTCAGCGTTTCGAACGCAGACGCAGCGCGTTCGTGATCACCGACGCAGAACTTAGGCTCATGGCCAAGGCCGCGATCATCGGCGACAGCAGCCAGCCGGTCATCGGATAGAGAACGCCAGCTGCCACCGGGATCCCCAACGCGTTGTAGACGAAGGCGAAGCCGAGGTTCTGCTTCATGTTGGCGACCGTCTCCTCCGAGATTCGCCGGGCTTGGGCGATGCCCCGCAGGTCGCCCTTGACGAGTGTGACTTGCGCGCTGTTCATCGCGACGTCGGTACCCGTGCCCATGGCCACGCCCACGTCCGCCTTGGCCAACGCGGGCGCATCGTTGATTCCGTCGCCGGCCATGGCGACGATCCGCCCTTCCCGTTGAAGCTTGGAGACGAGCTCGAGCTTGTCGGCTGGCTTGACCTCGCCGTGCACTTCCTCGATGCCGAGCTTCCTCGCCACCGTCCGGGCGGTCGTGAGACCGTCCCCCGTGGCCATCACCGTGCGGATACCGAGTCGCTTGAGCGAAGCAAGCGCCTCCGCTGTCGTCTCTTTGATCGGGTCGGAGACCGCCAGGAGTCCCGCCAACTGCCCGGCCACGGCCAGGTACATCACGCTCGCGCCTTCCTCGCGCAGCGCCTCGGCCTGTGACGCCATCGATTCGCACGAGACGTGGGCGTCGTTCATCAGGGTCGTATTGCCAAGCGCGAAAGGCTGGCCGGCGATGGTCCCGCGGACGCCGATCCCTGTGCTCGACTCGAACTGTTCCGGCTTCTCGAGCCGCAGACCGCGCTCCACCGAAGCGCGGACGATCGCCGCGGCGAGCGGATGTTCGCTACCCTGGTCGATGCTGGCCGCGAGGCGGAGCACTTCGTCCTCGGTGTAGCCGGCTGACGCGACGGCGCGGTCGAACGTCGGCCTGCCCTCGGTCAACGTGCCGGTCTTGTCGATGATCAAGGTATCGACCCTGCGGAAGTTCTCGATCGCCGCGGCATCGCGGAAGAGGACACCCTGCGTCGCCGCCTTGCCGCTGGCGACCATGATCGACATCGGCGTCGCGAGGCCGAGCGCACACGGGCACGCGATGATGAGCACTGCCACTGCGTTGATGAGGCCGTAGACCCAACTGGGCTGCGGTCCGAAGAGCCCCCAGCCGAAGAAGGTCAGGATCGCGATGCCGATCACCGCGACGACGAAATAGCCCGCGACCCGGTCTGCCATGCGCTGCATCGGCGCCCGGCTGCGCTGCGCCTGGCCGACCATCTGGACGATCTGGGCCAGGACGGTCTTCGAGCCGATCGACTCGGCTCGCATGACCAGGGCGCCGCTCGTGTTCATCGTCGCGCCGATCAGCTTGTCGCCGGCGCGCTTCGCGACCGGCATCGGCTCGCCGGTGAGCATCGATTCGTCGACCGAACTGGTGCCTTCGAGCACGGAGCCGTCGACGGGGACCTTCTCGCCCGGACGGACACGCAGCGAGTCGCCGACGTGGACGTGGGTGAGCGGCACGTCCGCTTCGGTCCCGTCGGCATTGATCCGGCGCGCCGTCTTGGGCGCCAGGCGGAGGAGCGACTTGATCGCGGCCGAGGTCTGCGAGCGAGCCTTGAGCTCGAGCAACTGGCCGAGCAGGGTAAGCGAGATGATCACGGCCGCCGCCTCGAAGTAGACGGAGACGCGCCCCATCGACACGAACGACGCGGGGAACACGCCGGGGGCCACCGTCGCGACCGCGCTGTAGGCGAACGCTGCCGCCGTCCCGAGCCCGATCAGCGTCCACATGTTCGGGCTGCGGTGGATCACCGACTGGACGCCGCGGACGAAGAACGGCCATCCCGCCCAGAGCACGATTGGTATCGAAAGCACGAGCTCGACCCAGCTCTGGGTTGCCATGTCGAACAGCGGCCAGCGGTGGCCGAACATCGCCAGTCCCGCGACGGCGATGGTCAGCGGCAAGGTCCACCAGAAGCGCCTTCGGAAGTCGAGCAGCTCCGGGTTCTCGCCCTCGTCGAGGCTGGGCATCAGCGGCTCGAGAGCCATGCCGCACTTCGGGCAAGCGCCCGGATGGTCCTCGCGCACTTCCGGGTGCATCGGGCAGGTGTAGATGGTTCCCGGAGCTGCGGGCTCGTCGGCGGCGGGAGTCGACGCTGCGCTGGCCGTGGGGTGTGAGTACTTGTCCGGGTCGGCCACGAACTTCGTCTTGCAGCCCGCGCTGCAAAAGTACACGGGCTTGCCTTCATGCTCATGCACGTGGGGCGACTGTGGAGTGACTGGCATCCCGCAGACCGGATCCGTCAGATTGGCGAAAGCAGTCGCCGCCGGCGCCGCCGCGCCCTGCATCGAGCAGCAACCCACCGCTTCTGCGGAGGCAGCGGATGCGCCGTGCTCGTGGCTGGCGTGCGATGTCTTTCGTGGCTGTTCCAAGGTCTTCTCCAGGCGGTGACCTGCGACGGTCGATTGGAGCTTAAACTCTGTACCCAACCCCAGAGTCAAGCACAATTCTCACCATGAGGGCTTCACCGTCTTCAGAGTCACTCACCATCGGCCGGCTCGCCCGCGCCGCCGACGTCGGAGTGGAGACGATCCGCTACTACCAGGACAGAAAGCTCCTGCCGGTGCCAGAGAGCGAAGGAGCGTTCCGCTATTACCCGCTGAGCTTGGTCGAGCGGATCCGCTTCATCAAGCGGGCGCAGGAGCTCGGTTTCTCGCTCGAAGAGGTGAGAGAACTGCTGCAGTTGGAGGACGGCACCGATCGACGGTCCATCCGACGCGTCGCTGCCGACAGGCTGTCGCAGATCGAGGCGAAACTGGCGGACCTCAAACGGATGCAGCGAGTCCTCAAAGACCTCATGACCGAGTGCGAGCACACCAAAGCGGACCTTCCCTGCCCGATCATCGGGACGCTGCGGAAACCCTCGGTTCGGCCAGCCGTAGAGACGAAGCGCCGCCCCGTGAGCGTCTGAACGCCGCAGTGCGACAGGCGCCTGGGGCGTGAATTCCAGCTTCAGCAACGATTCGCGGAGAACGTTATGAAACGACTCGCCATCGTCCAAGCCCTTGGTGTGCTGCCGCTCCGGCGAAGCGCACTGCATCGTCAGGGCGCTCAAATAGGAGAAGGAATCCGTCGCTACGGTCGATCTCGCGACCGTCGTGCTGCGAGAAAAGTCGCCGCGCGCGTCGATCGTGCTCTTCCCATAGCGCGGCAGCACGCATCTCGCCGAGACGTTCGACAAGCGAAGTGCTGTCGACCAAATCTGCAAATAGCAGGGTGTACGCTCCCATGAGCACCACTCTCGAGGTGACGTACGTCTTGAGAATCGTAGCAGTCCGTTGCTTCGGGAACGTTGGTCACGATGAGGTACGCGCGTGCCCGTACGTCGTCCACTTGGCGCAGGCGTGCCGGCAAAGCAAGTAGCACCGCTGGAAGCAGCCGCTCGCGAGCGGCAGCTGTGGTGGCCGTTCTCGGCGAGAGATGAAGCGGTGTTGCCGGGATCAGGCCGTTCGTCGCACCAGTAGCGGACGGCCGTAGCTCGCGGGCGCAAAATGCGACGTTCGACCAGCGCACCCGTCGGAGCCTCCATGAAACGCCGTGCATTAATGGTTTCGCTTGGAAATACGGCGCTCATCGTGGCGCTCGCCTCGACAACCGGAGACAGCAAGGCTCAGCGTCCCGCCAACCCGATCGCCGGACCGCCGCGCCCCGGCGGCGTGTTCGGCCCGGGGCGCTTCCCTGCCGCTTCCGACGGCGTGAATCGAACGTTGCCTCCCGGGCTCTTCGTCGTTCGTACCATCAACGCGCGGGAGAACCTGTTGCAGCTAAGCGATGCGGACGGCCGGACGGCGCGCGTCCTGGTCGATCCTGCTGTTTTCGACCTGACGGAACTCAAGTCCGGCGACGAAGTATTGGTCGACTTCGTCGTGCCAACGACCGTCAACGCTCCATTGAGGGCCGCCGGCATCTGGGTGAAGTAGCCGCCAGGCATCGTCGCAGCCGCTGGGCCGCCAAAGAAGAGCAAGAGACGTCGCAGCGAACTGCCTCGAAGCGGCCTGTGGCGAGAGCCCGCTTGTGGCCGGGTGCGGGCGCAACTGATCGTCCGCTCTCACACCGTTCAACGCCAACGACAGCTTTCAGCCGCTCCAATCGACAGTGGGAGAGGCAGCGGTCGACCCAGAGGAGACGTTGGTCGGATGCGGTTGGACGCCCGAAAGCCGTCGATCGCCGCTTGCCAATATCGACGAGGAGGCGGCAGAGCAGCCAACCTGCGCTCCCTAGCACGCAACAGGAGCGCTTCACGTATTCACTGTTGGCACCGGCCTTCATCGCGACCGCGACGCTCGTCCGAACAGAGCGTTGTCTGCCGCCCTTCCGGGAATCAAGCCATCTCGAGCTCGACAACCTTGGCGAACCATCCGATCCCTTTCACGATCGCTTCGTCGTTGAAGTCGTACGACGGATGGTGCAGCGGCGCACTCTCGGCGCCAGGCTCTGTCCCCTGCCCCAGCCACAGGTACGCGCCGGGAACCTTGCGGAGCATGAAGGCGAAGTCCTCCGACGTGAAGGCAGGCGCGCCGACGACGGCAGCATCGAGTCCGGCTGCGCGCGCTGCCGCGAGCGCGACGCCGGCCTCTCGTTCGCTGTTGATCGTGGCGGGGTAGTAGCGCACGTACTCGACTTCGATCGCCGTTCCACTGGCGCGCGCGACTCCGGCCGCGACGTCGCGGATTGCCGCTTCGATCGTGTCCTGCACGTTCGCATCGAAACTGCGTACGGTGCCCGTGATCTCGACCGCCGACGGCAGCACGTTGTGCGACTGGCCGCCCGAAATGCGCGTGACGGAGAGCACGGCGCTTTCAGTCGGCGGCACGCGTCGCGATACGATGGTGTGCAACTGGCACACGAGCTCGCTCGCGGCGAGCACCGTGTCGGAGGTGCGGTGCGGTTGCGCGGCGTGGCCGCCGCGGCCGCGCACGACGATGTCGAAGCGGTCGGCCGCGGCCATGATCGGGCCCGAGCGAGTTGCCGCGCTACCGAGCGGCAGGTCGGGCCAGTTATGCAATGCATAGACGGCGTCGCACGGGAAGCGGTCGAACAGGCCTTGCTCGATCATCGCGCGCGCGCCGCCGCGGCCTTCCTCGGCCGGCTGGAAGATGAACCGGATCGTGCCGTCGAAGCGCCGCGTTCGCACCAACAGGCGCGCGGCGCCAAGGAGGATCGCGGTGTGGCCATCGTGGCCGCAACCGTGGTGCACGCCCGCGAAGCGGCTGATGTGGGAACGCTCGCCTTGCTCGACGATCGGCAGCGCGTCCATGTCGGCGCGCAGGCCGATCGTGCGCCCGCCCGACCCCTGCGACAGCACGCCGACGACGCCTGTGCCGGCGATTCCTTCATGCACTTCGAGCCCGAGCTCGCGCAGGGCCGCCGCGACGATGCCTGCCGTGCGATGCTCGGTGAAGGCTAGCTCAGGATGGGCGTGCAGGTCGCGGCGAAGCGCGACCAGGTCCGGCAGCAGGTCTGCGACTTCGCCGTACATCAGGCACTCACGCCCGGCGCGCGCTCGAAAGGTACTGGCCAGGTGTCATGCCGCACCAGTTCTTGAAGTGACGCGACAGGTGGCTCTGATCGTAGAAGCCCGCCTCGCTCGCCGCTTTCGCGGGCGACATGCCTTCGCGGATCAATGCCTGCGCGCGCTCGACACGCAGCCGGCAGATGTAGCGGTGCGGCGACAGGCCGACCTGCTCGCGGAACACGGTGGCGAAGCGCCACACCGACAGGCCCGCCATCCCCGCGAGTTCCGCGAGCGAGAGCGGTTGCCCGAGGTGCTGCTCGATGTGCAGCAGCGCGCGCTGCACGCCTCTCGACGATCGCGTGGTCACGCTGCGAGGTTAAGCGAGGCTGCGCGAAACATGCCGCCGCAACACGGCCCTGCGCCAGCAGGAAATGTCGAGTTGCGCCCTCAGGCTGGTGGCACCAGGCGCTCGATCGGATAGAAGTTCTTCACGAACGGCGTCTTGATGACGATGTAGCTGAAGTACTTCTCGATGCCGATGTTGCGCTCGAGCAAGCCTTCAATGATCGACTGGTAGTGGTTGACGCCGCGGGTGACGAACTTCAGGAGGTAGTCGTATCCGCCGCTCACCAGGTGGCATTCGACGATTTCGTCGATCGGCCCGATGCTGGTCTCGAACTTGACGAAGTCGTCGCGCTTGTGGTCCTGCAGCGTGACCTCAGTGAAGACCAGCAGCGTGTCGCCGAGCTTCTCGAGCCTGATCTGCGCGCCGTAGCCCGCGATGTAGCCGGCCTGCTCGAGCCGCTTCACGCGCACGAGACACGGGCTCGGCGAGAGGCCGACGGCATCGGCGATCTCGACGTTGGTTGCGCGCCCGTTCTTCTGCAGGTGGCAGAGGATGCGCAGGTCGAGGCGATCGAGCTTGGGATTGCCGGCGGAGGCGGTCATTGCTGCCTCTTCTATGCAACTTGCGCGCCCCCGTCAAGCGCCGGGCTCCGACACAGCGAGCGTCAGGCCAGTGCGCGTCGTACTTCGGGCTGGGTGAGCACGGCGTCCAGCGTGCGCTGCAGCCGCTCGAACATCTGCTCGAATTCCGCCGGTGTGAAGCACAGCGCCGGCGCGAAGCCGAGGATGCCGTCGCCGAACGCGCGGAACACCAGGCCGTTCCTGTAACCGGCCTCGGCGAGGCGGTCCGGAAGCTTCAGTGCGGGATCGAACTGCGCCTTCGTGTACTTGTCGGCGACGAGCTCGAGCGCGCCGAGCAGCCCGCGCGAGCGTGCATCGCCGACGAGCGGGTGGCGCAGCATCGCCTGCAGGCCGGCTTCGAAATGCTTCGCGACCGCTTGGCCATTCGCGAGCACGCCGCCTTCCTCGTACAGCCGCAGCACCTCGAGCGCGACCGCGGCGCTGACCGGATGCGCCGAATAGGTCGCGCCGTGGCCGACCACCGAGCCCGCCGGCGTGCCATTGGCGATGCCCTGGTAGACACGCTCGCTCATCAGCAGCGCACCCATCGGCGCGTAGCCCGACGTCAGGCCTTTCGCGACCGTCATCAGGTCGGGCGATACGCCCTCGGCGTCGCACGCGAACATCGGGCCGGTTCGACCGAAGCCCGTGATGACCTCGTCGGCGATGAAGAGGATGTCGAGCTCGCGGCACGCTTCGCGCATCGCCTTCAGCCAGCCGACCGGCGGGACGATCACGCCGCCCGAGCCCTGGATCGGCTCGCAGAAGAAGGCAGCGACGTTCTCGGCGCCGAGCGCGTTCACCTTCGCCCGCAGCGACGCGACCGATGCGTCGATCAGCGCCTTCGCGTCGGCCCCTGCGGGATGGCGATACGGATACGGCGACGCGATGTAGTGCTGCTCGGGTCGCGGCAGATCGAAGCCGCGGTGGAACGCGGGCAACGCCGTGAGGCCGGCGCCTGTCGACGACGAGCCGTGATAACCCCGCTCGAGCGAGATGAAGTGCTTCTTCTTCGGTCGGCCGGTAGCGTTGTAGAACTGCACGATCAGGCGGACGGCAGCATCGACCGCTTCGGAGCCGCCGAGGGTGAGGTACACGCGGCTCAAGCCCTTCGGCGCGATCTCGGCGAGCTTGGCCGCGAGGCGGATCGCCGGTTCGCTCGAGTAGCTGAAGTAACCCGTGGCGTACGGGAGCTTGCGCATCTGGCGCGCCGCGGCTTCGACCACGCTCTCGTGGCCGTAGCCGATGTTGACGCACCACAAGCCGGAGAATGCGTCGAGCAGCTCCTTGCCGCTTTCGTCGCGCAGCCAGGCGCCCTGTCCGGAGTGCAGCACCGTGGCGCCGCGCTGTTCGTGGCCGTGCCAGTTGGCGACCGGGTGGATCAGGTGCGCTCGATCGAGGGCGACGAGCGATTCGGCGACGGAGGCTTGGGCATCGGTGATCATGCATCGAAGCTTACGTTCGCCGGCGCAGCGGGTGCTGCGGGATGGCGCTGTCGCAGCGCATGACCATGCTGTTGTTGATGCGTTGCCGGTAGAAGATTTCGCCGGCTCTCGAGAAAGCGCCGGCGCTACCGATCAGTACCCGCGGTTGCGGTCGACCAGGCCGAGCATCGGCTCGCCGCGCTCGTGGCGCCCCAGGTTCGCGAGCACCGCTTCGACCGCCGATTCGGGCTGCGTCGTGCTCGCGATGTGCGGTGTGAGCCAGATCTTCGGGTGGCGCCAGAACGGATGGTCTTCTTCCGGCGGTTCGGTCTGGCAGACGTCGAGGATCGCCGCGCGCAAGCGGCTGCGATCGAGCGCGTCGAGCAGATCGGCTTCGACCAGGTGCCCGCCACGCCCGGCGCTGACGAGGGCGGCGCCTTCGGGCAGGGCGTCGAACAAGCGCCGGTCGAGGATGCCGCGCGTGCCGTCGGTGAGGGGCAGCAGGCAGACGAGGATGTCGGTGCGGGCGAGGAAGGAATCGAGATCGACCCGGCGGTTCCAGCCGACGCAGTCGAAGCCGAGCGACCGCAACTGCTCGATCGCGGCACTCCCCATCAGGCCCGTGCCCATCACGCCGACGCGGCTTCCGCCCGGCGGCCGCACGCGATGCTCGCGCCAGACACGCTCGTGCTGCTGCGCCAGGTAGAGCGGCATGTCGCGATGCAGGGCGATGACCGCGAAGCTCACGTACTCGGCCATCGTCGCGACGAGCGCGGGCTCGATCATGCGGACGAGCTTCACGTGGTCGGGGATCCGCGCGAGGTTCAGCTGGTCGACGCCCGCGCCGACGGAGAACAGCACTTCCAGATTCGGGAATGCCACCGCGAGGTTGTCCGGCGGCAACCATGCGGCGAGGAAGCGCACGTCCTTCGGGTCGCCGACATCGGGCCAGACGCGAAATTGCAGCCGCGGTGCTTGTCGCGCGAACAGCTGCGTCCAGACGGCGGCCCGGTCCGGGTCCGCCTTGTAGACGAACGTCATGCGCTCTTCAGCCCATGGCCTGGTTCACGAGCGCCCAGCCGCCATGGCCGAAGCCACGCGCGAGCGCCGTGCCGCGCACCATGCTCGTCGCCATGCCGACGCGTTCGAGGCCGACCGATTCGAGC
>Ga0207706_10002780_pt1 | contig 17020 bp, 8 predicted proteins | sample KBSC53metaG_FD_184318 | JGI IMG/M metagenome (GOLD analysis project Ga0207706, IMG submission 184318) | Corn rhizosphere microbial communities from Kellogg Biological Station, Michigan, USA - KBS C5-3 metaG (SPAdes) (version 2) | ecosystem: Host-associated > Plants > Roots > Rhizosphere > Soil ... | reverse complement strand
AGCGCGCCGCCAGCGTTCGTCCTGAGCCAGGATCAAACTCTCCATTAGAGATTTCGACATAGCTCGATCGGAACAAACGTTGTTACGCTTGTTCGGAATACCGTTGACTAGATCTCGTTCCCGGCCTTTCGGCCGGTCCGGGAGACGGTACGCCCCCGGCGAGACCCGCACGGACATCCCACACCCTGATTGTCAAAGATCGTTCGCGATTTTTCTCGCGAGAGAAGAAAACAATGATAACCCAGGCGGGGGCTCGCGTCAACCCCGGGCCGGGCCGAACTTCCGGGACCGCGCGCTTTGGGCGGACGGAGAAAAACAGCCGGCGCCCGCGTTGCCGCGGGCGCCGGCCGGGGACCACCATGGGAAGTTTCGTGGACCGCCCGGGGGGCGGGAGTCCGGATCAGAAGTCGTCGTCGCCGGCTTCCTCGTCCTCGTCCCAGCCTTCCTCCTCGTCCCACTCGTCCTCGTCGTCGTCCCACTCGTCTTCGTCGTCCCAGTCGTCCTCTTCCTCGAGGTCGTCCTCTTCTTCCCAGCCTTCCTCGCGGTCGGCGTCCCAAGCATCCTCTTCTTCGTCCTCGAACCGAGCGACGAAGGCTTCCTCGAGCGCGAGCTCCTCACCGGTCGCCGGGCGAGCCATCACGTTCGGCATTCCGAAGTCTCCTGTGGACGAGTTCATGGGTGGTCCCCCCCGGGCGCGGACGGCAAGGACGGTGCCGCCTGTAAGCCCCCGTTCGGCGGGAAAGTAAAGGGCGTCCGAAAGGTGTCAAGCCCTTTGTGCGGGCCGCGCGCCGCGCCGCGCGCCTCCGGCGCCACCGTGACACACCCCCCGCGGCGCCGTGGCGGATCGCGAAGGCACCCGCTCCACAGGCGTCTTTCCCGGCCCGCGCGCCGCTCCGGGAAACTCCGCGGCACGGCCCGGGTGTCAGAATCACGCCCACGGGACCGTTGCATGCAGTGAAACATGCGTGCACCATGGTGCATGCGCGGACACGCCTCCCACCGGGTCCCCGCCCTCCCGCGCCCGCACCCTGCCGCCCGCGTACGGCCGGCCCGCCGGCCGCACCCCGCCACCACAAGGAGGACCTCCGTGAGACCCCTGCCCCGGCTCCTGTACCTCGCGCTGGCGCCGTTCGCCCTTGCCGCCTGCGGAAGCGCCGGCTCCGAAACCCGCCTGGCTTCGCCGGAACCCTCGATGGGGAGCGGCACCCAGTCGGCGGTGGTGCTGCAGGGCGACGAGCTGATCGCGGGCGAAACGCTGCTGCGCTCGCTGGTGGGGCGCATGGCCAACATCGAGGTGCTGGCCTCCAACCGCGGCTGCCCCGAGGTGCACCTGCGCGGCCGCCAGACGATCCTGGCCTCGCCCGGGCCGTCGATCTACGTGGACGGCGCGCGGGCGGTGAACACCTGCGTGCTGGACGAGATCGCGCCCAGCGAGGTGCGGCGGGTGGAGGTGTACCCCATGGGCGTGCACATCGGCTACGCCTCGGACCGCAACGGGCTGATCCTGATCTTCCTGCGCGACGGCACCGACGGCTGACCCACCCGTCCGCACGGTACGATCCGCGCCCGGCCCGCAACGTTGCACCGCGGTGCACACGGCGCGGACCCGGGATGCTCCGAATGGCCTCACGGAGAGGAGCCGCCGGTTCCTTTCGTGAGGCCGTGCGATTGCCCCGCCGAAGGGTTCCTGAACAGCGGGGGTCACACGGAGGAACGGAGCCCAACGGAGCGGCGGAGAACTACTCCAGATCCGCCTGAATCGTTTACGAACAAACGACGATTGTTTCACGCGGAGTCAGCGGAGTCAGCGGAGAACAACTGCTTTTTCCGGGTTCATCGCGGATTTCGTTGCAGCAGGTCTCCTGCTCGCTCGCACCGATCCCGTCGACGAGTGGCTGCAGGTGGCGCTCGCGCTGAGTATCGAATTTTTTTGCAGAGACCCCCCCGACCCTGCGGCCATTCACGGAAGGCCAGCTGTCTCAACGGATCGATCAGGGGGATCACGAGGCGAGTCCGGCCGTCGTGCACGTCCCCGCGCATCGATGGCTGGATGGCGATCATTCGCCGTATCCACGAAGGATGCGGAGACGCACGGAGGACAGGGAAGGCTCGATTCCCCCTGATGACGCAGTTGACGAAACCTTCAGGCGCAGGCGACGGGGTGGACGACGGAGGTGGGTGTTCCCGCGAAACTTTCGATACTCAGCGCATTCCGAGCCTGCAGCCACTCGCCGACGAGTTCCGGTGCGATCGGGTTGCAAAGAAATCTACGAAGAATCTTTTTCCCGCTTACTCCGCTGACCCCGCGTGAAACAGGTCTTTTGCCGGATTCGGTATAAACCCGGCCCGCGAACAGCCGTTCTCCGCTGCCTCCGTTCTTCTCCGCTACTCGGTGTGACCCGCGGTTCTCCGCCTCCGTACCAACGAGGGTCGGGGGTGGAAGACGGGGTGTGATCCGATAACCGGGTGTCCCATGAAAGCGAGCGCCCCCGGCGGAGCAGGCTCCGCCGGGGGCGTCCGTCCGTCGATCCCCGGAAGGGGACCTCAGGCAGCCGGGTGGATCACGGCTGGACCGTGTTCCACCACACCGGCTTGTCGTACAGCGTGCCGCCGCCGTTGGCGGCCACCGCGGCGCTCCAGTTCTCGTTGTTCGTCGACTGCTCCGAGGCCGGATAGAAGACGCGCAACGGGATGCGCTGCACCTGCGCGCCCGGGGCGGGCGTCAGCTGCGGGTGGTGCACGCCGCCCACCGTCTCGCGGCGCCACGAGGCGTACTGCTCGGGGCCGTTGGCGTACAGCGCGATCCACTTCTGGAAGTAGATGCTCGCCAGGCCGTTGTACGCCACTTGGGGCTGCGCCAGGTACGCGTCGATGTCGGCCGTGGCGACCCCGTACTGCTCCATCGAGGCGCGGATCCCCGCCGCGTACAGCGTGGCGGCGCTCTCGCCCGTCCACCCCTTGGCCGCGGCCTCGGCGCGCAGGAAGAGCACCTCGGCGTAGCTCATCATCACCGAGGGCGCCGTGGGATCGTTGCGGAACGCCGAACCGATCGGCGAAAGCGCGTCGAAGTCCTCGGGCGTCTCGGTCCCGTTCTGGTAGCCGCAGTAGTCGCCCCCGTCGGCGCAGCCGTTGGGAGCCGGGTCGGCGTACACGAACAGGCGCGGGTCGTTCACCGACTGCAGCGAGTCGACCATGGTCTGGCTGATCACCTGGTCGTAGCGGCCACCCTCGTGGAAGACCGCGTAGATCGGGTTGTCGCTGGGCACCGCGCCCGTGTAGTGCAGCGCGGCGTTGTCGGCGTTGCTGGTGAACACCCCGCCCGGGGCCGCCAGGGCCGCCAGGAACTCCGTGCGGGCCTTGGTGGGGTCCACGTTCGAGATGCGCATGGCCATGCGAAGCCGCAGCGAGTTCGAGAACTTGCGCCACCGCGTCATGTTGCCGCCGTAGATCTCGTCCTCGTCACCGAAGGTGGCGCCCCCGGTCTGGATCGAGCTGCTCGCGGCGGTCAGCTTGGCCAGCATCCCGTAGTAGATGTCCTTCTGCGCGTCGTACTTCGGACGCGCGTTCCCGGCGCCCTTCAGCGCCTCGCTGTACGGGACGTCGCCCCAGGTGTCGGTGATGATCTGGAACGTCCACTGCTGCAGGATGCTCCCGATCGCCGAGTAGTTGGGGCGGCTCAGGCTGTCGCCCTGGTCGATCACGCGCTGCATGTCCATCAGCGCGTCGGCGTAGAAGCCCTGCCAGTGCGCGTCGAGGGTGGTGGAGCGCAGCTCGTACCAGTCCTCGTCGATGTACTGGATCTTCGCGAAGCTCTGCGACCACAGCCCGAGCATGGTCAGGTTGTAGTTCGAGCCCAGCGCCCGCGTCACCGCCGACTGCTCGGCCTGCGGCAGCAGCACGCTGGCCGGCACCGAGGGCGGGTTGTTCGGGTCCACGTTCAGGTCGGTCAGCCCGTTGTCGCAGGCCCCGGCCGCCAGGGCCAGGACCAGCGCCGGAGCCGCCGCCCGGAGGATTCTCTTCATCTTGGTCTCCATGGATGCCTCGGCGCTCAGGGGGTCACCGAGACCGTGAAGCCGACGCTCCGCGGGGTCGGGAGCTGCTCACCCTCGATGCCCTGCACGTTGCTGGCGTCGAAGGCGGTCTCGGGGTCGATGTTGGGCGCCTTCGAGTGCAGCCACAGGTTGCGCCCGATGGCCGAAAGCGTCATCCCGCTGATCCCCAGGCGGCGCACCGTGTTCTGCGGAATCGTGTACGCCAGCGACACCTCGCGCAGCTTCCAGAAGCTGGCGTCGTACACGTGCGCGGCGTTGATGTAGTACGAGTTCTCGAAGTAGTTCTGGGCGATTACGGTGGTGGTGTTCGGCACGAAGTTGCCGTCGTCGTCCACCTGCACGCCCTGCACCACCAGGCCCGGGTTGTTCCAGTCCACCTCGCGCCCGTGCAGGGTGTTCTTGAACACGCCGGTGTAGTCGCCCCACAGGTTGCTGGTGCTGTACAGCTGGCCGCCCTGGTGCGTGTCGAGCAGGAACGACAGCTCCACGTTGCGGAAGCGGAAGTGGTTGTTGATGCCGCCCACCCAGTCGGGCTGGTAGTTGCCCAGCACGCGGCGCACCGGGTCGGCGATCGGCAGGCCGTCGCTGCCCAGGATCAGCTGGCCGAAGTACGGGCTGTTCTCGTCGTCCACGCGCAGGTAGTCGGTGCCGAACAGGGTGCCGTACGGCTCGCCCTTGCGCGCTTCCACGTTCACGCCCCAGTAGCTGCCCAGAATCAGCGTCTTGGTGTCGCCGTTCAGGTCGATCACCTTGCTCCGGTTGTGGCCGAAGTTCAGGGTGAAGTCCCACTGGAAGTTGGTCTTCTGGATCGGCACCAGGCGGGCCTGCACCTCGATCCCCCTGTTGCCGATGGCGCCCGCGTTCAGGAACTGGCGGCTGAAGCCCGAGGTGGGCGACACCGGCACCGCCAGGATCTCGTCGCGGGTGGTCTTGCTGTAGTACGCCAGGTCGAGGTTGGCGCGGCCGTCGAAGAAGCCGAGCTCGGTTCCCACTTCCCAGCTGGTGGTGCTCTCGGGCTTCAGGCTGGCGTTGTTCAGCGTGTTCGACAGCGTGAAGGTGGGGTGCGCGTCGAACTGCTGCTGCGGCAGGTAGGTGGTGATCAGCGAGTACGCCGGCGCGTCGTTGCCCACGCGCGTCCACCCCGCCCGCAGCTTGCCGCTGGTGAGCACGCTCCCCGACAGGTTCAGCGCGTCGGTGAAGACGAAGCTCCCCGAGATCGACGGGTAGAAGTACGAGTTGTTCCCCGCCGGCAGCGTGGACGACCAGTCGTTGCGGCCGGTGAGGTTCACGAACAGGTAGTCGTGGTAGCCGAACTGCACGTCGCCGTACAGCGAGTTCACCTGGCGGCGAACCAGCTGGTTGGTCACGTACGGGGTCTCCAGCGCGTTGGCCAGGTTGTACGTGTACGGCGTGCTCAGGTCACGCACCCAGGCGTAGTTGTCGGTGAAGCGGTCCCAGCGGCGGTTGCCGCCGAAGTTCGCCGTCACCGCGAAGTGCTCGGTCAGGTACTTGTTCCCCGTGAGCAGGAAGTCGGCGTTGGTCTCCTGGTTGGTGAACACGTTGTGCTCGAAGGCGCCGTTGTCGCCGGGCGCGTCGGCCAGGCGGCCCACGTAGAAGCCGAACGACCCGGGCGCGATGTCGAACTCGCGCTCGTTGGTGTAGTAGTCGGTGCCCACGCGGCCCATCAGCTTCAGCCAGTCGGTGAACTGGTAGGAGCTCTGCACGTGGCCGATCACGCGGTCGCGGCGGTCGGAGTTGTGGCTCTCGAAGACGTTGTAGTACGGGTTCGGGTGATAGTTGTAGTTCCAGCTGATCATGTTCCCGTCCGCGTCCTTCACGTGCGTCTTCAGGTAGTTCACGTCCACCTGCCGGCCGAACCACACGAAGCCCATCATCGGGTTGTAGTCGTCGTACCCCGTGCCCGGGCGGTTGTCGGCGCCGTTGTGGATGTACTGCGCCGCCGCGTTGGCCGTCAGCCGCTGGGTCAGGTCGAGCCCGCCGTTCAGCGACAGCGTCTTGCGGTTGAACTCGGTGGTGGGGGTGATCCCGTCCTGGCTCCAGTTGGTGCCGGCCAGGCGCACGTTGGCGCGGTCGCTCGAGGTGGCCAGGCTCACGCTGGTGATCAGCGTCTTCCCGGTCTCGAAGTAGTCACGCACGTTGTTGGGGAACGCCTGCAGCGGCACCGAGTCGCCGTTGCTGTTGAACTGGCGCGCCAGGGTGCCCATCTTGGGGCCCCAGCTCTCGTCCACGCCGTCGGCGCGGCCGCCGCCGCGGCCGTTCACGTAGTCGAAGCGGCCGTTGTAGCCCTGCGAGTACTGGTTCTGGTAGGTCGGCAGGCGCAGCGGCGTTTCGGCCGAGGCGCTCTGCGTGACGGTGAGACCCAGCCCGGTGGCGCGGCGGCCCGTCTTGGTGGTGATGATGATGGCGCCGTTGGCCGCGCGGGCGCCGTACAGCGCCGCGGCGTTGGGCCCCTTGAGCACCGTCACCGACTCGATGTCGTTGGGGTTGATGTCCTGCGCGGTGTTGCCGTAGTCGATGCCGCCGTACCCGGTGTTGCGGTCGTCCGAGTTGTCGATCGGCACGCCGTCGACCACGAACAGCGGCTGGTTGTTGCCGCTGATGGAGGTGGCGCCGCGGATGGTGATACGCGAGCTGCCGCCCTGCGGCCCCGCGTTGGTCACGGTGACGCCGGCCACCTTGCCCGACAGCGTGTTCACCACGTTGCCCTCGGGCACCCGGTTCAGCTCGTTGCTGCTCACGCCCTGGGCCGAGTAGCCCAGCGAGCGCTGCGAGCGGGTGATGCCGAGCGCCGTGACCACCACCCCCTGCAGGGCGACGGCTTGGGTGCTGACGGTGAAGTTCTGCGTCACGTTCGCGCCCGCGCCCAGCGTAACGGTGTGGCTCACCGTGGCGATGCCCTGGCGCGAGGCGGTGATGGTGTAGGGGCGCACGCCGGTCAGGCGGCTGCCGGGGATGACCAGCCGGTAGGTGCCGTCCGCCGTGGTCGAGCTGCCCACGTTGAGGCTCTCGATGCGGACCAGCACGGCGCTTTCCGGCCCGCCGCTTGCGTTGGTGACCCGGCCGGTAACGGTCGCGTTCTCCTGCGCGACCGCCATGGCGGGCACCGATGCTACGGCCACCAGCGTGGCGAGTAGCCGACGGAGCTGTCTCATAGGGTTCGTCCTCCTCGGGGTCGGGCGGCGCGTGAGTGCATCCGCCCATCTTCGTTCGCTCCCGCGGGGCCGCGGCGCTCAAGGGCCCGGCGGGAACCGGGCGTGGGATCCCCCCACGCCGGCACCGGCGTTGTGCGGGTGCGTAGTCAAGCTTCGGGCGCCCCGCCCGTACCGGCACCTACCGCGCGCCGGCTCCTCCCTTCCTGGCTGCTGGGTGAACGGGTGATGGGCGGCCATCGTATGGCCGCCCTTACAACGGTGTTCAGGTCCTCCCGTCCGGCCGCTTCGGGCGCCGTTCGAACGTCCGCACGAATGGGCGCGGACCCGGCGCGGCCGGTTCGGGAGTCGTGGGTTCCCTTCTTTAATAGACTCGCGGGTCGATTGCGTCAACCCCCCGGCCGTCCCGCTTCGGCACAGGCGGGTGCCCCGGAACGAGCCAGGGGCCCCCCGCGGCCGGTGTTCTCAATGGCGCAGCGTGGTGACCACGATGGCGCCCGAGGGGTGGCCGGGGCCGAAGCGGTAGGTGGCCGCCGCCACGTCGAGCAGCTCCACCGTCTCGGTCTCGCTCACCAGCATCTGGCGCAGCTGGTTCACGTCGCCCACGAAGCCGCCGTCCAGGTACACCTTGGGCGCGGGGCTGCTGGCCGCCTGGTCGGACGGGTTCTGCGGCGGCAGGATGGTGGTGGCCCGCGGGTCGTCCGCGCCCGGGGGGGCGCCGGCGGCGACCGGGCCCGCGCGCAGGGCGCCCTCGCCGCGGCCGCGCAGCCACGAGGGGCGCGTGGCCTGCAGGAACTCGTACAGCGTGGTGGCCGCCGAGGCGCGCAGCTCGTCGGAGGTGACGGTGGCGCTCAAGGCGCTGGACGGCGCGCGTCTGGGCGGCGGCGCGCCCGCCACGCGCGAACCGCGCCCCACCACCAGCCCCGCCACCGCGCCCACGGCGCCGCCGCCCACGGCAAAGCTCATCCGGCGCGACGCGAACTCGGAGTTGCTGTGCTTGTCCCAGTCGCTCCACGCCACCTGCGAGGCCAGGTAGCCGGCGCCGGCGCCGATCAGCGCGCCGCCCAGCGCGTGCAGCGCGGTGCGGCTGGCCGCACGGCCGCGGACGGCGCGCAGCGGCGCCGCCGGGGCCTGCGCGGCCGGGGCGGCGGGCGGCAGCGAGAGCGCCGCGGCGTCGTCGAGCGCGGACCGCTGCTGCGCGGCGGCGGGAGCGGCGGCCATGGATGCGGCCACCGCGACGAGCACCAGCCTGTGAATCATCATCTCACCCTGGACCTGGGAGTGGCGGCGGCGGCGCCGCACCGGTCAACAACGTCTCCAGCCCGCGTCCTGTGACACCCGCCCGCTCCGGTTCGTGGGGGGCCGTTCCCGCGCTGGCGACCGGGCGAACCGCCGTCCGCTCCCCCCCGGATCGTCACCTGCGGCGCGATGAGACGGTCACAAGCTGGCGACGATGCCGTGGCGCGCACAAGTGGGTGCGAACCACACGCACGGGGCCGGACCGGGTGATGCGGCCTTCCACCCTGCGCAAAATGTCTTGCAGCGCGGGTCCCGGGGACACTATGGTGGAAGCCGCGCCCCGCGCGCGGCCTGGCGGTCCGGCCGGTTGCCGGCGCGGGCGGCGCGCGCGGGAAAGATTCCGCGGCCGGACGGCGGCGCGGTCAGAAACCCCCGCCCCGCATCCGTTCCATACCGCGTCCGGCGAAGCAGGCCGGCCGTGGCCCGTCCCCGCACCGCCGGACCCTCCGCGCGGCCCGCTGCCGCCGCCCCGGCACGGCGCTCGCTGCGTTCGCGGTGCTCCAGCGCGCCCACCTCTACACGGGGGTGAACCATGCGTCCCCTCCTCCATGCCGCCCGCGCGGCCTTCGCCATCCTGGCCGCGGGGTGCCTGGGCTCGTCGCCCGACACCGGCGTGCCGGCGTCACCGATCCCCGAGTCGGCGCGGAGGCTGGCGGGGAGCGGCACCGTGATCGACAACCGCCAGCTGGGCCGGGCCGGCGGCGACCTGCTCACCGCGCTGCAGGGGCGGGTGCCCAACATGCGGGTGGAACGCATCCCCGGCCGCCGCTGCCCGATGGTGGTGCTGCGCGGCGAGCGGACCATGCTGGGCTCGCCCGACCCGATGGTGTACGTGGACGGCACCGCCATGACCGACACCTGCATCCTGGCGCAGCTCCGCGCCAGCGAGGTGTGGTGGGTGGAGCTGTACCCCGGCGGCATCGCCCCGCGCCCGGGCTACGGCTCGGGGACGAACGGGCTGATCCTGGTGTTCCTGCGCGACGGCACCACCGAGAGCTGACCGGCGCGCAGGGGCCCGGGCGGATGCGCCGCACGACGAGGCGGGGGCGGACCACCACGGTCCGCCCCCGCCTGCTTTCCGCCGGCCGGGGAACCGGCCGATCCGGGCCCCCGGTCCATCCACCCCCCTCCGGCCACGCCGCTCAGCTGCAGGCGGTGGGGTCGTTGGGGTTGCGGAAGCCGTGCAGGCTGGGCCGCCCCTCGGCCACGCCGCCGTTGGAGAGCTGCGACGCGGTGGAGGGGATGTTCGGGTTCGCGTTCTCTTCCGTCTGCCCGTAGAACACGCGCCCCGGCACCTGCCCGGGGGTCACCGCCTGCGAGCTGGACCGCGGCACCAGCCCCAGCCCGGCGAAGCAGGTGCGCTTGTAGTCGTTCCAGGCCTCGATGTTCTGGAACATGGCGATGTACTTCTCCGCCACGATCGCCTGGAAGAGCGCGGTCCCGGCGAGCCCCGCCAGCGCCGGGAGGCCGACGGAGGCCCGCGCCAGGTTCAGGTGGGTGAGCGCCGCCGCGTCGTTGCCGGTGCGCTGGTACGCCTCGGCCAGGATCAGCTCGTTCTCGATGTAGCTGAGGAACGGCTGGCGGTAGTCGGGCGCGATCCGGGTGCCGCGCAGCGGCGACACCCCGCCCTGGTACGTGCCGTCGTCGGCGGTGCCGAAGTACTCGGGAAGACGCGGGTCGCTGCGCGCCTTCATCAGGTTCACCAGCAGCGAGCCGGCCACCAGGTCGTTGCCGAACGAGGTCTCCTGGAACTGGTACCACAGGTTCCGCTCGGAGGTGCTGCTGGTGTGCGCGGACCGGAAGTCGCCCGCGGGCGACTGGATCCCGTTCAGCGCCGCGTTGATGGCCGCGGTGTACGCCGCCGCGCCGCGCACCTCGGCGGTGTGCAGGTACAGCCGCGCCTTGAGCGTGTTGGCCGCGCGGATCCACTTCTGCCGGTCGCCGCCGTACACCAGGTCCAGCGCGCCCGGGCCGGCGCCGGTTCCCGACTGCAGGTCGGCGATGGCGGTGGTCAGCAGCGTCTGCAGGTTGTCGTACACCTGCAGCTGCGGGTCCAGGTGCGGCTGCGCCTGGCCGATCTCGGAGTACGGCACGTCGCCCCAGATCGAGGCGGCGGTCCCCACCGAGAACGCCTCCCACACCCGGGCGATCCCCAGCCAGGTGCGGTCGCCCGACTCCTGGGTGCGCTTCTCCACCTCGCGCAGGTCCACCAGCCCGCCGAAGGCGTAGGTCTGCGTCCAGTCGCCCGAGAAGGAGCCGGAGTTGAAGTTGTACTCGCCCATCTGCTCCACGAAGCGGCCGCCCACCCCCGCGCACTGCTGGGTGAAGAGACAGGCGGCCATGGCCAGGCTCCCCTCCTGCACCGCGAACTCGGCGGCCTGGTGCCCCACGAAGAGCTGCGCGGTGGACGCCCGGGTGGGCTGGTTGGGGTCGTCCACCGAAAGGAAGTCGCTGCTGCACGCGGCCACCCCCGCGAGGGAGGCCACGAGCGCCAGCCGGATTGCGTTCGGTCTTGGCATCGGGTTCACCTTGCGCTCAGTGGTTCAGGGAGACCGAGATCACGAACGAGCGCGTCTGCGGCATGTTGAAGTAGTCCATCCCGCGGGTCTTCTGGATGGCGCCGCCCAGGTTGGTCTCGGGGTCGTAGCCGGTGTAGTCGGTCCAGGTGTGCAGGTTGCGCCCGGCCACGCGCACGTTCACGTCGCGCACACCGGTCAGCCGGGTCAGCCACCCGCTGGTGAAGTCGTACCCCAGCGACAGCTCGCGCAGCTTCACGTAGCTGCCGTCCTCCATGCACAGCTCGGCGACGTCGCTGAACGGGCACGGGCCCAAGCCGTTGCGGTACCAGTTCTCGCCGATCGGCACCGCCATGCCGGCGCCCGGCCCCACCACCGCGCCGGGGAGGATCGACTGGCCGAACACCTTCTCGTTCCCCGTGCACACCTCGTCGCCCGCCACCAGCGTGCAGGTGGCGCGCTGCTCGGTGTCCTTGTGCGTGCCGTAGCTGTACAGCGCGCCGCGGGTGCCGTTGTAGATCACCCCGCCGTGGCGGATGTCGAGGAGCCCGCCCAGTTCCACCCGGCCGACCCGCAGCGTGGTGTTGAAGCCGCCGGTCCAGTCGGGGTTGGGGTCGCCGATCACGCGCTGGTTGGGGTCGCGCACGGGGAAGCCATCCTCGCCGATGTACACGGCCCCCTTGGGAGCGCCCGCGCACACGGTGGCCAGGTCCACCCCCTCCACCGCGGCGTCCTGGCCCTCGGGGCTCAGGCCGCAGCGCACCACGCCGTAGTCGTAGAACACGCCCACCGGCTCGCCCTCCTTGGCCACCCCGAAGGGCGTGATGCTGAGCGGGTCGAGCGCCACCCAGTCCACCCCCTCGAGCTTGAGCACCCGGCTGCGGTTGGTGCCCCACTGCACCCCCACGTCCCAGGTCAGGTTGTGGCGGTCCACCGGCCGGCCGCTCACCGCCAGCTCCACGCCGCGGTTGCGGAAGGTGCCCGCGTTCTGCGCCTGCCGGGTGTAGAACGACGAGGGCGGGAGCGCCACGTTCAGGATCACGTCCTCGGTGCGGGCGTTGTAGAAGGTGAAGTTGACCTCGGCGCGGCCGCTGGCCAGCCCGATGTCGAAGCCGGCCTCGAGCTCCTTGGTGCGCTCGGGGCGCAGGTCGTCGGCGCCCTTGACGAAGTTGGACACCAGGCCGCCGTAGCCGCTCTGCGTGGGCGTGAAGCCGGTGCCCTGCGAGATCCCGCCCACGATGGAGCTGGAGAAGGCGTTGGTGGTGAGGAAGGGAAGCGGCTCCTGCCCCGCCTCGCCGTACGCCGCGCGCAGCTTGAACAGCCCCAGGAACTCGGGGTTCCCCAGGAGGTTGACGGCGTTCCACGCCACGCTGGCCTTGGGGAACCAGCTGCGGCGGTGGTTCGCGCTGAAGGTACTCGAGCCGTCGTTGCGGGCGGCCAGCGTCAGGTACAGCTGGTCCCACGCCTCGAAGGTGCCCTGCCCGAACACCGACGAGTTGTGCACCACGGTCTCGTAGTCGTACGGCGGGTCACGCGAGACGGTGTTGGAGAGCTTGAACGGCTCGGGGGCCACCAGGGTGCGGCCCACGGTGGCCAGGACGCGGTTGTTGCGGTTGTTCAGGCTCTGGCCCAGGGTGACGGTGCCGTTGAACGCGTGCGACAGGCGGTAGCGGGCAGTGGCCGTCAGGTCGGAGCTGATCTGGTAGTCCACGATCTTCCCGTCGGTCACCCGGCCGCCGGCCGACACGTCGGACGAGGCCTGGGGCGCGCCCTCGAGGCGTTCGTCGGTGGAGTAGTCGGCGCCCAGGGTGTAGGCCAGCGTGAGCCAGGGGCGCGGGAGCCACGAGGAGGTGACGTTGCCGAACACGCGCCCCACCTGCGCCCGGTTCTCGGGCTCGAACAGGGCGAAGAACGGGTTGTCGAAGCCGCGGGTGGACGACTCGGAGCCCACCTGCGGGTGCTGCATGCGGAACGAGCGGTGCAGCAGGGTGGTGGGGTCCAGGTAGCAGGTTTCCGGCAGGCAGTTGTTGAAGTTGGGCGGGGTGCGCAGCAGCCCCAGCTGCAGGCCGTTCACGTTGTTGCCGCGCTGGATGAACGAGCCGCGGGTGTCGGCGAACGACACGTTGCCGCCCAGCGAGAAGTTCTGCGCCAGGAAGTGGGTCCCCTTGAGGCGCACGGTGGTGCGGTCGAACCAGTTGTTGGGCCCCTTGAACACGCCGCTGTTGTCCACGCGCGAGAGCGACATGTAGAAGGTGGTGCGCTCGCTCCCCCCCGAGATCGACAGGTTGTTCTCGAACTCGCGGCCGGTGTCGTACGCCTCGGTGGCGTGGTTGAACACGGGGATCCCCGAGGCGGTCAGGTCGGGGCCCCAGCTGCGGGTGCACAGCCCGCCGTTCACGTTGGGGTCGTCGCACGAGTGCTCGCCCGGCGCCACGCCCCGGCGCCCCTGGCCGTAGCGGGTCTGCAGCGGGTAGGTGCGGTTCACGTCGTCGAGCGACAGCGTGCTCTTCAGCGAGTAGCGGGTGGCCCCGGTGCGCCCGGTCTTGGTGGTGATCAGCACCACGCCCTGCCCGGCGCGGGCGCCGTAGAGCGCGCCGGCGGCGGCGCCCTTCAGGATCTCCACGCTCTCGATGTCCTCGGGGTTCAGGTCCACCGCGCGGTTCGACTGCGTGGTCCCCGAGATCTCGCCCGTCCCCAGCTCGTCGATCGGGTTGAAATTGGAGGTGGAGAACGACTCGTTGTTGATCGGCACGCCGTCGACCACGAAGAGCGGCTGGCCGCTCCCCGAGATGGTGCGGGTGCCGCGCATGCGGATGTACGACGACGACCCCGGCTCGCCGGAGCTCGCGGTGACCTCCACGTTGGGCGCCTTGCCGGCCAGCGCCTGCACCACGTTGGACTCGTTGCTGCGCGAGATCAGCTCCGCCGGCACGTTGTTGCGCGCCGAGCCGATCTCCACGCGCGTCTGCGTGGTGCCCGCGCCGGTCACCACCAGCTCGTTCAGCCGCAGTGCGTCGGAGCCGAGCTGGAAGTTCTGCGTGACGCTGGCGCCGGGGCTGAGCGTGACCGTGCGCGACTGCGGCGCCAGCCCCACCCGCGACGCCGTGACGGTGGCCTGCGTCCCCGCGCGGATGCGCGAGCCGGGCACCACCAGGCGGTAGCTGCCGTCGGCGGTGGAGGTGGTCCCCACGTTCAGCGAGTTGATCCGCACCAGCACGGCGTTCTCGGGGCCCCCGCTCGCGTTGGTGACGCGGCCGGTGACCACCGCCGGCTCCTGCGCCGCCAGGGCGGCGGGAGCGAGGGCCGCGGCGACGAGCGTCGCGAGCAGCCCGCGAAGTCTTCTCATTGTGTCGCCTCCTGGTAGTGCGGCGGACACCCAAAGGCGTTCCGCCAGGGTTGGATCTCCGGGTTGCCGCGGCGGGCGCACGCCCCTCGCGGCCTCAACTGTGTGTGGGTCCCATACGCCGGGCCTGCCGGCGGGGGGAGCCCGCGTTTTCGAAGCGAGGGGTTCTGCGGCTGCGCCTCCTTTGTGCACCGGGAACGGGGCTCCGCGCGGGAGCCATACGCCGCCAGGACAGCGTGGTGGCGCTGCCCGCCTGCACTCGTGGACCGACGCCGAGGAAATGCGGGTTCGAAGACGCCGCGCCGGGAGGGAGGGCTCCGTGCGGCGGACGGACAGGATTCGGGAAACCGCCGTATGGATAGGGCGGTTTTCGAGCGAATGTCAAGAACGGCGCTGTGGATCGCCTGGCCCGGTCCACGAGCCGTTCTCACGACGGCATGAGAGGAACGGACGGCTTCGCGGCGCGGACCGATCCGTCCCGTGCCTCTCCGCCCTCCCGTTAGAACAACGTCTCTCGCGCGGACACACGGACACGGGGACGGCACCGCACAGGGGGATCCGCAAATACAACCGTTGAGCGGATATCGCTGAAAGGGTCACAGTAGTATCGAAAGTTTCGCAGAACACCCGCTTCCGTCGTTCGCGCCTGAAGAGGCTTCGTCAACTGCGTCGTCAGGGGGATCGAGCCCTCCCAATCCTCCGTGCGTCTCTGCAGCCTGCGTGGGTACGGCGAACGATCGCCATCCAGCCATCGCTGCGCGGGACGTGTACGGACGGCCGGATTCGCTTGGTGATCCCCTGATCGATCCGTTGAGACAGCCGGGCCTTCCGTGACGGCCGCGGGGCCGAGGGGAGGTCTCTCCAAAAAATTTCGATACTCAGCGCGAGCGCCACCCGCAGCCACTCGCCGACTGGATCGGTGCGAAGCGGGGCCACTGGACGTTCGGAGATGCAAAGAGCCCTCTCCCCGGGAAAACTGGGGAGAGGGCTCCGGCGTTCGCTTGCGCCACGGGTCAGGCGGTGGCGCGCGAGGCCTTCTTGCGGTCGTTGGCGTTCAGCAGGCGCTTGCGCAGGCGCAGCGATTTGGGCGTCACTTCGATCAGCTCGTCGTCGGCGATGTAGCCCATGGCGTCTTCCAGCGTCATCACCCGCGGCGGCTCGAGCAGGATGTTCTCGTCGCTCCCGCTGGCGCGCATGTTGGTGAGCTTCTTCCCCCTGGTCACGTTCACCTCCATGTCGCCGGGGCGGCTGTTCTCGCCCACGATCATCCCCTCGTACACCGGGGTGCCGGGGTCGATGAAGAAGGTGGAGCGCTCCTGCAGGTTCCCCAGCGAGAACGCCACCGCCTCGCCGTTCATCATGCTCACCAGCACGCCGCGGCTGCGGGTGTTCATCGACCCCACGTACGGCCCGTACTCCATGAACCGGTGGTGCAGCGTGCCCTCGCCACGCGTGTCGGTCAGGAACTCGCTGCGGTAGCCGAACAGCGCGCGCGCCGGGGCCTTGTAGACGAGCCGCACCAGGCCGCCTCCGGGGTTCTTCATCTCCAGCATCTCGGCGCGCCGCTGGCCCATCTTCTCGATCACCGGCCCCATGTGGCTCTCGGGAAGGTCGATGGTCACCTCCTCGTACGGCTCCAGCAGCTGGCCGGCGGGGCTCTTCTTGAGGATCACGCGCGGGCGGCTGACGGCGAACTCGTACCCCTCGCGCCGCATCGTCTCCATCAGGATCCCCAGGTGCAGCTCGCCGCGGCCGCTCACGGTGAGCGTGTCGGGGCTGTCGGTTTCCTCCACGCGCAGCGCCACGTTGCTCTCCAGCTCCTTGAACAGCCGGTCGCGCACCTGGCGGCTGGTGACGTACTTCCCTTCCCGCCCGGCGAAGGGCGAGTTGTTCAGCATGATGTCCACCGACACCGTGGGCTCTTCCACGGCGATCCCTTCCAGCGCCTCGGGGTGCTCGGCGTCGCACACGGTGGCACCGATCTCCACGTCGGTGAGCCCGGCCAGCGCCACCACGTCGCCCGCCGAGGCCGACTCGGTCTCGTGCCGCTCCAGCCCGTCGAAGGTGAAGAGCTTGCTGATCTTGCTGCGCGTCATCTGCGCGGTGTTGTCGCCGTGGGTGACCAGCACCACCGTGTCGCCCACGCGCCCGGTGCCGCGCTCGATCTTGCCGATGGCGAGGCGGCCCAGGTACGGCGAGTAGTCGATGGTGGACACCAGCATCTGGAACGGGCCCTCCTGCGCGCTGGGCGCGGGGATCGTTTCCAGGATCGTTTCGAAGAGCGGGGTGAGGCCCTTGCGAGGGTCGTCCACGGCGCGCATGGCCACGCCCTCGCGGCCGACGGCGTACAGGAAGGGGCAATCGAGCTGGTGGTCGTCGGCCTCCAACTCCATGAACAGCTCCAGCACCTCGTCGTGCACGCGGTGCGGGTCGGCGTCGCCGCGGTCGATCTTGTTGATCACCACGATCGGCTGCAGCCCCAGCTCCATCGCCTTGCGGGTGACGAAGCGGGTCTGCGGCATCGGCCCCTCCGCCGCGTCCACCAGCAGCACCACCCCGTCCACCATGCGCAGGATGCGCTCGACCTCGCCCCCGAAGTCGCTGTGCCCGGGGGTGTCGACGATGTTGATCTTGGTGTCG
>Ga0207706_10002778_pt1 | contig 17021 bp, 18 predicted proteins | sample KBSC53metaG_FD_184318 | JGI IMG/M metagenome (GOLD analysis project Ga0207706, IMG submission 184318) | Corn rhizosphere microbial communities from Kellogg Biological Station, Michigan, USA - KBS C5-3 metaG (SPAdes) (version 2) | ecosystem: Host-associated > Plants > Roots > Rhizosphere > Soil ... | reverse complement strand
CGCGAGGTCACCTGCTGCAGCGAGGGGTGCCAGCACCCTCGCAAGGTCGTTGCGCAGGACCTCGTGGTAGTTCCGCATGACAGCCGGAACGGAGACTTCTGGTTCAGTCATCGTTGCTCCTGTTTGGAGTACGAAGCAATCAGCTTCTCGAACGAGCGGATCTCCCGACGGTTCGTTGGGCGCTTTTCGCAGTATGCTAATGCTTCGTTGCGGTGACTAGAAGCTCCGACACCAAACCATGAGAGCCAAGGGACTTTGCGTATGCCTAAAGCATGCAGCTCCGTCAGAGCGACTACGTGTCCAAATCTTCGGTTTGACAACATCGGAAGCCTTTTTTGGCCAGCCTGTCGGCAAGTGGCGTAACGCTGTCTGATGCCGCGATAAGACTCGGCACGACGGAAGGTACGGTTCGCACGAATGTGAAACGGATCTCGGGTGCTGATCGAACACAGTAGTTGGCTAATTGCCAGCGCTGCGGTAGTTTTGACACTGCCCGGATCCAAGGAACAAGAAACCTAGGGAGCGTCCATGAAGACATTATCGTGGCTGGCGACCGGCATTGCGTTCTCAGGCTTCCTCGTCGGCGTCGCGCATGCCGCGCCGCCCGCCCCGCAGGCCCGCTGGACGATCATGGTCTACATGTCGGGGGACAACAATCTCGAAGACTTCATCGTCAAGGACATAGAGCTGGAACTCGGCCTTGCCGGGTCCAACGCCGACATACAAATCGTCGCACTGGCCGATCGTGGACCCGGTTACGACACGAGTCGCGGCAACTGGCAGACGACCAAGCTCTATCACGTGACGCAGGGCATCGTTGCCGATGCGGCGAGCGCGGTAGCCGATTGGGGCGAGCGGAACTTCGGTGACCCACAGACGCTGATCGACCTGGTCACCTGGACGAAAGCCAACTACCCGGCCGACCGCTACGCGCTCTATTTCTGGGGCCACGGCTGGAACTGGCACCCGGGCTGGGTCATGGAGGACGACACAGACGTCGACACGCTCGACTACCACGAGATGAAGGCCGCGATTCCGCTGCTCGGGTTCATCGACGTCGTCGGTTACGACGGCTGCAACATGGCAACGATGGAGATCTACAAGCTGTGGGAAAACAAAGCCACGGCGATCGCGGCCTCGGAGGAGTACGTGGGCTGGAACGGCATCGAGTACGACTCCGTGATCGCGCAGCTGCGTGCGAACCCATTCATGAGCGCCGATCAGGTCGCGGTCGCGAGCGCCCAGTCGGCGGTCGTCCTGGGTGGAGAGCGCACCTTTTCGGCGGTGGCCGTGGACGGACGGCTCGCCAACCTGTTGACGGCGACCGAACAGTTTGCGGTCGCGCTCACTAACGGACTGGCCGCCAATCGCAAGAAGTACGACCGCGCGTTCGGTGCCACCCGCTCGATGTGGCAGGCGCCGATGGACAAGGATTTCTATGACCTCGCAAACGAGATAGATATCGCGGTCAGCGACGCCAACATCAAGGCGAGGGCGCAGAGCGTGATGAATGCGATCTCTTCAGTCAGGCTCTACGAAGGGCACACGAACGCCTACTCGGACGTTCATGGCATGACGATCTACCACATCAGCAAGGCCGCCCAGAAGGATTCGAATTACACGTACTACCGTTCGACCATCGACCTGGCGCTCACGACGAGCTGGGACGAGTTCCTGAACGCCTACGCGCAGTGACCGTGTTCAAAGACGCAAGCAGGATGCGCCAGTGATCGACCTGACGGCGTTGGAACAGCAACAGATCGAAACCGTGGCGCGCAGCGTGATCCTGCGGGATCAGGTTCCAGCCACGATGCTCGACTGTCACGCGCGTCTCGTCGCCAATCGCTTCGAAGCGCACGTCGAGTTCCGTCGACTGGTCGGGCGCAAATGTTGCCTGCCGCCACGTGAGCGCAAGCCGTTCGCCGGGCTTCCAGACGGTAATCCGGCCGACCTCGAATTGCTTTCCGTTCCCCAGCGTCGCGATCAGCCGTCCGCCTTCGCCCGGCTCGAAACGCAGATATCCATCCCCGTCCGGCGTCAGTTGAAAGAGTGGATGCGAGCGCCACCATTCGCCGATTTCCTCAGTGAACGCTTCAAACGCACGCGCTGGCGGGACGCCGACGCGGAGCGAAACGATGACCGCCGCGGTCACCTGCGTTTCTTCTCTACGTGAATTTTGAAGGCGGAAAGCTGCGCCGTCCACATCGCTTCGGTTTCGGCGACCCAGCTCTTCAGGTCCGCCATGGCGCCGTCTTTCAGCGCATAAACGCGAACGCGGGCGTCGAATTCGGGATGTGTCTCCTGGACGAGGCCGCTTTGCTTCATGAGACGCAAATGACGGCTCATCGCGGGCGCAGGCAGCCCGAGCGCGTCGGCGAGTTCTCCCGCCCGCCGCGGACGCTCGCCGAGAAGCTCCACAGCCCGACGACGATGGGGATCGGCGAGTGCCGCAAACGTCTTGTCGACCCGCGCGCTCAATCGAGCCGCTTCTTTGTGACTAAGCCACTCGCCTTGTCCCATTCGTCGGACGTCATTTTCCGAACGGTGACGCCGAAGGTCCAGATATGGCCTTCAGGATCCTTCGCGCGATAGGTGCGGTCGCCGTAGAACTGCGTTTCCGGTTCCTGCGCGATATCGGCGCCGGCTTTGCGTGCGCGGGCGCAGTGGGCGTCGATGTCCTCGCCTTCGGCGAGCTGGACGTGAACGCTCTGGGTGTTCCTGCCGTCGATCGATTTCGGGCTCTTATGTTCGGCGCTCCACTCACTACCGACCATAACTACAGAGTTCCCGTGAACCATCTCAGAATGGGCAAGATTGCCGTCGGCATCGAGAATGACGAACAGCGGGTCGAAGCCAAATGCCTCTTCGAGCCAGCGAAAGGCGGCCTTCGGATCCTGGTAGCTGACGGCGCTCGAAAGCCCTTTGGGCCGATAGGGGTCGGTCATGGCGGTTCCTCCTACCTGATGATGATCACTGATACTTGCGCAGTATAATAATAGTTGCGAAATAAGTAAACTATATGCAACACCGCGATGGGCAGAGACAGTAGGTTGCCATGAGCAAACTCATGCGGTTTCCCAGTTCGGTCAAACGAGATCAGGCTATCGAGGCCTGGATGCATGAGCATTCGGGGGTACTGGGGGCGATTGCGCAGCGCTGGTTTGAGGTCATGCGCGGCTGCGGAGACGACGTGCAAGAGCTATTGCATGATGGCCATCCAACCGCGTGTGTGGGTGATGCGGCGTTCGGCTACGTCAATGCGTTCAAAGGTCACGTCAACGTCGGGTTCTTTCGTGGGGCCGAGATTGCCGATCCCGAGGGTCTCTTGGAAGGCACTGGAAAGTTCATGCGCCATGTGAAACTCGGACCCGACCGTGCAGTCGATGCCACGGCTCTAATCAAGCTGATCGGAACTGCATACAATGACATGAAGGGGCGCCTGAAGGCGGAGTAGCCGCGCTTACATTCGCCCGCTATGCCAGCGCGATCTCTTGTGACAGCCTCCCTGTGCCTCGCGGCCGCCGCGGCCGCTGCCGAGGTCGCCGAGCCGCCGCGTAAGTCCGTCCGTGCCGTTCGCGTGGAGACGCCGCCGGTCCTGGACGGGGTACTCGACGACTCCGCTTGGCAAGAAGCGGCCTTAGTCGAGGACTTTCACATCGTGGTGTCGAACGAATTCGGCACGCCGGCCGAGCGTTCGCGCGTCTATGTCGCCTTCGATGCCGACAACCTCTACTTCGCCGCGCGCTTCTGGGACTCGAAGCCCGATACGATCGTCGCCAAGGTGCTGAGCAAGCGCGACGCTTCCTTCGGCGAAGACGGCTTTTCCATCACGCTCGATCCCTACGACCAGGCTCGCGCCGGCTACATGTTCGACGTCAACCCGAACGGAATGCGCAGCGAAGCAATCTACACGGACACGGATCGCCAGAACTGGGATTGGGAGGGCATCTGGAACGCCGCAGCGCAGATCGACGGGGAGGGCTGGACCGCCGAAGCCGCAATCCCGTTGAAGACGCTGTCCTTCGATCCCGCGCACGACGCCTGGGGAGTCAATTTCACGCGCTGGCACGGTGCCGACAACGAGCAGTTCGGCTGGGTGTCGTACAACCGCGGCCAGAATCTCTCGCGCACGGGATCGGTGACGGGGCTCGCCGACCTGAATCAGGGCTACGGGCTCGACGTGGTTCCGGGCCTGCGCGCCGGCGCGACGCGGGACTACGCGGCAGACGAAGCGGACGAGTTCCTCGAGCCCTCACTCGACGCGTTCTGGAAGATCACGCCGTCGTTGACTGCCGCGCTCACGCTCAATCCCGATTTCTCGGGCACTACGGCGGACACGCGACAGATCAACCTGACGCGCTTCGATCTGTTTTTCCCGGAGCAGCGGGCCTTCTTCCTCCAGGATTCGGACATCTTCGAGTTCGGGCGGTTGGAGGAGGAGAGCGGCATCCCCTTCTTTTCACGCCGTATCGGCCTCGACGACGACGGCGAGCCGCTCACGCTGGATGCCGGCCTGAAGCTCGCTGGCCGTGCGGGCCCGGTCAGCGTCGGCGTCCTCGGCGTGCGCCAGGATGCGGCCGTCGGCCAGGAGTCCGTGGATCTCTTCGTCGGGCGCGTCGCACGAAACGTGCTCGAGGAATCGAGCGTCGGCGTCATCGTGACGAGCGGCAATCCTGACCCGCGTGTCGACAACTCACTCGCGGGCGTCGACTTCCGCTACCTCAACACGCGCCTGGGTGACAACCGCAGCATCGAGGCGACGGCCTGGTACCAGCAGACCCACACCGAAGGCCTGTCGGGCGACGACTCGGCGTACGGGTTCAGTTTTGCCGTGCCGAACAGCGATGGCTGGAACGGCGAGCTCATCCACAAGGTGATCGAGGAGAACTATTTCCCTGCGCTGGGCTTCGCGAGCCGCACGGATTTCGAGACGACCTTCGCCGAGCTCGGCTTCACGTGGCGCCCGGAGAATCACTGGATCCGGCGCGTGGAGAGTGAGATCGGCGCGGAGTTTGTCGACGCGATAAACGGCAGCGATCGCAGCCGTGAAATCGAGCTTCAGCTCGTCGAAGTCGAGAACCAGGCCGCGGACTACCTGACGCTCACGCATATCTTCGTCGAGGACGAGTTCGCGGAGCCATTCGAGATCTCCGAAGGTGTCGTGATTCCCGCGGGCAACTACACCTACGATCACGCCTGCGTATCGTTATATACCGGCGAGCAGCGCGTGCTCGCCACCGAGTCGAGCATTTGCGACGGGGGCTTCTACGACGGGCAGATTTTCATCTTCGAGACGAAGACAACCTGGCGGCCGAGTGCGCACCTCAAGGTCACTCTTGGCGGCGAGTACAACGACGTCGACCTGCCACAGGGGGACTTCATCACCCGCCTCGCGACGCTGGCCTTCGATATCGCGTTCAACACCGCGTGGTCGTGGGAGAATTTCGTCCAGTACGATAACGTCTCGGACACGGTCGGGCTCAACAGTATCCTGCGCTGGATCCCGCGCGCGGGGCAGGAGACGGTATTTGTCGTCAACACTCAGCAGGAAGACTTCGACCGCGACGGCCGCTTCCGGTCGCATACCTCGGACGTCACGCTCAAGCTGAGCTATACGTTCCGCTACTGAGGCCGATCGCCGTGAGACCCGACCGCGGTCATGGAGACACGGAAGGAGGAGATTACAAGGCCACGGGGCGTGTACCATGCGGCGAAGGGTAGGGCAGAAGAGGTCAGGAAAATGAAGTCGGGTTGGAAGGTGTCGGGCATTGGAGGGTTCCGCTGTTCCTGGTTGCTCATCGCGATGCTTGTGGCCTGCCCCGCACAGGCTGCGGACGCCCCAGCCAAAACAGAATCCCAGCTCCAGGCCGCTGCCGTGCTTAAGTCCATGGCGGAGTACCTGGCCGTTCTCACGGCTTTCAGTTGCACATCTACCAACAGATTCGAAGCGGTTCAGGCCGACGGCCAGCGGATCGAGTTTGGCGAAACGCGCCAAATATCCTTGGCGCGGCCCGATCGCCTGCGCATCGATGAGGTGGCGAGTGACGGTACCAATGACCTGGCGCTCTTCGACGGCAAGCAGATCACCGTACTCAGCGCAGATGACAACGTCTACGCGCAGGCCCCGCAGCCGCCCTCCATCGAAGATGCACTGGTCTACTTCGTCCGCGACCTTCGCATGCGGATGCCGCTGGCGCTGCTGGTATCGACCCATGTGCGCACCGAGCTTCCCAACCTGGCCAAGGAAATCGACTATGTCGAGAGCACGCAGATCAGGGGCCAGACTGCGCACCACCTCGCAGGCCGGGGGGATTCCGTCGACTTCCAGATCTGGATCGCCGAGGGCACCAGTCCGCTGCCGCTTCGCATCGTGATCAGCTACAAACTGGCAACGGGCCAGCCCAGATTCGCCGCCGACTTTTCGGACTGGAATATCAGCCCGAAATTTTCAGGCAATACGTTCCAGTTCTCGCTGCCCCAGGGTGCCCGCAAGATTCCGTTTGCTGTGCAACTTCTAGCACCCGACGCCGCACCGCAGGCGGCAGCCGCCGGCGAGGTGAAGCCATGAAACCCACGATCCTGCCGCGCCCCGGAATTCTCGCTGCCGTGTTCGCGCTTGCACTGGTGGTGTTCTTTGGCAGCTACGCCGAAGCCAGGGGAGGCCGCGGGGGCGGCGGCTTCTCGCGCGGCGGTCCGGCCGCCAGCGGAGGGTTTTCCAGGCGTCCCAGTGCACCCTCACAACGTCCCAGCACACCCTCACAGCGTCCCAGCACACCCTCACAGCGTCCCAGCACACCCTCACAGCTCCCGGCAGGCCCTGTTGCCCGTCCGCCGTCCGCCTCCCAACTGCCGTCGGGTCCCGCTGGGGGCGTCGGAGGGGCCGGCGGGGTGGGCGGAGGAGCCGGCGGAGTCGGTGGAGTCGGCGGAGTCGGCGGAGTCGGCGGCTACTACCCGCCCCCCATTTATTACCCGCCTCCGTACTACGGCGGCTATTACGGCGCCTGGGGCTACTACGACGATGACTGGATGTGGGGTGTCGCGATCGGCACGACCGTCGCTGCGGTTGCCATAACCGCTGCCGACGATGATGACGACGACGACACAACGACCACGACTACGACGACTACTACGGCCGCGGCGCAGGGCGGTCTGCCCTGCGTCCCGGTAATCAAGGAACAGGACGGCATGACTTACTACCAGTGCGGCCAGCAGCATTATGTGTTGGCGTATGGTGGAACCGGCCCGATCTACATGCCGGTGCCAGCGCCGGGACCGCCCGCTGCGCCGCCTGACAAACAGCCGGCGCAATCCAGCCCACCCGGCTGAGGTCTGGTGTCCATGGTGCTCTCACGACGGGCGCGGTAACGAGAGCGTTACCCGAAGTCCCCCCTCCCTGCGATTCTCGATCGTCACGTCGCCGCCATGGGCTCGCGCGATCGCGCGTGCGATCGAGAGTCCCAAACCCGTGCCGCCCGAATCTGAGTTGCGCGACGAGTCGAGTCTCTCGAAAGGCGCGAACACCCTCTCCTGGTCCGCCACCGGAACACCGGGGCCATCGTCGTCAATGCGGATGGTCACGAATTCCGACGCCAGTTCCAGGCGAACGCGCGCGCTGTAGCCGTACTTGACCGCGTTGTCGACGAGATTGGCCAGGCACCGGCGCATCGCGACGGGACGGCAGATGCACAGCAGCCGAGGCTCGATGCTGGCGCCGAGTTCGAGCGTGACTTCGGCGCGATCCTCGCAGACGGTCTCGGCGAGCGAAACGAGGTCCACGCTGGCCATCGCCTCGGTACTCGCCTCCTCGCGCGTGAAGGCCAGTGTCGCGTCGATCATCGCTTCCATGTCGTCCAGGTCGCGAAGCAACTTGCGGCGCTGTTCCTCATCCTCGACGAACTCGGCTCTCAGCCGCAATCTCGTGATCGGCGTGCGCAGGTCGTGTGAGATCGCCGCGGTCATCTGCATGCGATCGTGCACGAAGCGCTGTAAACGTTCCTGCATCAAGTTGAACGCATGTGTAGCCTGGCGCATTTCCCGCGCTCCGCCCTCCGAGAGCGGCGCCGCGTGAACGTCGCGTCCCAGCTGCTCGGCCGCACGGGCCAGCGTCTCCAGTGGTGCAGTGAGGCGGCGCACAGCCCAGATCGACAACCCGACGACGATGAGCGCCACGAGTCCCAGCAGCAGCAGCGATTCGGCGGAAAGAGTTCCCGAGGTCTCGACGAACGGCGCTTCGAAGTTGAGCCACGAGGCATCGTCGAGTTGCAGCGCCAGCCGCAGCACGGGCACCCTGGCGTGCTGCGTGAGGATGTCATCCAGGCTGCGGCCGACCCTGGTCGTTCGGTTGGTTGGGCGTCCACCAGGCAGTTCCGCCGCCGATCGAGGTTGAGCGGGCGTGAAGGATACCCGCAGGGTCCGCCACGGGACGTCCCAGAGCGCGGCCTGGAGGATGTCCGAGAACAACTTCGCACGCGCATCGGCTGTCTCGATGTCATCCACGGCGGGCGCGTCGCTCCACGCGACATGCAGCGTACCACTCGTGAATGCCGCCAGCAGCGGCGGGCGCTGTGCCTCGTCGGCGGTTTCGATCAGGCGTACGACGTCGGCAATGCGCTCCGCAAGCCGGAAATGTTCGAGCACCGCCTCGGCCTGGCTGCGGGTGTTGTAGTGTATGGCGAGCGTGACGACCTGCGACACCGCCAGTCCGCTGATCAGCACGACGATGACCCAGCCCGCGATGGAGTCGGGCAGGAATCGTTTCATGCGCGCTCGACCTGGGCCGTGAACACGTAGCCTCCGCCGCGCACGGTGGCGATGATCTCCGGGACACTGGGGTCCGCCTCGATCTTGCGGCGCAAGCGGCTCACTTGTACGTCGATGCTGCGATCGAACGGTGCCGGGCCGCGGCCGCGTGCCAGGTCGAGCAGCTGGTCGCGGCTCAGCGTGCGCTGCGGGTGCTCGACGAACGCGAGCAGCAGTTCGAATTCGCCCGACGACAATGTGACGAGGGCGCCTTCCGGTGAAAGCAGCCGCCGCCGGTCGGCATCGAGTGTCCAGCCGGCAAATCGCACTCGCCCGGACGCCGTCAACCCATGGCCCTGGGGCGCCGCTCGGCGCAATACCGCTCGCATCCGCGCGAGCAGTTCGCGCGGATTGAAGGGTTTCGCGAGGTAGTCGTCCGCGCCCATCTCGAGACCCACGATACGGTCGGTCTCATCGCCGACTGCCGTGAGCATGATGATCGGCACACTACCGGTCGCGCGAATCTCGCGGCAGATCGTGAAGCCGTCCTTGCCCGGCAGCATCGCGTCGAGAACGATCAGGTCGATGCTTGCGACCTGCAGGACCTTGCGCATCTCGCGCTCCTCACGCGCGACGCTGACCCGATACCCGTTGCGCGTCAAGAACCGCGACAGGAGATCACGGATCTCGCTGTCATCGTCGACGATGAGGATGTGCGGTGTGTTTTCCATCGGCTGCCGGGACCGATCCGTTCGCCTGGGGAATAGACCTTGCCAGCGGTGGAACGTGCGCGGAGGACAATCGTGTAACGCAATGTTACAGATGCGGGCCGCGCAATACTGCGCAACAGAACAGGCGGGTTGGCGAAACACCCGGCTTACAAACCAGTGGTGTCATGTATCACACCCGGTAACGAGCCGGATGTTCGAAACGAGACCGCCTCAACTCAGACACTGGAGAGATCATCATGAAAATCCGCCAACTGATTCTTGCTGCATCCGCCGCCGCGTTCCTCACGCCCGCCGCGTTCGGCGCCACCACGGCGAGCAACCCCGACGACTGCATGGCGTTGCAGCAGAAATTCGACAAGCAAGTCACGACCCACGCGACAACCTCCGCCACCACAAGCAAGGCGAAGGACATGCGTGCCCAGGGCGAGAAACTGTGCAAGGAGGGCAAGACCAGCGAGGGCACCAAGAAGCTGCATGAGGCTTTGAAGGAGCTGAACGGCAAGGCTTACTGACCCGCCGCGGAAGGAGGCCGCATTGGGGCCGGCCGCCCACCGGGCCGGCCCCGGAGCCTTGGATTGATTGGCGATGGTGGCGCTCATCAGAAAAAACGGGACCGCGCGTCCACTCGCCATGAGTGAAAACGGAAGCAACTTCTATTGGGGCCGTGAGGAGTTGCTCGGGCTGTTATCCAATTCGGCAACGCTTGCCGGGCTGTGCGTGACGGTCGTCGCGCTGATGAGCACCTTCGATAAGAGCCAGATCGCCGTATCGTTCGTCGACGATTTGTTCGCCCTGTGCGCCACGGCGTTCCTGCTTTGCACTTACGTCATCTTCTGGGCGCTGCGATCAAGCAAGGGCGCCATTCCGACATGGTTGATCAAGGCGATCGACGTGCTTTTTCTGTTGGCGCTGACGTCGATGACGGGCGCCTCTTTTCTAATGATTTTCGCAATCTGGTAGCCGCGCGCTGCTCACCTCGGAGCGAGCTCCGTACTGCCCGTGACAGCCGCCGTCGGGGCCCATTGGCTGAGCGGGGAGTCTGGTCCTCGCCAGGGCTCTAAAAGGGCTCGCATATGACCGCGCCCGGCGTATAGTCCCTGCCGGAGCCCCCCGAATCCTTCGCTTGCAACCCTCAGGCGGGTCGGTCGGCTCCTTTTCGCTGAAATCACAGTTGGATGGTCCGTGGCGGCTGGCCCGCTGCTTATGCATTAGCAACTGCGGTTCACACACAATTACCGCCCGCGAGGGCTGCGGCGCCAAGCGGTTGATCTGAAGGGGAAATGGCGATGGCTACGACACTCCCGGCCGAGAGCACGGAACACGCTCGAAGCAGTGCCCAACAGGCGATGGCCCTCGACTACGTGCAACGAATCGGTGGCCTGAGCCGTATCGTTGACCGCGACATCGAGATCCTCAAGATGAGTGTGCAACTTCTCGACGGCCCGGATGAGGCCCGGTCAAGCGCTTGGGAACGACTTGAAAGCGCGTGGGAGTCGGTTCGCTCCGAGCTGGCCGACGACAGCCCTTCAAGCCCGCTGACCGGACACGTGTCACCAGGCAATGGTGCCGCCGTTGCCGCGGCTGAAGTCGATGCGCCAATGGCAGTTGTGCCGACGGTCCCGTTGGCCCGGAGACCACTGAACTGGGTCACTGGAGTCCTGGGACCAGCCATTTCCTCGAGAGCCAGACAAGTCGTGAGTTGGTCACGCGAGCCCGCGCGCCGTGCGGAACTCCGTGCAGCGGCGTTGAAGGTCTGGACCTTCGTCAGCAGCGCAGCGTTGGCAGGTGGGAAGCACGTGAGCCATGGGTGGTGTGGGTTACAAGGGGTCGTCAGAAAACAAGCGACGTCCTTGGAGAGCGCGTGGTTACGCCTCGAAGGCAACTGGCAGGCATGGAAGGCCGCCAGATCTCAGTCTGCCGAGATCGAAGCCTGGGCTGGCGCGATCGAAGTCGATTCACTGGCACGTTATGAGACCGGTTTGCTGCCACCACCCGATGCGCCGGCCGCTGATTTGCAGACTACTGGTTCCGATCTGGTTACCTTCGCGCAGAAGGTCGAACCCGCGGACGTGACGCACCGTGGCAACGGGTCGATGAATCCTGCGCCAGGCGATTCAGGCGCAGCGCATAGCACGGCATCGGAAGGAACCGCGCAGGCGCGCCTGGAAATCGCGAAGGAGACGGTAAAATCGAAGCTGGCACTGATCGAAGGCCCATCACGGCCGATTCTTGCGATCAGTACGATGCCACAACTCGATGAGCCGACGAGGAACTCGGCGGATATGCCGTTCGTGCTCAGACCGCTGCCGTGGGTCCTCGGCGCACTTTCGCCGGTCATTTCTTCCAGAACCATGCGAATGCATCACGGTTCTCACTACTCGCAATGTATCGAATCGGCCAATCGGCTCTCACGGGAACAAAAGAAACTGGCGGGCAAGGATCCGCTCGAGATCGTGCGCTGGGCCCGTGAGCACGCGCGTGGCACCGAGCTTCTTGCGACAGCCTCAGAGGCCTGGAACCACTCCTTGTACTGGCAGTGCCTGACGCCGGAGAAGAAGCGACCGAGTGGGGAGCTCCGCAAGGCACTCTACCGGGTGTTTGGTGACTTCTCGAACTTCGCCGACAAGTTCGCACTGGCAGGTGCGAAGCACGTGGGCAGCGGGTGGCTCTGGCTGACAGCGAACAGCCGCAAGCAGGTGAGAATCCTGACGACATCGGATGCGGATTGTCCGGAAGCCCGTGGACACACCTGCTTACTGGCGATCGATCTGTGGGAGCACGCGTACTACCTCGATCACCAGAACCGGCGTCGTGAGTATCTGGATGCCCTCATCGATCGCAGGCTCGACTGGGACTTTGCGGAGCAACGCTTCTGCCTCGTCCTGCAGCGTGAAACGCAGGCACAGCGCAAGACTTCATCTCGAACTGGTGATCGCAAGCGCACTCGCCATCCCAAGCAGCAGCGCAAGGCAGCGACTTCACGGCGATAGAATCCTCATCAATCGCGTTTCATAGGCTCTGCCTGCTGCCGACTTGCACGGCTCAAGCCGCGTGATGTACGCATGCCCGCCGACCTGAGGTCAAAGGCATGGTTCGCCCTCGCTGTACTTGTGGCCGTGATGGGCCTTCTGCTTTTTCTTCCGGCTGGAACGGTTCACTACTGGCAAGCCTGGGTGTATTTATCGATCTTTACGGGAGCATCGGCCCTGACGACGCTCTATCTAATGAGAGAGGACCCAGCGCTTCTTGAACGCAGGATGAGTGGCGGTCCGACGGCCGAGAAGCGACCAGTTCAGCAGTTCATCATGCTCTGTACGTCGATCGGTTTCATCGCTCTTCTTGTGGTGCCGGCATTCGACCAACGCTTCCGGTGGTCCCACGTGCCGCTTGGCGGCGTCCTCGCGGGGGAGCTGCTCGTCGCGATCGGGTTCTATCTCATCTACCGGGTGTATCGAGAAAACACCTTCACGTCGGCAACCATCGAAGTCACTGAGAATCAGACCGTGATTTCGACCGGCCCGTACGCAGTCGTTCGCCACCCCATGTACGCGAGTGCGTCTCTGTATCTCCTCGGCACGCCGCTGGCGCTTGGCTCGTGGTGGGGGTTTGCACCGATCGTCGCGATGCTGCCGTTTCTCATTTGGCGGCTTTTTGACGAGGAGCGGTTCCTCGCGAGGAATCTGCCGGGATATGCGGAATACCAGCAACAGGTCCGGCATCGTCTCGTGCCATTCGTGTGGTAGTTTGCCGGGCCCTGGTACCCTCAACGGGGATCTTTCGCCAACAGGAGTAGAGGCGATGCGCAAGTTCGATAGGAACGCCGAGGTCATAGCAGGGCTCACCAAGGAGCAGTATCGCGTCACGCAGCAGGGGGGCACCGAACGTCCGGGAACCGGCGAGTATCTTCATAACGAAGAGCCGGGAATCTATGTCGACATCGTTTCGGGCGAGCCGCTGTTCGCCTCGTCCGACAAGTTTGAATCAGGGTGCGGCTGGCCGAGCTTCACGAAGCCGATCGAAACCGCCAACGTCAACGAACTTACCGACACAACGCACGGCATGGTCCGCACCGAGGTGCGCTCAGTGCACGGCGACAGTCACCTTGGGCACGTGTTTCCCGACGGTCCCGAGGATCGCGGCGGATTGCGCTATTGCATCAACTCAGCCTCGTTGCGATTCATTCATCGCGATGACATGGAGGCCGAAGGCTACGGGGAATACTTGAACCAGGTGGAGGACAGAAAGTGACTGAGGAACGCGCTTTGCTTGCCGGCGGTTGCTTCTGGGGCGTGCAGGATCTCTTTCGCCGTTACGACGGCGTTCTGTCAACGCGCGTCGGCTACACAGGCGGCAACACGCCCAACGCAACCTATCGCAATCATGGAGCACATGCCGAAGCGGTCGAAATCATCTTCGATCCTGCGAGGATCAGCTATCGACAGATCCTCGAGTTCTACTTCCAGATTCACGATCCGACCACGCGCAACCGCCAAGGGAACGACATGGGGCCCAGCTATCGATCGGCGATCTTCTACACCACCGACGAGCAGCGTCGGATTGCCGAGGACACGATCGCCGATGTCGACGAATCCGGGCTATGGCCCGGCAAGGTCGTGACCGAGGTCCTGCCATCAGGCGATTTCTGGGAGGCCGAACCCGAGCACCAGGACTATCTGCTGCGAAATCCCGGCGGCTACACGTGCCATTTCGTTCGACCTCACTGGCGGCTACCGATTCGCAAGAGCAAGGGAACGAAGCTGGCGTGATCGGGGTCGCGTCGAGCGTTGGTCCTCTGCACTATGCGCCTTCAGAGGCGCCGCTCACGCCCTGAACGACGGTCACGAGTTCGTTGACCGCCCGCCATGCCTGGTCGATCGCAGCGTGCGTGTAGGCGTCCGCGCCGGCGTCGGAGTTAGCGATGGCGATGTTGCCAAAGCGCTGACGGCCGATGATCTCCGGACGCGGCTCCACGTTCCAGGCCGTGTCCTCCAGGTCGAGGTGATCGCGCGCATAACCGTGCGGCCAGCGGTTCACCGTGATGGCGAGGATGTCGCGCGCGGCGTCGAAGCCACCGGCGCCCAGCAGGGCGTTCAAGACCTGGCGCACCTCGCGCTCGAAGTCCTCGAACCGCATGGTGAGCATTCGCGCCCGGGCGATCCGGTGCTGGTCCGCGACACTCAGCCCCTCGGGCTGCTCCGCGATGAAGCCGACGAAAGCCTGCATCACGCAGGGATCCTCAGGCCGCCATGCCGGGCGGTAGTCGCCGACATTGATGCCGGTCACCAGGAAAATGTCCTGCAAGAAGCTCCCCGGTAGCTGCGCACCCTTGATCCCGAGCTTCTGCAGCGCATGGCCGTTGCGCAACAGCGTATTGACCACCAGCATCGGTCGCTTCACGCACTGCGCGAGCGCCGCCTTCTGAGCGGACGGAAGATCCGGCACGAGGTACGGCACGATCGCGTTGTAGCAGGCGAGCACGGCTTGCTTCGCACGGACACGCAGCAGCCGCCCGTTGTTCACGTAGTCGACGGTGACGCCCGCGCCGTTCGCGGCATTGGCGGCGCGAACTGCCGTGGAGTTGAGCCGCAGCCGCACCGTGGACCCGAGCCGGTCGAGCGCGGCGTAGTCCAGCCGGGCGGTCACGATGCCGAACGGATCCGCATTGGCCGCCATTCCCGGGACGGTGCCCGGAATCAGCGAGCGCACGAGCAACCGCGCGATCGAGCTGTTCCCGTCCGGGAACATCGCCGCCGGGCTGTCGCGTTCCATGGTGTCCGGTCTCTCCGGCCCGCCCAGCACGTGCGCGCCGGGCAGCCCCGATTGCAGGCACTCCGCGACTGAGAGGCTCTCGGCCGGCAAGCCCCAGAAGCCCGACGGCGCACTGCTGAAAATCTGTGTTGCCGCCGCCGGCAGGTCGAAGTGCTCGCGGAGAAAGACGATGTAGCTGGTGCGGTGCAGGTACGCTTCCCGTTCCGCCGGCGACAATTCCGCGAGCACGTCGCCGCTCGCGAGCAGGAAGGCGTTGAGCTTGGCGCGTGCGGCCTCCGCGAGCGGAAACGCGTCGACGTGCGTGGCAAGCTCCCTCGGCTCCAGGCCCTGCAGCGTCACGCCGCGCAGCAGCACATCGCGGCCGTAGCGTGCCCGGTCGAACAGAAGCGCCGGCTGCAGGCTGCCCTTCATTCCCAACCAGTGGAAATCGAAGCTCTCGAGCAGCCGCGGGATGTCGATACCGAGATCACGTAGCAGCCCGTTCGCCACGTCGCTGTACAACCGGTATTCCATGTTCACGGTACCGCCCCAGGCAAGGCGCATCGGTCCGCCCTGGTGGAACTCGTTGCGCTTGGCGTGACCGCCGAAGTCGTCGTGGTTGTCGAGGATGAGGATCCGCGATTGCGCGCCGCGCAGCTTGCGATGGAAGTACGCCGCCGCGAGCCCGCTGATCCCGCCGCCGACGATGACGAGGTCGTACCGCTCGTCGAGTGCAAGCGGGTTCTCGAAGCGCTTACCCTCGCGCGCCAGGGCGTGCGCGACCTCGAAGGAGCCCGGGTGCGAGCCGCGCAGCCCCGTGAGCGTTGGCGGATAGTAGAGCTCGCTGCCGTCCTGCGACATCGCGAGTCCCGGCAGCGGCCAGGTCATGCTGAGGGCGGTGATGCCGACGTCGTGAACGAAATCGCGCCGCGTGATCGGGCGCGACAGGCCGAGCTCGCGGTCGGTCGGGGTCATGGTGCGGTCGCTCCGGTTCGTTGTGGCTCTATCGTATCGACTTCCGGAAGACCCGGATACGTACGTGCCTTGACAGATATATACGCCTAGAGGTATATAACAGATATGGAATCCGTATTTGCAATCATTGCCGAGCCGAGTCGGCGCGCCATCCTGGGCCTGCTCGCGTCCTCGGAGCGATCCGTAGGTGATATCGAAGAGCAGCTGCGACTGCCACAACCCTCGATTTCCAAACATCTGCGGGTATTGCGTGAGGCCGGCTTCGTGGAATCGCGCGTGGATGCGCAGCGGCGTCTCTACCGGATCAGGCCCGAGCCACTCATGGAGATAGACGCATGGCTCGCTCCGTTCCGCCGCTACTGGTCGGCCCACGTCGATGCGCTCGAGCGCCACCTCGATCGTATGAATCAAGCACCACGTCGGAAGGGAAAGAAACGATGAGCAGCCGTGAAGACTATGAGCCGGGCCCAGCCGTGGGCGCCGAGATTCGCAAGGATGGAGAGAACTGGACGCTCGTTCTCGTCCGGGAGCTCCGCCATCCGCCGACGAAGGTTTGGCAAGCGCTGACGGACCCGGCGCATTTGCGTGAATGGGCGCCATTCGACGCTGACCGAAGCCTCGCTGCGGTCGGCCCGGTCAGGCTCTCGACGGTCGGCACTCCGACGCCAATGATCTCCGAGACGCGCGTGACGCGCGCTGACGCCCCAAAGCTGCTCGAATATCAATGGGGCGACGGCGACATGCGATGGCAGCTCGAGCCACTCGGCGCCGGCACGCGTCTCACGCTCTGGCACAACATCGATCGCCGCTTCATCTCGTGGGGCGCCG
>Ga0207706_10002775_pt1 | contig 17025 bp, 18 predicted proteins | sample KBSC53metaG_FD_184318 | JGI IMG/M metagenome (GOLD analysis project Ga0207706, IMG submission 184318) | Corn rhizosphere microbial communities from Kellogg Biological Station, Michigan, USA - KBS C5-3 metaG (SPAdes) (version 2) | ecosystem: Host-associated > Plants > Roots > Rhizosphere > Soil ... | reverse complement strand
GCAGCCTGGCGGAACCTCGCTTGCTGGCTGACGCTGGGAGATCATCCTTAGCCATGTCGGCGACGATGGCCCCATTCAGACGCTGACCCTGCAGAGTTCGGCCCGCCAACGCTGAGGGCATCTCAGATGGCGGGCCGAACACTTGATAAACGGACGCTAGCCCGATTCGGTTCGATCCCAGCGAACGGGCGTCTCGATTACGGCCGTTGGCTGTCAGTGCCGCGCGTCTGCCAGCTCCGCAACGGGCGGCGGTTAAAAGCCGCCTGGCCGCAACCGCACTAATCCGCGCGAGGGGTCAGCAGGTCTGAGAAGCGATCAATTGGGCTGTCCTCGCCCCTGCGATACGTCGAATCGATAACCCCGTCAACGAAGTTTTGCACGGGGTGGGACCTGGCGTTAACCCTGTTAACGAAGGTTCGCACGGGGTGGGGATGGGATGTGGCGTTGGCGGTGATGTGTTGCACCGCGTCGTGTACCGGGTTCGCTGCGGCTGTGCCCGCGCCGAAACCAAGACCAATGGCGGCCACCGCCGCGCCCATACCAGCTACACCTGCGACTTTGGTGAACGAACGCATGATTACTCTCCTTCTGTGAGTATCCTTCTTTGAATTCCTCAGATTTCCGGCTTCCCCGCAGCCAGCAAATCCTCGGGCTGGCGTCAGTGGGTTTCCCCTATTCGCCCGCGGGCAAACCGCTCGAACACATAAGTCGCGGTCCGTCGAACCGGGGCGTGCTCCTCTCGGGCGATTGGGTTGATTTGAGCCGGCTCGACCTGGCGGCGAGTCGGCACTGCAGTCTTCAGCAGCTCGGGACGCCTAGACCATGTTTGCTGCACGACCGGTGACGCGTGCATGTGACGAAGCCTTACCCTCTCAACGCAAGGTGTGCGCCAATGCGTTACGCGACAGCCCTGTCGAACGAAAGACTTTGCCCGCCAATGTATTTCGCGTAGAGCTGCGATCAGGATGCCGCAGGATACAAGTCGAGTTGTTGTCGCGTCAGATGCCGCCGCGGCGGGGGTGATAGGCATCCGGTGGTGTCTTCGCACGTGCGAATGGTGATTGGTTCATCGTCGCCGTCGTTGATGCCGACGCACTGGAGGCATTTGGCTGGTCCGCCGCAGAGCGGGCAGCGAATCGCCGATTCATTGATGGAGTTCCCGCGTGGACCGGACGTGGCAGGCCCCGGCCACTGTTGGGTGGACAGTGACCGGGGCCGCGGGGAACTAGTCGGGCGTTGTTGCGTGCACTTTCTGGCGCACAGCGGGGTGGTGGCCCTCGCAGTACCTGTTGGTGCACGCGCGGATGGTCACCAAATGCGTAGCGGCTTCTGACCATCCGTCCTCGATCGAGACCTGCACGACTTCAGCTGCCTCGCCGCAGATCGGACACCACGCCGCCCAATCGTTGGTGCCAGTCATGGCGAAAGATTGCCCAAATCGGACGGTCGTTATGCCTGACCTACGATCTTGTTCGATGCAGATGTACGTAATTCGTTTCTCACCATCGGGCTGATCAGTATGCAGGTGATCCACTTGCCGTCCGTCGTCTGCACCAATTCGCCCAGCACGACTACAAGCCTAAAGCTGCGGCCGACGGTCAGCGGGGCAACGCTAGCGTCTTAACAAAGGGGATGAAACCTCGGAGACCGCCTCGCAGGGGACGCCAGCCCCATCCCTCACCGGTCGCCACCCACTCTCGGGCGAGTGTGCCCGCACGGCTAGCTTTCAAACCGGGGTTGTCGAGGCGAAAGATCGCCGGTTAAATCGGCTCTGCACGGGTACCTGTGGAAGGTCACGGTTGAGGTCGACTGCCAACTTCCCCTCTGCGGTGGCGAGCCGCGCGGGCGCCGATGGGCGGCGAGCGCGAACCGCGCGGCTGGCCTCAGCCGTGACGCCCGCCTGTCATCGCCATGGCTGCAAGAAACGGCCCGCCACCCAAGCAGGATGACGGGGGCTGGACACAAGGCGATCAGCAGGGGCGGACGACGAAGAGGGCTCCGCGCAGTCGGGCTGGCCTGTCTAACGGGTGCTCCGGCGCCCGCACCATCCATGCCCCAAGTTGGTGGAGCGGACGAGATCGCCCGCTGTGGGAATGAACAAAGGCTGGCTAGTTTCCGTTGCAACAAATGGGGAGATGCAAAGGAGCACGACCATGCGAATCAAACTGACTTACATCGGACCGCTGTTGGCGGCGGGTGCTGCTGCGGTGGCGATCGCGGCTGCACCGACGGCTGCGGCGGCAAGTGGGCAGACCTGCTCGGGAAATATCTGCCAGTCGCCCGGCAATGTTCAGGTCAACAACGTGCCTCCCCCCGTTCAGTACCACCCTTACGGAGACGTGCCGTTTCTGCTCGGCGGCCACGGTGGCCTTCACGGCGGCATGGGCTGACACGTAGTAGCCGCAGTAGTCGGCCCGAGCGGGATGACGGGCCATAGCCGTTCATCTTCTCGGGTCTCGTCTTGGCCGGTGAATCTTTTTTCTCGAAAACTATTGTGCTGCAACGTATTCCGTGCGATTCTTCTCTCATAACAGAACAGAGAAATCGGCGGGGCGGGATGGCTAACCACACAACAACGCTTACTCGAAAGGGAAGTGAACCTGACTGGAACCAAGGCCCCAGACAGATCGAGGACTGTCACCCCGCCGACTACAACGCCCACCGCAAAACGGTGGGAGCGGCTCTGTTTCAGCTCAGCTTGGTTGGGTGGAGATGCGCATTACCGCCGGCCCATCCGGCGCAGTGCGTGTTGAGCGGCGGCCCATACACCACCGCATCACAGGTGCGGCAATGCCAACTGGTGTGCCCGCCACCGCCGTGGCCGAGGCAGGCGACATGCCCGACGAGGACCGAATTCGGGCCGAGCGGATGACCGTTTGGACACCGGCAGGCGGGCGGGTGATCCACTTCCCATCCGTGGTCTGCACTAGGTCGCCAAGCACACATCCACGCTATCGCTCGCCGGCGGCAGGGGAGTCACCCCACCCGGCGACCATCCACGACCCCGCCCAGGCGCGGTCGGCGTTACACACCCCTAGGAGGTGTGGGTGAGGGGCAGCCTTCGCGGAATCCGGAATCCAAATACCTCGGGACCGGCGCCTTTCGGATATCCAGGCTCATGGTCGCTGTCTGCGACCACTTTCTTCCAAACATCAGGGACGGAGTAATGGGTCTTTCCACTACTGGACACTTTGAGGACGCCACTTTGCAGGACTTCGTAGGTGTCGTCATCGCCGTATTCGTCGGTTGGAAGGTCCGTGTAGGTCACTGTGAATGCCATGTTTGGAGCCTGCCATGAAGGCGGGGCGAACAGTAATAGGACGCTGGGCGAGTTACGTCTAGTCCACTCGACGGCAAAGTACGGCGCTGACGTGTTGAGTAAGCGTCGGCGGGGTTGGCATTCAAGTCTTCCTGCCCGGGGCCTTGTGTCTTTCCTGGCTCAGTCCCTCTCGGGGTGAGCGATGGTGTCCGTTTACCCATCCCGGCCCCGCCAACCCCGTTCTGGTATGGGTTAAAGGCCATGACGAATTGTGTTGGCGTACGATACTTTTCGTGAATACCGCGGCGATCAGCAGCACGCCTGGGTGATGGTCGGTGACCCACGCGGCACATACCGGCACAACCCGCCCGCGACCATCTGACAGATCGCACCATTATCGGCAAGGACAAAGCAATTAACTGCGCCGAGGAGTTCCTTGCCCGGCCCGACCGCTAGCCAATGACAATATTGCCGCTGGTCACGTGCCACACATTCGCCCGCACTTGGGGGTTGTCGAAACGGTCGAGCGGAAAATCCTGCTGCGCGACTGCTTTTTCGGTGCCCTCAGCCTCCGGCCGCCGCTCGACGGCACCGGACCGCGCGATGACGGCGAGATCGCCGTACACCACGACGGTGTCCTCGACGAACACGCTGTCGGGACAGCCGGGCGCGGGCGCTACCTCCGTCACCTGCCAGCCGGCGTCGACAAGGGCGCGGACATAGCCCTCCCACTGCTTCATCGCGACGTCGGCGTCGACGGGCGAGCGCCCGATGTGGGTGAGCAGCCCATCCGCAAGGCGCGGGCTGGGCCGACGTACCAAAGCCGCCTTGGCGTGCACGGTCCGATCGTACGGTCGGGCTCGGCCATACACTTGACATTGCAGTGTATGGTCTCGGTATGACGCAGACCACATGTCCCTTCGGCAGTGGGTATGACTTCACCGACCCAGACGTCTTGGTGAAGGGCATCCCCGTCACAGAATTCGCCGAGCTGCGCAAGACCGCGCCGGTGTGGTGGAACGAGCAAACCGACTCGATCTTCGAAGACGGCGGCTACTGGGTGATCAGCCGTCACGCCGACATCAAGGAGATCTCCCGCAACGGCGACCTGTGGTCCACCAACCGCAAGGGCGTGGTGATGCGGCTACCCGACGGCACCAATGCCGAACAGCTCGAGCTCACCAAGGCGCTGTTGATCAACCACGACGCGCCGGAGCACACCCGGCTCCGCAAGATCGTGTCGCGGCTCTTCACACCGCGGGCGGTCACCACGCTGGAGGAGAAGCTGGCGGTCGCTGCCCGTGAAATCGTCGCCGCCGCAGCCGAAAAGGAGTCCGGGAACTTCGTCGACGACATCGCGATGAGCCTGCCGCTGCTGGCGATCGCCGATCTGATCGGGGTGCCCGAGGCCGATCGGGCGAAGCTGTTCCACTGGACCAACTCGATCATGAACACCGACGACCCGGACTACGAGACCGACTATGCGGCCGCCAACGCCGAATTGATGGGCTACGCCTACACGATGGCCGAGGAGCGCCGCCGTTGTCCGGCCGACGACATCGTCACCCGGCTCATCGAGGCCGACATCGACGGCGAATCCATGGACGACGTCGAGTTCGCGTTCTTCGTCATCCTGCTCGCCGTCGCCGGCAACGAGACCACCCGCAACGCCATGACACACGGCATGAACGCGTTCTTCGAAAACCCCGACCAGTGGGAGCTGTACAAACGTGACCGGCCGGCAACCACCGCCGACGAGATCGTCCGCTGGGCCACGCCCGTGCACTGCTTCCAGCGAACGGCGTTGGCCGACACCGAACTTGGTGGCGTCACGATTCGCGAGGGCCAGCGCGCCGGCCTGTTCTACAGCTCGGCCAACTATGATGAAAATGTCTTCGAATACCCCTTCGTATTCAATATCCTGCGCGATCCCAACCCGCATCTGGGCTTCGGCGGCAACGGCGCGCACTACTGCATCGGCGCAAACCTGGCCCGCATGGAGATCAAGCTGATCTTCAACGAGATCGCCAACCAGATCCCCGACATCGCCAAACTCTCCGAGCCTCAACGACTTCGATCCGGGTGGATCAACGGGGTCAAGGAGTTGCAGGTCTCGTATCGCGGATAGCATCCAGGCGTGCGCACCCACGGCTGGTCGGGCTCGGCCCCCGCGACCGACGAGGAGGCCATCGCGCGGATCCTCGACGCCGCGAGCAAGGCCATCGACGCGCGGGGCGCCGACTTCTCCATCGCCGACGTCGCCCGCACGCTCGGCGTCACCCGACAGACCGTCTACCGGTATTTCCCGAGCACCGACGCCCTACTCGTCGCGGCAGCCGTGCACGCCGCCAGCGGCTTCCTCGACCGGCTGGCCGCTCACCTGCAGGGCATCACCGATCCGGCCGATGCCGTACCCGAAGCCGTCGCCACCGCCCTCGAGTGGCTGCCGGAGGACAAACACCTGGGCCTGCTGATCAAGCCCGGCAAGCCGAACCCCCACACCGAGTCGGTGACATCGGACGTCGCGCTGGACTTCGCCCATTCGATGGTCCGCCGTTTCGATGTCGACTGGGCCGGCCTCGGCTTCTCCGACGCCGATCTCGACGAACTGGCCGAGCACTTGCTGCGGATCATCCAGTCGTTCGTCATCGACCCGGGCCGACCGCCGCGAAAGGGCGACGAACTGCGGGCGTATCTGCGGCGGTGGGTGGGTGCGGCTATACGACCGTCAGAGGAAGGGATTTCCGCGACTCGAACGCGAACGTCGAGCCGCCGCTGAATCTCGTCACGGCGACCTCTCGGAACTCCTTTGCCGGGGTGTCGGTCTCGATGACACGCGCCGTCCAGTCGGTATCGGTTCCGTTGACCTCCACGTCGAGATGCGGGTCGACCGCTGCGACAATCGCCTGCAGCGGCCGGTTCTCTGCTGGGGTGACCAACGAGAGCCAGGCACCGTCCTCGTGGGCGGGCGAGCGATAGACGTGCACCGTATCCGGGCCGAACTCGGCACTCACGTATTCCGCCGGGTTGAGCATCGGATGCAGTTCCAATACGCGCAGCGCGCCCTCCATTCCGCCGGGAAGGTCGAGCGCGCGATGAATGCGCTCGGCGGCGATGCCGGCGATTCCGATGAGTTGTCTGGTGCAGATCTTGGTCGCAAGTTCGGTGTTGGTGCCCGCGCGCTTGCCGACGGCGATGACGAACGAGAGGTTCAGCAGGTGCATCTGCAGGCACACCTCGTCCGCGACGTGCACCAAAGCAGAGTGGGAGAACGCACCGAAGTCGAGGTCCGACAGCAGTTCGCCCGAGTAGTCCGCCTGTCCCTCGTCGTCGGGATCGATCGGGTCGAGATCGGTTCTCGCCGCGCGGGTTCGGCGTACGACATCGAGCACGGGATGGTCCTCGACTTCGGGATATGACTCGTCGATGACGACCGTCCATGCGCAGTGCGGGTGCCGATCGGCGGGTACCCGCGGCGGGCGATGAATCGGCCGGATCTGCGCCCTACGGTTGGTGGCCACGGCGGTAGCGTCGAACGTCGGGTCCTCGATGTCGTGGCACATGCCGCGGACGTAGTCCTCGCCCATCGGCTCGACGTCGAGCAGGGCGCCGCAGTGGTCGAGGTGGAATTCGCCGTGCCACCGGTCGTGCACGGTGTAGCGGAAGTCCATGAACTGCGGCGGGGCACCGATGTCGAGCTGCAGGCCCTTGAAGATCGTGATGACGTCGTCGCCCTCGTAGCGCAACGCCTTCTGCATCCTCTTGGTGTAGATCGGGCTGGACCCCATCCACTCCTCGATCGCGATCTGCAGCATCTCTGGGTGGCCGAATTCCTTGACACACCAGGCCATTCCGGATCGGTCGATCATCTGCCCGATCAGCAGCAGCTCCGGCACCAGCACCGCGAGTTGCTCGCGCGACAGGCCGGCGTACCTACTTGTCATGGACCTTGCCCCCGGAGTGCATTTGTACGGCGGCGTTGACGTTGGCCTTCTTGTCTTCCCCTTCGCCGCGCTCTGCTGCCTTCCGGCGCTTCTTTATCACTGTGCTGATGACCCCGTCGAGCTTCGAACCGAGCGGGAAGCCGAGGTAGTGGGTGAGGAAGATCGCCATCTCCTTCAGCTCGTCCTCGGTGATCTCACCGTTGGCCAGCGCGGCGTTGGCCTGGATCTCGGCCAGGTCGCTGTTGCCCAACGCCGTCACCACGGTCAGCGTCATGATCCGCTTGTCCCGCATCGACAGTCCGGGCCGCGTCCAGATGGTGCCGAACAGGTGGTCCGCGGTCAGCGCAAAATACTCGTTGCCTTCCACGTTCGGCATCTCCCAGCCGTAGACCTCGTTCATCTTCGCGAGGCCTTTTTTGCGCAGCTCGTCCATTTGTCAATCCTCCCTATGCGGCACGCCGAGCCCGGCCGCCAAGTTTCTCAGCGCCAACTCGGCCATTGGCAGATCGACGCCGACTGCTTCACCGAGCGCGAGCGCCAAGCCCAGATCCTTCTCGCCCAAATCGCGGGTGTGCTGGAACGGCTTGTAAAGAAAGTGATCCGGGGTGAGAACCTTTGCATCATCACGGAACATCACCATGCCCGCGCCGCCGCTTTGCTTGTCGCTGTGGCGGACGACGTTGCCGAGGTCCTGCAGGCTGACTCCCGCCGCGTCGGCAAGCTTGAGGGCTTCGCACGCCGCAGTGAACGAGATGAAGTGCAACATGTTGCGCGCCAACTTCATCCGCGTACCGGCGCCGGGTTCTCCCGCATGCACGATCAGGGATGCCCATTGCGAAAAGGGCTTCTCTACGAGAGCGAACGCCTCATCGCTGGCACCCACCATCACCGCCAGCTCACCCTTCTTTGCCGCGCGGTCACCGCCGCTTACCGGCGCATCGACGACATGAATACCCCTGTCTTGCAAATGCTCTGCCAATTCGGCCGCCGTGCCGTCGGCGATCGTGGAGTGGATCGCAATGACGGTACCGGGCTTGGCGTGCTCGCCGAGCTGCCCAACGACATCGCGGACCTGCTCGTCGTTGAGTACCGTCACGCTGATGACGTCGGCCTCCGCCACGCCCGCCACGTCGTCGGCCAGGCTCGCACCCAGCTCTGCCAGCGGAGTCATCGCCTCGGTGCGGACGTCGAAGACGACGAGCCCACCCGGCCATTCAACCAACCGCTTCGCCATCGGCGCACCTTGGTTACCGAGGCCGATATAGCCAAGCTTTACGTCGTCACTCATCATCGGATGATCTGCCCTCCGTCGACGTTGAAGATCTGTCCGGTGATCCACTTCGCCTGGTCCGACAGCAGAAACAGACACATGCCGACCAAGTCCTCCGGTTGGCCCATGCGGGACAACGGAAGACCTTTCACGATGTCGGCCACAATCTCCTGCGGCGTAGTGGTCCGGTTCGCCTCGGTGTCGATGGGGCCCGGCGCGATCGCGTTGATCCGGATGTTCTGGCCGCCGAGTTCGGTGGCCAGCTGTTGAGTCAGGCCGTTGACGCCGACCTTGGCCAAACCGTAGAAGTTCGAGTACAGCCAAGCCGCGGTCGAGGACTGGTTGACGATCGCGCCGCCGCCGCGCTTCGCCATCTTCTTGTACACCGCGCGGGTGCACCACAGCGCGCCGTTGAGGTTCACACTCATGAACTTGTTGTAGTACTCGGGATCGACAGTGAGCAGGAAGTCCAGCTTCATGCCGCCGAAGATCGCAGCGTTGTTGACCAGGTAGTCGATGCCACCGAACTCCGAAAGCGTCTGGGCGGCCATCTCCTTCGCGGACTCTGGATCGGATACGTCCACCCGAACCGCAAGCGCGTTGCCGCCCTCGCCCTTGATCCCGTCGGCGACCTTCTGCGCACCCTCGGTGTTGATATCGGCCACCACCACCGCGGCACCCTCGCGGGCCAGTGCCTCGGCGTAGGCCTGGCCGATGCCGCCACCGGCCCCGGTGACGATCGCGACCTTCTCGTCGAACTGCATAGTTTTCCTCTCCGTTCGAGTGTTGGGTTATGACGCGGTTTTCGCGTCTACGCGTGACACAACCCCACACTCGACACGACTAGACCCCTGTGGCAATGGCTTTGGTTTCGAGATATTCCTCGAAACCGGCGAGCCCCATCTCCCGGCCGATGCCGGATTGCTTGTATCCGCCGAACGGCATGTCGGCGGAGTACCAGACGCCGCCGTTGACGTTGACGGTGCCGACCCGCATCCGCGCGGCGATGCCCGCGGCGCGGTCGGGATCCGCGGAAAAGACCGTGCCCGACAGGCCGTACGGCGAGTCGTTGGCGATCCGCACCGCGTCGTCGTCGCCGTCGTGCGCGATCACCGTAAGCACCGGGCCGAAGATCTCCTCACGTGCGACCTTCGCGTTGTTGTCAAGCCCCGCGATGACGGTCGGCTCGATGAAGAAGCCGGTGTCGCGGTCCGCGGGACGACCACCGCCGCAGGCGAACTTGCCTCCCTCGTCGGTTGCCGAATCCAGGTAGCCCTGAACACGATCCCGTTGACGCGCCGAGATCAGCGGACCGCAGATGGTGCGTGCGTCGTTCGGGTCGCCGGGCTTCAGCGAACCCATCGTCGCCGCCGCGGCCTCGACGGCCTCGTCGTAGCGGGCGCGCGGCACCACCAGTCGGGTGGTGATCGCACAGCCCTGGCCCGCGTGCATCGAAGCAGTGAACGCGGACATCGAGCACGCGCCGGCCAGATCCGCATCGTCGAGTACGAGGAACGCCGACTTGCCTCCGAGTTCCAGGAAGACCTTCTTGAGCGTGGCGGCGCCGTCGGCCATCACCGCGCGCCCCGTCGCCGTCGACCCGGTGAACGAAACCATGTCCACGCGTGGGTCTTTCGACAGCAGCGCGCCGACGCTGTGGTCACTGGAGGTGACGATGTTGAGCGCACCGGGCGGGATGTCGGTGTGCTCGATGATGAGCTCGCCGAGGATCGCCGCGCACCACGGCGTGTCGGGCGCCGGCTTGAGGACGACGGTGTTGCCTGCCGCCAGCGCAGGGCCGAGCTTGGCGAGGTTGATCTGGTGCGGGAAGTTCCACGGGGTGATCGCGCCGACGACACCGACGGCCTCCCGTGCGACGGTGCGATGAGTCTTGATACCCATCGGCTCGGCGATTCCGAAGTCGGTGGTCCACTTGTACGACTCGGCGGTGTCCGCGCAGAAGCTCAGGTCGACGACCGGGCCCTCCAGCTGGGCTGCGGACGTCAGCATCCGCGGCGCGCCGACCTCTGCGATCGTCAGGTCGCGGAGTTCCTCGACATGCTTGGTGAGCACGTCCTGCAGCTGACGCAAGCAGCGCACCCGCAACTCGGTGTTCGTCGACCAGTCGGTGGTGTCGAACGCGCGGCGGGCCGCCTCGATCGCCTGGCCCATGTCGTCGACGGTCGCGTCGGCGGCGACGCCCAGCACCTCCTCGGTGGCCGGGTTGACCGTCGGGAACGTGCCGCCGCTGCCCGCCACCAACTTGCCGTCGATGAACAGTTGGCTCTCACGATCGTTCAGCAGACCCATCCAAAATCTCCGCTTCATTGCTGGACAACTGTCCGACTGGATTCCTTCGAACGATAGCCCCCGATGGCTCCGAGTGGCAAGCACAGCTTTTCTACCTGCGTGCTTGCCTAACACGGACCCGGTCGGATAACTTGGACATGTGTCCAGCGATGCCGTGGCTGCCATCCCAGATTCGCCACGTAACCGCCGCCAGGAGGAGACCTTCCGCAAGGTGCTCGCCGCAGGCGTGGAAATGCTGCGCGAGTCGTCGTACGCCGACCTGACCGTGCGGGCGGTGGCCGCCCGCGCCAAGGTCGCGCCGGCCACCGCGTACACCTACTTCTCGTCGAAGAACCATCTGATCGCCGAGGTCTACCTGGACCTGGTTCGCCAGGTGCCGTACTTCACCGACGTCAACGACAGCAGGTCTAGCCGCGTCGAGCAGGCGCTGCGCGCCTTGACGCTGATGATCGCCGACGAGCCGGAGGTCGCAGCCGCCTGCACGACGGCGCTGCTGAGCAACAACGACCAGGCGGTGCGCGCGGTCCGCGATCGCATCGGCGCCGAGATCCACCGCCGAATCCGGTCGGCGGTGGGGCCCGACGCCGACCCGCGCACGGTGTCGGCGCTGGAGATGACCTACTTCGGCGCCCTTGTGCACGCCGGCAGTGGCGCCGTCACGTATCACCAGATCGCCGACCGCCTGTCCTACGTGGTCGGCCTCATCCTCGGAGACGACTCATGACCGTCCAGGCCAGCGACGTGGTTCTCGACCCCTATGACTACGACTTCCACGAAGACCCGTACCCGTACTACAAGCGGCTGCGCGACGAGGCGCCCCTCTACCGCAACGAGGATCTGGGTTTCTGGGCGCTGTCGCGACACCGCGATGTCCTGCAGGGCTTCCGCAACAGCACGACGTTGTCCAACAAATTCGGGGTGTCTCTGGACCCGGCCTCACGGGGTCCGCACGCCTCCAAGACCATGTCCTTCCTGGCCATGGACGATCCGGCGCACTTGCGGCTGCGCACCTTGGTTTCCAAGGGTTTCACCCCGCGTCGCATCCGCGAGCTGGAGCCGAGGGTCACCGAGATTGCGCGCCGGCACCTCGACGTGATGCTGGAGAAGGCCGGCTCCGGAACCGTCGATTACGTCGACGAATTCGCGGGCAAGCTCCCGATGGACGTCATCTCCGAATTGATGGGGGTTCCCGAGAAGGACCGCGACCAGGTAAGGGCGTGGGCCGACGGGGTCATGCACCGCGACGAGGGTGTGACCGACGTGCCGCCGACGGCCATCGAAGCGTCGATCAATCTGATCGTCTACTACCAAGAGATGGTGGCCGAGCGACGCAAGAAGCTCACAGACGATCTGACGTCGGCGCTGCTGGAGGCCGAGATCGACGGCGACCGGCTCACCGACGACGAAGTACTGGGCTTCATGTTCCTGATGGTGATCGCCGGCAACGAGACCACCACCAAACTGCTTGCCAATGCCGCGTTCTGGGGCCACAAGAACCCCGACCAGCTGACCCCCATCTACTCAGACCTGGAGCGGGTGATGCTGTGGGTCGAGGAGACGCTGCGCTACGACACATCCAGTCAGATCCTCGCCCGGACGGTCGCCGGCGAGCTGACGCTCTACGACACCACCATTCCCGATGGCGACGTGTTGCTGTTGTTGCCGGGTTCGGCGCACCGGGACGAGCAAGTGTTTCAGGATCCGGACAACTACGTGATCGGCCGTGAAATCGGCTCCAAACTCATGAGTTTCGGCAGCGGCGCCCACTTCTGCCTCGGCGCGCACCTGGCCAGGATGGAAGCCCGGGTGGCCCTGACCGAATTGTTCAAGCGAATCCGCGGATACGAGGTCGACGAGGCCAACGCCGTCCGCGTCCACTCCAGCAACGTCCGCGGATTCGCTCATCTTCCCATGACCGTGGAGGTCGCGTAGATGCCGCGCTTCGAACCCCTGCCCACTCGTAGACCCGCCTTGGTCGCGGGTGCGTCCTCCGGCATCGGCGCCGCAACGGCCATCGAACTTGCCGCCCACGGCTTTCCGGTGGCGCTGGGCGCCCGCCGGGTGGACAAGTGCCAGGAGATCGTCGACCAGATCAGAGGCGACGGCGGCGAGGCGATCGCCGTGGCTCTCGATGTCACCGACCCCGACTCGGTCAAGGATTGTGTCGAGCGGGTGACCGCGGAACTCGGCGACATCGAGGTGCTCGTCGCCGGGGCCGGTGACACCTACTTCGGCAAGCTCGATTCGATCAGCACCGACGAGTTCGAATCCCAGATCCAGATTCACCTGATCGGCGCCAACCGGGTCGCGACGGCGGTGTTGCCCGGCATGATCACCCGCCGGCGCGGCGACCTGATCTTCGTCGGATCCGATGTCGCACTGCGTCAGCGCCCGCACATGGGAGCCTACGGCGCCGCCAAGGCGGCGCTGGTCGCCATGGTCACCAACCTGCAGATGGAACTCGAGGGCACCGGAGTCAGGGCGTCGATCGTGCATCCGGGGCCGACGAAGACCAACATGGGTTGGAGCCTACCTGCCGAGCTAATCGGTCCCGCCCTTGAAGATTGGGCCAAATGGGGGCAGGCGCGCCACGACTATTTCCTGCGCGCCGCCGACTTGGGCCGGGCCATCACGTTCGTTGCCGAGACACCGCGCGGCGGGTACATCGCCAATATGGAGTTGCAGCCTGAAGCACCGCTGGCCGACAACAAGGACCGTCAGAAGCTCGCCCTGGGTGAGGAAGGGATGCCGGGAGAGTGACTACCGCAATCGTGCCCCGGGTTTCCGGTGGCGAGGAAGAGCACGGACATCTCGAGGAGTTCCGCACCGATCCGATCGGGCTGATGCAGCGCGTCCGCGATGAGTGCGGGGACGTCGGTTGGTTCCAGCTGGTCGACAAACACGTGATCCTGCTGTCCGGCGCGGAGGCCAATGAATTCTTTTTCCGGTCTGCCGACGAGGATCTCGACCAGGCCGAGGCGTATCCGTTCATGACGCCGATCTTCGGCAAAGGTGTGGTGTTCGACGCAAGCCCAGAGCGGCGCAAGGAGATGCTGCACAACTCCGCGCTGCGCGGTGAGCAGATGAAGGGCCATGCGGCCACCATCGAGGGCGAAGTCAAGAAGATGATCGCCGACTGGGGTGACGAAGGCGAGATCGAACTGCTCGACTTCTTCGCCGAGCTGACGATCTATACCTCCACGGCGTGCTTGATCGGGCTCAAGTTCCGCGAACAGCTCGACCACCGGTTCGCCGAGTACTACCACGACCTGGAGCGCGGCACCGATCCGCTCTGCTACGTCGACCCGTACCTGCCGATCGACAGCTTCAAGCGTCGCGACGAAGCCCGGGTGAAACTGGTTGCGCTGGTTCAGGAGATCATGGATCAGCGATTGGCCAACCCGCCGAAGGACAAGGCCGACCGCGACATGCTCGACGTGCTGGTGTCCATCAAGGACGAGGAGGGCAATCCGCGCTTCTCGGCCGACGAGGTCACCGGGATGTTCATCTCGCTGATGTTCGCGGGGCACCACACCAGCTCCGGCACGTCGGCATGGACACTCATCGAGCTGATTCGCCACCCCGAGGTGTACGCCGAGGTCCGCAAGGAACTCGACGAACTCTATGCCGACGGCCAGGAGGTGAGTTTCCATGCGCTGCGCCAGATCCCGAAGCTCGACAATGTCGTCAAGGAGACGCTGCGCCTGCACCCGCCGCTGATCATCTTGATGCGGGTCGCGCAGGACGAGTTCGAAGTCGAGGGCTTCCCGATCCACAAGGGCGACTTCGTCGCCGCATCGCCTGCGATCAGCAACCGGATCCCCGCGGACTTCCCCGATCCCAACGCGTTCAATCCGGACCGCTACAACAAACCCGAGCAGGCGGATATCGTCAACCGCTGGACGTGGATTCCGTTCGGTGCGGGCCGGCACCGCTGTGTGGGCGCGGCGTTCGCCCAGATGCAGATCAAGGCGATCTTCTCGGTTCTGTTGCGCGAGTATGAGTTCGAGATGGCGCAGCCGGCCGACACGTACCGCAACGACCATTCGAAGATGGTGGTGCAGCTGCAGCGTCCCGCCAAGGCCCGCTACCGCAGGCGCGCCAAGTAGGGAGAACCATGGGCTATCGAGTCGAGGTGGACCTGGACCTCTGCCAAGGCCACGCGATGTGCGAGGTCGAGGCGCCCGACTATTTCAAGGTCCCCAAGCGTGGCAAGGTCGAGATACTCAATGCCGAACCGCCGGAAGAGGATCGGACCCAGATCGAACAAGCCGTGTGGGCATGTCCCACCCAAGCACTGTCCATCAAAGAAGAGGACTAAGGAAGGCCAGAACTATGCCGTCACTGCCCCGCGGAGAACTCGACAAATGGGTCGAAGAGTGGCTTGAAGCCAACCGCGAATGCGAGCGGAAAGGCGACTGGACGCCGCTCGCCGACTTCTACACCGAAGACGCTACCTACGGCTGGAACATCGGCCCCAAGGAAGACGTGATGTGCGTCGGCCGCGACGAAATCCGCGACGTCGCATTAGGTTTGGAGATGGAAGGCCTGGAGAACTGGGTCTACGAGTACCAGAAGGTGCTTGTCGACGACAAGCAGGGCGAGATCGTCGGCTTCTGGAAGCAGATCGTCAACAAGTCGGACGGCACGCAGGGCGAGATCTACGGCATCGGCGGAAGCTGGTTCCGACTGACCGCCGTCAAGAACGGGACTCTGAAGATCGAGTGGCAGCGTGACTTCTTCGACTTCGGCCACGTGTCGTTCATGTTCGGCAGGCTCATCGAGTCCGGGGATCTCAGCCCCGGGATGCAGAAGCGGATCGAGCGCTCGCTGGCTGGTGAGAAATTGCCCGGCTACTACCCGCTCGGCGAGGCGCCGGTACCGATCTGGTAAACCACCCAGTACAGGTGTGACTTAGATAACTTAGTCTGACCGGGGGCCGTCCCGAGGAAAGCAGGTTGCGATGAAGACAAAAGGCGCTCTCATCTGGGAGTTCAACCAGCCGTGGTCGATCGAGGAGATCGAGATCGGTGACCCGGTCAAGGACGAGGTCAAGATCCGGATGGAGGCGGCGGGGATGTGTCACTCCGACCACCACCTGGTCACCGGCGGCATCCCGATGGGCGGCTTCCCGGTGCTGGGCGGGCATGAGGGCGCCGGCATCGTTACCGAGGTCGGCCCAGGTGTCGAGGACATCGGTCCGGGTGACCACGTGGTGCTGTCGTTCATCCCGTCGTGCGGCAGGTGTCCGTCGTGTCAGGCCGGGCTGCGCAACCTGTGCGACCTCGGCGCGGGCCTGCTCAACGGCGCGGCAGTGTCCGACGGCACCTTCCGGATCCAGGCCAGGGGCCAGAACGTCTTCCCGATGACGCTGCTTGGCACGTTCTCGCCATACATGGTCGTGCACAAGAGTTCCGTGGTGAAGATCGACCCGTCGATCCCGTTCGAGGTGGCCGCACTCGTCGGCTGCGGCGTGACCACCGGCTACGGCTCGGCGGTGCGCACCGCCGACATCCGGCCCGGGGAGGACGTCGCGATCGTCGGCGTCGGTGGCGTGGGCATGTCGGCGCTTCAGGGTGCGGCCAACGCGGGCGCCCGCCATATCTTCGTCATCGAGCCGGTCGAGTGGAAGCGCGACGCAGCGCTGAAGTTCGGTGCCACGCATGTTTACCCGGACATCAACACCGCGCTGATGGGCATCGCCGAGGTCACCGCGGGCTTCATGGCACACAAGGTGATCCTCACGGTCGGCGAGCTCAAGGGCGAGGACATCGACAACTACCTCATGATCACCGCCAAGGGTGGCACCTGCGTTGCGACCGCGATCGGCAGCCTGCTCGACACCCAGGTGACGCTGAACCTGGCCATGCTGACTCTGATGCAGAAGAACCTGCAGGGCACCATCTTCGGCGGCGGCAACCCGCACTACGACATTCCACAACTGCTGTCGATGTACAAGGTGGGCAAGCTCAACATCGACGATATGATCACCCGGCAGTACAAGCTCGAGCAGGTCAACGAGGGCTATCAGGACATGCTGGACGGCAAGAACATTCGCGGCGTCATCCGCTACACGGACGACGATCGGTAGCGGTGGCCCGCGGGTTCACCCATCTGTTGCAGCCGGGTCGGATCGGCTCGATGACGGTGCGCAACCGGCTGGTGATGTCTCCGATGGAGACCATGTACGGCACGCCGGACGGGCTGCCGTCGGAGCGCACCCGCGACTACTTCGCCGCCCC
>Ga0207706_10002772_pt1 | contig 17036 bp, 9 predicted proteins | sample KBSC53metaG_FD_184318 | JGI IMG/M metagenome (GOLD analysis project Ga0207706, IMG submission 184318) | Corn rhizosphere microbial communities from Kellogg Biological Station, Michigan, USA - KBS C5-3 metaG (SPAdes) (version 2) | ecosystem: Host-associated > Plants > Roots > Rhizosphere > Soil ... | reverse complement strand
GTCACTGTCGATCTGTCCGCAGCACAGCAAAATTTTTCGGCTGATTGGTTCGATCCAGCAACAGGGCAGACACGCGCAGGCACGACCGTGAGCGGCGGCGCGCGAGTGACACTGCCCTCGCCGTTCACAGGAGAATCAATTCTCCATCTTTTGCTTCAAGCGCAATCGTTGAACGCGCTCACAAGTACGTCACTCAACTCCACCACGGTCACGGCCACAACCAACACAATGTCAAACATTACTAACCTATCCCCAACGAGCTCCACAATAAGTGTGACTGCCTCGAAAAAGATTGTCAGCACTCCGACAATAACTCCGAACGGGGGAGCCTTCGCGGGTTCAATTTCCGTATCTCTGGCAACCGCTACCTCGGGAGCGACAGTTTTCTACACCGTCGATGGCTCGTCTCCAACACAGTCATCAAAAAAATATTCTGGACCCATAATGGTCGCCTCCGATGCACTGCTCAAGGCGAAGGCTTTTAAGAATAACGTTAGCCCGAGTTCTGAAGCGAGCGCATGGTTTTCCAAAACCACCAACTTCGATTTTACCCTCGCGAACTCCGGTAATCTTACGGTTGTAGCCGGCAGCACCGTCAGTAATACGATCAGCGCGGCGTTATCTAGCGGAAGCACTCAACCGGCGTCTTTCAGCGTCTCGGGGCTGCCCTCCGGCGCCAGTGCATCTTTTTCCTCATCTTCTTGCAACCCAACATGCTCGACGGTTCTCAACATCACCACAAGCGGATCGACACCGAGCGGGAATTTTTTGGTAACGATTAACGCGACGGCTGGCGGCATCACTCGGAGCACCAGTTTTACGTTGAGTATAACCGCGCCGACGACGGTTTCGACCGTCGCTACTCCCACGATTACTCCCAACGGCGGAAGTTTTTCGGGTTCAGTATCGGTGACAATAGCGACATCTACCACCGGAGTTTCAATTTATTACACCACTGACGGGTCGAGCCCGAGCCAATCTTCGACACCTTATACCGGCCCCATGACTCTGACCACGACCGCCGTGTTAAAAGCGAAGGCATTCAAAAGCGGATTTAATCCCAGTGCAGAGGCTAGCGCATCATTCACCAGAGCCATTAGTAGTCCCATCACCTCCGGTCTTGTCGCCTACTGGGATTTTGATGAGGGCACGGGAACTATCGCAGCTGACTCGTCGGGAAACGGTAACCACGGAACATTGGTCAATGGGCCCCAATGGGCCGCAGGCATTAAGGGCAAGGCCTTATATTTCAATGGCATCGATAATAACGTAGTCGTCGCCGATGCTAACACCCTCGATTTAGCTGGCCCGTATACCCTCTCAGCTTGGGTCAATCCTGCCAGCATATTCACAGATTTCCGTTCCATTTTAGTTAAAAATTATAAATACTTTTTGTATTCGAGTGTTGCCGGGTACTGTGGCGATGGGACACCGCTTGGAGGCTTCACTGAAGTTACGAATAATACAGTTTGCCAGCCCGCTTCGCTTCCGGCGAATACCTGGACTCATCTCACCTTGACGTACGACGGTTCGACGCTGACCTTCTATCGAAATGGAGTGGCAGTTAAAACTTCGACCGTCCCAGAAAGCCTTTCGTCTACGCCAGGAAATCTTCAAATAGGAGCCAGCCAGTTCGGTGAATATTTTCAGGGCCTGATTGACCAGGTCGGCATTTATAATCGGGTGCTGAGCAGCACGGAAATCCAAACTATTTACCAGCAAGGCGCCGTTAACCTGCCCTTCGATTACGCCATCTCCAATTCCGGCGACCGATCGGTCAACGCGGGATCCTCGCTCACCAATTCAATCAGTGCAAGCTTAGTCTCGGGTACCCCTCAGGCGGTTTCATTTAGCGTCTCGGGGCTGCCCTCCGGCGCCAGTGCATCTTTTTCCTCATCTTCTTGCACTCTGTCCTGCTCAACGGTACTAACTATCAATACGAGCGGATCAACGCCCGCGGGTACTTATCCGCTTACCGTTACAGCAGCAGGAGGCGGCTTGAAAAAATCTACAGTTTTCACCCTGAGCGTGACGTTTGCACTCACAGTCGCCACACCGACGATCACTCCGAATGGCGGCGTATTTTCCACATCGGTGTCTGTGGCGCTTCAGTCCGCGACTTCGAGCAGCGCCATTTATTATACGATAGATGGGTCAACCCCGACGCAATCTTCGACTTTATACACTGGAGCTATGACGCTCACGAGCAATACTACGATCAAGGCCGCCGCATTCAAGAGTGGATATAATCCTAGTGCCGTTGCTGCAGCGACATTCACAAATTCAATCACCGGGACAACCGGAACCGGGAAGACCTATTACGTTGCAACGAACGGGAGCGACAGTACCACTTGCACCCAAGCACAAAATCAATCCACGCCTAAGCGACGTATCGCCGCGGGAGTCGCTTGCTTAACGGCAGGTGATACTCTTTACGTGAGATCAGGAACCTATGATGAACACCTAGATAGCAACGTTACCGTTATCCCGAGTGGTACATCGTGGAGCAACCCAGTTACTATAGCAGCTTACGGGAACGAAACCGTCACTATAATGCCCTTATCCCAGGGTGGCGTCATCAATATCGCCAACAGTCCACTGAACCCGAACCTCCAATACATAATTTTCAGGGGTTTAATTTTCGATGGGTCTAACGGAGATACAGCCATCTCCGTCGGATCTAATGGCGCCAATCATATTCGTTTTGTGAACGTAGAAGCTCGAAATGCGGGAGCGGCTACCACCTCCCGGGGGACAGGGGTCTTTGTAAGTCATGGCGGAAGTTTCATTGAGTTTATCAACGGATCGGTTCACGATAACGGAAAAGTTCCAGGGGGACGTCCGCCAGATGCATTCTATGGGTTTTATGTAGAAGGTACTGATTGTCTAGTCGAAGGAACGCGTATATTTAACAATGGCGGATACGGTATCCATAATTACAGCGGCTACGGATCGCAATATGCAAGTCGGAATACATATCGCTACAACTACATTCACGACAATGGCGCTTATTTCGGACAAAACTCGGCCGGCCTCCTGCTTACCACCGGAACGGGCAATATCGCATACGGCAATGTTATTTATAATAACTCCAGTTATGGCTTACAAGTTGGCGACGCGACGGTATACAACAACACAGTCACCGGAAATACGTACGGCGTCGGGATTGGCAATCAACTCATTTTCAAAAATAATATCGTCTATGGCAACACGAGTCTTCAATTCTATGTTACCGGAGGGAACTCTGTAACTTATGGTAATAATCTCTGTAGTACATCACAATTCGGGTGCGCTACAGTTGCGAATCCATCATTCACCGATCCAACAAATAGCAATTATAATCTTCAGCCAAGCTCACCAGCTATAAATGCTGGAACGTCTTCTATTGGAGCAGGGGCTACATGGCCGTATAACGGTACCGCCCCGGATATAGGAGCCTTGGAGTCGATGTATTGATGCGCACCGCCCATATTCAAATTGGTTGTAATTCCGGATAAGAGCCCAATGCCCAACAAATTAGCTAGGCGTGTGAGAGATGCCTTTCGAACCGACGAGCCCATAATTCCAAGGCTATTGGAGAGAAAATATCTTTGAAGCTCATCTCAGCAATACCATTGGTTTGCTGCAAATATACCTCGTAACGTTTTCGAAAATTCTTTGTGCTAACAAGCCCGAGATCCGCTGTAACCCACTCACTGTCCAATAGCCGGAAGACACTATCCCGGAGTTGATGCCGAAACCACTCGTTCTGCGGCACAGTAAAGTTTTGTTTGTCTTTTCGCCAGACGATGTTTTTTGGAAGAAACGGCTCCATTGTCTTTCTGAATATCCACTTGGTCCAGCCATCTCGAATTTTAAGGTCAACCGGCAAAGGAACAATTAGATTCACCAATCGATAATCGAGATAAGGCAATCGGATTTCCCGTCCCATAGCCATTGACATCCGATCTTCGTAATGAACAATTCCGGGAACAGAGAACTGCTCAAGATCAGCGATCTGACGGTCCATTACTCTGCCTCCGTTAAGTCCAAGGCTGACCCATTCAGAAATGTCTATTATAGCTGGTCCTCGAATGTCAATGTCCGGCAAATGGAGCCATCGAGGCAGATAACGTTTCGCCTCTTGATAAGTCACTTGAGGCAGAATTGTTTTTCTTTTGAATGAGCTAGCCGCCACCTCGGCAGCCATTAACAATTTTCCATGCTGCAAAAGTTCTTGGATATAAAACCCTAGGTATTTTTTATAGCCACAAAGAATCTCATCGGCTCCTTGGCCGCTCAACAATACGGTGATACCAAGCTCTCTCGCCCGAACCATAAGTAAATAGTGCGCAACGATTGAAAAATTGTAGATCGGCTCATCATTAAACCAACTTACTTCACTGATTAAGTCTAGCGCATCAGACGGAGAGTAATCTAAAATTACCTTTTCGACACCGTGCTTAATGTGGCTTGCGGTGGCATCTATGAAAGGCTGCTCATCTGCTCCATTGGGCGCAACCGCTGAGATTAGTGTTATATTTCGTCCCTTTGCGTTCAGGTGATGCAGAACGCCCGCTATAGCCGAGGAATCGAGCCCTCCAGAGAGAAGGACGCCTACAGGTACATCGCTCCGGAGCCTAAGTTTAACACTATCCATAAACGTGTCTCGGAGAACCTCTAGCAAGTCATTTTCGCTGACGTAATCACGGCGATCTTGAGACACTGACCAGTACCGAGAAACGTGTAGTGATTTCTTGTTAAGCTGGCAAAGATCCATAACTGCCCAATGAGCGGGCGGGAATTCTTCGATTCCTTCAAAAAATGTCTGTCTGCTTATGGACAACAAATTCTGATTCAAAAACGCATTCGCTACGTTTGGTGATACACAGAACTTTTTTCCTGTCACTTCTAGAATGGCCTTAATTTCCGATGAGATATACAGGCCACGTTCATCCCAATAAGTATACAGTGGCTTAATACCGAATCGATCTCTCGAAAGCATTACGCGACCCGACATGAGGTCCACCAGAACCAGTGCCCACATTCCATTAAGTTGAGCGAATGCATCCGGTCCCCATTTGATTAGCGCTTGTAGCAAAACTTCGGTATCTCCATTAGTACGAAAACAAACCCCAGAGGCAGCTAGCCTTGCACGAAGCTCGAGATAGTTGTAAATCTCACCATTGAAGACAAGTACAAAACGATTGTCTCCGGAAAGCATAGGTTGGTTCGCTGAATCCGATAGATCGAGTATTTTTAGTCGCCGCAGGCCAACACCAATGTTTGCACCGCTTTTTGTGCCTGACCATACACCTGAGCTGTCCGGCCCTCGATGTGCTTGCGCACCGAGCATCTTTTCGATGCACCCATAGACAGCTTCAGGTGACAAGTTACCGAAAAATGCCGCTAGACCGCACATAAGGGAAGTACGACAAATTAAAGCGTATCAAAATACTGAGATATTCAGCTGAAATGCGGTATCCGCTAAGAAACAGGCTTTTTGAATGTCAGCTGCGTGATGGAAGGCTCCGCAGGATATTCAGAAGACAATTGTAACTGTAGTTATGCGATATTGCTGCTAACCAAATTCAGAGCGGCTTCCCAAATTGGTTTGACATTCTCCCAGCTCAACTGCTCGGCCCGCGCTCGCCCATTGCGGGAAAGGCTTTTCGCCAAAGTGCTATCTGCTAGCAGCCTAAGGCAAGCATTGGCCATACCTTTGGAGTCTTCCGAATTCACAAGAATGCCGTCTACTCCATCCCGGATCAAATGAGGTATGCCGCCAACGTTAGTTGCAACTATCGCCAATCCGCATGCCCACATCTCGATGACGGTGACTGGCATATTATCAACTCTGCTGGTGTTTATATAGATATCATGTTTATCTGCGACCGCCGTAATATCTTGTTTCGGCACGATTCCAACGAACTGAACGTTTCGCAGTCGAAGTTCTTTCACTAGAGAACGGCAATAACTATAGTCTTCGCCATCTTTTCCAGCCATAGTTAGATGGGCATCAGGATGGGCCTTCTGAATCAATGCAAATACACGTAACGCCATTGGTGCGTTATATTCGCTATGCGTTCCGCGCAAGTAAAGAAATCTGGGGGCAAGTATGACTCTTTCCCTGTACCGATAATTTTCCAATTGAATGAAATTTTGAATGGTCCGGTCGATTCTAATTCCCAAGGCACCTAGTTCGGCCTTTAAATATTGATGGGGAACGAGTACAAGATTTGGTTTCAGGAGAACAAACCGGGTCCAGCGTGGAAATAGCTTAACAAAGTCTGGCATAGATCCATTATGCAGAAATGCGACAACATGTTTTCTCCAGAAACGACCCCATAACAGTGCTACTGATTCATAAGCAAAAGCTCTCAATCCAAAGACATCAACCAGTACCACCTCATAGCGAGGAATAAGACACAAGCTATACAATACAATTTCCGCGAGACGTCCCCAAGCAGACGCTGCCCGGCCGATAACTTTAACGTGCACTCCACTATCTCGCAGACGTTCTGCGACTATGAACCCCTGTTGTGGAAGGCCTGAAGGCGAGCAGTGCGTAACAACCAAAAGACGTTTCATCACTCCTCGCTTTTCCATCCCGCCGCCGAATAAACTTCTAATGTTTCTGTGATGAGACGATCCAATCCGAACTCCCGCTCCACTTTCGCCCGCCCTGCTTCACCCATTCTACGGCAGAGCTCTGAATCGGTGATCAGCTGCATGACTCGGTCTGCGAATATTTGGCCGTCGCCAGGCGGCACAACAAAACCAGTATAAAGATCCTCAACTAACAAGCGGATCTCGCCAACGTCCATGGCGACAACAGCACGACTACAAGCCATAGCTTCTATGACAGCATTGGGACACCCCTCAGTATCTGAAGCATGTACGAGGAAGTGTGCATCGCGTAATAAGGATGGAATATCGTCTGAATGTCCTAAGAATTGCACCTTACTTACCAAGTTGTACTCCCGAGCCTGTCGCTCAAGAGACTGACGCAGCGGACCATCTCCGGCAATACGCATGATAAAATCCACACCCCGAGCTTTTAAGGCAGCGGCTAATACAAGTAATCGATCCCATCTCTTTACCGGGAGAAGCGATCCAATAGCCAAAATGACGGTTGGCGCGGAATTGGGCAATGTTACTTTTTGAAAAGTTTGCAAATCGATGCCATTACGAACAACCCAAATTGCCTTCGGAACAAATAAGCGACGTGATTGGGAAATTCTTGCCGCCGCCACATAGCTATTGCAGATCTGATTTCTAGGCCAACGGCCACTTAAACAGCCCAAAAAAAGCCCGGATCCTTTTTTTTCATAATCAAAATCGCTTCGGAATGAACCAATTGGAATGGTTGCTATTTCTTGTGCGGCAAACCACGCCGCAAAATTTGTGTAAAAGGTGTAAGAATGAATCACTTCGGGTCTGATTTGGAGCACTATTTGGCGGAACCATTTCAACTTACTTGTAGCGCTGGAATTCTTCGGAAAAGAATGGAGCATTACCCCGAGTTCTTGAAGGGGCCGGACATAAGTCTCATCGCTTCGAAAGCTCCACACGACGACCTCCGGATTGTACCGGTCACGGTCCATGGCCTGGAGCAGATAGTAGAGTTGACGTTCCAGTCCTCCCGGACCTAGCTGCCCAACAACATAAAGGAGACGACAACGCATGCCTTACATCAAATGGACTTTTGCGCCTTAACTTATTATGCCCATCCCATCGCGAAGAGCACAATGATTACGGTGGCTAAGCCAACAGCGTAGCTCGTCTTATCTTTTATGGCGAATATAATAGGATCATCGTTCATATAGCCACGTCTTGCCACTAGCCATACGCGGCTGATCCAGTAGAGGATGAGAGGACAAATCAGCCAAAGAAATTCAGGATGCGCATAAAGTGCTTTCACATCCTCGCTGTTTATATAAAGACCGAGTACCAGCGCCGTCAAGTACCCGCTTGCCGAGCCCATGCTAGCAAGCTGCTCCATATCCGCCGTGGAATACCCTCGTGATACGTCGCTATCTTTATGCTTCCTAACGACCTCATGAAGTTCCGAATACCGTTTGAGAAGAGCAAGGCTTAAGAAGAAAAACATCGAGAACGCAAGTAGCCAATTAGAAATTATGATTCTACTTGCCACGCCGCCAGCGATGATTCGTAGCGTATACAGTAGCGCAAGTAAAATGACGTCTACCATCACAAAACGCTTAAGATAGAAAGAGTATGTGATGGTCAACAAGCAATAAACAGCCAGAATGATTGTAAAATTTGAGGGCAGGAGTAGGCTCAACGCCAAGCCCGCACAGAGCAAAATGGGAACGATTAGAAGGCCGACTTTTAGTGCTAAATCGCCGGATGCAAAAGGTCTTCGTTTTTTGCTTGGATGACGCCGATCGGCCTCAAGGTCCAACAAGTCATTTAAAACGTATGTGCTCGAGGAACAAAGGCTAAACGCTAAAAAAGCAGCGACTGTCGCCAACAGCCGATTTCCCTCCGTTAAATGATGGCCGGTCAGGAGCGGCACAAACAGGAGTCCATTTTTAACCCATTGGTATGCACGAATCGCCGTAACAAAACTCTTTACTCTACTTTTTTGCGTACTAATAATGCAGCTAATTTCGGCGCACTTACTCGCCTTTGTCAGCAACCGCCGTGTACAATTGACGAGGACAGCTTGCTTTGCGGCCTGCCAGATCGGTAGATCTATGTTCGCATTGCCGAAATATATAAAGTCTTGCGATCCGACGAATTCCCTAATCGCTTTTAGTTTTCGATCTCCACAGAGATTTTTTGACTCTTCGCTTGCGAGAATCGCGGTAAAACAACCCACTTGCTCAGCGATTTTTCCGGCAATCCTCTCGTCAGCAGCCGTTACTAACACAACTTGCCTTCCTAGCTGATGTTGTTCCCTGAGATAACTCAAGACCGTCGGTTCGTATGGCACAGATAGCGGATCCAAATCAACTCTGCACGCGACTTCTCGTTTAAAGCGCGCCTTGCCACGCGACAACCACAACGGTAAAAGAAACACGACTAATGGATTCTTCTTAACAAGCCTCAACAATAGCTCAACCAGTGTATCAGATCTGATTAGAGTACCGTCGAGATCAACGAATAGCGGTGTCGAAGAACAAATTGCGGCTAAATGAGAGTCTTTTCGTCGTGGATCCACAGCAGCTCCGCTCCGGTGAAATTCGAGACGCTCCTTCCGTGCGGGAATTAAACGAGTAATAATGTCATCGTCATTGCCAGAAATCCTCCCCTACCTGAGAAGCTGAATTTTTGCTTTGTGACTACATTTTGCCGAGGCACCATTCGTCTCTGAATCGGAACTAATTGGTCTAAACTTTCCGGCAACTGCTAATTCCCAACAATGTTCCGGGAATGAATACTAAGGTGAGAGGAACCAAAAAGTATCTGGTTTCAGCGATAATACCTACGAAAGGGTGAACAACCATCCATATCGGCGCCACCGCCCAAAAAAACGCTCTCAAGCTACTTGGCCAACGGGAAAATGAAATGATGGACATAAGGGGAAGCAGCCCTAAAGTGCCAAATAATTGTACATAGGTTATCGGTCGAGTGATGTTATAGACAAAATAATCAAGGCCTGGCCGATGACCATATCCGAGGGCCAATTCTCTAGTACCGAAGAACATCCGCAATCCAAAAAAACAAACCGCATATACTACCCATGCAATGACAGCGATCAGAGTGCCCACACGCCTTGAATTCTTACCTTCGGGCGTAAACCAAATGTAGCATAGTAGTAGTAGCGGAATGAGACCACTTGTCTCGCGATTCAATGCAGCCAGCGCTGTTGTAGCAATCAACCAAGTGTATCGGTGCGATAAAATGACTAACGCGGCCGTGAGATAACATATGACATCCGTGTAGGTATTAAACGCGAGGTCGCTATCATACAAACTATGGGTCATTGCCCAGGCAAGGATAGACATACCGAGAAGTGTAATATACTGGTCAATGTCAAGCCTTTTACAAAGTGTAGAGAGAAGGAGAAATATTGCAAGATTTTGTAAAAGGCGAAATGAAATAAAACCAATCAAAACAGAGTGATTACCGAGTGATGCACACGTTCTAATAATCGATTCGACAAGATATTCCGATAATACCCTATATTGATACGGACTTCGAGCGACTCCTTCGATGATGGCACGATGCCGATCCAACTGATCTGATTGTAGATATGCAAGTGATAAATTGGTTACTTGGATGAATACAGTAAATAGACTGAACAAAACAGCGGAAACGAAAATTACATACATCGAAAGCACTTTCGACCGTAACGTTTCCTGCTGCTTTTCTATAGCTATTACACTGCTCATTCCTCGATAAGACATACGTTCTATGATAATAAAAACATTAGTGATTGTGAGGACACTAATGAGCCCGCCAGATATTTGGAATTCCGACAGGCCGCATCGGTATGTGGCAGCTAAAGCAGTTATTCAGCACTTTCCCAAATTGGCGGCCTTGCTATTGTTCTTGCACGGGACACCAACCAAAACCACTCCTGCCACCCAATGACGGCCATAAAAGTTATTAGAGGGTCCGTGGGTACCCTGTACCGCGGATCTCCCACCTCCAACAGGGATGACACCAAGGCCGAATAGCCGATTGTTACTCCGGCGAGACCGTACAGGAATGTTCCTTTGCAAAATCGATCAACCATTCCATCAAAGAATATCGTTGTACCTTTTGCGGACGCTATAGAGCAGCCTAAAGTCGCTGCTCCGAAAAGTAGGACTAGACTCGCCCAGAATGCCGCCATTACGCAAAAGTGAACGACCGCCCAGATCGCTTGAACTGAGCGCGAGCCAAATGCTGATAACTCGCCTGACGCGGGGAACCAGTAATCCACGAACGCCCAAGCAACTTCCTGAAGATACGTCAGCGGAGCCTTCAAAATTAAGCGCAAATTTATCCAGAGCATGTAATCAGAAAGGTCCGCTGGGGCGAGACCGGTCAAGTTTGTAAGAACAGGAACTGCAGCCCATATATACATGCTTCCCCGATGAGTTGGGTCCCGAAGCAGTTCCTCATCACGGGCTTTAACAAGAGTATCTCTCAAAGTTTGATATTTATCGGGCAATCGCTCTACAATCCTCGCAGTTTTCACGCTTAGCGTGAGTCCTAATTTTGGGGTAACGGTAAAATGCCCAAAGCTTCTTAAGTTGTAAAATGCATAGCCCCCTATGATCAAAACCGAGCCTCCTATGAGAAAAAAGCTGGCATCACGTACTTTTTTCCAGCTTAGCGAGGCGATGGGATCCACAAATCGAATAGTAATCAAGTAGAGTACAAATGCGATTGCCAATAGTTGATAGGCGGGACGAGTCAACGCTGCGCAGCCAGTCGCGATTGACGAACATAAAAGCCAGCGCTTTTGATCGTGTAAATACCATAAGTAAAAAGAAACTACTGCCGCCGTCAACAGCAGAGCTGCAAGGACTTCTGTGAGTACATATGCCGCCGGCTCAACGAATGGCGGTAAGAGAAGGGTTAGCATGAAAAGATAAATGGCCCATTCTTTAACGCCAGGCTCATAGAGCCCGTAGGAGAGCATTGAGATTGACGCGAAATGGAGAAACAGAGAAACAAAGAAAAGCGCCTTGTTTGGGGAGTCTTGCGAGCCAGTCACAACTAGAAGAAGCGGATACCCCGGGGTTCGCTCCTGGAGCTCATCAATGTGAAAGTCCGAAAGATCCCGGGCTGCGCGAAGATAGCTACCCGAATCGGGAGCGAGAATCGGAGCGTTCTGCCACACAATCCCATAAAACACTACGGCCACGATGAAAAACACGGCCGAGATTAGCGCCAACCGCAGCGGAGGCTGGCCAAAGGTTAGACAGTTGGATTTCACTCAGGAACCACCGATCAGCTTAATTTTCTGTATGCTAGAAGTTCAGCAGCGCACCGATGCGAAAGAACTCTCGGAGAGAGACGACACAAATTGACTTTCCTAAATAGGCAAACGATTTCTCTGTCTAGTTTGAAAAGATGCCCGGCGGACCCATCCGCTGTTGACGCGTCTTCGAAGCGGGATGGTCCTCCTCGGCACGACGCCTTTTGCGGCAGATACAAAACTGGAGCCGGCGCAAACCGAGTACAGCAACAAAACCCATGGATCCGTGTTTATATCTCCGAACATGCTATTGACAAAAATATAGATGAAAAACGGCAGGCGAAACGCGGTTTCTCGATCTCTCTCCTTCACATTGAAGAACGATTCCCAGCCCGCCCGTAACCAAAATATCAGCCAAAATGCGAACGGCACCACTCCCGACGCCAGAGCAAAATAGAGAAACGCGTTATGGGGCGTCGTAATTGCTTCACTCATTTCGGGTACATATATGCTAATTTTTGATACACCAACGCCGACCCATGGTTCTGTCATAATACGCGCAAGCACGTAGGGCCACAGAACGAAGCGGCCGGTTTCCTCCATACCGCGTTCTTCATACCGAGAGATCAGCTGGTGGACAACGCCGGTCTCAAGCGACACTCCAACCACAATGAATAGGAGCAACAGCGGAACAAATCCACGTTTGAGTGAGCGCCGAAAAACAAACAGAAGCGCGAGTATAACCGCGAAAATGACACCACGACTCACGGTCAGTCCCACAACCACTAAACAACCCAGAGCCAACAACCAATACAGACCGCGGTGCGTCGATTTTCTTGCTTCACTACCTAAAACAGCAAAGGAGAGGGCACAAAAGCCGAACCATCCCGCAAGCCCGTTCGCGTTTCGGAGATTTCCACCCCCTTGGATATCTGCAGCGGCTCGCTCCACAGATCCCAATCCTCCCAAAACGACGTGGGGTAATACTACTGCACCTATCAGGAATATGACAAATGTGTAACGTTGCAGAAATCCTTTACGCAGACGGAGCGTCTGTAGAATGATCATCCCGCATATCAATAATATGAATGCACGAATTGCTGGGTCGGTGACGGAGTTGCCATGAAAAATAATCTGGATAAGAATAAATGAAATAAAACAGGCCAGCGGTAATGCAATTGGGTGGTAAAACTTGTTATAGTATCGTCGACTCTTGGCCAAACAAATGACGGATAATAGGACGGTGAAGCCAGCCGCTACAATCGGTAGCTCAATACCTACATTTGTTGACAAGATCGAGTATGCTACGATCATGAAATACGCATACTCAAGTTGCCCTGAAGGCATCCAGGCGCGGTGATATCTGCTAGACGCTGGTCTCCGTAGGCGGTGCAAATTATCTCGAACCATCACGTTCATTGGAGAAATCTTGCAGGGTGAACTCCACAATCTCCCCTGTGGTTTTTTGTGCCATGGAGGTAATGAAACTCGGTTTACGCTAATTGACTCAGTCCGACGAGCTGCGTCATGATCTGGTCTAGGCGTTCTGCAGTTGCCGCCCAACTATGATGCTCCTTCACATAATTTAAGGCAGTCTCTCGGTGTGCCGGTAATTCAACATTGTTTTCGAAGATTCCGTGAAGACATCTGGTAAGAGCGTCTACGGATTCAGACTCGAAGAGCCAGCCGGCTCCGATCCCTGACAGAAATCTGTTGCCGCCCACATTCGACGCAGCAAAAGGTACCCCGCAGGACATTCCTTCGATCAGCGCATTAGAAAAGTTCTCATACCTACTGGGCATCACCAAAACATCCATCGCGCGATACCACTCGGGAAGCTGCTCGTGACTGACGTCCCGCTCGATGTGAACAAGGTTCCGGCCAAACTCGTTGGCTAGACACGATCGAATGCGCCGTTCTTCTTCACCGCTACCCACAATAAGCAGTCTTGTATCCGGCAAATCATTCGAGACTTTTTGAAACGCTGCAGCAAGAAGATCCACACCTTTTAGGCGTGTCAGACGCCCCACATAACCTACAACCGTGTGCCGGCATGTCCATCCAAGTTTCGAACGCAAAGTGCTGGGGCCGGGCTTAAATAGTTTGGTGTCGAGTCCAATGGGCAGCTCTATTGCGTGATCGCCGATAAACCTTTTAACCGTTGCAAGTGCATCACCGTTGGCACAGACGGCGTGCACTGCTCGGAGTTGCGACTCAGCTTCGATCGAGACCGGCCCCGGCAATCGCAAAATAGTCGGGCGGTAGCTCGCAACCGCCGCGGCCAATGCCGCATCGCCGTGCACGTAAACGGCATCAAATTCCTTCCATCGTCGGCTGAACTCGCTGTCGATTCGTTGGCTAAAACGACGGTTGTGCCAACGTATAACTCTCCATGAAATCGCATTCTGAAAACGCATCCAGTTGTTTCCCAATCGACCATTGAGCGTCATTAAACATCCTACTGTCGATAGTGCCGCTTGACCAAAATTCCTCGACCAGCAACCATTTAGAGGAATTGGCTCGATACTCGATGGAAGAGGTATGGTATATCTGCCCCACGGATCGGCGACAAAGGCCGCAGCGACAAAATGGCCGCGTTCGACAAAAGCCTCAAATAGATTTCGGGTAAAATTCTCTCCTCCACCTCGAAGAACGCCCAGCTCGGAATGGAGCACCAGTACTCTCATCCGGTCGATTACTAGAAGGTAGGAGAAAATGGCTCGTAAAGAGATCCGGGGCACGCGTGGACGTCGTGAGCTTTGCCAATCGCCGATTCAAATGCGGCTATTACGGATGCTTGGTTGTGATGCGTGTCCACGTATTGGCGAGCACGAGCGGCTATTTCCTCGCGACTAGCCGGCGAGCCGATCAAGGACCGAATCTGGGCAATCGCATTGCCGGTATTTCCTGAAATCTCGCCGAGGCCCATGCATTCGATTATCCGATTTGGATCAATTCTTAGACTTACAACAGGAGTCCCGCTCGCCCAGGCCTGTAAGAAGGTATTCGGAAATCCTTCTTCGTCTGAAGTTGACAGCAATACAGCAGAGTTTTCAATGATCTCTTGGGCCTTATGTGGCGGGACTTGTCCCTGAAAATCAACATTAGGTAAGCGCTTGAGCTCTTGCACAACATTTTCTCCGAAGCGCGCCGGCGATCGGTGACTATTTGGCGCTCCGCAAACGGTAAAACGGATATCGGGCGCGTTTCGCGCAATTTCTATAAGCAGATCAGGGCGCTTCGGCTGACGTAACATGCCTACCCATGCTACGTAATTTTCTCGTTGATAGTGAGACTTGGTTGTCGACCGGACGTGAATTAGGCTCGGAACGACGGTGGCTTTCTTGCGTAATTTGATCGGCAGACCAAAAAATTGACCATCATGTTGAACCAGGATCCGATCTGCGTGTGAGAAACCCCACGCATACAATGGCCACCAGGCTAGCCGTTCCTGAAGAGCCTGCTGCGGCTGAATATCAGAGTCAAAACCGGCGGCAAAGATCGTCTTGACTCCCAAAGTCTTGGCTACAACGACACATGGACCCAATAGATGGTATGCACATCTCCAATACCACCAGTTTGGCTTCTGGACTCGAACAAAGCGATATAGATCCAGAAGCCTTCGCGAAGGACCATTACTGGAGGTAAAGGACACAAACCTGACGCCGTCTATTAGTACTCCTTTTGTGAGTTCCGGGATGTTCTGGATACCGACAGTGACTGACCAGCCGATACTTGCAAGCGCCCGAGCCAATAGCCATTGCTGTCGCTCGGCTCCTCCAACAGCGTTCGGGTCGCCCGAAGCATACCCATATATGCCGTTACTTGTATTGTAAAAGAGGATTTTCACGTCGGTCGGCGATTTGTGATCGTTGATGCGGTCTTGACGAAAGTTCACAGAATAACTTTCCAAACAACAACTCGGTTTAATGCGAAGTGTACAGCCAAGCGACTGAACGCGACGTTTCCCTCAGCATGCTTGATGAAATCTCTCTCGCATCTGACTTTCGGCTCTGAAGGCGAGCCCATACCGCTTTTCATCGCAGCATGCTCACATAGTACTAATGCGCCATCTGCCACGCGAGAAAAACAAATGGATTCCACAACTCACGGTCAACGCCGCCATGCGAAAGATTTAATTTGTGCAGCCGGCGCAAGTAAGGATAATTAAAAATCTCGATATTTTTTTCTCCCCAATTCAGTACGGCTTCCACAGCAGGTCGCCATGCTCCAGAAAGTCTAACGCTCAGGGGCACCGTAAAGCCGTGCTTCGGCCTGTCCCAAACTTCTTTGGGTAGAAGACGTCGTGCAATCGGCATCAGCAGTGCTTTGAGTTGACCACCGGGAATTTTCCTGTTCGATGATAACGGGAGAATCCGATCAAGAATCAACTCGTCGAGGTATGGCACACGAACTTCGAGCGAAGCGAGCATACTGGCGCGGTCCGTTTTTACTAAGCAATTCTCGCTCAAGTATGTTTCAAGGTCGGCACGCATCAAAACATCCTTGTCAAAACCGCTTCCGTAACGGCGAGCGCGCTTTTCCCAAGGTTCAAAATAGGCATGAATTTCTGCCGCGATGTGGTAATCGGGATTAATTAGCTGTCGAAGATCCTTACGAAAAACCGGAAAGTCGCCGTAGCGCACCCACCCATACTGAATCTGGTCATGCTGGTCTAGCGTTCGCCAATAAAGTGCACTCATGCCGCGCGGTCTCCACGGCATCTTTCGCAATAAAGGCGGAATCCATGAAGAGAATGGTAATCGGAAATGGCCGTTTTCACTGTATAAGTACTTGGGATAGCCGCCAAACACCTCGTCCCCACCATCCCCGGAGACCGCAACCTTAACGTATCGTTTGGTCATCTCAGAAAGCGCAAATGTCGGAATCAAAGCAGGATCGCAAAATGGCTCATCCAAACAACCAATTAGTTCCAGAAGTTCTTCGGAGCCTAAGGCTTCTGCCTTCAAAACGGTATGATCCGTCGCAAACTGGCGCGCTACGAGTTGGGCAATCGATGACTCGTCAACATCACCCTCGGAAAATGCGACTGAAAATGTGCGGACAGGTCGGCTGCTATTTCGCGCCATCATAGCGACCAGCAGAGACGAATCGATACCGCCCGACAAAAATACTCCAAGGGGGACATCGCTGATCATCTGACGCTTCACGC
>Ga0207706_10002766_pt1 | contig 17057 bp, 12 predicted proteins | sample KBSC53metaG_FD_184318 | JGI IMG/M metagenome (GOLD analysis project Ga0207706, IMG submission 184318) | Corn rhizosphere microbial communities from Kellogg Biological Station, Michigan, USA - KBS C5-3 metaG (SPAdes) (version 2) | ecosystem: Host-associated > Plants > Roots > Rhizosphere > Soil ... | reverse complement strand
CTCCGGCGCCCGAGTCGATGAGATCGCGGAGCGTACCCGCACCACGAAACGGATGATCTACTACTACTTCGGCGGCAAGGAACAGCTCTATCTCGCCGTTCTGGAGCAGGCGTACACCACGATCCGTGAGGCGGAGAACAACCTTCCCGTCGGTGACCTGGCTCCGATCGACGCTCTGCGGAAGCTGGCGGAGCTGACCTACGACCATCACCGGGAGCACCCTGACTTCATCCGCCTGGTGTCGATCGAGAACATCCATCGTGGCGAGTTCGTCCGGCGGATCGAGTCGTTGCGGACCCTGTCGGCGCCGACCGTCTCCCGGTTGGACGCGCTACTGGCGCAGGGCCGTGCGGCGGGGCAGTTCCGGACCGATGTCGACGCGGTGGACGTTCACCTGGTGATCAGCGCCTACTGCGTCTTCCAGGTCGCCAACCAGCACACCTTCCACTACCTGTTCGGCCGCGATTTAGCCGCGCCGGAGAACCGCGACCATCTCCGCGCCATGATCGGTGACGTGGTGGTGGGCTGGCTCACCGCCCGCTGAGTCTCGCGTCGCTGTCCTCGGGAATCACCGTCAGGTGGATTCGACTCGAGTGCTGTGGATCATGCAGGATCTGCTGGGAGGCGACGACGAGTTCAGTCGCGTCTAACGGATTGCTGGCGGTATTGGTGTGCCGGATCCAGCGGGGATGGCTGCTGGAGGTGACATCGACCCGGATGCGGTGTCCCGGCAAGAACATGACCGCCGTGGCTTGGAGGTCAATGCATAGCTCGTACGCGGTCCCCGGCGTGACGCTCACCGCCGGCTCTAGCTCGATCCGGCCGGCAGCCGGGTAGCCGGTGCGACGGCTCAGCCTGATGATCCCGTCCGTCAGATTGATCGCGCGTCCATCGGGATAGACGTCGACCAATCGGGCGACAAAGTCAGTATCAGCGGCCGAGGAGGCGGCGAACAGCGTGACCCAGACCGCGCCGATCACCGTGTACGGCGCGTCCAGGACTGCGCTGGTATAGGACAGTACGTCGGGTCGTGCCTCGATCTCGCGTTGGTCGACGGGGCCGGGTGGCCAACGGGGTGGCAGCATCGTCGACCCGCCGACGGTGGGCACCGGGTCGGCTGGGTCGTAGGAGAAGCGGTCTGGGCGGCTGGGTGGCGCGAGATCGCGACGAAGTCCTCCGCTGGGATGGAGATGCCAGTCCTCGACCCGCGCGGCCGAGACCGGGTAATGGTCGTAGCCGCGCCAGCGGTTCTCGCCCATCACGAACAACCGCACCGGTGGGACACCGACTAGCCCCTGATCGTCGCCCTTGAGCGTGGCGTCGAACCAGCGCAGGTGCTCTGCGTTCAGACCGCCAGTCCCGCCGAGGTCGGCGCCGGACGCGTCCGGCCCGAAGTCAACCTCCCCTTGGCGGCTCACAAAAACGCTGTGCGTCCACGGCCCGACCAGCAGGCGGGGCGGCCGCCGGTGCGAACGGGCGACCGCGGCCATGGCCTCGTACTGCTCGAGGGTGCCTCTGAGAAAGATGTCGTACCAGCCGCCGATATGGAACGTGTCCGCCGATACGAGATCGTAGGTGTCGGCCGGCCAAGGCCGGCGGCTCAAAGGAGCGTCCGGTGGCCGGTCCATCGCGGCGATGACCTCGCCCATTGCGCTGCCGGGCAGATCGCCGAGCTGCCGCAGCGGCAGGAGGTCGAACAGCTCACCTGAGGCCAGCTGCGCCGTTGTCTCAGCCAGCAGCCGCTGTTGCTCGGCGGCGCGGGCTGGATCGTCGATCCAGCGGCGGCGCAGTGCGTCAGCGCCGATTTGGAATTGGTACCAGCCAAGCCGAGAACCTTCGTGGGCTCCCCCCGGCCGCTCCTGGGCCTCCAGGTTGTAGTGGAACTTCGAGACGCCGAGCACCATGCTCCGAAGCGCCGGCGGCCCGGTGACGGCAGCGCGCCACTGCGTCTCGGCGTGGTAGGAGCGACCCCAGGTGCCGACCCGCCCGTTGGAGCCGGGCAATCCAGCGGCCCACTGGACCGTGTCGTACCCGTCCTCGAACTCGTGGACACCAGGATCGAAGTCGCCGTCGGAGGCGTACCGACCCCGAACGTCCTGCATCACCACGAGATAACCGGCAGCGGCCAGCTCTACGGGGTCGGCATAGACCAGGTTGATGTTGGTGTTCTTGTCGTACGGCTGGCGCGACAGCAGCACGGGGTACGCACCATCGTCTGAAGGCCGGTAGACATTGGCTCGCAGCACGACGCCGTCCCGCATCCGAGCCGGCACATCGTGCTCGATGACGACGCGCCGGCCCGGGCCGGTCGACGATCCGGCGTTCACACCGCCGGTTGGGGTACGGCCTTGAGGCCAAGGTCGTTCAGGTGCACCTTGTAGTTGTCACGTGCAGTGGCCGCGGAGATCGCGGACAGCAGGCAGGCGACTGCGACGAGGACCGCGACGGGAACCCACCCGGTGCTGCCCTCGCCCTCGATGCCGGCCGCGATAGAGGGAGAGAAGCCGCCGATGGCGAAACCGATCTGCGTCCCAATGGCCATGCCCGAGAGCCGCACATTGGTGCTGAACATCTCGCCGTAGAAGGAGGGCCATACACCGTTCGCCGCACTGTAGACCACTCCGGACAGCAGCACACCGACGATGAAGATGAGCACGATATTCTGCGCCGAGATGGCCGCGAAGTAGGCGAAGATCAGGACCGCGGAGCCCAGCGCGCCGCCGATGAACACTGGCTTGCGGCCGATCCGGTCCGACAAGGTCGCCCAAAGCGGGATGGCGAAGAGGGCGACCGCGTTGGCGCTGATCCCCACCCACAGCATCACGGTAGGGCTGATCCCCACGCTCTTGGTTGCGTACGACAAGGCGTAGACCCCGAAGATCGTGCTGACCACCGAAACGAGCGCGGCGACAATAACTCGGAGCACACTCGCCCAGTGATCACGGAACAGGATCGCCAGCGGCGTACGCGGCACCTCGTTGTGGGCGACCTCCTCGGTGAAGGCGGGCGTCTCGTCCAGCGTCCGTCGGATGATGAAGCCGGCAATCACGACGACGACGCTGAGGAAGAACGGGATCCGCCAACCCCAAGACAGCAGCTGCTCCTTGGACAGCACGGCCGCCAGCGGCAAGAACACCGCGTTGGCCATGATTGAACCGGCCTGGGTGCCACTCAGGGTGAAGCTGCTGTAATAGGCGCGCCGACCGGGCGGGGCGTGCTCCAGTGTCATGGAGTTCGCGCCGGCTTGCTCTCCGGATGCGGAGAAACCCTGCAAAAGCCGCAGCAGCACGAGCAATGCCGGAGCGAGCAAGCCGACCTGGCTGTAGGTCGGCAGCAACCCGATGGCGAAGGTCGAGACGCCCATCAGGATCAATGTGGCGATCAAGACACGTTTGCGACCGAACTTGTCGCCGATGTGGCCCATGAAGAAGGCGCCGACCGGGCGGGCCACGTAGCCCACCCCGAACGTTGCCAGCGAAGCGATGGTTGCGGCGGTTGGGTTGCCCGAGGGAAAGAAGATGCTTGGAAACACCAGGGCTGCCGCAGTGCCGTAGATGAAGAAGTCGTAATACTCCAATACGCTGCCGATCCAGGCGGCTATCGCCGCCTTCTTCGGCGTCCTTACGCCCTCAGGTTCGTGGGAGCCGTTCGGCTCGATGACGGCTTCGTCCATGCGAAACTCCTTGGTCCGTCGACTGGCTGCGAGGAGGCGGGGGAAGTGAGCCCGGTCGGGTCTCCTTCCGACACCCGCCATTTCACCACGTACGTACCGGTTAGTACAATAGTCGCGACGCCTGACTTCGAAGGGAGGCACGCCGTGTTGCCTCGTCCATATCTGGTCGGGCTGGTCGGCGCGGGCGTCGGGCCCTCCCTGACGCCGACGATCCATATGCTCGAAGCTCGGGCTCTCGGCCTTGACTACGTGTATCGCACCGTCGACCTGACAGCCTGGGGTGTGCCGCCGTCCGAGATCGGCACCGTGTTGCACTATGCCGCCGCGCTCGGCTATGACGCGCTGAATATCACCCATCCATGCAAGCAGTTGGTCGTCGAGCACCTCGACCGAGTGGCCGAGCAAGCCACCCGGTTGGGCGCGGTCAATACCGTGATCTTCTCCGGCGGGGCGACGACCGGGTATAACACCGATCAGCGGGGATTCGCCACCGCTCTGGCCACCGAGCTGCCCGGGGCGCCGAAGGATGTGGTCGTGCAGCTGGGGGCCGGCGGTGCAGGCACGGCCGTGGCCGATGCGTTGCTTGAGAGCGGGGTCGAGCACCTGATTATCGTGGACCGGGACGAGGACAAGGCTGTGGCCTTGGCCGCGCAGCTGGCGGGGCGGTTCCCCACCTCCAGGGTCGAGGCGAGCCAACCAGACAAGCTGCCGGTGCTGATTCCCGCGGCTGATGGACTGGTGCACTGCACCCCGACCGGCATGGCGGACCATCCTGGGACGCCACTGGACCCGGTGCTGCTGCATGCCGAGCTGTGGGTGGCCGACATCGTCTACCGGCCTCTGGAAACCGCTCTGCTCCAAGCCGCCCGAGCGGCTGGCTGCCGGGTCTTGCACGGCGGGCACATGGCTGTGCACCAGGCCGCCGATACGCTCCGGCTGGTGACTGGCCGCGAGCCCGACGTTGCGCGGATGCTGAACACCTTTGCCGGCTTGGTGGACCGTAGCCAAGCCTGAGGCGCGTCCCATCTAGAGCTTGACGTCCACCAGCGTCTCACCCGAGCCCATTCGAGCAGTTGCTGCCAGCGCGCCCGAGGATGTGTCGAGTTGTCGCCCGCGACACACGGGAAGCGCTAGGCGAAAGGCAGTTCGCCGTCGAAATCGGCAATGAGATTCGTGCAGATCTCCAATGCTTGGCGGGCGCATCGCTCTGTGAACTGGCTGAGGAGTTTGCCGCCTTGCGCATTGCCCGCCCTGATGAATTCAGCCGCCTCCCGTTGGATGTCGGGCAGTTCTAAGGCCCAGCGGTCCTGTACCGGGTCGAACACTTGGCGCACCTGGGGCTGCCGGTCGTTGAACATCCAGGCTCGCTCGTCTCCTTTGACATGGTCGAGGAGTTTTTGGAATTGCCACCAGTAGGACTGCGCGTCGTAGGTAGCCGTTGCCACGTCCTCGGGCCGCTCGGATACGACGGTGGCGGCGGGAAGAGCCACCGCATTCGGCACGCTGCCGGCTGCGGGGAAAATCGGGAGGTAGACGCTCGTGCATGGTGTGGCGGCTGCCCACCACAGGTGTGGGAGCTGGTCGGGAGTGTCGGGCATGAGCATGATCGCGGAGCTGGCGGTGTTTCCCCAGGTGAATTCCGCAGGGGAATCGTGCATGCACAGTGTCATCAGGTCGGGCAGCGCCGCAGTGAAGTACGGCCCTCCGAGGAAGGTGTCCTCGTAATGATCGCGTAGCACGCGTGTTGCCTGATCGAACGTGATCTTGCCGTGACGCGCTGCGTCCGCCAGCAGGTGACGTGAGCGTTGCAATCGGACGTGGGATACCTGCAGTGGCGTGCCGGGGTCGGTGTAGGCACGGGCGAAGTCAAATGGCCGGTTCTCACTGGCGGGCCACCAGCCGGCTTCGATGGCGTGATCTGTGAGATCCTCACTGGCTCGATCCCATTCGTTGCGGATGGTGAGCTGGTTGGAGATGGCGTAAGTCTCGGTACCTATCACGCGTGCTGCCCACCGATGACCGGAAGTCTCGATTACCCAGGCTTCGCGAGGGTCGGCCACAAGATAGGAGTTGTCATAGGCGCCCTCCTCGATCGAGCGGCCGGGAACGCCGGATCCCCACTGGCCGTATGCGGCGACCAGCTCAGTGATGGTGCTGACTGCCTCTTGCGCTGTGGTTGCGCGTTCGAGTCCGAGCCGGACTAGTTCCATCCCGAGTATCCCCGCCGGCGGTGGCTGGCCGTGACGGGAGTGGGTCACGTGCTCGGCGAGGTCGCGGGTGAACAATGCTTCGTTGCCGATGCCGACGCCCCACTCATTGAGTCCGAGCTCGTGCCCCCAGCACCAGTACGGCGAGCTACCGAGATGCGCCCAGCTTTGCTCGACATCGGGAATGTCGAGGTATGCCAGACGCACTGCGGAAGTGGCGCTCGATTGTCGGCGTGGCCAGTAGCGCAGCGGTTGGCATTCTCCTGCCGGCCGGTCACTGTTCTTGGCCAACAGCATGGAGCCGTCGGCGGTCACGTCGGGCAGCGCGACGAAGGTGTCGCAGCTCCAGGGACGCTTTGCTGCGCGCGATGCGTGAGCAGCTCGAATGTGGGGTGGCGCGGTCGGCTCGAAGGTTGGAGTCATGGGGTGATCCCCTCAGCCCTTGACACCGCCCCCGAAAGCGAAGGCGCCGCCCAGTCTGCGGCTCAGCACCAGGTACAGCAGCACCGAAGGCAGTGAATAGAGCAGCGAGTACGCCGCGAGCTGTCCGTAGACCACGCTGCCGTACTGGCCGAAGAAGGTATAGATCGTCACCGACATCGGCTGCTTCTCCGGAGTCAGCAGCAGGATGAACGGGACGAAGAAGTTCCCCCACAGACCGATGAAGGTGTAGATCGCGACGACCGACAGACCTGGTCCCATCAGTGGCATCACAATTCGCCACAGTCCGCGCATCGGACTCGCCCCGTCCGTCCAGGCCGCTTCCTCGAGCTCTATCGGGACGCCGTCCATGAAGTTCTTGGTCAACCAGATCGAGATCGGTAGGGCCGTCGTCGCCATGAACACCATGGTGGCGGGGATCGAGTCGTCGATCGCCAGCTGGACGAACAGCCCGTACACCGGCACCATGATCGCGGTGATCGGCAGCCCGGTGGAGAACAGGATGGTGACAAGGAACGGCCGCTTGAGCCGGGAGCGGTAGCGCGACAGCGGGTAGGCGGCCAGAGTCGCGCACACCATCGTGATCAACGTCCCGCCGATGCACAGGATGGCACCGTTGAGCAGCGGTATGTACGTTGTCTCCGGCGTCATCACCGCCTTGAAGTTGTCGAGCGTGAACGGGTGCGGCCACATGATGCTAATGCCCTGATTTGGGTCCCCGTTGAAGGCGGCAAAGATCACCCACAGCAGCGGGATCACGAAGCCTGCGGCCATTACGAGCAAGATCAAGCTGGCCAACATCCGGCCCGACAGCCGTGGTCGTCCGCGGGGTCTGATCCGAGTGACTGGTGGGGCGGCGGCGCCCGCCTGGGCGGTGACTGCGGCCGTCACCGGATCGGCTCCGACTTGCTGAGGATGCGGAGATAGATGACCGAGAAGATCCCGCCAATCACCAGCAGCAGCAGCGCGATCGCGGTCCCGTACCCGAGATCGGCGGAGACGAAGGCCTGGTTGTAGGCGAACAGTGGCAGGGTCATGCTCTTCTCACTCGGGCCACCCTTGGTCATGGTATAGATCAGCCCGAAGACCGACAGGGTCTGCAGGGTGATCAACATGAGGTTGGTCGCGATGGTCCGCCGGACCAGCGGGATGGTGACGGAGGTGAGTAGCCGGAACCGGCCGGCGCCGTCGACCAGTGCAGCCTCCTCGAGATCTCGCGGCACCTCCGAGAGCGCCGCGGAGTAAACCAGCATCGAGAACGCCGTGCCGCGCCAGATGTTGGCGATCGAGACGGCGATGATTGGAATGGTGAAGAGCCAGTTCTGCGGTGGAATGTGGAAGAAGCCGGTGACAGTGTTCCAAGAGCCGTCCGGACCCAGCACTGCCTGCCACAAATAGGCCGCGACGACCTCAGGCAGCACCCAGGCCCCGATCACGAACGCAGACGTCAGCGCTCGCGCGAGGGCGTGACCCGACCGCATCAATAACGCCAGCACCAGACCGAGCACGTTCTGGCCGATGATCGCCGAAACGATGGTGAACACAATCGTGAGCCAGACCGAGTTGAGAAACGCAGGATCGGCGAACGCCCGGGTGAAGTTGGCGAAGCCGACGAACTGGGTCCCCACCTGACCCGTGAGGGACATGTTGGTGAAGGCGGCGTAGATGCAGTAGACGATCGGTCCAGCCAGGAACACGAGCAGCAGCACCACGGACGGCGCGATGGGCAGACCGCGCAGCAGCGTCCGCCGGGTCCGGCCGCCGGTAGACGCCGAGCGGCCGGGGGGCGCCGTGGGGCGAACCTCGGCCCAGGTCGCGGCCATTAAATCGTGGTGGTCTTGTCTTGACCGACGATCTGTACCACGCCGTCGGTGTAGAACTTCGCGGCCGCCTCCGGTGTCGCGGTCTTGGTGATCACCTTCTCCGTTGCCTGTTGGAGCAGGAGCGAGATCTTGGCGTACGCGGGGTAGGCCGGCCGATAAATCGTGCTCTCCACCAGGTCGGAGAAGAACGGGTTCGTCGGGTTCGCCTTCAGGTAGCTGGGATCTGTCGCAACATCCTTCCGGACCGGAATCTGGACGTTCTTGATGTCGTACTCCAGCTCACCCTCCTTAGAGGTGAGCATTTTGATGAACTCCCAGGCGGCGTTGGCGTTCTGGGCGTTCTTCGGAATCGCCCAAGTCCAGCCGCCGGACATCGTCACCTTGCCGCTGCCCTCGCCGTTCTGCGTTGGCATGTACGCGTTCCCGAGAGTGGTATGCCACTCCGGCCACGGCGAGGCACCGCTGGGGAGCCAGTTATTCGACAACCAGCTGCCGTCGAGGTCGATGGCCAGCTTCTGCTGCGGCAGCAGCTCCTGGGAGACCGTGTTGGTCCAGGTCGGCGCGAGCGCCTGCTGCGGCGTCGGTCCGAGGCCCTGAGTCCAGACCTGCTGGTACGCGGTTAGTGCATCGGTGAACGCCTTCGAGTCGACTACCCACTTCTGACTCGGCTTGTCGAAGAGGGTTCCGGTCGGGATGCCGTAGAGGAGCATCTCGAAGCCCTGCATCGAGGCCGCCTCTCCGACGCCGGTGCCGGCGTAGACGTTCAGCGGGATGACGCCGGGCACCTTCTGCTTGATCGTCTGGGCTGCGGTGATGATGTCGTTCCAGCTCTTCGGCTGCCAGTCCGTCGGCAGACCCGCCTTCTCGAACATCTTCTTGTTGAACCACAGGGCGCGAACGTCGGTGCCATCGGGAATCCCGTACGTCTTGCCGTCCAGCGCCTGCGCAGCGGTCTTCGCGGTGTCCTTGAACTGGCTCCAGTCGGGCCAGCTGTTGATCCGGTCGTCCAGGGCGGTCAGGTAGCCGGCTGCGATGTCGGCGTTGATCAGGAACGTGTCCTCGTAGCACATGTCCGGCGCGGTTCGAGGCGAGCGCATCGAGAGCTGCAGCTTGGTGTAGTAGTCGTTTTCGGATGCGACGATCGGCTGCAGCTTCACAGTCGCCTGTGGATGGGCGGCGGTGAACTTTTTCGCCCACCCGTTGAGGAAATTCGCCTGGACTTTCGAGTTGCCGAACTGCTGGAAGGTCACCTTGACCTCGCCGCTAACCTCGCCGCTGCTCGCCGCACTGCCGCTCGCCGCGGCACCCGGAGTGGTGCTGTTTCCGCTCTTGCCGCACGCGGCCAAGCCGACGGCGGCTCCTAATCCTGCGGCGGTAAGGATGAATTCACGTCTGCGCATTTCTCTCCTCATCTCTCGCCCAGCCTCAAGCTCGCTGCCAAGGACTGCTGCCCGACGGAGACCGGACTGACTGTGAATCGTCGGGGGAGAGCAACGCCCGATTGCGCTGGTAACGATTACGTCACTTCGATAGAGTAATTCTTTTCGAGCGTACGATACGCTCCCGCCGTCGGTCAACCACCTCCCGACGCCACACCTGTCCGCGGATCGAAAGGAGCCCGAGATGGGGCGCGGCTCCAACCTCACCCGGCTGGGCGACTTCAACCAGACCGTAGTGTTTGACGCCATCCGCCGGACGCCGCTCGGGATCAGCCGGGTCGAGCTGGTCACAGAAACCGGTCTCACCGCACAAACCGTGAGCAACATCGTCCGCCGCCTGCTGGACCAGGAGCTCATCGTGGAGACGGGTCGGGTGCAGTCGGCCGTTCGCGGCAAGCCCAGGACGTTGCTGCGGGTCGAGCCGTCGGCCAGGTTCGCGGTCGGCGTCCATGTCGATCCCGCGACCTTGACCTACGTCCTGATCGACATCGAGGGACGGGTCCGCCAGTACGCTCGCCGCCGCACCCTAGAGGCCCGCCGCCCGGAGCAGGTGATAGCGGCCATCGCTGACCAGGTGACGCAGCTCATCGCGGCCGCCGGGATCGAGCCGGCGGCAGTACTCGGCCTCGGGGTCGCTGCGCCTGGCCCGCTCGACGTGGTCGAGGGTGTGCTACTGCAACCTCCCCAGCTCGCAGGTTGGGAAAAGGTCCGACTTCGCGCTGACCTGCATGCCGCCACGGGCCTGCATGTCTTGGTGGACAAGGATGTCACTGCTGCGGCCACCGGCGAACGCTGGGCTCAAAAGGGCGCTCGGCACCACTATGTCTTCTGCTATATGGGCTCCGGGGTGGGAGCCGGGGTGGTGATGGACGACGTCGTGCTCCGCGGTGCCAGCAACAACATCGGCGAGATCGGCACCATCCTTGTCGACCCAGGAGCCGAGGACCTCGGGGTTGGCCAGCCAGGCACGCTGGCCGCGGCGTGCAATCCCGGAGCCCTGGTAGTGCGGGCCGCCCGACGTGGCTTGATCACCAGCACCATCTCCCCCGACGACTTCGTGGCCGTCGACGAGGTCCTCACGACGCTTTGCGAGCGGGCGTACGCCGGCGAGGCTGCCTGCATGCAGCTGATCGACGAGGCGGCGATCGCGCTGGCCACCGGGCTAGCGGTGCTGGTGAACGCTCTCGATGTCGATCGAGTGGTGCTCGGAGGACCGATCTGGTCGCGGATCAGCAGTCGGATCTTGGCCGTCTTGCCCGAGTTGATCCAGCCGCAGCTGGTGGCCGCTCAGCAGCCGCTCGTCGTCGAGGGTTCCGCGGTCGGCGAGCACGTCGCCGCTCAGGGTGCAGCGGCGCTAGTCCTCGACCATTTCCTCTCCCCGCGGCCATCCGTACTGCTTATGGACTGATGGTCGTGGTCAAGTCCAGTTGTTTGAATTAATGTGAGTTGCACCTGTGCCCCGACGCCAACGAGGACCTCATGCACGATGAACGCCTGTTGCTCGAAGCCCGCTTGAACCGTTTCGTCCGCGACCATCTGGAACCAGCCATCTACCAGGCCAGCGCGCCGCTGGCGTTGACCGCATGGCGCGTACCCGGTGAGCCAGTTCCCTTTGCAGATGCGGCCCGGCAGATCTTCACGCCGATCGACATTGGGGCGGCTTGGGGCGAACCGTGGAGCACGCTTTGGATCCATGCCGTCGGCAAGGTGCCGGCCGACTGGTTGGACGTGGCGGCGGGCAAGCCCGAGGTGGTGGTCGACCTCGGCTTCACCGGGGGCCCCGGATTCCAGGCTGAGGCGCTCGCGTATCGGACGGACGGAAGCATGATCAAGGCCGTCTCGCCCTTTAACAATCACCTCCCGGTCACGCCGGGAGAACCCGTCGAGTTCTACCTCGAGGCCGCGGCCAATCCCGACGTCGGGAACACCGGCTTCAGGCCAACTCCCAACGGGGATCCCGCTACCGCAATCGAGACGCCGCTGTACGTGATCAAGAAGCTCGACCTGGCTCTGAAGAACGTACGAGTGTGGGAGCTGCGCGCCGACATCTGGACGCTGTCGGGACTGATGCACGAGCTGCCGATGGACTCAAGTCGGCGGGCCGAGATCTTGTTCGCGCTGCAACGAGCAATCGACGTCACTGACCCGGACGACGTCGCGGGGACCGCGGTGGCCGCTCGGCAGGAGCTGACGGAGGCACTCTCCCGGCCAGCGTCGGCCAGCGCACACCGGATCGTCGCCGTTGGGCATGCGCACATCGATAGTGCGTGGCTGTGGCCCATACGGGAGACGATCCGCAAGTGCGCACGCACCTTTTCCAACGTGATCAATCTCGCGGACGCCGACCCGACGTTCAAGTTCGCCTGCTCCTCGGCGCAGCAGTACGCCTGGATCAAGCAGTACTACCCCGAGCTGTTCGACAAGATCACCGAAAAGGTCCGCGCCGGCCAGTTCGTACCCGTCGGCGGGATGTGGGTCGAATCAGACACCAACATGCCAGGCGGGGAGGCGCTGGCCCGCCAGTTCGTCGCCGGCAAGGGATTCTTCCTGGAGAACTTCGGGGTCGAGACCGAGGAGGTTTGGCTGCCTGACTCCTTCGGTTACTCCGCAGCACTCCCCCAGATCGTCCGCGCGTCAGGCTCGCGGTGGTTCCTCACCCAGAAGATCTCCTGGAACCAGATCAACACCATGCCGCACCACACGTTCTGGTGGGAGGGCATTGACGGCAGTCGCGTGTTCACCCATTTCCCGCCGGCGGACACATACAACGCCACCATCTCAGGTCTCGAGGTAGCGCGGGCCGAGCGGCAGTACCGGGAGAAGGGACGCGGCACCACCTCGCTGCTGCTATTCGGATATGGCGACGGCGGCGGCGGTCCCAACCGGGACATGCTGGCTGCGGCACATCGGCTGCGGTCATTGGAGGGATCGCCGACAGTACGGATCGACTCACCGGCGGCCTTCTTCAGCGAGGCCGAGGCCGAATATCCGGACGCGCCGGTCTGGCGTGGCGAGATGTACCTCGAGCTGCACCGCGGGACCTACACCAGCCAGGCTCGGACCAAGCAGGGCAACCGCCGCAGCGAACACCTGTTGCGAGAAGCCGAGCTCTGGAGCGCTACGGCCGCACTACGGGTCGGCAATCCTTACCCTGCCGCCGAACTGAACCAGCTGTGGGAGCTCGTCCTACTCCAGCAGTTCCACGACATCCTGCCGGGCAGTTCCATCGCGTGGGTGCACGCCGACGCCGAGCGCAACTACGCAGCCATCGCGGAGCGGGCGGAGAAGATCATCGACGAGGCCGTTCACGCGTTGGTGGGCGAGGGAGAGCGTCTGCTGGCGGTGAACGCCGCCCCGCATGCCAGGGCCGGCGTCCCCGCGCTAGGTATTGGGCTCCCCGTTGCCGGAGGCGGCGAGGTGGAGGCCGAGGAAGCCGACGGCGCCTTCACCTTGGACAACGGGCTCCTTCGGGCCGTGATCACTTCGGCTGGACAGCTCGCGTCGCTCGTCGACGCCGTCAGCGGCCGGGATGCCATCGCCCACGGTGACCGCGGCAACCGGCTGCAGCTGCATCGGGACATCCCCAACGCATGGGACGCCTGGGATATCGACGAGCACTACCGCCGCACCGTGCAGGAGATTGACGGGGTCGAGGAGATCCGGCTGGAGAGCAAGCCGGAGGAGGCGGCAGTCGTGGTCGTACGGTCCTTCGGAGCGTCGCGGATCGAACAGCGGCTGGCGCTAGCGGCCGGGTCGCCGTCGCTGGAGATCACTAACACCATCGATTGGCATGAGCGGCAGAAGCTCCTCAAGCTCGGCTTCGAGCTGGACGTGCACGCGGACCGCTCGGCGGCGGAGATCCAATTCGGGCACGTTTTCCGTCCGACCCACACCAACACGTCCTGGGAATTCGCGCGGTTCGAGATCTGTGGGCACCGGTTCCTGCATGTCGGTGAGGCCGGCTACGGCGTGGCGGTCAGCAACGACTCGACGTACGGCCACGACGTCAGCCGGCGCACTCGTGCGGACGGCGGCACCACCACGACCGTACGAGAGTCGCTGCTGCGGGCGCCGCTGTATCCCGACCCGCACGCCGACCAGGGCCGGCATGTGTTGCGGACGACCGTGCGGCCCGGTGCTGGTCTGCTGCAGGCAGTGGAAGAGGGCTACCGGACCAACCTGCCGCTGCGGTACGTGGCCGGCGACCACCCGGTGGCGCCGCTCGTCACCGGCAGCAACCCCGCCGTCGTGGTGGAGGCCGTCAAGCTGGCCGAGGACGGCAGCGGCGACCTGGTGGTCCGGCTTTACGAGTCGCTGGGCGGCCGGGCGCGTACGGCGGTCACCGCCGACGCGGAAGTTGGGTCGGTGGAGGTGACGGATCTGCTGGAGCGGCCTCTGTCCGAGGGTGCCGCCAGCGACGGTCCGTCTATCGACCTCGAGCTGAGGCCGTTCCAGCTCGTCACGTTGCGCTTCCGCCGCTAAGGGAGGTCCGAAGTGCCGGATGGGATTGCCTCTTCATGACCGGCGTGCTCCTCCCCAGCGATCGCCTGGTCACCGACCCTGGCGAGCGGGTGGAGGCGCAACCAAAGGTGCCGCGCCGATCCCGGTTGGCCGTGCTCCTCCCTGCCTGGCCGTACATCGTCCCTCTACTGGTACTCGCCGTGGTTTACGGGCGGACCGTGCAGCGCAGCACCGGCAACCAGTTCTCGGTTGACACCACGAAGTTCGACTACTTGGGCCTAGTACTTGGCACCGCCCATCCTCCGGGCTACCCGCTGTACACGATGCTCAATGCCGCCTTCGTTCGCATCGTGCCGTGGGGGCCGGTGGCGTTCCGCGCGAATCTGCTGTCGGCGGTCTTCGCAATCTTGGCCTGCCTGGTCGCGGTGTCGATCTTCCGCAAGCTAGATGTACGTCCAGTCGTCGCAGCTGGTGGAGCAACCGCGCTGGGCCTGATTCCACAGCTGTGGCATTTCGCCCTCATCGCCGAGGTTTACACCCTCAGCATCCTCTTCGTGGCGCTCGTGCTGGCCTGCCTACTCGCGTACGACCGTACGTTGCGACCGGTGTGGCTACGTGCTGGGCTGCTCATCTTCGCCCTCTCGTTTGCGCATACCACGTCGCAGGCCTTACTGATTCCAGGGCTGCTGCTCTATCTCGCGGTCCGTCGTCCGGCCTGGCTGTTTCGCCCCCGGGAGCTGGCCCGGCTCATCGCTCTCGGCGCGGCTTTGGCTCTGCTGCCCTACGCCTATCTCGTCTGGCGTACCGCCGCCGGCGCATCCTTGCTGGACACCCGCGTCACGAGCCCCACCTCCTTCTGGGACGTGATCAGCGGCGCCCGGTATTCAAGTCAGATGTTCGGGGTGCCGCTCCACCAGATCATCTCGGAGCGACTGCCACAGCTGTGGAGCGACGGAGTCCGGCAACTGGGCGTTGCCCTCGTGCTATGTGCCATAGGCCTGCTCGTGCTGATCATGCAGCGTCCGCTGGTCGCGGCAGTTACCGGGCTCTGGCTGATGTGTACCGCCGTCTTCGCCCTGGGTTACGCCATTGGGGATTGGGAGACGACGCTGCTGCCCCTGTGGTTCCTGCTCGGCGTGTGGGGTGTGGTCGGGATTGACCGCTGCATAGATGGTCTGCCGAGCCGGGCGTGGTGGGCGCCCGTATTGCCCGTATTGATGGCGATCACCCTCCCGGTCGTCGCACTGGCGAGTGGCTATGCGGAGGCCGATCGCAGTTCCGTTGATCCGCAGGCCGATGTCGACGCCGCACTCCGGGTCGTGCCGGACAACTCGATCATCTTCACCTACGACAACGGAACCCGGCACCAGTTTTGGTATCGCCTCCTGCCCGGCGACCTAGGAACCAGGCGCAACGTCTGGGCAGCCATGGGCGTTGACCCACGGGACCGGAGCGACCGTGCCGGTCAGATCCTGCAGTATTGCGCTAATTCGTCTGGACTATGGATCTGGTCAGACCAGGAGAAGGCGGCCGGTCTTGGCGTTCCTCCTGGCCTCAAGACCTACGTCTTCGGCTCGACCTACATGAAACAGGTGCGAATATCGGGCCTGCGGGTCGCGCGCTACAGCGGTCAGCTCTTTAGCGTCAGCTGCCCTTCCTAACGGCGCGGAACTGCTCAGCTGGCCCCTGATTTTGCGACACGATCACTCCAGAAACGCCTGATTTAAGCCAATGTCGGAGCGAAAGCGATGCGTTTCAGGTCAAGCCGTGCAGCTGGGGGCCCATCGAATTCGATTAGCCCTATGGCACACTCAGCACGCACGAGGAAAGGAACGCATCATCATGTCCGTGGGATTTGGCCAGGTCGTCATCGACTCGCTGCGCGCCGACGATATCGCCGGATTCTGGTCGGGGCTGCTGGAGCGTCCGGTCAACGAAGGCGCAAACCAATTCTTCGCCATGATCCCGGCGTCCGCAGACGGCGCGTTCCCCGCGTTGATGTTTCTGGCCGTACCGGAGCCCCGTCACGGCAAGAACCGGGTACACCTCGACCTTGTCGCCGACGACCTCGCGGCCGAGGTCGAACGTGCGGTCACCCTGGGTGCCACCAAGGTCGCGGATTTCAACGAATATGGAGCGACCTGGACAACCTTGACCGACCCCGAAGGCAACATCTTCGATATCGGCTTGAGGCGAGATACCGAGCCCGCGTCCGGCTAGCAAGTGGAGCCCGAAACGACCCCCATTCAGCCCTGAAAAGGCGCTGCGCTGGCTCCTCCCCTGGTTGGCCCGGGGCTAGCTTGGGGGGATGACGCAGCCCGTCCCCGAACCGAACAACGTCGGCCCCATTGCTGGTGGCAACCTCCGAGCCTCCGATGCCGACCGTGATCAGGTGGCCACCCTGCTCAGCACTGCGTACGCCGAGGGCAGACTGAGCCGGGCAGAGCATGACGAGCGCATTGACCAGCTGATGGCCGCGAAGACCTTCGACGACCTCCTGCCGATCACCCAGGATCTCGTCATCGTCGGACCGCCATCGCCGGTCGCGACACCGCAATCCAGCAGCCGCTTTGCTATCGACACGACAGGGCAGAACCCCGAGTCGGACAAGATGATCGCGATTTTCGGAGGCGTGACACGGAAGGGCCGGTGGCGGGTACGCAAGAACACCCATGCGCTGGCTCTCTTCGGCGGAATGGATCTTGATCTTCGCGATGCGATCTTCGAGGCCCCGGTGGTGGAAATCTCCGGATTTTGGTGCTTCGGCGGCCTCGACATCAAGGTGCCGGAAGGTATCGAGATACAAGATCAGACCGCCGGCATCTTTGGTGGAACCGACGTCCGCGACGTTGGTGACCCATCGCCCGGCGCCCCGACGCTCGTGATCAAGGGTGTCAGCTTGTTCGGCGGTGTGTCGATCAAGGGCCCCAAGAAACGCCGCTGACCCTTTCCAGGTGGTCGGACAAGGCGGCCGGCGCCAGCTACGGTCGACCCAAGGGCGGAAGAACTAAGG
>Ga0207706_10002765_pt1 | contig 17065 bp, 14 predicted proteins | sample KBSC53metaG_FD_184318 | JGI IMG/M metagenome (GOLD analysis project Ga0207706, IMG submission 184318) | Corn rhizosphere microbial communities from Kellogg Biological Station, Michigan, USA - KBS C5-3 metaG (SPAdes) (version 2) | ecosystem: Host-associated > Plants > Roots > Rhizosphere > Soil ... | reverse complement strand
GGCCGAGGCGCAGCAGGTGCTGGACTGGGCCTGGCGCCGCTTTCCGCACACGCACGGCCCGCTCGACGACGGCATGGAGTGGGACCACGACCTGCAGGTGAGCGTCGAGGCCGGTGGCTGGCATGCGGTGGCGCTCACGCTCACCGCGTCGGCGCGCTTCGCCGAGGCCTTCGTCGCAGCGTTCGGCCTCGGCAGCGACTGAGCCGCCCTCTCACGCCAGCGCCACGGCAGGCGCACGCGCCATGCGACGGATGCCGGTGAGGCGCGCGACCGCCTGGATGCTCTGCTGGCCGCTCTCGAGCTGCGTGGGCTGGAACTTCATGTTCGTCGGCGGCACCACGCCGCTGGCGCAGTCGTACCGGCGCAGGAGCGCGGCCGCGCTCGCGGCCGGCCCGTCAGACGTAACGGTTGACCAGGTTCTCCAGGTATTCCTGGCGGCCCGACACCGGCTTCACGTCGACATTGGCCGCCAGCACGCGGTCGGCCAGCGCGTCGAGCGACATGCGGCCGGCCAGGATCTCCTGGCCGAAGGCCGAGCGCCAGCCGGCATAGCGCACATCGACCGCGCGCTCGAGCTGGCCGTCTTCGATCATCTGTGCGGCGGCGAGCAGCGCGCGTGCGCAGACATCCATCGCGCCGACATGGCCATGGAAGAGGTCTTCCGCATCGATGGACTGCCGCCGCACCTTGGCGTCGAAGTTGAGCCCGCCGCTGCCGAAGCCGCCGCCCTGCAGCACGTGGTACAGCGCGATCGCAGTCTCGGGCACGTTGTGCGGGAACTGGTCGGTGTCCCAGCCGAGCTGCGGGTCGCCGCGGTTCATGTCGAGGCTGCCGAAGATGCCCAGCGCCTGCGCCAGCGCGATCTCGTGCTCGAAGCTGTGGCCCGAGAGCGTGGCATGGTTGGCCTCGATGTTGACCTTGACCTCGCGCTCCAGGCCGTAGCGCGTGAGAAAGCCGTAGACCGTGGCGACGTCGAAGTCGTACTGGTGCTTCGACGGCTCGCGCGGCTTGGGCTCGATCAAGATCGTGCCCTTGAAGCCGATCTTGTGCTTGTAGTCCACCGCCATCGTCAGGAAGCGGCCGAGCTGGTCGAGCTCCTGGCCGAGCCGGGTGTTCAGCAGCGTCTCGTAGCCTTCGCGGCCGCCCCACAGCACGTAGTTCTCGCCGCCGAGCATCAGCGTCGCATCCATCGCGGCCTTGACCTGCAGCGCCGCCATCGCGAACAGCTCGGGGTCGGGGTTGGTGGCCGCGCCCGACATGAAGCGCCGGTGGCTGAACAGGTTGGCCGTGCCCCACAGCAGCTTCATGCCGGTGCGCTGCTGGTGGCCGGCGAGCAGCTCCGCCATGTGCTGGAAGTTGTGCAGGCTCTCGCGCGGGGTGGCGCCTTCGGGCGCCACGTCGCGGTCGTGGAAACAGTAGTACGGCGCGCCGAGCTTCGCGAAGAAGTCGAACGCGGCCTCGGCCTTGCGCGCGGCCAGCTCCATCGGGCTGCCGCCGTCGAACCAGGGCCGCTCGAAGGTGCCGCCGCCGAACGGGTCCAGCCCGGTCCACACGAAGTTGTGCCAGTAGCACACCGCGAAGCGCAGGTGATCCTCCATGCGCTTGCCGAGCACCACGCGGTCCTTGTCGTACCAGCGGAAGGCCAGCGGCTCGTCGGTGGCCGGCCCGCGGTAGCGGATCGGCTCGATGGGGGCGAAATAACTGCTCATGCGATCTCCTGGGCGAATGCGTGGAAGTGCGGCCGCAGCGCCGGGTACAGCGCGCGATACCGCGGATGACGGGCCATCAGCCGCTCGCGCTCGGCGGCCTCGGGGCGATAGGTGGCGGCCACCGGCGGCGCGATGCACACATCGGCCTCGTCGGCGCCGGTGGCCAGCCAGGCGAGCCGCGCGGCGCCGAGCGCGCCGCCGGCCTCACTGCCGGCGTGGGTGACGATCTCGGCATCGAGCGCGGAGGCGAGCATCTGCGCCCACACGGCGCTGCGCGCGCCGCCGCCCACCAGCGAGAGCCGGCTCACCTGCGTGCCGGCTTCGCGCAGCGCCGACAAGCCGTCGAGCAGGCTGAAGCTCACGCCTTCGATCACCGCATGGGCGATCGCGCCGGCGCCGTGCTCGTGCGTCAGGCCGAACAGCACGCCGGTGGCCAGAGGGTCGTTGTGCGGCGTGCGCTCACCCGACAGGTAAGGCAGGAACAGCGGCGCCCGCCGCTTGGCGGCGGCATCGAGCTGCGCCATCTCGGCCAACAGCGCGGCCTCGTTCGGCCGGCCGGTCAGCCGCGTGGCCCAGCTGAGGCTGGCCGCGGCAGCGAGCATCACGCTCATCTGGTGCCAGCGGCCGGGCAGCGCATGGCAGAAGGCATGCACGGCGGAAGCCGGGTTGGGCCGGAAGCGCTCGTTGCAGACGAACAGCACGCCCGAGGTGCCGAGCGACAGGAAGCCTTCGCCCGGCCGCACGGCGCCGATGCCCACCGCGCTGGCGGCGTTGTCGCCGCCGCCGCCGGCCACCACGACGCCCGGTTTCAGGCGCCAGCGGCGCGCCCACTCGGCGCGCAGTTGGCCGCTGGGCTGGCTGCCTTCGACCAGCGCCGGCATGTGGCGGCGGCCGAGGCCGGTGGCCTCGAGCAACGGCTCCGACCAGTCGCGCCGCGCGACATCGAGCCACAGCGTGCCGGCGGCGTCCGACATCTCGGAGACCTTGTCGCCGGTGAGCTGCAGGCGCAGCCAGTCCTTGGGCAGCAGCACGCAGGCCGTGCGCTCGAAGACCGCGGGCTCGTGCGCCTGCACCCACAGCAGCTTGGGCGCGGTGAAGCCGGCCATCGCGAGGTTGCCGGCGCGCTGCGCGAGGTCGGGCACGCGCTGCGTGAGCAGCGCGCACTCGGCGCCGCTGCGGCCGTCGTTCCACAGGATCGCCGGGCGCAGCACCTGGTCGGCCGCGTCGAGCAGCACGGCGCCGTGCATCTGGCCCGACAGGCCGATCGCCTCGACCTGCGCCATCGCCTTGGGGTACGCGGCCGCGAGCCGGTCGAGCACGGCGCAGGTGGCGGCCCACCAGTCGTGCGGATGCTGCTCCGACCACAGCGGCTGCGGGCGCTGCAAGGCGAGCGCCTCGCTGCCGGTGGCCACGACCGCATGGGCGCGGTCCAGCAGCAGCACCTTCACTTCGGAGGTGCCGAGATCGATGCCGATGAACATCTGGAGGGGTCTTTCTTGGGGGAACTGGGGCCTCAGCGCCTGCCGGTGGCCAGGGCCGGCGCCGCATGCGGGCGGTGCTCGGGCGCGCGGCCGAGGATGATCATCTCGAGCACGTCGTCAGGTGTCACGTCGGCCACGCGCTCGGTGCCGATCACGCGGCCGTTCTTCATCACGGTGACGCGGTCGCACACCTCGAACACATCGGGCATGTCGTGGCTGATCAGGAAGATGCCGATGCCTTCGGCCTTCAGGCGCTGGATGGTCTCGATCACCATGCGCGTCTCGGCGGGGCCGAGCGCGGCGCAGGGCTCGTCCATGATCAGGATGCGGGCGTTGAAGTACAGCGCGCGGGCGATCGCCACCGTCTGCCGCTGGCCGCCCGACATCGCGCGCACCGGCTTGTGCAGCTGGGTGAAGTTGGGGTTCAGCCGGCCGATCACCTTGCGCGCCTCGTGCTCCATGCGCGGGATGTCCAGCGTGTTGAAGCGCGTCATCAGCTCGCGGCCGAGAAACAGGTTGGCCGCGGCATCCAGGTTGTCGGCCAGCGCCAGTGTCTGGTGGATGGTCTCGATGCCGGCGGCGCGCGCATCGCGCGGGCTCTCGAAGCGCACCGGCTGGCCGTGCACGCGGATCTCGCCGCTGTCGGGCGGGTACACGCCCGACAGCATCTTGATCAGCGTCGACTTGCCCGCGCCGTTGTGGCCCAGCAGCCCGACGACTTCGCCCGCGTGCAGCGTGCAATCGACGCCGTCGACCGCCATCACGCCGCCGAAGTGCTTGGAGACGCCGCGCACATCGACCAGCGGGGTGTTCGCATTCGGCTGGGCGCTCATCGGGCCGCCTTCCGGTTGTAGACCACGTCGAACCATACCGCAGCGATCAGCACCAGGCCGATCAGGATCTGGCGCTTGGCGCTGGTCACATCGAGCAGCACCATGCCGTTGTCCAGGCTCTGGATCAGCAGCGCGCCGACGATGCAGCCCGGGATGGAACCGACACCGCCCGACAGCGAGGTGCCGCCGATCACCGCGGCGGCGATCACGTAGAGCTCGGCCATCTGGCCGATCGAGTTGGCGCCGGAGTTCAGGCGCGCCGTGGTGATCATGCCGGCGAGCGCCGCCAGCGCGCCCATCAGCATGAAGAGGTACAGCTGCACCCGCAGCGTCGGGATGCCCGACAGCAGCGCCGCCTCCGGGTTGCCGCCGAACGCGAACACATAGCGCCCGAAGCGCGTGCGCTGCGAGACGAAGGTCAGCGCCGCCACCACGCCGATGAGGATCAGCACCGGCACCGCGATGCCCTTGGCCACGCGCTGCTGAGCGGCATCGAGACCGGTGTAGCTGTTCATCACCGCGACGAAGCCGACGATCGCGGCGCACTGCAGCACCACGCGCAGCCCATCGGCCCACAGCGGCAGCTGCGCCGCCTCGTAGCGGGCCCGCGTGCGGCGGGCCTGCCAGCGCTGCCACACCACCGCGGCGCAGGCCGCGGCGGCCAGCAGCCAGCTCGCGGTGGCGCCGATGGAGCCCGACATGCCGCCGCCCAGCAGCTGGTAGCTGGGATGCAGCGGCGCGATCGTCTGCCCGTCGGCGACGAGGAAGGCCGCGCCGCGGTACATCAGGTAGCCCGCCAGCGTGACGACGAAGGCCGGCACCTGGCGGTAGGCCACCCACCAGCCCTGGAAGGCGCCCACCGCCACGCCGGCGGCGATGCCGATCGCCAGGCTCAGCGGCCAGCCCCAGCCGGCCTCGGGCGGGAACACCTGCACCTGCGTGTAAGCGATCAGCATCCCGGTGAAGGCCAGCAGCGAGCCGACCGAGAGGTCGATCTGCCGCGCGACGATCAGGTAGACCATGCCGCACGCCATCACGCCGGTGACGCAGGTCTGGATCGACAGGTTGTACAGGTTGCGCGGCGTCAGGAACACGCCGCCGGTGAGGGCGCTCAGGCCCGCCCACACCGCCAGCAGCACCAGCACCATCGACGTGAAGCGCGGGTCGAAACCCGTCTTCTGGAACAGTGCGTTCACTTGCAGGCCTTGGGCGCCTTGGCCGCGTCGACGCCGGCGCACACCTGGGCCTTGCTGGCCCAGCCGGCGTCGATCACGTAGCCGAGGTTGTCGGCGGTGATGGCCACCGGCTTCAGGAAGACCGACGAGATCGCGATCTTCTTCGTGCCGCCGTTCCAGGTGGCCGCGCCCTTGACCGCACCCGGCTTGGTGCCCTTGGCCATCGCCACCGCGAACTGGCCCGCGGCCTCGCCGAGCGTGCGCGTGTCCTTGAACACGGTGACGGTCTGCTCGCCGCGCGCCACGCGGTTCAGCGCGGCGATGTCGGCATCCTGGCCCGAGACCGGCACGCCGGTGAGGGCCTGCGCCTTCATCGCCGCCACCGCGCCGCCCGCGGTGCCGTCGTTGGAGGCGACCACGGCGTCGACCTTGTTGGCATTCTTCGTGAGGATCTGCTCCATGTTCTTCTGCGCCACCTCGGGCGACCAGCCCTCGGTGTACTGCTCGCCGACCACCTTGATCTTGCCGGCCTTGATGGCGCCGCCCAGCACGTCGAGCTGGCCCTTGTGCAGGAAGTCGGCGTTGGGGTCGGTGGGCGAGCCCTTGATGAACACGTAGTTGCCGGCCGGCCTGGCCCTGAACACCTCGCGCGCCTGGATGCGGCCGACCTCGACGTTGTCGAAGGTGAGGTACAGCACGCCCGGGTCCTGGATCAGGCGGTCGTAGGCCAGCACCGGCACGCCCTCCTCCTTGGCCTTCTGCACCGCGGGCAGCACCGCATCGGCGTCGTAGGCCAGCACGATCAGCGCGTTGGCGCCGCGCGAGATCAGGCCTTCGATGTCGGCCAGCTGCTTCTCGTTGGAGCCCTGCGCATCGGCGCTGATGTACTTGGCGCCCAGCTTCTGCAGCGCAGCCTTGATCGCGGATTCATCGCGCTTCCAGCGCTCTTCCTGGAAGTTGGACCACGACACGCCGACCACGAGGTCCTTGGCGTGGGCGATGCCTTGCGTGGCGAGCAGGCCGGTCAGCATCAGCGCGCCGGCGATACGGGTCAGGGTCATGGTTTGTCTCCGTTGATCGAGGTCGACTATTTAGTTTGATCGACGAACGAACAATAAAGACAAAGCGCGGCAACGTCAATCCGGGCACAAACCCTGAAAGGCAGGAAGCTCAGCCCAGCAGGGCCTGGTGCAGCACCGCGCCGGCCGCGCCGACTGCGCAGGCATTGAGGCCGAAACGGCATTGCCGCACGGTGGTGGTGTGGAAGTGGTAGCGGCCGCGCATCCCCTCGAAGCTGGCGCGCGCCGCCTCGAAGAAAGGCTCGCCGAGCTGGCCCATCGGGCCGCCGAGCACGATGACCGCGGGGTCGATCGTGTTGCACAGGTTGTGCATCAGCATGCCCAGGTAGCGGCCGGCGCGCTGCACCGCCTGCAGCACCGCGGCATCGCCGCCCTGAAGCCGACGCAGCAGCTCGCCCATCGGCAGGATCGGGCTGGCGGCGCCGGTGAGGTCGAGGCTGACCGCGCGCTGCGAGACGAAGCTCTCGGCGCAGCCGTGTGCTCCGCAGCGGCACAGGGGCCCGTCGAGCTGCAGGATGGTGTGGCCCACCTCGCCGGCCGCGCCGTCATGGCCCAAGTGCAGCCGGTCGCCCAGCACGATGCCGCCGCCCAGGCCGATGCCGATGCTCAGGTACACCAGCGAATCGAAGGCGTGGTCGGTGCCGAACACGTATTCCGAGAGCGCGGCCGCATTGGCTTCGTTGAGCACGGTGGCCGGAACCTCCTGCACGCCCGCCTTGGCCAGCGCCTGGGCCAGCGGCGCATGGATCTCGCGGTCGTGCCAGGCCAGGTTGGGCACCACGCCGATACGCTCGCCGCGCGCGTCCACCGTGCCCGGAATGCCCACACCTAGGCCCAGCGCGCGCCGGCCCTGCTTGCGCAGCGCCTTGTGCTGCTCGGCGACCATGCGCGCCAGCGCCTGCAGCGTGCGCGGCAGGTCGGCATGCTCGAAGGCCTGCATGCGCGAATCGAGCAGATCACCGCGCAGGTTGCAGGCCACCACGTTGAGGTAGTCGACACCGATCTCGGCGCCCATCAGCGCCAGGCGGTCGGCATCCAGCTGCAGCGGCGTCGGGCGCCGCCCGATCGAGCCCGAGACGGTGATCTCGCGCTCGCAGAGCCAGCCTTCGTCGATCAGCTCCTGCACCAGCAGGCTCACGGTCGACTTGGTCAGCCCGCTGCGCTTGGCGAGATCGGCGCGCGACAGGCCGGCCTCGCTCTTCACGAGCCGCAGCAGCGCCAGGCTGTTGATGCGCTTGAGCAGGCTCTGGTCGCCGGTGATGGTCATGGGGCGGTGGGGAGCATGGGGAGCGGATTTGTTCGCATCTTAAACTTTCTCGATGCGCCGGCCCCCAAAAAGAAGGCGGTGCCACTGCCCGGCACCGCCAATTCGCTCTCCTGGATGAGACTTCCGTGTGCGGCTGGCCGCCCTAGACCGTTGCCGCCAGCCCATGGTAGGGAGGCCGGTGCCGCGCATCCAATGAATTTTCGGCCGCGACCGATACCGAAGTTGATCTCGCAGCGGCGCGGTGGTCAGCCGATGGCCCGGTCGAGATGGGTGTAGCCGCCGTCGACGAACACCCACTGCCCGGTCGTGTGGCTGGCCCGCTCCGACAGCAGGAAGGCGATGGTGTCGGCGATCTCCTGCGGCGTGGTCATGCGCTGGCCGAGCGGGATGCGGCGCGTGATCTCGGCCCGCTGGGCCTGCGGATCGTCGAAGCCGTCGAGCCAGGCCTCGTACAGCGGCGTGGCCACCTCCGCCGGGATCACCGCGTTGACGCGGACGCCGTCGTTGCGCAGCGCCACGGCCCATTCGCGCGTCAGCGCCAATTGCGCGCCCTTGGCCGCGCAGTAGCCGCTGGTGCCGCCCTGGCCGGTGAGCGCCGTCTTCGACGACACGTTGACGATCGCGCCCCGGCTCGCGCGCAGATGCGGCAGGCACAGGTGAGCCATCAGGTAGCAGTGGATCAGGTTGCGGTCGAGCGACGCGACGAACGCGGCGCGCCCGTCTCCCAGGCCGACGCTGTCGTTGACGCCGGCGTTGTTGACCAGGCCGTGCACGCCGCCGAGCGCGCCGGCCGTGGCCTGCACCGCGGCGCTACAGGCCGCTTCATCGCCCAGCTCGAGCTGGAAGAACCGCGACTGCGGCTGCGCGCGCAGCAACGCCGATTCCAGCGCCTCGCTGGGCCGCTGCCGATCGAGCAGCACCGGCACCGCGCCCTCTTGCGCGAGCCGCAGCGCCAGCGCCGCACCGATGCCCGAGCAACCGCCGGTGACGATGATCGGCTTGCCTTGCAGGTTCAGGTCCATGCGGTGCTCCTTGCGCGCTCAGCCGCGCGGCCGGTGCCGGTAGGTCTCCAGCGACTCGGGCTTCATCGTGATCGAGAAGCCGGGCGCCTCGGGCGGCAGGTAGGCACCGTGCACCACGCGGCAGGGGTCGACGAAGTGCTCGTGCAGATGGTCGACATACTCGATCACGCGGCCGTCGCGGGTGCCGGCGATGCAGAGGTAATCGATCATCGACAGGTGCTGCACATACTCGCACAGCCCCACGCCGCCGGCATGCGGGCAGACCGGCAGGCCATGCTTGGCCGCCATCAGCAGCACGGCCAGGATCTCGTTGACGCCGCCCAGGCGGCAGGCGTCGATCTGCACCACGTCGATCGCGCCGCGCATGATGAACTGCTTGAACAGGATGCGGTTCTGGCACATCTCGCCGGTGGCCACCTTCACCGGCGCGATGCCTTCGCGGATCTTGCGATGGCCTTCCACGTCGTCGGGGCTGGTCGGCTCCTCGATGAACCAGGGCTTCGCGAACGCCAGCTCGCGCACCCAGCGGATCGCATCGCCGACCTCCCACACTTGGTTGGCGTCGATCATCAGCTCGCGGTCCGGGCCCAGCACCTCGCGCGCGACGCGCAGCCGGCGGATGTCGTCTTCCAGGTCGCGGCCGACCTTCAGCTTCACGTGGCGGAAGCCGGCGTCCACCGCCTCCTGGCACAGGCGGCGCAGCTTCTCGTCGTCATAGCCGAGCCAGCCGGCCGAGGTGGTGTAGCAGGGGTAGCCCTCGCGCTGCAGCGTCGCCAGGCGCTCGGCCTTGCCTGCCGCCTGGTGCTGCAGCAGCGCCAGTGCCTCGGCCGGCGTGATGCAGTCGGTGATGTAGCGGAAGTCGATGCAGCGCACCAGCTCCTGGGGCGACATCTCGGCGACCAGCCGCCACAGCGGCTTGCCTTCGGCCTTGGCCCACAGGTCCCACACGGCGTTGACGACCGCGCCGGTGGCCAGATGGATCGCGCCCTTGTCGGGGCCGATCCAGCGCAGCTGGCTGTCGGAGGTGATGTGGCGCCAGAAGCGGCCCATGTCCTCGGCGATCCACGCGAGATCCAGGCCCACCACGAGGTGCCGCATCGCCTCGATCGCGGCGCAGCAGATCTCGTTGCCGCGGCCGATCGTGAACGTGAGGCCATGGCCCTCGAGCCCCGGCTGGTCAGTCTCGAGGATGACGTAGGCCGCCGAGTAGTCGGGGTCGGGATTCATCGCATCGGAGCCGTCGAGATGGGCCGATGTCGGAAAGCGCACGTCGAGCACGCGCAGGGATCGGATGACGGTCATGGCAGGAACTTTCAGGGTGAGACCGGTGGCTCTAAGCCTGGATCACGCGCTGGCGCTGCTCGCCCAGGCCCTCGATGCCCAGGCGCATCACCTGCCCCGCTTTCAAGTAGACCGGCGGCTTCTGCCCCAGGCCCACGCCGGGCGGCGTGCCGGTGGAGATCACGTCGCCGGGCTGCAGGCTCATGAAGCGGCTCAGGTAGCTGACGATCTGCGCCACGGTGAACACCATCGTGCGCGTGTTGCCGTTCTGGTAGCGGTGGCCGTCGACCTCGAGCCAGAGGCCGAGGTTCTGCGGGTCGGGCACCTCGTCGGCCGTCACGAGCCAGGGGCCGAGCGGGCCGAAGGTGTCGCAGCCCTTGCCCTTGTCCCACTGGCCGCCGCGTTCGAGCTGGTATTCGCGCTCCGACACGTCGTTGACCACGCAGTAGCCGGCCACGTGCTTCAGCGCATCGGCCTCGCCGATGTAGCGGCCGCCCTGGCCGATCACGACGCCGAGCTCCACCTCCCAGTCGGTCTTGAGCGAGCCGCGCGGGATCTCGACCTCGTCGTCGGGGCCGCAGATCGCGCTGGTCCACTTGGCAAAGACCACCGGCTCGGCCGGGATCGGCATGTTGGACTCCGCCGCATGGTCCGCGTAGTTCAGGCCGATGCAGATGAACTTGCCGACCTGGCCCACACAGGGGCCGAGGCGCAGGCCCTGCTGCGGCACGCCGTCGACCAGCGGCAGGCCTGCCGCATCGAGCGCGCGCAGCGCCGCCAGCCCCTCGGGCGTGAGCGCGGCGCCGGCAATGTCGGGCACCACGCCCGAGAGATCGCGCACACGGCCCTGCGCATCGAGCAGGCCGGGTTTCTCATGGCCGCGCGGGCCGTAGCGGAGGAGTTTCAACGTCGGGTCCTTCGTGTGAAGAGTCAGTCGTAGAGCACCGCGGCGATCTTCGGATCGTCGATGTTCGTCTTGTCGTACCAGTAGAAGCCGGTGTCGATCACCTTCGGCAGCTTCTCGCCCTTGAGCGCCTTGGCCGCCGCTTCCACCGTCTTGTAGCCGATGCCCACCGGGTTCTGCGTGATCGCGCCGGCCATGCTGCCGTTGCGGATCGCGTCCTTCTGCTGCTTGCCGGAGTCGTAGCCCACGATCACCAGCTTGCGCTTCATCTCCTTCGCGCCGTTGACCACGCCGATCGCCGAGCCTTCGTTGGTGCCGAAGATGCCCTTCAGGTTCGGGTTGGCCTGCAGGATCGACTTGGTGATCTCGGTCGACTTCAGGTGGTCGCCGCCGCCGTACTGCACGCTGACGACCTTGATGTTCGGGTAGGCCGACTTGATGCGCTCGAGGAAGCCGTCGCGCCGGTCCACGCCGGTGCGGCTGGTCTGGTCGTGCGCCACCACGGCCACGTCGCCGGCCTTGCCGATCAGCTCGGCCAGCTTGTCAGCGGCCAGCGCGGCGGCGGCCTTGTTGTCGGTGGTGGCGGTGGTCACCGGGATGTCGCTGTCGACGCCGGAGTCGAAGGCCACCACCGGGATGTGCGCGGCCTGCGCCTTCTTCAGCAGCGGGATCGCGGCCTTGCTGTCGAGCGCGGCGAAGCCGATCGCCTTGGGCTTCTTGGCCAGCGCGGCGGAGAGCATGTCGATCTGCTTGTCGACCATGGCCTCGGTCTCGGGGCCCTCGAACGACACCTTGATCTTGAAGTCCTTGCCGGCCTGCTCGGCGCCGGATTTCACCGCCTGCCAGAACTGGTGCTGGAAGCCCTTGGACACCAGCGGGATGTAGGTTTCCTGCGCCGCCGCGGCGCCGCAGAGCGCGAAGGCCGCGCCCAGGCCGATCGCGAGGGTGAATGCTCGACGGGTCCTCATGTCATGTCTCCAGTGTTGTGGGTGAGGGATGCGAGGGAGGTTCAGGCGCGCCGCCGGCGCAGGATGTCGGTGTAGACCGCGAGGATGATGATCACGCCGGTGACCACCGTCTGCCACTCCTGCGCGACCGACATGATGCGCAGCCCGTTGGTGAGCACGCTCATGATGAAGGCGCCGATGATGGTGCCGAGGATCGTGCCGGTGCCGCCCGAGAGCGAGGTGCCGCCGATCACCACCGCGGCGATCGCGTCGAGCTCGTAGCCCTGGCCGAGCGCCGGCTGCGCCGAGTTCAGCCGCGAGGCGATCAGCAGGCCGGCGATGCCGCAGATGCCGCCGCTGACGCTGTACACCGCCACCTTCCACAGGTCGACATTGACGCCCGACAGCCGCACCGCCTCTTCATTGCTGCCCAGCGCGAAGGCGTAGCGGCCGAGCAGGCTCTTGTTGAGGGCCACCGCCGCCGCGAGCGCCACGACGAACAGGATCAGCACCGCGTTGGGGATCGGCAGCGCGGGCAGCAGCTCGCCGATCAGCGAATCCTGCGAGATGGCCGAGAAGCCCGGCGTGTCGTTGAAGTAGATCGGCTTGGTGCCCGAGATCACCAGCGACAGGCCCTTGAGCAGCATCATCATGCCCAGCGTCGCGATGAAGGGCGGCACCTTCAGCTTGGCGATCAGCAGGCCCGACACCGCGCCGCACAGCGCGCCGAAGCCGATGGCCGCCGCGACGCCGGCCCACAGCGGCAGGCCCCACTGCGTGAGGAACACGCCGGCCATCACCGCGCAAAAGGTCATCAGCGTGCCGACCGAGAGGTCGATGCCGGCACTGACGATCACGAAGGTGCAGGCGATCGCCAGCACGCCGTTGACCGCCGTGGCCTGCAGGATGCTGACGAGGTTGTCGGCCTGCAGGAAGTTGGGCGACGCGGCGCTGAAGAACACCATCAGCGCCAGCAGGCTCGCGAAGGCCAGCAGCTTCTGCCGCGTGGCCGGCGCGAAGAGCAAGGAGGGGGAGGGTTTGTCCATGGGGTCCGGTTCAGCGCTGGGTGGCGAGCTGCATGATCTTTTCCTGCGTGGCCTCGCGTGCCGGCAGCTCGCCGGTGACGCGGCCCTCGCACATCACGAGGATGCGGTGGCTCATGCGCAGCACCTCGGGCAGCTCCGACGAGATCATCACGATGGCCTTGCCTTGCGCGGCCAGCTCGTCGAGCAGCTTGTAGATCTCGCTCTTGGCACCGATGTCGATGCCGCGCGTGGGTTCATCGAAGAACAGGATGTCGCAATCGCGCAGCAGCCACTTTGCGATGACGATCTTCTGTTGGTTGCCGCCTGACAGCAGCCTGACCTGCTGGTGCACCGAGGGCGTCTTGATGCTCAGCCGCGCGACATAGCCTTGCGCGGCGCGCCGCAGCGCCGCCTCGTCGAGCAGCCCGCCGGCGCCGGTGAAGCGGCGCATGCTGGCCAGCGCGACATTGGTCTCCACGTCGAGCCCGGTCGCGAGGCCGAACTGCTTGCGGTCCTCGGACAGGTAGCCGATGCCGTGCGCCACCGCGTCCTTCGGTGAGCGGATCTTCACCGGCTCGCCGCGCACGCGGATCTCGCCGGCCTCGATGGCGTCGGCGCCGAACACGGCGCGCGCCACCTCGGTGCGACCGGCGCCCATCAGGCCGGCGAAGCCGAGGATCTCGCCCCGGCGCAGCGTGAAGCTCACGTCGCGCACGGCCTTGCCGCGGCGCAGCCCCTGCACCTGCAGCACCACCGGGTTGCGCGAGGTGTCCGGCGGCGCGGCCGGCGCATCGGCCAGCCGGCGGCCGACCATCATCGTGATGATGGTGTCCATCGGCGTGCCGGCGGCGGGGACGGTGCCGATGGTCTGCCCGTCGCGCATCACCGTGACGCGGTCGGCGATCTGCTGCAGCTCGTCCATCTTGTGCGAGATGTAGACGATGCCCACGCCCTGCGCCTTCAACTGCCGGATGATGCGGAAGAGCTCCGCCGTTTCGGTGGTGTTGAGCGCGGCGGTGGGCTCGTCCATGATCAGCACGCGCGACTCGAACGACAGCGCCTTCGCGATCTCGACCATCTGCTGCTTCGCCACGGTGAGCCGGCCCACGGGCGTGCGCGGATCGAGCGCGAGGTTCATGCGCTCGAAGATCTGCGCCGCCTGCCGGTTCAGCGCCGCCTCGTCGACCAGGAGCCCGAAGCCGCTGCGCGGCTCGCGGCCGATGAAGATGTTCTGCGCGGCGCTCAGGTGGTTCATCAGGTTGAGCTCCTGATGGATGATCGCGATGCCCTGCTGCTGCGCCGCACGCGGGCTGCCCAGCTGCACCGGCTGGCCGGCCAGCAGGATCTCGCCGGCATCCATCGGGTAGATGCCCGCGAGCAGCTTCATCATCGTCGACTTGCCGGCGCCGTTTTCGCCCATCAGCGCATGCACCTCGCCGGGCAGCAGCTCGAAGCGGCAGTCGCCGAGCGCACGCACGCCGTTGAACGACTTGCCGATGCCACGCATCTCGACGACCGGCTGGGCGCTCATCGGGCCGCCACCTCAGATCGTCACGCCGCCATCGACCAGCACCGCCTGGCCGGTGACGAAGCGCGACTCGTCGCTCAGCAGGTACACCACCTGAGGCGTGATGTCGTCCACCGTCGCGAGCCGGCCCATCGGCTGGCGCGCGATGAAGTCCTTCTCGGCCTGTACCGGATCGGCCGCCGCCGCGATGCGCCCGCGCAGCGAGGGCGTGTCCACCGTGCCGGGGCACAGCGCATTGCAGCGCAACCCCTGCTTCACGAAATCGGCCGCGATCGCCTTGGTCATGCCGATCACTGCGGCCTTGGTGGTGCCGTAGACGAATCGGTTCGCAAAGCCCTTGATCGACGACGCCATGGAGGCCATGTTGACGATGGAGGCGCTGCTGCCATCGCGCGCGGCCTTGTCGAGCATCGCGGGCAGGAAGGCCCGCGTCATGCGCCACATGCTCTTCAGGTTGAGGTCGAGGCTGAAGTCCCAGGCCTGCTCGTCGCACTCGAGCACGCTGCCATGGTGCACGTAGCCAGCGCAGTTGAACAGGCCGTCGAGCGGCTCGGTGCGCGCTGCCAGCGCGGTGATCGCGGCGCCGTCGCGCACATCCAGCGTCCGGGTGCGGATGGCGGGCAGCTCCTCGGCCAGGCCGGCCAGCAACGATTCGTCGATGTCGGTGGCGATCACGTGCGCGCCCTGGCGTGCGCAGGCGACGGCGCTGGCGCGGCCGATGCCCTGCCCGGCTGCGGTGATCAAGATCGTCTTGCCCTGCAGTCTCACGCTCGTCTCCTGCTGCATCTGTTCATATGCGAACATCTTATCCATACATGAATAAACACCACCTGGGGCTAACCCGGGTGGCTGCGCGCCGATGCCCACCCGCTACAGTCCCCTTCCGATGACGACCGACACCAACGACCGCTATCGCGCACCGGCGCTCGACAAGGGGCTGGACATCCTCGAGCTGCTCTCGGAGCAGCCGCTCGGGCTGACCCGCGGCGAGATCGTCAAGGCCATGGGCCGCAGCCCGAGCGAGATCTACCGGATGCTCGAGCGCCTGGTCGCGCGCCACTACGTGACGCGCTCGCCCGAAGGCGACCGCTATGCGCTGAGCCTCAAGCTCTACGTGCTGGCGCACCGCCACCCGCCCCTGGACAGGTTGGTGGCGCGCGCGCTGCCGGCGATGGATGCATTCGCCCGCAACGCCGAGCAGTCGTGCCACCTCGGCGTGTACGACCGCGGCAACATCACGATCGTGGCGCAGGTCAACAGCCCGGGGAACTGGGGCCTCTCGATCCGCCTCGGGGCGCGCGTGAGCCTGGTCGACACCGGCTCCGGCCATGTGCTGCTGGCGTTTCAATCGCCGCAGCAGCGCGCCGAGATGCTGGCGGCCCACGAAGTGATGGACGGCGAGGTGCCGATGAGCGAGCGCCAGCTCGACGCGACGCTCGACCGCGTGCGCCGGCAAGGCCACTGGCAGGGCGACAGCCAGCAGGCCGCCGGCGTGGTCGACATCTCGATGCCGGTGATGGGCCCCGGCCAGGTGGCGCTCGCGGTGCTCACCTGCCCGTTCATCCGCCGCATCGATCGGCACGTGGGCCCGGGCCTGACGGAGGCCCACCGCCTGCTGCAGCAGGCCGCGGCCGAGCTCTCGCTCGACTGACCGGCGGGTTTCTCTCGATTCGAGAAACCGTATCCCTCGCGCCCAAACATTCATTGGGCGGCATGCCTCGCCTTGCCTAGCATCTCGCGCGTTTGCCACCGACGCGTGCCCCCCGATGCGAGATGCCCCGAGATTCCAACCGACACGCCGCGGCGCGCTGAAGGCGCTGCTCGCCGCGGCCACCGCCGCTGCAGCCGCCCGGCCCGCTCTGGCGAAGCCGGCCGACAAGGGCCTGGTCGGCCTGGCGATGCCGACGATGTCTTCGCTGCGCTGGATCTACGACGGGCTGGGCATGATGCGCGCGCTCGACCAGCTGGGCTACCGCACCGAGCTGCAGTACGGCAACGACGACGTGCAGACGCAGGTGGCGCAATTGCGCACGATGCTGGCCCACGGCGCGAAGCTGCTGGTGATCGGCGCGATCGACGGCGCCGCGCTGGCGCCGGTGCTCGACGAGGCCGGCAGGCAGGGTGTGAAGGTGCTGGCCTATGACCGCCTGATCCGCAACTCGGCCCATGTGGACCACTACGCCACCTTCGACAACTTCCAGGTCGGGGTGCTGCAGGCGCGCGACATCGAGCAGCGGCTGCAGCTCGCGGCGGGCCGGCGCTGCACGATCGAGCTCTTCGCCGGCTCGGCCGACGACAACAACACCCGCTTCTTCTTCGACGGCGCGATGTCGGTGCTCAAGCCGCATCTCGACTCCGGCGCGCTGACCGTCGCCTCCGGCCACGTCGCGCTCAACGAAGTCACCACCGCGCGCTGGAACGGCGCGCTCGCGAAGGCGCGGTTGCAGGGCCTGCTCTCCACCACCTACGCCAAGCGCCGGCTCGATGCGGTGCTGTCGCCTTACGACGGCATCAGCGTCGAGCTGCTGGCCGCGCTCAAGTTCGCCGGCTATGGCCAGCCTTCACAGCCGTGGCCCGTGGTGACGGGGCAGGATGCCGAGCTGGCTTCGGTGCGCGCCATCGTGCGCGGCGAGCAGTCGTCCACCGTCTTCAAGGACACGCGCGAACTCGCCCGCCTGACCGCTGCGATGGTCGACGACATCGTCTCCGGCCGGCGGCCGAGCATCAACGACGAGAAGACGTATCACAACGGCGTGCGCGTGGTGCCCTCGTACCTGCTGAAGCCGCTGCTGGTGGACCGCAGCAACTGGCGCG